>Ga0209530_1001259_pt1 | contig 12212 bp, 10 predicted proteins | sample BlaSpr_A8_Ref_O1_FD_187987 | JGI IMG/M metagenome (GOLD analysis project Ga0209530, IMG submission 187987) | Forest soil microbial communities from Thunder Bay, Ontario, Canada - Black Spruce, Ontario site 2_A8_Ref_O1 (SPAdes) (version 2) | ecosystem: Environmental > Terrestrial > Soil > Boreal...
TGGCGTAACCGATGCCATCCCAGCGGCCGCCCCAGCCAGCAGCAGCGGCACGGCGAAGATCCTGGCTGAACGCGCGGCGAACGATCGTGTGCGCATCATTACTCCAGACGAATGGTGGTAATCGGGTCTCGTGGGGAGGGGGCGTAGACAGCGCCGCTGCCAGGGGCGTAATGAAGCAACCCTGTTCGCTACGGTCAGCGACAGGCCCTCCGGCGGGTACGCTGGTCCGCCGGAACAGATCTTCGTGACGCCCGTTCCCGGGCAGTTCCCAGGCGGGGCCGCCGCTGCAGTGGACGATGCTGCCTAGTCCTGGCAGTTGCTGACCGAGTCGCTGATGACCTGCTGGTACTGGCCGTAGATGGCGTCACCCGCGGCGGTGCCGTACTTGGCGACCAAGGCGGCCGCTACCTGGGCCTGCGACATGTTGTCCGATGGGGTCACCGACGTGACAGCCATCGCGTTCCCGAATGACATGTCCCGCTCGGTGTACCCGGTGATGCACGAGTCCTCGCTGTTGCTGCCGTCCGAGCCGTTCGCGGCCGCGAACTGGCTGACCTCGGCCTGGGTCCAGTGGCCTGGAGCCGCTCCCTGGGCAAAGGCTGGCGCGCTCCCGCCGCCGCATGCCGTGATCGTAACCGCGGTCACGGCAGCGACCAGCGGCCCGGCCAGGAGGAACTGCTTCCTGTGCGCCTTGAATTTCATGATTCCCCACTTCTCTTCCAAGCCCGTCCGGGCAGGACAGGCTTCGTTCTCTCGGTAATTACGGGACGCTATTTCCGCCTTGCCGTAATGCGTCCAATGAGGTTTTGCGGCTGGTTTCCGGCCCGGGTTAAAGGGAGCCTGCGGAGGCCCCGCATCCCTGGCAGAACCTGTCTCCGGCGATGATGCGGGTGCCGCACGTGGCGCAGAAGCCCGGAGACCGCCCTGGCACCTGTGCCTGTGCCTGTGGCCCTTGGTGTGCCTGCTGTACCGACGCCTGCCATCCCAGGATGGAGTTCTTGTGCTTGAGAGCGAGCAGTACCACTGCGGCGAGCAGGCAGATCAGCGACAGCCAGCCGGAGGCCGTATGCAGGAAGCTCTGGCGTTCTATGCATTCACCGCCCGAGCTGAGTATCGCGGCGGTGTCATTGCATGACGGGAGGTTGGACGTCGATGCCAGATACGCGATCGCGAATACCGCCGAGGCGATAACTGCCTTCGTGAAGGTCGGTGCCTTGGTGAATGTGATTTTCATAAGCCGAACATAAGGTCCGGTCCGCGCTGGGCGGCAGGGGCCGAGCGGCCCACTTATACGCGCGCGCCGCGTGTAGGCCGGCCGGCCCACATCAGGGGGAGGGAACGACCGGTTCGATGCCCGCCTGGATGGCGTAGCGGGTCAGTTCGGCGCGGTTGCGGGCGCCAGTCTTGTCCCTGATCCGGTCCAGGTGCGTCCGGACTGTGTTAGGCGTCACGAAGAGTGTCCCCGCTATCTTGGCGTTGCTCGCCCCGCCGGCCAGCAGCGCGATGATCTCCCGCTCTCGTGCTGACAGCAGGCCCGCTGGGGTGCCTGCTGAAGCCGGAGGGGCGACGGAGGGCGGGGATTCTAGATCTGGCTGGGCCGTGCTCAGGGCAAGGGCGATGGCATCGGCGTGGCTGAGCGTGCGGCCATGCTGGCAGGCGGCATCGAACGCGGCCTGCCCGAGCGTGTCCAGCAGCCGGGCATGGTCACTGGCGCGCAGTCTCAGGTCGATGGCATCGAAGGTCTGTCCAGCCCGTTCGTACAGGTGATCGGCAGCCCCGTGCAAGGTGGCGGCGACTGCGGGGTCGCCGTCCGCGCCGGCGGTTAGTGCGAGGCCTAGGACGGCTAGGTGCACAAAAGTCTTCTCGCCGCTGGCTCGCGCCGTGTCTAGGACGCTGATGAGCAGAGGGCGGGCGCTGGCTGTATCTCCGTCCATAAGGGAGGTGAACCCTAGGTTCACCGCTACGGCGGCAGCCGGGTGCTGGTAGCCCTGGGCTTCGGCGACCCTGAGCGCCTCCTGAAGGTACGCGGCGCCAGCCTGGAGTTCTCCAGCCTCGACTTGGTCGATGCCAAGGTTCATCAAGGTGATGGCGAGCGTGTAGTTGTCCCCAGACGCCCGCGCAAGGGTGAGGACCTCCTGCTGGTCAGCCGAGGCAGCGTCCAGATTACCGGCCTCGCCCTTGAACACCGCGCGGAAGCCGAGAGCGGTGGTGAGCAGATGGGGATTTCCGGCTGACCTGGCCAGCGCGACGGCCTCGTCGACCATGTCCAGCGCGGCGGACAGGTCGCCTGCCAGGAAGATGTACCAGCAGAGCGCGCACCGGGCGTCGCCGGCAAGATAGTCATCGGAGAGGCTGCGGGCGATCGTGATAGCCTCCTCCGCCATCGAGGGGATCGCCGGGTCGCGGCCGAAGTTATTGAGCAAGTGGCAGTTCGCTGCCAGGGCCCCGGCTCGGTAGCGAGTCGGCTGCCGGGCATCGGGACGATCGAGCAGAACACCGAGCGCCTCGATGATTTCGCCGCTATGGCCGCGCATGTAGGAGAACCACTTCAGTCCCGCCGCCAGTCGCAGGCCGGGCTCTGCGCTGCCGGGATCGGCGATGCTGAACGCCAGCGCGGCACGGATGTTATCGAACTCGGCCTCGATCCTGTCCAGCCAGCGGGCTTCGTCCGGACCGCGCAAGTGCATAGCGGCGGTCTCGACGAGGGACAGGTAATAATCGCGCTGGGCAGCGCGGATGTCGCTGGCGTCCGCGCCGGCCCGCAGCGCCAGGCGTTCGGCGGCATAGTGCCGGACCGTTTCAAGGAGCCGGTAACGGGTCGACCCGTAGACCACCTCGGCCTGGACCAGGCTCTTGCCGGTTAGCGCCGCCAGCAGGTCAAGCACCTGCCAATCCGCGACGTCACCGCCGCAGGCGACCGCTTCCGCGGCATCCAGGGTCCAGTCCCCGGCGAAGACGGAAAGCCGCTCGAGCACGATCCGCTCTTGTAGGTTGAGCAGGTCATAGGACCAGTCGATCAGGGCTCGCAGGGTGTGGTGGCGCGGCAGGGCGGTACGGTTCCCCGTGGTCAGCAGCCGGAACCGCTGATCGAGCCGGGCGTTGATCTCCGGCGCCGAGAGCGAGCCCAGCCGGGCCGCGGCGAGCTCAATGGCCAGCGGGATGCCGTCAAGGCGGACGCAGATCGAAGCCACTGCCGACGCGCTGGCGTTGTCGATGATGAAGCCTCGCCGGTGCAGCGCGGCGTGCTCCGCGAACAGCTGCACCGACTCGAAGTCGGCCAGCAGGGAAGGAGCGGCGAGATCGGCGGGCGGGACAGCCAGGCTGGGAACGCGGAAGACGTGCTCCCCGCTGATGCCAAGCGGCTCCCTGCTCGTGACGAGCAGGGAGACCCGAGGGCAGGACCGGATGACGGCATCTGCCAGCTCGGCGACCGCGCCGAGCACGTGCTCGGCGTTGTCGAGGATCAACAGCAGGTCCCGGTCGCCCACGGCGTCGATCAGGGTTTCGAGCACGGGCCGCCCCGGCGCCTCGCGGACCCTGAGCGCGGCGGCTACGGTACGGGCCACCAGCTCGGGTTCTGCCACCGGCGCCAGCTCGGCCAGCCATACCCCGTCGCCGGTGCCATCGAGGGCATCAGCTGCCACCTGCAACGCCAGCCGGGACTTGCCGATCCCGCCAGGACCCGTGATTGTGACCAGCCGCGACCCGCTCGAAACCAGCGCGTGCAACTCGGCCAGTTCCACAGTCCGGCCCACGAAGCCGGTTGCCTGCGACGGCAGGTTGTGGCGCAGCGCCGGGTCATCAAGCGAGCGCAGCGCGGCGAACTCCTCGGCCAGGCCCGGTCCGGTCACCTGAAAGACCCGCTCGGCACGCCCCAGGTCCCTCAGTCGCTGCTCGCCCAGATCCCGCAGCCCGATCCCGCTGGGCAGCCGGCCGGCGAGCAGTGCGTACGTCGCCGCTGTCACCAGGACCTGACCACCATGGCCGATGTCAAGCAATCGGGCGGTCCGGTTCACTACCGGACCGACGTAGTCGCCGTCGCGCTCCGCGCAGGCACCAGAATGCAGCGCCATGCACACTTGGATGGGCAGGCTAGATGCCCAGGGCTCGGCGCCGACTGCCCGCTGAATGGCCACCGCCGACGAAAGCGCGGCAGCCGGGTCAGCGAACACCGCACGATGCGCGTCTCCTACCGTCTTGAAGACGTGGCCGCCGGCCGCTTCGGTCCGCTCGCGAACGATGCGGTCATGATGGGTTGACGCTGCGGCCATGGCATCGTAGTCAGCCTCCCACAGCCGGACGCCGCCCTCAATATCGGTGAACAGCAACGTCACTAATCCAGACATGACACTCACTCGCACATTGTGGCACCCCGCGCAGCCTTACGCAGCCGGTCATCGCTCCGAGGCCTGGCCGGCGTGCTGGCCATGCTTGTAAACTCAGGCGTGGAAACTTTTTGAATTGTTCCTATGAGCTTGTCATTTTGTACTATCCGGAGTCGTCCCGGGTAGGCGGTGTCGAACTCGTTGAGGCGTCGCGCCAGCCGATGACGCGCTGGCCTTCGACGAGTTTGGCGGGCCGGTCGGATCGCTTGCCGGTCTCGGCGCGGCGGGCGAGGCGCTCGCCGGCGCGCTTGTCCTCGATGTTGATGATGGCCAGCCACAGCAGCTTAACGACGGAGTCGTCGGTCGGGAAGTGGGTGAAGTCGTCCCAGGCATCTTCGAAGACCCGGACGGCCTGCGGGTACTTCTGTCCCCGCTCGCCGGCGGAGAACTCCGCGAGCCTGTCCAGGGCGGCCTCAGCGCTGGGTGCGGTGCAGGCATTGCGGAGCTCGGTGGCGACAGCGCCGGCATCACGCCCGGCCACCGTCCGGAGAGAATTCCGGCTATGTGAACCGCGAATTTTTGCACCGTGGCGGCCGGGAACGTACTGGTGATCGCGTCGGCGAACCCGGCCAGCCCGTCGCAGCAGGCGATGAGGATGTTGCGGACGCCGCGGTGTCTCAGGTCGTTCATCACCGACCGCCAGAACGAGGCGGCCTCCCCGGCGGTGGCGATGTCCGGCGGCGTCCTGGCCAGCCTCGTCATTGCCGGGAACGACCCCCGCTGGAAAACGCTAGCCCCACCAGCCGGGCACAGCCCCCGGCCACGCAACCAGGACCGGAACCTGCTGGATGGCTCCAAGCGGGCGATCGGTACGCGCGAACCGCGTAGGCCGCCTGCCGCCTCGCCCACCTGTGGTGGGGGCGCACAGTTTCCCACCCTGACGACGACCCGGTGGCCGGGTGGCGCTGGTCGGGTCCTCCGCAGAGGCCGCCGGGCCCCAGTCTCAGCGCATGCACAGCCGCCGCGAGAAAGGCGCTGTCCCCTCTGCGTGCTAGCAGGCGGCGACGGACCAGTCGTCGTCGCTCAGGTTCAGCTTGATCGAGCCGCCCTCCCACTCAAGGCAGATCGGCGTCCAGACGCCGGCCCCCAGGCCGTCGGGATCCTGCACCCAGTAGGTGGCCGGGGAGAAGACGCCGACCGACTGCAGGGCGTGCTCCGTCTGCCCGTTCACAGTGAAGCTTGACACCTGCACCCGGGTGGGGCTGGCGGTGTAGACCCACTCGCTGCAGGCGGACCCGCAGGCTCCCCACGGGCCCTGCAGGCCGGCGACGTCGAACTGCAGCGTATCGGCCCCGGCCGTGATCGTCTCGGGCCCGGCGTACACGGCCGGCAGCGAGGGCGGGCCGACCGGGGTCGTGACGCCGCCCCCCGGGTAGATGACGATACTGCAGACCGTGCAGGTCGCCGCCGACGTGACCGACGCCTGGGCGGCCGGAGCGGCCAGGCCGAGCGCGGCTGTGCCTGCGGCGGCCAGCGCGCCGATGATTCTCCTCATATCAGGTTCCCCTTGATCAGGTCTCTCCGTGTGGAGAGGCTATAGACCCAGCGTGCGCGCGGGCGGACCCTGATGTCAGGGGGCAGACGGCCCACATGAGCGCGCCAGGTGTGGGCCGGGCGGCCCGCCTGATGGCCCAGCGGGTCGCATCAGGCCAGGCAGGCAGGGGGCGGCTCTTCTTCCGCCGAAATGCAGTAAAACTGTGCGCAATCGTTCGTCCCGGCTGCTCGGCAGCTCGCCCGCACAAATGCGGCGATCTAATAGCTCGCGCTCCAGAGAGGTCGCCACTGATTGTGATCAGCGCTGGCTGCGGTTAGCGCGCACCTGCCAGCCGTTAGGCGCGGTAGCGATCCTCTGGTCTTTCGACCGGCCATGCGTGCAGGTAATTCTGCGCGGCGTCCGGCATTCACCGGCGTTATCAAAGATGCGCCTTCGCACCTCACACGAGTCCTGGGAATGCATCGTAAGCCGGCCGGGAACGCACGCTGCCGGCGCCGGGAGCTCGATGAGGCTGGTGCGGGCAGCCCGCTGCCGACGGAGGATTCTGCAGGGACGGCGGCCTCCGGCAGGTATCGGCTCGTGTGCCGGATGCGGGTGCTACTTTCCCGGTCAGGTAACAGGGCCGCGATGTACCTGCACCTATTCGGCTATCCGCTCTGACACCGCGGTGGCAGTGGATCCGTCCACCGATACCGTGTACGTGACCAACCAATACGGCAACACCGTGTCGGTGGTCGACGGGGCGACCAGTACGGTTACCGCCACCATCGGCGTCGGCCTTCAGCCGACCGGAATGGGGATAGACCCGGCCACCGGCTCCGTCTACATAGCAAACCATGGCGATGACAGCGTGTCGGTCATCGACGAGGCCTCCAGCACCGTCACCGCCACCACCGCCTACCTGTCGGCGGGAGACCTTGACCGGGCCATCCCGCTGTTCGAGCAGGTCCTCACCGACCGGCTGCGGGTGCCGGGCACCGACAACCCCGGCACCTCGACACTCTGACCTCGCGGAACAAGCCCGTTGGGGTGAGGATGACAAACCTGTTTCCGCCTGAGTGCTGATGTCGCGTCGCATTCCCGGGCGGCTGCTCTGCCAGGAGGCCAGAAGTGTCCCTAGAGCAGCTCGTCCTGGTTCATGACGCTGCTCTTTGAAGTGGCCGCTCGACTATCCGGCCCGATCCAGGGCTAAAGAGCCGCTTGCTTCAACCGGCGCGGCAGGCATCATCTTCTTTCGTGCATTCTCAAACTCAAACGCCGCCTCTCAATCCTGACTCCCCGGCGGCCCAGCCAGCTAGGTGTTGCTGGAGGCTCGGCGGAAGATCTTGAGGATCCGGTTTACCGCGTTCTTCGGCGTGAGTTCGCGCTGAAGTCCGAGCAGATATCCGGCAGCGCTCTTCCGGCGCTCTGCGGCGATCTGGCGGCCCTGGAGGGTGGAGGCAATGAACTGCGCCGCGACCAGCCCCGCCTGTCCGGCTGCGACAGGCAGGCCGACCCCGCTTGCCGCCGCAGCGGCAACGGAAGGGAGTTCCAGAGTCTTCATGCCCAGGACGGCCCGTCCGGGTTCGAGGTTGACCTGCCGCAGGCCGCGCTCCAGCTGTGCCATGGGCTGTCGCAGGTCCCTGTCGAGGAGGACCTGGAGCCGGGCGCGCAGGATCGCCGGGTCTTCGACGTGCGCGAGAATGGTGAATTGTTCGGCCAGGGTATCGAGGTGAGTCGTGAATGCGTTAAATTCCGCGGCGAGGGTCCGCCTGGCCTGGATGATCTTTTCCACGGGAATGTCCGCGAGCCCGTCAGGCACGACTGCCTCGATGGCCAGTGCCGCGTACAGCGCCGGGATCCCTTCAGCTGGCCGGCTGGCTGCTGGCTTGTCGTCGTCCTTGCTCAGGAGGATCCGGGCGAGCGTGTCAATGTCCCAGCCGTTCAGCGCGCCGTACGCGTGGGGCTGATCGGTGATGACGGGTATGTCATTGGCCTGGGCGATCCGGTCAGCGAGCGCCGACAGGTAGACGGAGCCGAGCTGGGGGTGCAGCGCGAGCCAGGTCTCGTTATGGTTCGGCACGCCCAGCCGCATGCTGATCAGCGTGCTGGTCAGCTCGGGGTTGACTTTCCCAATATGGACCCATTCAACCTGGGGGTCGCAACGGTGATAGCTCGGTGTCGTCCAGCATCTGTCACCGTGGTCGCCGACGATCTCGTACAGCTCGGCGGGAAACTCCGATGGCCAGGCAAACCGCGCGGTGAACGTTTCCGCATCGCGGCGGATGAGTTCCAGGAACTCCATGGCGACAGCGCGTGTTCGCCGTTCCGGGTCGACGTTCACGAGGAAGCCCACTTCGTCACGCAGCACTTGCGCCACCCGCGACAACTTTAACGGGTAGCCAGGCGGGGCAATCAGCGCCAGCTTAGGAAGGTAGAGGGCCGCCGCCTTCAGCCATGCCTCATCCCGAATGTGGGTATATGGGTAATAGAGTGCAATATCTGGCATATCGCCATCCTGGTGCGAGCGGGCCTGTCCGTCGATCGTCGCACAAGATTCCTGAAGACATGCGGACCCAATCGGCTGCCGCGCTGCCGGAGCCGCGAGGCCGCAGAGGTGTCATTCCTCCCGGCCCGCAACCTTGCTGCTCAACGGCGCACCACGGCACTGCAGCAGGGATGTCCGCCACCTGCGTGTGCAGAGGCGGTCGCAGCAGGGGTGCACTCGATCTGCGCCGCCGCGATCCTGAGCCAGGTCCGGTAAGCCCAGGTAGCAGGCTCTCTGGTTCCAACACAGAAGCAACGGGCCGTCCGCCTCAGCGAGCAGCGCGTCCGCGGTCATCGACAGATCTCGTGAAAAGCGTGGGCCGTTGACATAGGTTTTGCGGGTTTCTTGTACCTGCTTCGCCGCTGTCATCGGCATATGAGATCCGAGCGGCTTGCCGGAGCCCACACCAGGCTCTTCGGCAAATCGCGCTCCGGCCGTTGGCGCCGAGCGTAAGGATCGCGTGCAGCAGACAGCGGGCGTTGGTGATCTTCTCTGTGAGAGGCCCGTCTCCGGTATGGCAATCCGCCGACGATGAGCAGGCAGGATTCAACTGGTGCGGTACTGCTCGTTCCACCACAGGCTGTACGGTGGCCCGGCGCAGCACAGCAGATGGTGACTGAGCCACTCCAGGACTGTGGCGGGGAGGCTGGATGGTGCGCTGAGGATGGCGACGGTCAGTCGTTCTGCCGTGGGCGTCTCCTGCGGCATCTGGGCGAGGGCTTGGGCGCCTCTGCCGTCTTTTCCCCAGGCGGGATGGGCTGGATTGACAAGGAGGATGCCGATGCGCTTGACGATGACGGGCCAGTTTGGCATGCCTTTGTGATTGCGGCCGTACCTGAGGGCGGTAGTGATCAGGAATGGTTCGATCGGGTCAGCAACACAGGTGTGGTGGCTGAGGTCCAGCAGCGTGCTGATGTGGTCCTTGACGTGCCGGCGGTACTGGCCGAGGAAGCCGTAGCCGAGGTCTTTGAGGGTCTTGCCGCCGGCGGCCGCCCATGGGCGGCCGCGATCCAGGAGGTGGTTCTCGAACTCCGGCAGGCCGGTCGGCCGGATACCGGCAGCCACGGCCTTGACGGCCTGATCGTGAAGGGACGTGGATTCGGCGAACATCCCTGCGTCACTCGGGCCGCGTTGGGTGCAGTGCATGTCTTCGGCCGGCCCGTTCCGCCAGACGTCGATGACCAGGCCGACGGCCATCGCGGTCATGATCGCCTCGGCGCCGGAGATTCCTGCCTTCGCGCAGCGTTCGCTGTGGGATTCCCGGGAGTTGAGCAGCAACCCGCAGTTGTGCGGATCGCCAGGACAAGATGCCGCAGGACTCCGCCTTGAGTCTGCTGTCACTCAGCGCCTTCCTTCACCACGGGAGCCGTCATTCTCGCCTTCGGCCGCTGACATAAGCGACCATACCTGCACGCTGTCTCTCAGGAGCAGGCCGTGCCCGGCCGGCGGGATCGCGCCGAATGATGCCGCCGACCTGGGCGGCTAGCTGCAGGGGCGCCTGTGCAGGATCGGGATCACGTCACAGCGTTGCCGGGTCTGGCCAGCGCCGCCGATGTGCTCAGCTGGGCAGCTTCAATCGGCGAGTCTGTGTTAGTTTCGGCCATGTCCGGGTTCGTCGGGTTAGGTTCGGTCCCGCCCGTTGCCGCCGAGATTGTGCGCCGCATGCCGGCCCAGCGAAGATGAGCACATGGCCCGAGGCACTCAGTGGCGGGCGCTTGCGTTGGCCATCGGTCTGGCTGCTGCCGGTGCCGTGATCGCCTACGTCCTGATCGGCGGTTCTTGGGCTATTGCCGGTATCGCTATAGGGGCGGTGACGGGGTCCTTCGCTTCCCCTTTCTATGACTGGATCCGCGGCAGGGATACCAGGCGTGAGGACTTGCGGGGAGCTTTGGAGAAGACCCCGCCCGGTAGCTGGGCACGGCTGCTGGATCCCCGTCGCGAACTGGTCGGCTTTGTAGGTCGTGACGATGAGCTGGCCGCCTTGATCGCCTGGCATGCAGACCATGAGGCCGGCCGGCTCCGGCTCGTGACCGGCCCGGGAGGAGTAGGGAAAACCCGGCTGGCCGTTGAGCTTGCCGAACGCGTGAAGAAGCTTGGCTGGAGGTCCGAGCGGATCGCCGACGGCCAGGAAGCGTCCGTCATCGGCGTACTACGGGCGGCGACACGCAGCCGCGCGCTGCTGGTCGTCGACTACGCGGAGACCCGTGTCGGGCTGAAGCAGATGCTGGCCGCGCTGGCCAGCGATCAGGGTGAGGGCGTGCGGGTGCTGCTGCTAGCCCGCTCCGCCGGGGACTGGTGGGATCAGCTCGGTGTCGGGGAACCCGCAGTCTGGGATCTGATTCAGTCCGCCAGCAAGGAGGAGCTTTCGCTATCGCCGGTTGTCGCTTCCGGTCTGTCCGATGCGGAGGTCATCGCGCTGGCGATCAGGTCGTTCGCCAGGGAACTCGGCCTTCCGGAGAGGACGGTCGAGATCTACGGCGACAGCGGTACCGGTCAGCGGCGGGTGCTGGATCTGCACGCGGCAGCGCTCGTCGCTGTCCTGGGCGATGGGGGCACCGGAACGGTACGAGTCGACATCGGCACGGTGCTCGGTGAGCTGCTCCGCCATGAGCAGCATTTCTGGTACGACAGCGCACGAGCCCACGGATTGCCTGACGGCCAGGACGGGACAACTGCGCGACTGCTGAGGCAGATCGTCGCAGCTGCTTGCCTGCTCGGCGGTGCGACCCAGGACGAGGCCCGCGTCCTGCCCAGCCGAGTTCCCGGAATTTCGCTGTCAGCTAAGATCGCCGAGTGGCTCCGGGCTCTCTACCCGCCCGATCCCGGACAGGCGGACTGGATCGGCTCCATGCAGCCCGACCGCCTCGCGGAGCTGCACACCCTGCGGGAGCTCGCCGCCTCACAGGAACTCGCCCAGGCGTGCCTGACCCGCCTGGACGCCAGGCAAGCACTCCGCGCGGTGACCCTGCTCGCCCGCGCCTCCTCTGACTACCCGGAAGCTGAAGAACTGCTCAGCCAGGCCCTGCCCGATGTCGCTGATCTCATCGCCGGCATGGATGCGCCGACAGAAACGCTGACCGCCATTTTCAACGCCATCCCCTATCCGACCGTCGTCCTGGCCCCAGCTGCCGTGACTCTCAGCCGGCGGATCACGAGCCACCTGCCTGCCGGCACCGAGCCGGCAGTCCGCGCATACTGGCTGTCAAATCTTGGTTCCCGGCTCTCTGAGCTGGGCCGCCCCGCCGAGGCGCTGACCGCTCAGCAGGAAGCCTTCGCCATCAATCGGGAGCTGGCCGCAGCCAGCCCGGACCGCTACCGCCCCGACCTCGCCTTCTCGCTGGCTAACCTCGGTGTCACGTTCTACGCGCTGGGCCGCCACGCCGAGGCGCTGACCGCTAAGCAGGAAGCCGTCGCGATGAACCGGGAGCTGGCTGCCTCCAGCCCGGACCGCAACCCCGACCTCGCCTCCTCGCTGAACAACCTCGGCGTCACGTTCTCGGAGCTGGGCCGCCCTGCCGAGGCGCTGGCCGCTGAGCAGGAAGCCGTCGCCATCCGCCGGGAGCTGGCTGCCGCCAGCCCGGACCGCCACCGTCCCGACCTTGCCTCCTCGCTGACCAACCTCGGCATCACGTTCTCGGAGCTGGGCCGCCACGCCGAGGCGCTGACCGCTAAGCAGGAAGCCGTCGCCATGAACCGGGAGCTGGCCGCTGTCAGCCCGGACCGCTACCGTCCCGACTTCGCCCGCTCACTGACCGCTCTCGGCCACACGTTCTCGGAGCTGGGCCGCTACGTCGAGGCGCTGGCC
>Ga0209530_1001260_pt1 | contig 12209 bp, 7 predicted proteins | sample BlaSpr_A8_Ref_O1_FD_187987 | JGI IMG/M metagenome (GOLD analysis project Ga0209530, IMG submission 187987) | Forest soil microbial communities from Thunder Bay, Ontario, Canada - Black Spruce, Ontario site 2_A8_Ref_O1 (SPAdes) (version 2) | ecosystem: Environmental > Terrestrial > Soil > Boreal...
CTGAAAACTCTTCGCCCCCGCCCATGCCTCCAGCAACGTCCCATCCACCGTGAAGTGCTCGTCCGAAGTCAGCCCTTGGCTCCGTGCTCGCTCCACCACTTGTGCCAGAAACTCTTCGGCCACCTCGGCCTCCAGCAACCGGTCTCGGTTCTTGGTGAACGTGGTCGCGTCCCATACCTCTTCGTCCAAGTTCAATCCCACAAACCAGCGAAACAGAACACTGTAATCGATCTCCTCCATCAGCAGCCGCTCGCTGCGAATCGAATACAGCATCTGCAGCAACTGCGCCCGCAACAGCTTCTCCGGAGGAACCGAAGTTCGGCCGGCGCTCGCGTACATGCTGTCGAATCGTCGCGACAACTGGGCAAGTATTTCGTCCACCATCACCCGGATCGCCCGCAGCGGATGATCTTTCCGCACCCGCGTTTCCGGCGACAAATAACTGAACATCTGACTCTGCTGGTTATCTATGCCCCTCATCCCTCACTCTTAACACGACTCGCTTGTGGAACGGGAGTAGTTTTTCAGCAGCCTGCTAGAAGGCAAATTGCGCATTTGCCGATGAGTAGCACCATCCAGGTGATTAAACACGGCTCCGACCTAAACCGGATGTTTCCGGCTCTCTCTGTGTACATGGGACGACAGGGACTAAGATCAAGCCATATCGTTATCTGACTCGCGGTCCAGAGCGGTTCCGTGCTCAGCTCAGCAAATTGAGTCCGCGCCAGTGTAAGAAGAGAAGATGGCGAGACAATTCGGCTCTCATGAAGTTCTTGGCCCAACTGTGAGGTGGATCGCCTCCGGCGGCCCGAGTAGTTGTCCTTCACGTATGAATTAATCCATGTAGCCTCTTCGGGTAGGTTAGTTAGGACGACCCCACCGATAGGTTCAGTATTTGGGAGATCGTTCAGGTGCCCACCTTGTTCACGTCATTGATCTTTGCCGTGGGGCTCTTTTCTCTGGCGTTCCAATAATCCGCATAGGCAACAGAGGCGTTCCATTGTTGCTCAAATATCGATTTAAAGTTGTTGAGTAGTTTGGGATCGCGAGTCTGAAATGCGATCTCCGTTTCGTTGCTGTGATCGAAGGAAAAGGCTGCTGCTTCTGAGTCTTGCAACCATACTCGCATGATGGATGGCTCACGCGCGTACCTCATTTCAACGCCGGCTTTCCGTAATTCCTTTTCTTGATCCGCAAAATCAGCAAGAAGAAGACAGATGAATCGCTCGTAACCTGAGCCGTCCTTCACCTTCGCTAGGAAGTTTACGGGGTCCCCTTGCAGCATGCCAGGATTGCTCTTGAAGAAGTTTATGAACACTGCACGCCCTGAGGGGTCCGATAGACTCTTCGCGAGCACATCTTTCGTAAGTTGTTTACGCAAAGCGGCTTCCCTGTCCTCGGGGGAGAACATGAGCATGCGAACGTTGGCCGCACCTGCCAAGTCCCTGCCTTTTTCTAACGTCTTGCCGACACAATTTCCGGCCTTGAAATTATCCGCCACGCTCCTGTGCCGTAAATCCAAGATCGAATGCATGTACGAGTAGAAAGCTTGTGGGTCGGAATACTCGCCGTAGCCGGGGACGTCGATCGTTATACTCAGGTCCCCGCATGCACCCTGCACTATGTTTGTGATGACGGGGATGGAGCGCGGGAACTCGGCAACGTATCCGGTTGAAGTGCTGTTGAGAATGGCTAGGGTCTTGACCTTCAGCTCGGATGAATCTCGCTTTTGCACGTAGGCAAACGCGACAGACGCGATCGCCAGAATGATTGTCACGACATCGACCATCGGCCGCAGAGTCTTGTGGTCATCACTTCCCTCCGGTGATGTCTTGGATGTTCTCGCTAGGACGCTAGCCTGCGCCTCTTCTAGACTCATGTGAATTCTCCTTAGTAGTCGATTTCATTGCCGCGTTGCAAGCGGTAATCGGTCCTCAGTGACTATTACGAGAAGAAGGATGAAATTCCTTTTAGAATGCCGGGAGGACGAACACTTGAAGTCGAATCTCGTCGGCGGAGGCCCGAGAGTCCGAATCTCCTTGTGTCCTGCCGATTTGGCAACGGCACAACCTCCCCGGCTATCGTGCAAGGGCCGACGGCTCCATCAGGGACGCGACGCTCAAAAAATCAGCATGGTGCTGAAACGCGTGTTCGATTCCGATTGATGGCCTAGAAACAAATATAAAAGTCGAGGCAGCTCGCTTCGGCGCACGCTCCCAAAATGACTGAGCATGCGCCTTCTTATCCCTGACCGGTCGGCGCATTGGAGCTAACGAACTGGCGGTTGGGTGCCAGTATCTTGTGTAACCTGGAACAATCCTGCTGGGGGCTGTTCGACCGTCAATGCGTCACGCCAGGCGCAAAGCCGCCGTCGTCAAGGACAAAGGGATTGGCCGAGCAGTCCACTGCGTGCTGTTCCACGACACTTGCGACCGCCCACGGATTGTCGGTGTCAGTTTTCGTTCCACGCGGTATCGCGATCATCTCTTCTTCGTATTCGATAGCAGGTCGAATCGTGACCTGGGTGTTTTTGTCGAAGTTGACCACCCAATTATCCAGCGGGGGAAAGAGCTTTCGCATCGTCCGCGAACACATAATTGCATCTGCATGATCGTAATCTTGCCCTTGATTTAGATCGTGCAAGCGAACCTCGATTCGATACTGGGTGCTGCCGTCTGGGCTGAAGTATTTTGCTTCGAGCGGTTCCTTCTTGGACGGCGGCGGCGTGATCGTTGGGTTGTCGCTGTCAGAATAGTAAAACCTCAGGCCCCGAGCATAATTGCCCCACGGAAAGCGCACTGTACCACCCTGATCCGTAATTTCCGTCGACTCTGCCCGCAGGCCGAAAATCTGTTCAGGAATCGGAAGTTCGAAGGTGCAATAGCATCGGCCTAAATGGGGTTCCTTCCCGTTTGTATCCTTCCCCCAAATCGCAGTGATTACGTTCACGCCTTCAATTTTTTGTAAAGGCGGATTGTTCGACGTGGGTCCGTTCAGGACATAGTGCTTTTTCTGATGTACGCCGATATCCCGTACATCCGTTAAGATATTGCAGTCGTGGCCTTTGCAGTGGGGCAGGTAGGCAATCACCTTATCCGTGCAAAAACGAAACCCGATTGGTCCATGAAAATCGACTACGAGTGGATTACCCATTATCTCTCTCCGATTTTGAATTTAGATCCAAACCCCTTAACTCCCGAAAACTGTGAACGAGCCCCAGTAGTAGGGGCTCCGGTATCTCGGGAGGCTGCGAACCGCTATCGTCGCGCTGTGCAGTGCAGCTGCCGGCGTTTTCCCGGACATAAGATTCGAATAGAAGGCGCGCATCAACTCACGAGTAGCTGCGGAGTCTACATTCCATCGGCTGGCGACTATTTGGGAAACCCCCGCTGCCGCCAAAATGCGTGCCAGGCTGGTCAGGTCGGCAAATCTACCGTCGACCCCGCCAGCCGTATCACAAGCGGAGAGGACGACCAGCCGCAAGTCCCGGAAGCGAGCTTTGGCCATATCCCGCGAATTCACCACTACGTCTGGCCCAATTATCAAACCTACTTCGTCGACGTCGACCAAAGCGTGACCTACGAAATGAAACACTTGGGCCATCCGCAAATTGTGGAGTACTTCAGAGCGAGTCAACTGGGATCCAGAGACTAGATTGGCGTTGTGGAAATAAGAGACGACGTCGTTGCCTTCGTCGGTCGCATCTGGCAGTGGAGTCAAACCTGGGTCTTGAGCCCCCGACGCAACGACAATCAGCGCGCCGCTGTCGGCCGAGATGGCTGCGGGCCTAGACTTTGCTGCGTATGCTAGCCCTGGTGAGTATGTCACCTCGAAACGATCTGTGAGGTAGCGCCCGTCTGGTCCCTTCAACAAATCAAAAGGAATTTGATCGAGAATCCCATCGGTTTCGAATCGGAGCGCAGTGGCGTCACGAATGTCGGTCTCCAAAGGAGCGACGAGAATTTCGTAAAGACGGCGGCTTTCCGCATTCAAAGAAGCCATATCAGCTGAGGGGTCAGCACACAAACTCAGAAAACGCAAAGCTCCCAGTTGGGCCTCGCCCGGAAGCCGCAGGCTACGACTCTTAACTCTTCCGTCGCGGAACACAAAGACAGTCGTTGACCGTTTCAGCACTGCATAAGAAATGACCACGGTGCCGGATGGCAAGCTAAACGTTTCGGGGCGCAGGAACGGCCGGAGTATGTTTTCGGTAATCGTTGATGGGTTGGTCGAGTTTCGTTCTCGGACTGAGGCGCCTTTGTACCACTCCCACCAAGCGAACGCTTCGGCTGGGGCTCCGGATCTCAGTTTCAGCCCGAAGAGATCGCGGTAGATGCCCTCTTGGGTTCGGCTCCACTCGAGTTTGTCAGCCTCAAGGCGAAGACCGTTCAGTCCGGATTCAGTGAGCGACAGAGCTCGCAGCAATAAGGGCTCGGCCGCAGAGTCATTTTCGAGATCAAGTTGTGCTTCGCCGTAGGTCTTGAAATATGCTGCTTGAAACAACGGAGGGGTTACCTCAAACGTCGGGCGAAGTTTGGCCAGAGTAGCTATTGCCCCATTCGGATCGCCGAGGTTTCGCTGGATTTCTGCATTTTCGAGAGAGATTTCCGCCTTGCGCAAGGCGATACCATTGTCTTCAGGCAAAGTCTCAAGCCGTTCTGTGGCGTGTTGTAAGTTCGTGAGCGCAGCTTTGTAGTCCTCAGTTCTTACTTGTGCTCCCGCCAGGAGCTCCCAACCGATAGCTTGATCTACCGGGTCTCTCACGGGGAAATCACCCATTTTTTCGGCGATTGCGTCCACCTCGACTTGGTGCCAGTTCAAGATTCCGGCAACTTGAAACAGAACACTGTATAGGTTTTCGCCTCGCGCGTTGGTAATGTCGGAATTCCAAAATGTCGCTAAGCCATTGATCAAATCGCGTAATCCCCGGTCGGCGCTGCTGAGATGGCTGCGGTAAACTCCGGCGAAGGCGGCAGCGCGGAGTTCAAGGCCAGGATAATGAGAGATTCTGGCAATCTCAGCTCCTTCGGAGGTGCTTCGTATCGCATCTTCCTCCTGTGCTGAGCCACCTTGGCATTGTCCTTCTTGAATCAGGCTCTGGCTTTGCAACCAGCGGTATCGCGTAGCAGAAAGAACTGGAATGGCCGCGGCGAACGTCTTCAGGCAGTCGGCGGACTCAAACGCAAAGGTTTGCCCCAACATCAACGCGAAACTTGCACGAAGTTTTCCGGCTTGATTTCTTGCATGATGGAATCCACGCATCGATTTCTGAGCTAGTTCCACGCTCAGGCCGTAGCGTCCACTATGGAGCGCTTCATCGCTGGCAAATAGGGCGCGTAATGCTTCTCTTTCGCTTGGATCCGCCGGACTTTGCAAAAAGTCGGCAAGCCAGGGATCATCGTGGCGGCTTTTCAAAATCTCAGCCAGGTATTCGAGAGCGCGGCGTGCTTCGACGGGAGTGGCTTGAGCGCCGTCGCCATTCCCATACGCCAGCGGTAGCCAGGATTGGGTGGCGGTCTCCAGGTACCGCTCAGCGCGTTGATCTAGCATCGCGATTGCCTGGTCGCGGTTCGCATCGATGGCCGCGGAAAATTCGCTTGGCGAAAGTAAGGGGGCGGCTGTGCGCTTCTCTCGTTCCGCCAGCTTTTGCTTGACTCGCAGCAAGTTGGCGCGCGCGTTCTCCGCCCATTCTCCATGCGGATCGACGCGCAGGTAATGCTCCCAATCGTCGGCGGCCTGCGTGTAGAGGAACATACGCTCGCAGGAGAGGGCGCGATTGAAGAGCGTTATGGGATCATCCGGCGACTTCCCTAGGGCTTTGCTTAGCGATTCGATGGCGTTGCCATAGTCGATCGCGTGGTCGGTGGATTCAGCTCGGACGAAATATGCGGCGCCCAGGTCGGTTAGGAGATGCGGGTCATCCGGCTGCGTCTCCAGTGCACGTCGTAGTGAATTGATCGCAGACTCGTAGTTGCCATCTAGCAAATCCGCGCGTGCTTTGGCTTGCAGCCACGCGGGATCGTTTGGACTCTTGCGCAGATTTTCGCCAATTAGAGCCTCAGCTTTTAATAGCGACGGCGATTTGTCGAGACTCGATCCACTCGCCGCTCGTTCCACTCTCATCGGCGCGTACTTGGCGCCGGGGATTCTTACTTCCAGGGTCCGATGCTCGGTGTAGGCCTGCGCCAGCAACTCTTCGGCTGAAGAGGAGTGAAGCAAGCTCACGCCCAGCCATCCTGCCATGACCGCCGCGGCAAGTCCAGCGAGCGCAAATGCCAAACGCGACCATGAAAAAAGTGCTTGCCGCCACGGCGCACCTTCTTTCTTCTCCCGACTACGATCTCTATCTCCATTGTCCCCCCAAGCTCCAGCGCTGTCGCGGAGCGTCTCGGCCATCTTCTTTCGCCATTCGGGCCGCGCGCTGGGCAGCGAGGCGAGCCAAGCTTCTTCGCCGGTAGACGGTTCATCCACCAAAGCCTGCGCCGCATTCCTTAGCAGAGGCCCGCACTGCCCGCATTGTGCTGCATGTTTCATAAGTGCTATTGTTCTTGCCTCGGGGAGCAGCCCGGCCGCGACTTCCAGCCACTCGGCATCTCCCATGCACTCGGGAGTAGGCGACGAGGGGTTGGGCGCTCGCATGCGTAAGATCTCGCTCTGCACAAACCTGTGCATCCGCAGCTTTTGGCTGCACTCTTGGCAAGACTCAACGTGGCGGCGAGCTTCTCCCACAGACTGCTCGGAGAGTTGCCCTAAATCCGACACACTCGTCCCTGGCGAAGAAACGAGCCCTTCCAGCTCGTGGCTATCGAGATGTTTGTCAAATGGCCGTGTCAAAATCTGCTACTCCTTCTAATACGACAGCAGCCGGCGGAATCCTTTTGGGCTGGCTATGGTCGTGCCCGGTTCTGTGTTCCCTCGCTCCCGAGTTGTTCTCGCACGCAGCGAATAAGGCGGAAAAGGACCGCCTCGACGCCTTTTGCTGTAAGTTCGATGGTCGCTAAAGCAGCAATCGCCTTCGCGCTCATGCCCTGTAAGTAATAAAACCAGAAGATAAGACAGTCGCGCTCTTGATTGGAACCGGCTGCGCAATTCCGAAGGCGCTCATCGATTTGTTTTAGAAAGACCTCACGCTCCATGGCCTCTGCGCTACCGGGACTGCCGCTACGCGCCCTGGGGTCGAGGTCCTCGAGTAACTGATCGGTCTCTACCGCGCCTCGCTTCTGCGCATGCAATGATTTAAAGTGATCGCGAGCTACATTGATCGCAATCGTCTTTATGTAACCTAGCACCGCGTCGGGGTGCTGCTCCGCAAATTCGAGTAACCGTCTGCACTTATCGGCGCAGAGCTTGAGATAGGTCTCCTGCAGTAAATCGTGAATAAACTGCTGCGGATCTTCTCCCCATTGGCAGATTGTGTGCTTGACGGAAAAACTAATTGGCCGTTGAAAACGGACAACAAACTCCTCCCATGCGTCGCCGTCATTAGTTTCGGCGCAGGCACGGGTCAACTCTAAAGCGGACATCGACGAGAATTTTTTCACATCGTTCGTTGAACTTACAGTGACGAAAATTCTACACGAAAGACATAAATATACGGATTGTCGCCGGTCTAAGACCAACCTAACGGACTTAGGCACAATCGGCAACGAGTGCGAGATAACTAATCGGTAAAAGGACTTTCCTCTTGGTTGTCGTATTGGAAGAAAGAGCCAGAGTGGAATCGCGACGCACCTCATGCGCTTCGCGCCACGGTGGAGGAGGCAACCATGGCAAAATATTGGGGACTTAGTGCAGTCCTTGCTCGCGCCACTTGTCGCTGCTTTGTCGTGCACCGCATGCTGGAAATCGCCGACCCTTGAGTCGCCGCGAAGATTACAAACGCCAGTACCAAACGATCCGTAATGGCTTGATCTCGATCGGGTTTCCTGATGCTCAGCCTCGTCTGGAGCTCATAACGTATTGGTCCACGCTAACCCTGATATCCGCCTGGGAGAAACTTTATGTCTTTTGATGTTTCGCTTGCCGGTGTTGCTATCCCCACTGACTCCACAGCCCTCAAGAGTTTTCGCGACGACCTGAACCTAGCCTTTGGCCTCGACAAAACCCTTTCTTCCTTCCTTGAAGGCCCGATGTACGGTGTTCCATCCAGCGCAACCAAAACCGAGGTCTCGTACACCAGTCCGACGAACGCATCCTGGGCTCCTGCCAATGGTCCAGTCACCTTCGGCCTGTCCGGAAGCGCCAGTGGAAAATTTGAAATAGTGCTCACGGGCGATCTTGTTTCCTACACCGACGACCTCCACGACCCCCAAAAGACCTCGGTGGCTGTACCCCCGCATATTGCATACACTCGGCTTACGCTCAACTTCTCAATCACCGCAAAGGTTTCCGGCAGCGGCAGCTTCTCCGGTGGGGCGTACGGCGTAAAGGGCTCGGCGAGTTCCACCGATACCTATGCCATCACGTTTTGTAAAGCGTTCGACCCGTCCACTCCCGTCAAGACAGCCATAGGACTCACATTCCAGAGTTTTGTCCTGCCGCTCAATGCTAAAACGATGGAGCTTCTGGACTCTGGCGACTACCTGCTGCACGAGTTCGACGGCAATCTGAATCTCTCCTTCGGCGCCTTCGCCGGAATCGACGAAGTGCTCTACTCCGGCCAGTCTTCGGCAGACGTCCTCAGTGTAAATAACTCACCCCTCGCTACTCTCTCCGCCCAAGCCAAGCCAGAGATTAAGGCCGATGTCGAACTCGACTTCAGCTTCCAGTACGCGACCAAGTTCGAGTCTCTAATTTCAAAGATTGGCAATACCGGCAAACTTCACCTCTTCCGATCCAGCAAAGCAGATGCCACGACATCTCTCATGGCAGGATTGACCTTCAACGGCAACACATCGGCAAAAATCCAATCAAATGCGCAGACCGTCGCCAATAGCCTCTCCAAGTCTGCGGGCACCGGCTCCCAGGTCGTGAGCGAGGTCGCAAATGCCGCCGTAGGCGAGATTAATAAGGGCGTGACCGACGTAAATAATACCCTCTCCAAATGGCTCAATCGTGCAAACGGTCTCAAGGCCAACCTTCAGGTCGCCATCGAAGCCATCACCACTCGCACTCTCCTCGCCGCATACGACTTCGACCTCAGCGTACCGACGGCCACTGGCCTTGTAAATGCTTGGACTCTGGCCGTCAACGGCGATCTTGCCGGAGCCCTGAAGTACAAGGATCCTGGCACCGGCAAGAGCTTTGTTACCCTTGAGCTCGGCAGCGGCCTTGAAAGCGAATACCAGCGCAAAACGTCCTTCAGTTGTAACTTCTTCAACCTTTGGAAATTCAGCACTTGGAGTCAGTGGCAGTCCCAGGTTTCAATGGTGTACGCCGGCAACAACGTTTTCAACATGAATGTCAACATTGGCCGCATCACCGAAACCGATTACGTTGGTGCGATGAAGAGCATCAACTTCTATTTCGCAGCCTCCGCCGAAGAAGCCCTCGACGGAAGTATTTCTAAGCCTGCCGTGGATCTCCACATCGACCTTACCGCACAAGGCGTTCCCAAAGCGGCAAGACAAATCGCGGGGATGCTGAGCGGGGTGGGCGGTTGCCCGGCGTGCACCACGATGGCCCGCAACATGAACGCATTCATTGATGCCTCGGCAAACGGGACTGTGCAGTTGAACATCACCATTCCCTCCAGCGCCTACGGCTACATCGCCGCGGATCCTGTTAGTAACTCTTCGACGCCCGCCAATACAGTCCACGATAAAAAGAATTGGAACACTTTTGTCCAGACTGCCGACGACCTCAATGCGTGGCCCCTCCGCCAGCTTTCCGTCGTCTCGATTGATACTCTCTCCTTCCTCAGGAGCTATGCGGGTTGGGAAGACTTCAATAAGGCATTTAGTGGGACAGCGGTTCCCAACAGGGATGAATTTGGCAACCCCGCATCTTGGCCGCAGGAGCTCCTCCAAATCCCAGACAACGTACGCCCGGCAATTGCTTTCTCCATCCTGGCCGGTCAATACTTCATGAACCTGTGTGACTCTCTCCAACAGCTTGCGGGTATCGTGAACCTCGCGGGAACCGAAATAACCTGGAAAGAGTTTATGGACATAATCACCACTGCGGCAAAGGATTACGTGTCCGACTTTGCCCGTCCCGTCGCCTTGGCCCTCATCTGGCTCTGCGGTTCGGGCATTACATCCATCTCTGGCCCGCCCGATTCGGACGCATCCTCCGGAAAGTTTCAGGTAAAGCTCAGTCTTTGAAAAACCCTTAGGAGATAACCATTATGCAAGACAAACGAGACAGAGACTTCTTCGGATTGGTGGTCCTTGGCACCCTTGGCGTTCTGGTTGCCCTTGCGATCGCCCTCGCTTGGCCGGGCATCAATATCAAGGTCGACTACACCACCGTGCCAACCGTCCTCGCCCCGCTCATACTTACCGCCGCGTTCATCGAACGTGCTGTCGAGGTTATGATCAGTCCCTGGCGCGATCCGGGAGCCGATCAGAAGGCCAGGGTCCTAAAGGATGCAAAAAGCAATACTGCCGCAATAGCCTCGCAGCAGGCGGCCGCCGACGATTACACCCAGTACAAGGGCAAAACCCGCCGTTACGCCCTCGCCTTCGCCCTCCTGCTGGGAACCGCTGCAGCCATGGCCGGCATCCGCGCCCTCTGGCCGTTGCTTGACGACCCCAACGGCACGTTCGTTGTCGCAACAACCTCGACGGCCAACGGGGTTACGACCGTCAGCAAAGCGCAGGGAAATCCAATCAACAATCCCAATAACCACTATCCCAGGACCGCTTTTATTGTCGTAGACGTGGTTTTGTCGGCTCTGCTGTTAGCCGGTGGTGCCAACGGCATCCACTCCGTAGTGACCTCGTTTACCAGCTTCTTCGACAGCAACACCCAAAAAAATCAAGGTACATCTAGCTAATGCGATCCCTCAAATAACCGGGCGGGATTCTATGGCGTTCTTTTTCAAGGGAATGCTGAGTTTGAGGAGAGGTGACAATGAAAGGATCGCCAGGGGGCTACAAGTGACAGAATCGGGGAGCGAAGGCCCGGGGAGCACAAGATGCGGGTCGCGCCCGTGGAGGGGCCTTGAGCGACCCGACACATAGGTAACGAATCGTACCGGACACATGGGTTACACTTTCTCCCTTTTTAAAAGGGAGGAAGTGATGCCGTGGAAGGAGTGTTCGGTTATGGATGAGAGAATGCAATTCGTGGCTCGCCGGCTAGCTGGCGAGGCGATGGCTGATCTTTGCCGGGAGTTTGGCATCTCCCGTAAGACCGGCTACAAAATCTTCGACCGCTACCAGGAATGTGGGGTGGAGGGACTGACCGATAGAAGCCGACGTCCCTATCGCTACGCCAACCAACTTCCCTTTCAGGTGGAAAACTATATTTTGAACGTGAAGCGTGAGCACACCAGCTGGGGCGCTCGCAAGATTCGCGAGCGTCTGCTCCGCAGATTCTCCGACATCCCCATCCCCGCCAAAAGCACCATCCATGCCGTGCTCGATCGTCATGGACTGGTCGAGCGCCGCGGTCGCCTGCGTCATCGCGCCCAGGGAACTCCTTTATCGTTAGGCCAGCGTCCCAATGAGCTCTGGTGTACCGATTACAAGGGTGAGTTCTTGCTGGGAAACCATCTCTACTGCTACCCCCTGACCGTCACCGATCATGCCAGCCGATATCTGCTGCCCTGCGAGGCGCTCTCGTCCACCAAGGAAGACTTTGCTTTTACTATCTTTGAGCGCCTTTTTAAAGAGCGTGGTCTCCCCGCACAAATCCGCAGCGATAACGGCGTGCCCTTTGCTTCCGCGCACGCATTATTTAATTTGAGCAAACTCGCCGTCTGGTGGCTGCGCCTCGGTATTGGCATCGAACGCATCAAGCCTGGCAACCCACAACAAAATGGCCGCCACGAACGCATGCATCTCACCCTGAAAAAAGAGGCTACCAAACCCGCCAGTGCCAACTTCCTACAGCAGCAGACCAGGTTCGACAAATTCATCGAGGTCTTTGATAATGAGCGCCCTCACGAAGCCCTCGGCATGAAGTATCCCGCCGAAGTCTATCGGCCCTCCACCCGCCTCTATCAGGGATTGCCCGACATCGACTACCCTCTCCACGACAAAACTATCGTGGTAACCCGTTGCGGCAGAATCTGTCTGGGCGCCAAGAAAATCAACTTCAGC
>Ga0209530_1001261_pt1 | contig 12208 bp, 12 predicted proteins | sample BlaSpr_A8_Ref_O1_FD_187987 | JGI IMG/M metagenome (GOLD analysis project Ga0209530, IMG submission 187987) | Forest soil microbial communities from Thunder Bay, Ontario, Canada - Black Spruce, Ontario site 2_A8_Ref_O1 (SPAdes) (version 2) | ecosystem: Environmental > Terrestrial > Soil > Boreal...
GCAAGACGGCGCTGGCCGTGCACTGGGCGCACCGGGCGGCCGAACGCTTTCCGGACGGGCAGTTGTACGCCAACCTGCGCGGTTACGATCCCGACCGGCCGGTGGCCGCGAGCGACGCGCTGACCGCATTCCTGCGCGCCCTGGGCGTGGTCGGCCAGGACATCCCGCCGGAGGAGGACGAACGCGCTGCCCTGTTCCGGAGCCTGCTAGCCGGGCGGCGGATGCTGATCGTACTGGACAACGCCCGATCCGCAGAACAGGTCCGGCCGCTGCTACCCGGAGCCCCGGCGAGCGTGGTGCTCGTCACCAGCCGCGACGCCCTGACCGGCCTGGTGGCCAGGGACGGTGCCACCCGGCTGGACCTGGACCTGCTGCCGCTGGCCGACGCAGTTGCCCTGCTGCGGGCCCTGATCGGAGAGCGAGTCGACGCCGACCCCGGTGCGGCGCAGGCGCTGGCCGCGCACTGCTCCTGGCTGCCGCTCGCGCTGCGGGTGGCGGCGGAGCTTGCCGCCGTCCGGCCCGCGACCACGCTCGCCGCACTGGTGAGTGAGCTGAGTGACCTGCAGCGGCGGCTGGACCTGCTGGCAGCGGACGGTGACCCGCGCACCGCGGTGCGGGCGGTGTTTTCCTGGTCCTGTCGCAGCCTGGACCTTGCCGCGGTTCGGGCCTTCCGGCTGGCCGGCCTGCATCCCGGCCCCGACCTGGACAGCTATGCCGTTGCCGCGCTCACCGGCAGCACCGCCGAGCTGGCCGGTGCGGTGCTGGACCGGCTTGCCCGCGCGCACCTGATCCAGGTCAGGGCACCGGGCCGGTACGGCATGCATGACCTGCTCCGCGGCTATGCTCGCGAGCTCGCTGTCCGCGACGATGGCCCGGACGGGCAGCGGGCCGCGCTGACCTGCCTGTTCGACTATTACCTGAGCGCAGTCGCCGCCGCGACGGACACCCTGCTGCCCGTCGCTCAGGACCGCCCTCGCATGGCCCTCCCGGCAGCTCATATCCCGCCTCTGGCCGATCCGGTCGCGGCACGGGCGTGGCTGGATGCCGAGCGGGACAGCCTGGTCGCGGTTACCGTGCACACCGCCGCCTGCGGGTGGCCTGGCCACGCGACACGGCTGGCCGCCGCCCTGAGCAGGTACCTCAACGTCGGCGGCTACGTTCCCGAGGCGATCACCATCCAGACCTGCGCGCGCGGCGCTGCCCGCGAGAGCCGCGACCTGGCCGCGGAAGCGAACGCGCTGAAAGCCCTCGGCGTCGCCGCTATCCGGCAGGGCCGCGGCCGGCAGGCTATCGGCCACCTTCATCAAGCCCTGGGCCTGTACCGTGAGGCGGGCGACCGGCTCGGCGAAGCCCACGCGCTGAACGACCTCGGCGGCCTCGACTGGCGGCAGGCCCGCTACCCGCGGGCTTACGGCTATCTCAGCCAGGCGCTGGCCCTGTACCGTGCGACCGGCTTCCGCAGCGGTGAGGCGAACGCTCTCGGCAACCTCGGCGTCGTCGACGAGCGGCTAGGCCGCTTCTCGCGCGCCGCCGATTATCAGGAGCAGGCCTTCGTCTTGTTCAGCCAGATTGACGACAGGAACGGCCAGGCCAGGACGCTTGCCAACCTCGGTGTCGTCGAACTGCGCCAGGGCATGCTCCCGGAGGCCGCGGACCATCTCCGGCAGGCACTTGACCCGTACCGTGAGACCGGCGACCGGATTGGTGAGGCGTACGCGCTGGTGCGACTGGGCATCGCCGAGCTGCGGCAGGGCCGTTTCCAGCAGGCCGCGTCCTACCTCGATCAGGCGGTCAGCGTCTTCCGCGAGACCGGCGACCTGGCTGGCGAGGCTGAGGGACTCAACGGGCTGGGGGAAGCAGCCATGGCAACGGGACAGCCCGGCGACGCCCGCACGCAGTATGGTGCCGCGCTCGGCCTGGCCGTCCAGGCGGGTGACGGTTATCAGCAGGCTCATGCGCAGCAGGGCCTCGGCGACGCGTTCCGCGCGGCCGGTGATCCCCGCCAGGCGCAACGCCACTGGCGGGAGGCCCTCACCCTGTACGCCAGCCTCGGCACCCCAGAAGCCGACGGCGTGCGCGCACAGCTCGCGGCCGTGCATGCGACAATGCTCCATCTAGGGAGCCAGGCACGGAGGTTAGCGATTGCCCGAGCGCACGACGGGGTACCGGCGATCGACGGGGTCCGAGCGAGGTGAGGCCCGGCGCAAGGAACTGCTCGACCTGGTGACCGATGACCTGGCGGCCAACGGCCTCGTCGACTTCTCGCTCCGGCGTGCCGCCCGGGCCGCCGGCACCACGCACAAGGTGCTGCTCTACTACTTCGACGGTGCCGAGGACCTGCTGGCGCAGGCGGTCTACCGGCTGCGCGAACGGCGTATCGTGCCCGCGCTGGCCGCTACCGCATCGGAGGGTGTTCCGCAGACGCTCGCTGACCGGGTCCGGGCCGCGGCACAGGTTCTGCTGGCTGAGGAGTTCGGCCTGCGCCGGGTCCTCGACCAGGCCATGGGCCTGGCGATGTATGACCCGGGCCGTTATGGCGGGCTGGGCAGGGAGGCTACCCAGCAGTATCTGCCCGGTCTCGTCACCCTGTGCCCGGCGGACTGGTCTGATCGGCGCAAGCGCGAGGTCGCCGAGCTGATCCTCGCCACGCTGCGCGGCTTCACCACGGAGCAGCTGTTCACCGACGACACCGAAGGCATTACCGCTGGCCTGGAGGCCCTGCTGCGGGCGCTCGACCGGGAAGAGGCGGCCGGGGACGGCTAGACAGGGACGGCTAGACAGAATGTGAACCGCGTGGTTCACTTGGTCTGGGGCACTCAGACGGAGAGGTCTACGCAGATGTCTGGCACGCGGGAGAAGGCTCGTTTCATCAGTGGCGGCGTGGAATGCGCCGCCTGGCACTACCCGGGCAGCAACGGCGGCTGCGTCGTCATGGCGGGCGGGTTCGCGGTGACCAAGGAGCCGGGCACCGACCGGTTCGCGCAGCACTTCAGCGACGCGGGTTTCTCGGTCCTCGCGTTCGACTACCGCGGCCTGGGCGAGAGCGGGGGCCAGCCGCGGCTCGTGCAGCGGATCGGCCAGCAGCTGGCCGACTGGCGGGCAGCGATCGGGCATGCGAAGACGCTGCCTGGCGTTGATCCGGCGAGGGTGGCGATCTGGGGATTCTCCCTGTCCGGCGGCCACGTCTTCCGGGTGGCGGCGCGCGATCCCGGCCTGGCCGCGGCCATAGCGCAGACGCCCAATGCCGATGGACCGGCCGCGGCCCGCAACGCGGCAAAGTACCAGGGCCTGCGCGCCACGGCGCGGCTCACCGGCCGGGGACTGGCCGATGCCCTCGGCGGCGCGCTCGGCCGCCAGCCCCTGCTGGTGTCGCTGGCCGGTGAGCGGGGGACCGTCGCGATGCTCAGCACGCCCGACGCGCTCGAAGGCGGTCAGGTACTCAGCCCTGACGGCAGGTACCCGGACTGGCAGCAGGCGGTCGCCGCCCGGTCGGCGCTGCCGCTCGCCTTCTACCGGCCGGGCAGGGATGCGGCCCGGGTGCGGTGCCCGCTGCTGGTCATGGTCTGTGACCAGGATCAGACGGCACTTGCCGGACCCGCGGCTGCCGCGGCCCGGCGCGCGCCGCACGCCGAGCTCGTCCGGCTGCCCGGCGGGCACTACGCGCCGTTTACCAGCATGCACGAGCAGGCCATCGCGGCACAGCTGACGTTCCTGCGCCGGCATCTGCTCGACCACGTGCACACCGAGGCTGGCAGGACTGCATGAGCGAGATCGAGCTGTCCGCGGGGACGGTCGAGTACCGGGACACCGGCGGCGATGGTCCCGTGCTCGTGCTGCTGCACGGGCTGATGATGGATGCCGCGCTGTGGGACGGGCCGATCGCCGAGCTGTCCGGTGACTTCCGCTGCATTGCACCCACGCTGCCGCTCGGCGGGCACCGCCATCCGGTGCGAGCGGGCACGGACCTTACGCTGCCCGGGATCGCCGCGCTGGTCACGGAGCTGCTCGACCGGCTCGACCTTCGTGATGTCACCCTGGTCGGCAACGATACCGGCGGTGCGCTCGTGCAGCTGCTCGCTGCCGCGGGCGCCGAGCGGGTGGGCCGGATCGCGCTCGTCTCGTGCGACGCGTTCGACAACTTCCCGCCCGGCCTGACCGGCAGGACGCTGGTGCTGGCCGGCAAGCTGCCGCCCGCGCTGTTCGGCTTGTTCATGCAGCAGATGCGGCTGAAGCCGGTGCGGCGGCTGCCGATCGCGTTCGGCTGGCTGACCCGCCGAGGCGACGCCGCTACCGCCCGGTGGGCGGCGGGGGTCCGGGGGGACGGTTCTCCCCGGTCGATGGAGTCCGTCCTGACGCAGCGCGCGATCCGCCGCGATACCGTCCGGGTGCTGCGTGCGATCGCGGCCCAGCCACGGCTGCTGCTTGACGCCGCCGGCTCGCTGCCTGCCTTCGGCCGGCCCGCGCTTGTGGTCTGGGCCAGCGAGGACCGGGTCATGCCGCCCGAGCACGGCAAGCGCCTGGCCGGGCTGTTCCCAGACGGGCGCCTGGCGGAGGTCGCCGGCAGCTACACGCTCATTCCCCTCGACCAGCCCTCCCAGCTTGCCGAGCTGATCAGGGAGTTCGTCCGCTAACCGGCATCGCCGATGAGATCCGGCCCGCTCCGTCGTCCTATTCCCTGTGAAAGCCGTCATCGTTGGTGCCGACCGGGTCCTGACCGTCGCTGACATCGAGCGTCCGGTCCCCGCCGTCGGCGAGGTGCTCATCGACGTGCGTTACTGCGGGATCTGCGGTTCCGACCTGCACATGCTCGGCATGCCCGCCGACCTGGTGCCTGCCGGGCACGTGCTCGGGCACGAGTTCACCGGGGTGGTCGCCGCGCTGGGACCCGGTGTCACTGGCTGGTCCGCGGGCGAGCGGGTCGTGGTGTTCCCGATGGTCGCCTGCGGACAGTGTTCCGCCTGCCGCGCCGGCCACGCCAACCTGTGCGGGAGCAGCGGCATCGAAACAGGCCCGGGCATCGGCCGCCCCGGCGGCTACGCGGAGTCGGTCGCCGTGCCCGCCGGGATGCTGCGCCGCCTGCCGCCGGAGGTGAGCGACGCTGACGGCGCGCTTGCCGAGCCGCTTGCCGTCGCGCTCCGCTCGATCAGGCTCTCCGGCGCCGTGCCGGAGGAGCCGGTCTGCGTGCTCGGCGCCGGCCCGATCGGCGCCCTGACGGTTGCCGGGCTGCTCGCGGAGGGCTTCGAGCGGGTCGCCGTCGTGGAGCCGGCGCCCGGGCGGCGGGCCGCCGCCGAGCGCCTGGGCGTGCGCGCGATCGGGCCTGATGAGGCGCCCGCGGAGCTGCCGGCACTCCTCGGCGGCGAGTCCCCGGCGGTCGTCATCGACTCGACCGGGCACCCGAGCGGAGCACCGCTCGCGCTGCGGCTGCTCGCCCCGGCCGGGCGGCTCACGGTCGTGGGGCTCGCGGACGCCCCGGCCGCCATGGACCTGGCCTTGCTCGTCCTCAAGGAGATCACCGTCCGAGGATCGCTCGTCTATGACGAGCGCGACTTCGCTGCGGCGGTCGCGCGCATCGCCGCCGGGCGCATCCCCTGCGACCGCATCATCACGAAGATCGCTCCGCTCGGCTCGGCGCCTGCCATGGTCGAGGACCTGCGCGGCGATGCGACGGAGCACGTCAAGGTGCTGCTCACGCCCTAGCGGATGTCCGTGCATAGGAGCTCATCTGCGCCCGCAGCGCGTCGGAACCGGGTAAACCGGAGCGATCGGGCTACAATCGCGCCAAGGCAGGGAAAGCTGGCGTAAGCGGAGGCGGGATGCGCAGGGGAACGATCTTGATCCTCGTGTGGCTGATGATCGGTGCCGCCGCCGCGGGCCAGCGCGGGTACTTCGATGGCAAGGGGGTCGGCTGCACGCAGGCCGCCACCATCGCGGTGACGATGATCACCGGCCCGCTGAACTACCTTGGCGTCGACGCCAAGTGGAACTGCAAGACCCCGATGCCCAGCGGCTCTAACTAGGCCGGCCCCGATCGCGCCGTCTGCTCGCGCAGGCGGTACCGCTGAGTCTTGCCGCTGATCGTCTTTGGCAGTGCCTCGACGAACGAGATCGCTCGCGGGTACTTGTAGGGCGCGATCGACTTCTTGGTGAATTCCTGCAGCTCAGTGACCTTAGCGGTGTCCCCCGCAACCCCTGCCCGCAGCACCACGAACGCGGCGACGATGACCCCGCGCGAGGCATCGGGTGCCCCGATCACGGCGACCTCGGCCACATCCGGATGCCGGAGCAGTGCCTCCTCGACTTCCGGCCCGGCGATGTTGTACCCGGCGGAGATGATCATGTCATCGCTGCGGGCCTGGAACCAGAAGTAGCCATCAGCATCGCGCGTGTAGGTGTCCCCGGTGATGTTCCAGCCGTCCTGCACGTACGTGGCCTGCCGCGGGTCAGCCAGGTACCGGCATCCGGTCGGCCCACGCACCGCGAGCCGCCCCGGCTCTCCGTCCGGGACCGGCTTCCCGGTCGCGTCGAGCACCACGGCGCTGTACCCAGGCACGGTCCGGCCGGTCGACCCCGCCCGGATGTCCTCATCGGCTGACGCGATGAAGACATGCAGCATCTCGGTCGACCCGATCCCGTCGATGATCTTGATGCCGGTCGCCTGGTAGAACTCCTCCCACACCGTCCGCGGCAGGTGCTCGCCCGCCGACACGCACCGCCGCAGTGACCTCAGCTGCTCAAGCGAGCCCGCCGCGAGCATCCCCCGGTACGCGATCGGCGCGGTGGACAGCACCGTCACCCCGTGCTCCGCGATAGCCGAAGCCAGCTCGGCTGGCGTGGCCCGCTCGATGAGCAGCGTCGACGCGCCCGCCCGCAGGGGGAACAGCAGGAGCCCGCCCAGCCCGTACGTGAACCCGAGCGGCGGCGTGCCGGTGAACACGTCGTCCGCGTCCGGCTTGAGCACATAACGGGAGAACGTGTCCGCGACCGCGAGCACGTCCCGGTGGAAGTGCATCGTGATCTTCGGTGCGCCGGTGGTGCCGGAGGTCGGGGCAAGCATCGCGACGTCATCGGCTGAGGTCTCAACCGGGCAGAACGACGCTGGTGTCACCGCACAGCGAGCGCTGAGTCCATCCGGGCTGTCGTCACCATAGATCAGCGTTGTCAGCCCCGGCGCGCCCGCGGCGAGGTCATCGGTGCAGCGGTGATCGCAGATCGCGAGTGCCGGCGAGGTGAGCTCGACGATGGTGGCGATTTCCCTGGGCCGCAGCAGCGACATCGTGGTCACCACGACGCCGCCCGCCTTGAGCACAGCCAGCCAGGACAGGGCGAGCCACGGGTTGTTCGGCCCGCGCAGCAGCACCCGGTTGCCGGGGACGAGCCCTTCGTCGGCCAGCACCTGGGCAAGCTGGCTGGTGGTGTCGTCGACCTCGCCGTAACTCCATACCCGTCCGCTCGGGTCACGCAGGCACGGGCGGTCCCGGTCCGTGCCGCCGAGCAGTTCGACGGCACAGTTCAGTTTCTCTGGGTAGCTGACGAGGTCAGACCGGAAGTCTGGCCACTGATCGAGTGGCGGTAGCCGGTCCCGGCAGAAGGTATCTCCCTGGGCTGAAGGGGTGAGCCGCATGAGCCCAGTATTTACCTTCCGTGACGACAGTCAAGAGTTCGCTATGCTCTGTTAGCCTGCGGGGGACGACCTAATACCCGCGATCCCCGCAAGACCAGTTGGAGCATGACGATGCACTTCGACTATGACGTGACCGACGGCGTGGCGACGGTGACGCTGGACCGGCCGGACAAGCTGAACGCCCTGACCTTCGAGGTGTACGCGGACCTGCGTGACCTGTTCTATGAGCTGCCACGCCGGCCCGATACCCGGGTACTCGTGCTGCGCGGCTCGGGCAGGGCGTTCTGCTCTGGCGGGGACGTGCATGACATCATCGGTGCAACGCTGGCGATGGCCCCGGCCGAGCTCCTCGCGTTCACCCGGATGACGGGGGAGGTGATCCGCGGGATGCGGGAGTGCCCGGTGCCGGTCATCGCGGCGGTGCAGGGCATGGCGGCGGGGGCCGGCGCGGTGCTCGCGCTGGCCGCGGACTTCCGGGTGTGCACCCCGGCGGCCCGGTTCGCGTTCCTGTTCACGAAGGTGGGCCTGTCCGGCGCGGACATGGGCGCCGCGTACCTGCTGCCCCGCCTGGTCGGCATGGGTCACGCCACCCGGCTGCTCATGCTCGGCGACACCATCGACGCCGACGAGGCGATGCGCATCGGCCTGGTGTCGTACCTGGTTACGGCGGACGCACTGGACGCGGAGGTCGCCGCGCTCGCCCGCCGCCTAGCCGACGGGCCGGCCCACGCCTACGCCCAGACGAAGGCACTGCTCACCCGCGAGCAGGACATGAGCCTGTCCGCGGCAGCCGAACTCGAGGCGATGACCCAGGCACTGCTCATGAAGGGCCACGACTACGCCGAATTCCACGCCGCTTTCACGGAAAAGCGCACGCCCCGCTGGCGCGGCGCGTAGCCGCTAAGCGTGCCGCATGATCATGGGTCAAATCAGGTAATAATTACCGCGAACGACCCACGATCATGGAGAACGTCAGGAAGCGTTGGACTGGAGCTTGCGGACGGTGTCTAGGGCGTCGGAGACGTGCTGGCCGATGTGGGTCATCGAGCTGAAGACGTGCTGGACTACGCCTTCTCGGTCGATGACGTAGGTGACGCGGCCGGGGATCACGCCGAGGACCGAGGCGACGCCGTAGCTCTTGCGGACCTGGCCGCCGCGGTCGCTGAGCAGCGTGAACGGCAGGCTGTGCTTGCCGGCGAAGCCAGCATGCTTGTCGACCGAGTCCGAGCTGACTCCGATCACCTCAGCGCCGGCCTCGGTGAAGACCTCGTAACTGTCGCGGAACGCGCAGGCTTCGGCGGTGCAGCCGCTCGTGTTGTCCTTGGGGTAGAAGTAGAGCACCACTACCTGTGAGCCGAGCCGGTCGTGCAGGCTGACCTCCTCGCCGGACTGGTTCGGGAGGGTGAAGTCCGGAGCCTTGTCGCCAACCTGAATACCGCGAGCCATAGCAAGCCACCTCTGACGTAGTTAACTTCAACAGTAGCGAATACGGGAGCTAGGGAGTCACCGCGATGAGGCTTGGCAGGATTCGTGCGGCGGCAGTGGCCGCGATCATGGGTGTGACCGTGCTCGGCGGCACGGCGCAGGTTGCTTCGGCGGCGCCGCAGGCTGGCGACCTCTATTACGACAACGCCGGGTACATCATGCGGGTGCCGGTGGCCGGCGGGACGCCGCGGCGCATGGTCAAGGTGGGAGGCGTGAGCGTTACCGGGATCGCGGTCGCGGACGGCCGCCTGTTCTGGATCACCGAAGCGGGGCAGACCGATTCCCTCAGCTACGTGCCGCTGGGAGGCGCGCCGCACGTACGGCAGCTGGTGGGCGGCCTGCCGTTCCCGGACGCGCTCGTTGCCGTCGGCGGCTGGCTGTACTGGGTTGACCAGGATGCGATCGGCCGGGTCCGGCCGGACGGAGCGCAGCTTAACCGGCGGTTCCTCGTGCTGCCGCAGGAGAACGGCGGCGGTGTCGCCGAAGGGCTGGCGACCGACGGCTCGCACCTGTACTTCAGCCGGTGCCAGGACGGCACGATCGGGCGGGTCGATCTCAGCGGCGCCGCGCTGGACATGTCGTTCATCCGGCTGCCAGGGCTTGCCTGCCCGCAGGGCCTGGCGGTCGGCAACGACCACGTGTACTGGACCGAGCTCGGCGGCCACGTGGGGCGGGCCACGCTGCAGGGAACGGGCGCCAAGGAGACATGGCTCAATATCGGTGAGGGCGACGGCCCGTTCAACCTGACCGCGGACGGCAGCAGTCTGTACTGGGACTGGGGTGGCGGCGCCGGGACACCGGAGTATGTCGGCACGGCCCGGGTGACCGGTGCCGGCGTGCGGACGCACTACCTACTGGGGCAGGGAGCATTCCTTGACACCGCGCCGGGCGCCAGTTAAACCTGACACCTGTGACCTCGCCACCTGTGACCGCCGCGGCGATGGCCGTGCGGCGGTACCGCAAGAGCGCCACCGCGCTGACATCCGCGGAGGTCGCGGCGCTTCGTACGGCCTTCGGCAAGATGCAGGCCCTGCATGACGACCGGGGATTCGAGTACTGGGCCGGCATTCACGGGCTGCCGCTGCCGATCTCGTGCGTGCACGGGACGCCGTTCTTCCTGCCGTGGCACCGGGCGTACCTGTATTACTTCGAGCAGCATGTGCTTGATGCCGGATCAACGGTGAGCCTGCCGTGGTGGGACTGGTCGGCGCAGGCGGGGATTCCGGCCGCCTACGCGGGCGACAGCGCGAATCCGCTGGCCGGTGCGCCGGTGACCGGCATCCCCGCTGCCCAGTTCACCGGGCAGAACATCCCGGAGGTGGACCGGACCAGCCGCCAGCCCGGCCCCACCGGGCCTGGCCACGGCCCGCATGGCCTGCCCAGCGCGGGGCAGGTCGCCGACCTGATGAAGCTGAGCGACTTCGAGGACTTCTCCACCCAGCTGGAGGACCTGCACAACCAGGTGCACATGTGGGTGGGCGGGACGATGAGCGAGATCCCGGTCGCCGCGTTCGACCCGCTGTTCTGGGCGCATCACACGATGATCGACCGGATCTGGGCACTGTGGCAGCTAGCCCATCCGGGAGCAGGAGTGGGGACGCTCCCGCACGGGCATCCGCTCGGGCCGTTCCCGACGCTCACGGTGGGCCAGGTGCTCAGCGTCACCGGGCTCGGCTACGACTACGCGGCCGCCACCAGCTCGGGGAGCCCGCATGGCTGATGCGCTGATGGTCACGCTGAGCTGCCCGGCGGAACCTTATGTCCGGGCTGACCTGGAGTTTCACGGCGTCGATCATTCAAAGGCGAGCTACGAGGGGCGGCTGTTCATCAATAACGCGACCGCCGGCCCAGGTACCGCGACGGATGATGCGAACGGGTACGCGGGGTCGTTCTGGATCTTCGGTCACGGGGGATGCGCGGGCGCGGAGGGTCACTGCGAGCCGCCAAGGGAGCGGCGCGCCTTCGACTTCCGGCCCGCGCATCAGCTGATCCCGGTCAGCAAGCGGGTCATCGTCACCGGCAGGCTGCGGGCCCTGGTCGCGCCCGGTGCCGAGTTCACCGTGCGGATCGTGCCGGTCGTGCGGCCGGAGCATGCCCAGGCCCTACCCGTCAGCCTGGTGACAGACCTTCTGCATGTCGAGCGAGTGGACCTGCTGACGTACCAGTAGCGGGCGCATCATGGCACGCCACCGGCGGGTGACGGCGGCGGCCTGCTCGCCCGCCAGCTGGTCCGCCTGGAGCTGCTCGGAGTAGCTCTTGCCGCGCTCCGCCTGATAGATCTGGTAACCGCTGTTCATGTTCATGCCGTAACCGTAGGAAACCGGTGTTCCCGCGGTGTTCCCGCGGTGTTGCGGCGCGGGACAATAGGAACATGGGACCCCCGGTGCAGGTCAGGCTGCTCGGCCCGTTTGAGGTCAGCACGGACGGCCGGGCGGCGGGCCCGTGGCCGCGGCCCAGCGCCCGGCGGCTGTGCCAGCGCGTGCTCATCGCCCCCGGCCGCCGGATCAGCCGCGACCTGGCCTGCGATGACCTGTTTCCCGACCTGGACCCCCGTTCCGCCGCCCGGGCGGTGTCGAAGGCGCTGTCCATGGCCCGTGCCGCCCTCGCCGGGACGGCGCCGGGGCTGCTCGCCGCCGACCTCACGCACATCTGGGCCTCGCCGTCGGTCCAGCTAGACGCCGAACAGCACGAAGCGGCCCTAGGCCGGGCACTGCGGATGTCCCCGGGCCGCGCCCGCGACGACCTGCTCTCCGTCACCCTCGCCGAGGACGGCGACCTGCTCGCCGACGAGCCGTACGCGGACTGGGCGCTGCGCCCGCGCGAGCGGCTAGCGGAACTGCGGCAGGAGTGCCGCCTCACCCTGGCCAGGGACCGCGCGAAAGGCGCGGGGCAATCCTCGGCAAAGGCGGTGACCGAGGCCTGGGAGGACTGTTTCGAGCATGACCCCGCCTGCGAGGAAGCGGCGGCCGCGCTGATCCGCGGCTACGCCGGCGACGGCCGCCGCGAGCTCGCCGTGCGAGTGCATGAGCGCTGTGCCGCCGCCCTCGGTGAGCTCGGCCTGCGCATCCCCGCATCCCTGGCCGAGCCGCTGGCGGCGCCGCC
>Ga0209530_1001262_pt1 | contig 12206 bp, 16 predicted proteins | sample BlaSpr_A8_Ref_O1_FD_187987 | JGI IMG/M metagenome (GOLD analysis project Ga0209530, IMG submission 187987) | Forest soil microbial communities from Thunder Bay, Ontario, Canada - Black Spruce, Ontario site 2_A8_Ref_O1 (SPAdes) (version 2) | ecosystem: Environmental > Terrestrial > Soil > Boreal...
GCGGTTCTTGCGCCATCGGTCATCTACAGGTTGTCGATGTAGCCGCCGCACGAAATAGCGCCGCCGGACGCATTTGATACCCAAGATATGGTCGTGGCGCTTTCCAGAATCATCGTCATCTGAGTGATAGCTGTGACCGATGCAAGACACGCGTAAGGAAAGTTTCCGATAGAATTTTCCAGTCCCGCATAATTGCTGTTTGGAGCAACCAGCATGGCCGCCTCGCTGCCGGCCTCGTAGACGGTGTTAGCAAAGACGATGATTTCCGACGCTGTCGGTGGAACTACGGAAGTGATATTCGCTGTCGCGAATGTGGGTGCGGTAACGCTGTAGGTCCCGGCCGTTCCATTTGCTATGTTGGGCATCGCCGCAAGGGCGTTGCTATTATAGGTGCCGACGGCATATTGAACCCGTCGCCCTTTCTGAATGAAATTGACAAACGCCGGCGTCGCGTTGGCTCGGACTGTCCCGATGCGGGCGTAGTTCGAATATCCGGGGCAGTTCGTGAAGCTAGGAGCGGTCGAGTTCGTTGACATCAATCCAGCGACCGCACCCGATGACGTATTTTGGATTGCATAAATGTAATACCAAGTCGATGCCGCGAGTGATCCGGTATCGAGGCCGTTTGGCCCGTTGGCATTCGACGTGTCGATGGTGAAACTTATACCCGTAGCGGTTGAATAGACCGATCCGTTATAGAGCGAGAGAGCGTTTGCCGTAACCCCGACTTGGTGTGCCGGCGTTGTCGCGGTCGTGTTGGTGATTACGAGATTTGTGAAGATGCCCTGCACCGCGCCGGGGGCCGTCAGGGCGGTCGGAACGACGTTGACGACGAACCCGCCCAGCGCCGCGGAATATGCCGCCTGGTAGACCGCCCCGGCGATGAGGTCGTTTGCGCCGCACGCGGTCTGACCATTGTTCTTATAGGCCGTCAGAGCCGACAGGCCGCCGGCGACCTGGAGCGTCACGGCGCTGGTGGAGGTCTGCGCCTGCTTCCACGTAAAGATCGGGGAGAGATCGCTGTATGCCGCAACGGTCGGCGTGTTGGCGTTCGGGGTGAGTACGACGGCGTTCTGTCCCGAGGCCGCGCACGGGATGACCACCAGCGCCCCGAGCGCGGCGAACTGCGTGTCGAACAGCGACAGGTTCTGATCGCCGGCTGCAAGCGTGGCGAAGATGACGGGAAGGCTCATCGGGCCATCTTTCTTGCAAACGATCTATTATATGGATTGGGAATCCTAATCCCACCTGCCCCCATAATGAATCTGGGGACGCGCTGATCGTATTTCTTCTCGTAATACTCCGCTTGTCCAAAGTTCTGATCGCTCATTAGGGCGAGAGCGGCGGCCCGAAACTTAACGGCCTGGTTCCACGGCGGGACAACTTGCGTGTCGATGTCGGTGAGGTTCACGAGCGGCGTCGGCAGGCTGAGAATGTCCCACTCCGCGACGTAAATCTGATCGGCCGCGGGCCGGATGTAGATTTGCAACATCTGCGGGTGAATCGTGAAGATGCCCGGCGGCCCGTCGTACATCGTCGTCCACGCGCGCATGTACGCCTGGAACAACGTGAAGCCGCGAAACATCAGCATCCGGCGCTCGTTGTTCCAAATGAAGCTGATCGAAATCACCTGGAACATGTTGAGCAACGCGATCGCAGAGGCCGTGGCGCCCGTCCCGCCGCCTGTGTCGGTGATCGTGATGGCGGGCGTTGCCTGATAGTTCGACCCCCAGGTCGTCATCGTGATTCCGGTGATCGCACCCCCGACGATGACCGGGATTCCCGTCGCCGTGACACCGCCGGACGGGGCCGCAGCGAACGTGACGCCGGTTGCCGGGCTGTAACCGGTCCCGCCGGTCAGCACGTTCGCGCCACCAACCGCGCCGTTGATGTTGTAGATTTCCTGACCGACCAGGAACTGCAGGTTCGTCACGAACGTCCGAACGCAGTGCATGTCCAGCGCGACGTCGGAGCGCGCCTGGTTGATGTATCCGGTCAGGTCGGCTTGGGTCCAGTTCGAATAGCTCGTGTCGTGTACGAGCGACTGAACGTCAGTGATATAAGCGCTGAGTGTGCTGGTGATTGCCACCGATCATCACGGATCGATCCGCCGCGGCGGCTTGCGGGCACCGACTTCTCGCTTGCGAACGCCGACCTTCGTCGTGCTGGTGTCGGCGTCGTTTGCCATCGGCATCGGCAAGTCGCTCGACTCGGACATCAGCTCGGCCTCGGGGTCGCCGGCATCGGCCGGGATCGGCGCGTTGGCATCGCGCTGTACGAGGTCGAAGTGCACGGGGATGAGTTCGATAGCGTCGACCCACTTCTCCCACCGCATCTTGCCGGTTTCGTCGCGCTTCTGATCGTCCGGCGTGTTCCAGCCGTGGCGCTTGGCGATGTAAAGACGGATCAGGTCCGGTTCGCCCGGCCAGCCAAAAAAATGTTGCGCTGCATCGGGAGGGATCGACAGCGATTCGTTCGGCTTGAAGACGAACGGCACCCCGTCGAAGCGGTCAAAGATCGGAAACGTGTTCCGATTGATGATCTTGACCATCTGGAACGACGGCCGGGATTCCGGCGTCATCGGGGGCAGATTGTGTGGCAGATCGGCCATCGTCTTGAACCTCTTGATCAGAGCTCGGGTCCGGCGATTCGGGCGGTGTAACATCGCGGGCTTCCCACCATTGGGCGTGCGTTCCGCATAGGGCCGGATTGAGGCGGACAAGCCCGGCGTTCATCTTGGCGCCCGGCTCCGGTTTCCCTCCGATCAGTGCCGCAAGGTCACCGATCTGCACCGCCGAGCATTCGACCGAGTCGCCGTCCTTGGTGCCGTTCGCACAGTCGATGCAGATTTTCATCACATTTCCAGGATCGTAAGTGCGCCGCCGGCGGCCGATGAGACGCCGTTCCAAGCGCACGTACAATTCAGATTGTCGATGATGAACTTGTCGCCCGGCTGCATCGTGATCGAACCGGGACCATTGATAACGGCAACGCCCGGCGTCACAAAACCCGCGTAAACGCCCAACACCCCCGAGTTGAGGGTGACGGGGCAGATCGCGATGGAGACCGTGCCGGCGTTGACGAAAATCAGGCCGGTCCGCGACGGGTTCGACGGAAACGCCGGCCCGGACACGGTGCTGAGCGTCGTGCCCCAACCGAGTGGTAGCAGGGCGTTGGTGCCGCCTTGAGACATTTCGGCTCCTTACAGCGGCAGTTCTTCCCACACGGCCGACAGGCCGAAGGTGCCGCCCGAGGCGATCGAACTCGTCATCGTCCAGAACACGCCGGGCGGAATGATCATGTCGCCGTCGAAGTTTTCGATGAACATGCCGAGCGCGATCTGCGTCGTGATGGCGCCGGTCGAAGACGAGAAGCCCGAGAACCGGCCCCAGGTCATCGCGGTCGTGAGCGTCGCGGCCGATCCCACCAGAGCGACCGACGTGCCCTGGCCGGCGGCGACACCGACGTTGCACGAACCGCGCGTGGCGGTGATAGGCGTGGTCGCGCTGATCGGGGCGGCGGTGCCGAGCGATGCGCCGGCGTTGATCAGCCACGCATAGCCAAAGCCCGCTTCCGCGGTCGCCGCAGCGGCATTGCAGCCGATCATCGTCCGAACGATCGACAGGTTGCGACCGGAGCCCTGCGGGTTCCAGACGAACATGCCCGTGTACGACGCGTTGGAGAAGATCGAAACCGTGACACCGGCCGCAGCCGTCGAAGCGTAGTACAGGTTTCCGTACTTGTTCTGCGTGTAATATTTGCCGTGCAACTCCGACACGATTCCGTCGCCCTGCTGACCCTGAAGCAACGGGGCGTTGGTGGTCGCGGGAATCGAAGTCGTGGACGGCGGGTTGACGGTTCCAAATTGGACGGGCATCGGTACTCTCCTTTGTTAACCCCGGCTGAGACGCGCCGGATCGCTAGTTGCCCGGAACGGGCTGTGGCGTTCCGAGTTCGAACGCCACGTCATTTCTTAGAACGCTCAGTTGATCCTGCTGCGTGTTCCCCATCTGCTGTTGAAGCAGGCCGGAAATCACACGCAGTTCGATCGTTTCGAGGTCGGCCGTCGGATATCCCGCCGCGGCCGTCGTACCGTTGGTGTAGCTGGTCATTGCACGCGTCCTTGTAGGATTGATGTGTCGACAATTCCGCCGACGACGGCCGTACCGGTAGCCTGTCCGGTCGCGAGAGCGACGGTGTTGATGACGGCGATCGAAGGCACCTTTTGCAGGCCGAATCCGTTGTCCTCGATCACGAAGCTGGATACCGCCCCGCCACCGACAACCGTGACACCCCGGCCCTCGCGCGGAACCAAGATCGCGTTGTTGAGCGATTGCGTCACGAGCCCGAGCGTCGTGACGAACAGCGGCGTCGTGCCGGCGCCGTAACCGGTGCCGCCAGCTCCGAGGGTAACCGACGTAAGGCAAAACGACATGACGGCCGTTGCAGCTGCGGCGCCGCAGCCGACAATCGTCACGCTCGGGATGGTCGTGCCAGTGTAGCCGTTGCCGAAGTCGAGAATGCCGATTCCCGTCAGGGTGCCGGAACCGGTCAACGGGTTCGACGTCAGTTGGCAACCAGACAAGGAAATGTTTGGCTGATAGAGCGATCCGGCCGGAAGATTGGTCGGATAGACCAGCCCCGGTGGCGGGAAAGCGTTGGCGGCCAGTCCGGCGATCGGCGACCCGCTGTAGACCGGGTTCTGCGGAAACACGTAGAAATTGGGGGACGACGCGTAACCGGCGCCGACGTTCTGCATCGTGATCCCGGTCACGATGCCGGCCGAACTGACCGTCGCATACGCTGTTGCCTGCACACCGCCCACTGGCGGCGCGTCGATCAAGATCAGCGGCGGCTGAATGAAACCCGAACCGCCCTGCGTAATTGTGGGCGCCTGCACCGAGCCGCCGACGATCGCGTAACCGGTAGCCGTGGCGAACGTACCACCCGCTGCCGGCGCACCGAACGCGATCGTGACGCCGGTTGCTGCCGGCCCGATACCGTTTGTGCCACCAGACCCGGGATTGGTCACCAGCGCCCCGACACACACGCCGGACAGATTCATGAGACGATAATTGCAGCCGTCCGATGAAATGTAGTCGAACGTGCCGCCCGGCGCCTGCAAGCCGCGCCAGCCCAGCAGATTCGGATCAAACCATTGGAGGTTTGTCTGCGATCCCGGCGTGACGGCGAAATCTCCCGGCGGCAGGTTGTAACTCGCGCCGCTCGGCAGCACGATCGTCCCGTCGCCGTTGGCCGGCGCCTGCTGCGGGAATGGGAATTGACCGCCGATTCTCGACATGGTTCGGCCTCAGATGTTCAAGAACTGCAAGCCGTCGATCTTCGCGTGCGCCTTGCACTTCACGTCGACCAACTCAAGCAGCGAAAGCACCGCGCTGATGTAGCCGAACTGATTGTTCGGCAGCGTGCTCTCAAATCCGGTGAACGCGAATGCGGCGCGCTCATGCAGGAAGAGAGAGAGATAGTTGGTGTTGATGATGTAGAGCGTTCCCTCCGGGCAGTACGGGTCGGCATAGAACGGAATGCCGGCGATATCGAGCGCCTGGAACGATGAGTGGCCGACGAACTGAGCGCTGGACAGCCGGTCGCCGGGGTTGATCTGATAGCGTTCCTGCGGCGTGAAATCCTGTGCGAGCAGCGTCCACGTCCCGAAACCCATGATGCCGATCGTCGGCATTTCGCCGGTCGTCTTCGACACCTGAGCGATGTACTGCAGCATCAGGTTCCGGGTCGGAACCGTGGCGCCGCCGTTGTGGACGTACACCGATTTCCAGAACTGATTCGTCGCCCTGGTAATGCCGCCGTACGACGCGCTGAACGTGCCATCATCGATCGCGGCGGGCAGTCCGATGAGCTGCTGTTGATTTGCGACGTTGTTGTAAAGCGTGGTCGCGAAGGTATCGATCGTCACGTTCGTCGCGTCGTTCATGCGCGCGTCGATCAACGGCACGATCGAATAATCGAGCTGCACCAGACCCTCGAAACCGAGGAACGGAATCGGGGTGCAGTAGGCCTTCAAGTTGAATTCGGCGTTCTGAATTCCAGGCTGAACGCCGGGCTGGTTGAACGAGCCCGAATAGTCGACCCACTGGCCCGACACCATCGGCGCGCCCTGGAGCGGCGCGGTGATCGGTGACAGACCGCCGCTCGCTACCTGCGCGGCCGAAAGCAGCGCGGCCATGAGTGGGGCACTGCGCCACAATTGAACGTAAACACGGGGCATGTACGCCCGGCGCACGACGGCGGACAGCTCGTTCGCGATGGCGCCTTGGGCAGGAATTATGCCCGAACCGAATTGCGGAATTTACGCCTCCTACCGCGCCCCCGCTCTTGTCAGGCCAGACCGCTTTTTAAAATCGGTTATGACCTGATAGGCGGCACTTTGCGCAGCAGAGTTCGGATTCTTGGCAAATTCGGCAAACGGGATAGGCTTCCCATCCTTGCCGTTGACGGTTGGAAATTCCCAGGTCGCGCCCATCCGCTGATCGTCGGGCGGGCCTTCCTGGGGATTGGCCGGCGGCTTTTCGTGAGCATAGAGCACCGCGGCGGCCTCGTAATCGATCGTGGAGCCGTACCGCTCCATGATCTGCTCGATTTCCTTGACCTGGTCTTCGCCGTAGCGGCCGGACGTAATCAGCGTGTCGCGCTGCTTCTGGCGTTCGGACTGGAGGCGGCGGCCCTCTTGGAGTTGCTCCTTTTCGGCCTGTTCGGCGCGAAGGGCTTCGATCTGCTCTTGAGTGTCGACGTCAGCGAACGCCTGAGCGCGATCGGGATACTTTTCCTTAACGAGCTTGGCGATTCCCTTGCGGGTTTTCGGATCGTGCGCGAGTTCATAGAACAGCCCGGACAGGTCGGCCATTGTGGCCGGATCAAGCTGGACGGGCGTTTTTGCCATCGCGTTTCCTCAATTGGTGGGGCCGGCGTTCGTGGGAACGTGGTTCCGGCCCCGGTTCGCCGGGAGGGGCGAATGAATTAGATCGGTCGACCCTTGACGGCGGTCGGTCCGCCGCGCTCAAGCGTCATCTTGTTGTTCATGAACTTGCCCTTGTCGGCGGACGTGAAGCCGCCGAGTTCGGAATAGGTCGGCGGATTGCGAAACATCCCGTCTTCCATGCGGCGCTTGCCGAGGTCGGACGTCGGGACTCGCGTCGGCTTCAAAAAATCCTGCGACATTTTATTCTCCCATGCCCGGAGGCGGTGGAGGGGGCGGCGGTGGCGCGGATGCTATACCGGGAGGCGGCGCGCCCGCAAGGGGGCCTCCGGGGTTTTGGGTTGCGGCCATCTGACGGAGCGCGGCCGGCGCGAGATCGGCGCCGGTGGGCTGGCCGAACAGCGGATTGAGCGCGGACATCGCGCGCATCAAACCCTGAAATTCTTTTGAGCCCGGTTCGAAAGCCATCATGGACATTTGCAGCGTCCGCATGACGGCCTTGATGTTACCCATTGCGGCAGCTTTGTTGCCGGCCCCGCCGCCGGGGGAAACCATCGGCGAAGCGCCCGGACCGCCGCCCGGCCCGGCCACATTGCCGGGTAGTTTCATCGGCGGCGCGGCACCTGGAGGTCCACCCGGCATTGCGCCCGGAGGCCCGCCGGCTCCACCGCCGGGCATGGGCATCGGGGGCATTGCCATTTGCGAGCCTTACGAAATGAAACGGCCCCGGTCAAGCCGGGGCCGAATGTGCGACGGATTTCCTGCCGTCACTTACGTCGATGCTTGCGGCCCCGACGCTTGCTGCGAACCTGATCATGTCCGTTCATGGCGATGCTCCATTCTTCCGACGCGGGATGCGTGCGGTGTTCTCACGCGATGAAAGCTAGGCCTGTTTTGCCCGGCGCGCAAGGCGGCCAATTTCCAACTGCACTTTCGCGCGGATCAGGCCGACACACACCGGACATCCGAAACTGTGCGAAGTCGGTCCGGTGAATTTGATAAAACCGACGCGGTGCCGAGAGCAGACCAGCGTGGCGCTCCGCTCGTCGTCCTTTGCAACGCGGCTCATCGGCGCTTTTTACCCCCGCCGGCGGCTTGCGCTGCGAGTTCGGGGTGTTCGGCGGCCATTTTCGCTGCCGCAATTTTTTTCAACCGCAGCGAATGAATAATTGCGTCTCGATTCGGTGGATTGAGCATCCGCACGAACATTTCGGCGTCGATCGCGTCAGCCTTCTTGAGCAGAACGGCTGTTTCCTTCGATTCGTCGCCGAACAGGGGGCTATGAGAATGCCCCTCGATCCGCATGTGAATTTCGGACGCGAGTTGCGCCGGCACGAACGGCTCGGATTTGCCCTTGTCGTCCGGCTCGGGGATAATTTCGTTGCCGTCGTTCTTCATCTTGAGTTTGAGTCCGAGGTCACCAATTCGAACTAGGGACGGTTCGAGTTTCAGCGCCGCGCGCTTGATGCGACCGCCGCCAGTTTTCTTCAATTCCTGCGCGTGCTGGCGCGATCGCACGCCGGTATCGCCGCGGCCTTGCAGCACTTCGGTCAGACCGGACGCCTCCAGGAACAATCCGTTGATTTCCTTGAAGTCGGCGAACATGTCAGGCGGCATTTCCGGCCGTAGTTCCTCGACTTTGGCCTGCGGCATCTGGTCGAACAGGTAGGTGTCGGCGCCGCCGAAAGCCTCCATCTTTTCATCGGTCAGTCCCATGAACCCGGACCCGACTTTCGGCGGATACGCCTGCCGTTCCAGGATATCGGCGATCTGCTCTAGCCGCTCGGTCATCCAATCCTGCAACGGCATGAGCGTGTCGACGTGCGCCTTGCCCCAGAAATAATTGTATTTGGTGTACGGCTGAAACTTCGTAAACGGGTGGTCCTTCGGCAGAAAATAGTTCGTCTCCGATTTGTTGAATTTCTCGTCCGTCTTCATTTTTCCGGTCATGCGACCGGCCTTCAGCAGCGCTGACACGGTCTTTTTCGAATCGCTGATCAGGATGTCGGGGTCGACCATGTGAAAAATGCGGTAATCCTCGGCGTCGGAGTCCCACGCCCACAGTTCGTTGAATCGCACGAGCGGCGTGTCGACCTTGGGCTGGTAGGTCGCGAGCGGGACGTAGGACGGATTGACTTGGCCGATGATGTTGCCCTGGAGGTTTTCTCCGCCGGTCGCGCTGATGATCATCCGATTCAGAAGATCGGGGAACGGTGAAACGAACGGCTTGTTCTCAACAGCAATTCGCGCAAGTTCCGTGCCGCGTCCGGCGCGGATGACGCGCTGGGCGGCCTCGGACCAATCGAGGAAATAGGTGTGACAAAAGGCCTGTTGGCTGTCGAGGTCAGGAATGTCCTCGCGGAACACGCCGAAATTCTGCGGCGGTATGAGCTCGCAAGTTTGCGCCTCGCGCACATCGTTCCAACCCTGCTTGACCATCATCGTGTCGTAAACGAGCGACCACGGAATCGCCTCGGCAACGAGGTCGCTCAGTCCATCGTCTTGGAAATCGTCGTTCCATTCGTCTTGCAGGGCGATCGCTTGCTTGACGACGGCATCGGCGGCATTTCTATCCGCGGCAATGTTATAGAAGGCATGGTCCGGCGCGTATAAAAACGCGGCGACCAAATCAATATGACTTTCGAGTCGATTGTAACGGACTTGGTTAGAGCCATCCGTTCCGAATAGAAAATATCGTTCGCGACGATTGTAAAGTTCGGTTCGGTCATTTCGGCTCGCTGTGCATTGGTCGATGATCCACTTGACGCGCTCCGCAAGCTTGGATTCGTCGTCGGGAAAGTTCATCCGGGCCGCCCGGTGTGCCGCCCCGCGAGCTCGGTCATCGCCTGCGGCCCCGGCACGCTGCGGCTGTGCGTCAGCGCACGGCCGGTCGCGACCTTGCCGTGAAGGTTAACCGCAGCTTCCGACACCTGGCACGTCGCGCCAGCCGACGAAACCGGGGCGGAAAAGCCGGGGGCGAAGTGTTTGACCGGGAGGTCGGCGCGCGGCTGGTCGAACTTCGGCATGGCGCGATTGAGGCGCGACGCGGACGGCGTGTTGACGTTGCCCATCCCGTAATCCGTCGCGAGTGAGCGCACCGTGGCGTCGACCGCCGCCGACTTGGTGCCGACGTGGCCGCCGCCGGGGAGCCACTGCACGCGGGCGCAACCGCAAAAGGTGCAATCAGGATTTGCGCGCTCATAACTGCTGAATTCCTTACAGCACCGGCGATTGAGACATCTCCACGTTCGAAGGATGAGCGTCATCAGTTTGACCCGTTTCCTTTCTCCACGCCGCAGCCGCTTCTAGGGCCGAAGAAAACGCCGCCGAAGACACGCGGCTTCTATGGTCCGTGTAGAACCATCCGAAGTGCCCGCATTGAAACACGCGATTAGGAATCTCTGTCAACTCCCGATTGATCATCAGCATAAGCTGAAATCCTCTCGCATGGTCGACTCGGGAAGCCCGAGCCGTTCGGCCTTGGTGGCCCGTCGGCCTCCCATCGCGGGCCAATGCTCAGGCCCTACGCAGGAGCGGCAAGCGTAGTAAAAACTGTCTCGGATGGCAATCGACTCCCATACACGTCCGCCGCAGTTCCGGCACCGCGCAAACGGCCGCCAGTCGCCGGCGGTCGAAAGCTTGTCGAGTCGCGGGGCGGGGCCGGCGGGCGGATTGTTGATTTCCTGCACAACCTCCACCCCTCGCCACAAATGCCCAGGTCCCGGCGGCTTCTGCCGTCTGAAACTCAACTCGCCCGCCTCGATCCGTCGAATCACCGGGGACAGCAAGCGGTGCTGCCGCGCTGAAAGCTTGCCGGTGAACAAGATGGTCGACTTGTACAAGCCCTCGTTGCGCAGCCCGGCCGCCGCGAGCACGCTGCCGATCGGGATGTCCCGGTTGTTCAACCCGCGGTTCATCGCCGGGTCGTAACGATAGCGCCGCAGCGCGCGGATGATTTCGGCTTTCGACAGGAGGTCGGACGGTTTGGGCGGGCGCTTCACGGGACACCGCGCGGGAAGCCGAGGTCGTAGCTCGGAAACATTGGAGGCCGCTTTGTCTGCCTCGGCATCTCCACGGCGATTAGCACATAGTTCCTACGATTGGCTCGATACGTGCTGTGATGTCTTGGTGCTCGTTTCATTCTTTGTCCTCTCTAATTACCATGTAATGAGGAGACCTTGGTCCACCGTAACGAGTATAAGAATAGAAGTCGAATGTTTTACTCAAGACTTCTTCAACCCCGTTGTGCAATTGATGTTTCAACTTCCTAAGATCTTTCGCTGACAAATCAAGTAAATGTGGTAGAGAGATCACGATAGATAAAGTAGGCGTTCCGTTTTGAACTACGATGGAATAAGTAGTTCCGGAAGTTTTACATTTCTTCATACCAACCTCCTATGGCTAAGCCCACCGGGAGGAGCAAACGATGGGCTTAGCCATAGGTAAACCAATTACGCCGTGATGGGCGTAACGGTCAGATCAGTAGGCAGCTTATATTGAAATTTTCTCGACCCATCATACCCTCCTTGTTGCAGGCAAAGTGATATTCGATTTTCGCAAATAATTCAATATTAATTGATCGACCGGCGCTTCTCCACCGGCCCTCTCTATCCCTTCCGCCCTAGCCCTCGTATGTGCCTTGCTTTTTAGAATCGGCTGCAACCACGCTCGCCACGCCTCAAACGCCAGAGCCGCGGCCATAACTTTGTCATCCTTATAGGCCCCCTCGGCAGAAACGTGACCATCGTCATTTATAATATGTCTCATTTCATCCAACATCGGGACCGATTGTGGTATCAATCGTTGCAATTCAAAGGCGTCTTTAAATTTTGCAAGCAGTTCCCGCTTCCGCCCATCGCTCATGACGTAGTGATACGCGAACTCTTTGCTCAACGAGTCGGCCTTCGAATAGAAGAAATGCTTCATGTTTTTGAAAATGTTCCTCAGGTCCGGCTCGTCGCTCTTCGGCGTCGCGGTCATGACGTCGTGCTGGACGCGCTGGACCTCTTGCATCACGGCGGTTCCGGCTCCGTTGATTTCGATGACGACTCGGCAGTCGTTTGTTCCATAAAATCCTGCAAGATGACACAGCACCCACGCACATTGATACGTACTGACTTCAGGTGTGCAGAACTCAGCAACCTGTACAATACAGTCGGCGAAAGCTCGCCATACGCTGATAACTGTTCGATCTGCTGCATCTGAGCTTCCGTAAGCAGGATCGCAGCCGATAACGTAATATCAGAACTTGCTA
>Ga0209530_1001263_pt1 | contig 12205 bp, 11 predicted proteins | sample BlaSpr_A8_Ref_O1_FD_187987 | JGI IMG/M metagenome (GOLD analysis project Ga0209530, IMG submission 187987) | Forest soil microbial communities from Thunder Bay, Ontario, Canada - Black Spruce, Ontario site 2_A8_Ref_O1 (SPAdes) (version 2) | ecosystem: Environmental > Terrestrial > Soil > Boreal...
TATGCCGTGGGCATGGACCAAAGCCAACGCCCCCGATCGACTCGCTGCCTGACGCTCGGCCCCTCAAACTCTCCCGTCAACTCCATAGCGCCGTGGGACGTAAGGGCCGCTTACAATTGAGCGACAAGGGTCGTCTTTTGAACTCGGGGACGGCGCCGAGGGCCTACCTCACCAAGACAGCGGTCGGAGTGTCTTCGACGAAGCGCGTGGGCACCGACGCCGCGATGAGCGTCAGGCCTCGCGCGTTGAGCATGTCGTGGCCGGCGAGCACCATGAGGTCACGGGTAAGCGGTCGGAACTTTCCACTATGGTGGTCCGCGCGCCGTTGCTCATCAGGCGTTCGAGCATCTCTGCGAAGCCTTGAGCGCCCGCTTACCGGATCCGCGCCGCTGACCGCTGCGTCGTAGAACGTCTCCGCGATCTCGTAACCGGAAATCTTGGTGTAGGCTTCAGTGGCGGCGCGCTGGCGTTTCTCGCCTGTCCTTATCCGCGCCATGCGGCTCGAAGTGCGCAGGCAGGCTACTGCCTTCCTGGCTCACTTAATTCAGCCCCGTCAATGTTATCCGTCACTGTATCATAAGGAATGCACTCAAAAAGCAAGGGAACCTCGTCTATACGAAGTCCTCTTACGCTGACATACGGGACAGCATCTTCTTGCGCGACAGCACGAAATCGAATTCAACGTCGTAGAACGGCGCGGACAGTTCGACCTTGGCGGCCGCCTCGGGGTCGTCGATCTTTCGAAACTCGGCGAGCAGGCTCTTCTTCACGCCGAATACTGCGTCGGAATCGATATAGGGATCATCCGGATCGAAGATGTGGGTGGTAAGGGTGTCGAATCCGTCGGCCTCGACGATGTAATGCAAATGCGCTGGACGATTGGGATGGCGTCCCAAAGAACCGAGCAACTTGCCGACCGGCCCGTCATCGGGGATGGGATAGTATCTTGGCTTGACGCCGCGGAACCAATAGCGCCCATCGGCTCCAGTGCGGAAGACGCCACGCAAGTTGAAGTCGGGCTGGATGCCCTTCTGCTGCACATCGTAGAAACCCTCGTCATTGGCCTGCCAGACATCGATCTTGGCGCCTGCGATCGGTTTGCCCTCGGTGTCGAGGATGCGGCCATGCACGAACAACGGCTCGCCCTTCTCGTCGAGGCAGGTGTTCGCGCCCATCGGCAGTTCGGGCGCTTCGGCCACATGGAACGGCCCCAGCACTGTCGATTCCGAAGCGCCCGAAGGCTTGCGGTTGTTGATCGCGTCGACCAGCATCGAGACGCCGAGGATGTCGGACAGCAGGATGTATTCCTGCCGCCACTCGTTGCAAATCTGTCCCGTCTGGGTCAGGAACTTGATCGCGGCGAACCACTCCTCCTCTGTCGGCTCGATTTCCTTCACGGCTTCGTGCAGCTTGCGGATGATGACCGCCATGATCTGCTTGAGCCGCTCGTCGGTGGAATTCCTGTTGCGCGCAATGACGACTTCGGACGAGTTCGCTTCGGTGAAATAGCCGTGTTCGTGTTGATTGATCATGGGGGGGGCCTCAGCGAGCGAGAAGGGAATTGAACACACGGCGCAGTTCGGCCGCGGAGTCGGCGGCGGATGTTTCGGAACGCCAGGCGACGTGATGATCGGGTCGCACGATCAGGCAGCCGGCGTCGCCGATTTCCCGTGCGCGCGCCCACTCGCCGGTATGATCCTCAACCGTGCAGCGCGGACCGATCACGTGCGTGATGATCGGCAGGCCAAGCTCCGCGCCGACCTTTTTCGCAGCTGTGACCCATGCCTCGCCGCCGATACCGGTCAGCAGCGTGAACTCGCCGTGGCCGCAAAGATCGAGCGTCGAGACTCTTCGGCCCGCGCGCTCGTAAACCCAGATATGGGGTAAGCGGGCGCCGGGCCAGGTGGTGGGCGCGTAGTGGAGTTCATGATCCTTGTCGAAGGCCGGCTGCGGCTGACCGTCGGTGACGACGGCGCCTGACGCATAGCGCTGGTTCATCTCGACGCCATGAGCGTCGAACTCGTATTTCTTGAAGGCAATTGCTTTGCGCAAAGCCTCGCGCTGGTCGGCGGCGGCGGTGGTCGCGTCGGCGCGCGCCTCCATGTTCTTCTGAATCTTGCCGTGATCCACCCCGCCATCCATGCCCAACGCCTCAAAGATGGGGCCGAACTCGGCGATCGATTGGTTCGCCCGCGTCACGATCTGGCGTGCAATCGGCGCGCGTTCGGCCGAGTAGCTGTCCAGGAGACAGGCGACAGCCTGTCCCTTGACGACCTTAGCCAGCTTCCATGCGAGATTGAACCCATCTTGGATCGACGTGTTCGACCCGAGTCCGTTCGAGGGTGGATGTCGATGGGCGGCGTCGCCCATGATGAACACGCGGCCCTTCTGCATGTCGGTGGCGAAGCAGTTGTTCACGGTCCAGGTGTTGGCGCCGAGCAGCTCGATCTCGAGCTCCGGATCGCCGACCAGTTGGCGCGCAACTTCGGTGGCGAGTTCCGCCGTCACTGAGGGTGGCGGCTGGCTGATGTCGTAGCCCCAGACGATCAGCCATTCGTTCCATGGCCGCACCATGCGAACGAGACCCATGCCAATCCCGCCGACATCGGCGCCGGGTTGCATGACCCAGTAGAGGACGCTGGGCCGGTGGGCGACGTATTTCGAAAGATCCGCCCGGAACAGGATGTTCATCGACCCGCCGACGCCCATCTTGCCTTCGAACGGTAACCCGAGATGCTCAGCGACCAGCGAGTTGCCGCCGTCCGCTCCAACAAGGAACTTCGACCGAACGGTGAAGTCCTCGCCCGACAGCCGGTCGCGGCAGGTCGTTGTCACGCCGTCCACATCCTGCATGTGGCCCGTATAGGCTGTGCTCATGCGAGCCTGTGTGCCGCGTGAACAGGCTGCTTTGAAAAGAATCGGCTCCATGAAAGTCTGGGGCAGATCGTTCATGAAACAGGGCGACGACAGGAGATGCTCGGCCTTCGAAAGCGGATGGTTGCCCCAACTCTTCATCCGGCCGATTTCTTCACCCGCCAGACTCTCACAGAATATGTTTTCGCCCATCAGTTCCTGGGGCGAAGCGTGCATCATGGCCTCAGCCTCGACCTCCGGCCCGAGGTCGCGCAGCACTTCCATCGTGCGCTGATTGGTAATGTGCGCGCGCGGCGTGTTGGACAGCCAGCGGTAGCGGTTCACGACCATGTTCGCCACACCGTAACTGGCGAGCAGCGCCGCGGTCGCCGACCCAGCCGGTCCTGTACCCACGATCAGAACGTCGGTTTCGATATTCGCCATTATTCCAAACCCTCGATCTTCTGGCCCACCAGCCTGCGGCGGACCGGAAACAAATGCAGGTCGGCGCGGGCCGAGATCAGACCCCATAGCCCTCTCGGTGCAAACAGCATCACGGCGATGGCGATCATGCCGAGCGTCATCAAGTACCAACTGCCGTAATCGGCCAGAAAGGACCGCAGCGCGAAGAAGACAAGCACGCCGAAAATCGGTCCCTCGATCGTTCCGATGCCGCCGATGACGACGATGAAAATCACGTTGGCCGTCCAGTCGGTGAGGGCGAACGCTGCGTCAGGCGAGATGCGCGCCGTCTGTAGGAAGATCAAAGCACCGGTCAGCCCGGTCGCGGCCGCAGCGATCAGGAAGACCGCCCATTTGAGCCGTACGGCGTCAACGCCAACCGATTGGGCAGCGTCGATGTTGTCGCGCACCGCGGTGAGCGCCAGGCCTAGCCGGCTGCGCAGCAGCCAATAGACGCCGCCCGTCGCCGCCACGACCAGCACCAGCGCCAGCCAATAGGCCAATATGTCGCGCGCCGCCGCCTCACGCACAGCGAACAGGCCGCGGATCGCATTCACGCCGAGAATGTTGCTCGTTGCGTCGCGCGGCAGCGAGGTGCCCGTGCCCCCGCCGAGCGCCTTCCATTGTGCAATCAGGAGGCGGGTCACCTCGGCCATGACCCAGGTGCCGATGGCGAAATAGGCGCCCTGCAATCGGAAAGCGAAGAAGGCGGTTGGAATAGCCAGCAGAAGCGCGGCGACGCCGCCCAGCGGGATCGCGAGAAGCGGATTCCAACCGAAGCGGATCACGCCCGCGAACATCGCGTAGGCGCCGATACCTACGAAGGCCTGCTGCCCAACAGAAACCAAGCCACCGTAGCCCGCGAGCAAGTTCCAGATCTGCGCCAGCGTCAACATGGTGAGGATGAAGAACAGGTTTTGAATGACGCCTCGCGACGCGACGGCTGGCAGCGCCAGCCCGGCCACGATCGCAACGAGCACGGCGACCGCCGTTGCGCTTCCGGCGCGGGTGCGGGTTGTGAACTGATACATGCCGCTCAATCGACCGCGCGCGGGAAGAGACCGCGCGGCCTAAGAAGCATCACCGACAGGAAGCCGATGTGGCCCGCCAGGATCTGCCATTCCGGATTCAGCGCGGCGCCAAATGTCTGTGCAACGCCGATGATGACCCCGCCCGCGAGCGTGCCCCACAGGCTTCCGAGCCCGCCGATGATGACGGCCTCGAAGGCATAGATCAGCCGCGCCGGCCCGATCGAGGGATCGAAGTTCGCTCTCATGCCGAGATAGAGCGCCGCAAGCGTCACCACGACCATCGCGATGCCGGTCGCCGTGGCGAAGACTCGTTTCGGCTCGATCCCCATCAGCCCCGCCGTGACGGCATCGTCCGAAGTGGCGCGAAACGCCCTGCCGAGGGCCGTGTGGTAGAAGAGCCCGTTCAGCGCGAGGATTGCGAGAATCGCCGAGGCGAAGGTCAGCAGCGGCATGACGCCGATCGTGACCAGCCCCAGATCGAGCGACGCCCGTTCGAGCGCGCCGGCCGGAATGCGGCGGCTGTCCGCGGAGAAGGCCTCGAGGAGCCCGTTCTGCAGCGCAACGGAAAGGCCGAAGGTAACGAGCAGCGGTGGCAGGATGTCCTTGCCCAACACGCGGTTCAAGACGAGGCTCTGCAAAAGCCACCCGAGCGCGAACATCAGCGGCGCGGCAAGCAGCGCGGCGACCCAGGGCGACAGACCGAGTCGCGTGACGCCGACCAGCACCAGATAGGCGGCGAAGACGATGAGGTCGCCATGAGCGAGATTGACGAGCCGCATGATGCCGAAGACAAGGCTCAGCCCCGCCGCAAACAGGGCATAGAGGCCGCCCAGCAGGATTCCTTGAACGAGGGTGTCCAGCCAGATCACCGCCGCGTCCCACCGATGATGTGTCGGAGAGGCTTTGGGAGCGGCAGGCGCCCAATCGAAGCGAGCGTCACGCCGCTTCTCCGAAATAAGCGGCGTGGATCTCCTCGCGTGTGACCTCGGACGCCTTTGCGACGAGGGTCACGCGGCCCTCCATCATGCAATAGATACGGTCCGCCACCGCCAGGGCCTTGCCGATGTCCTGCTCCACAACCACGATCGCCGCGCCAGCATAACGAACCTTGGGAAGCACGGCGTAGATGTCGCGAATGACCACCGGCGCAAGTCCAAGACTGATCTCGTCGCAGAGGAGCAATTCGGGATTCGACATCAGCGCCCGGCCGATCGCGACCATCTGCTGCTGACCGCCTGAGAGCGCGACGCCCGAACTGTTCCGCCGCTCGCGCAGGATTGGGAAAAGGTCATAGACCGAAGCGAGATTCCACGGGCCCGGCGCCTTGCGCGCCTGTCCGCCGATGAGGAGATTTTCTTCAACCGTCAGCGAGGGAAAAAGCCGGCGCCCTTCGGGGACCATGGCGACGCCGCGCTTCATGACGTCGGCCGACGAGAGCGCGCCGATCGGCTGGCTCCGGTGCAGCACCATCCCGGGCTCGTTGCGGATCACTCCGGTTATCGAGCGCATCAGCGTCGATTTGCCGGCGCCATTGGCACCGATGATCGCCACGCATTCGCCAGCCGCCACCGCGATATCCACGCCGAACAGCGCCCGGAACTGGCCGTAGTTCGCGGTGAGACTGTGCGTTTCGAGCAGCATCAAACCTCGAGCCCAAGGTAGATCTCGCGAACCTCTTTCGACGCGATGATCTCGGCGGGCGCACCGATCCCAATCACGCGCCCAAAGTCGAGCACCAGCAGGCGCTCGACCACTGAAGTCAGGGCGTGCAGGACATGTTCGATCCAGATGATCGTGGTTCCCGTGGCGTGGATCGCCTTGATGGTCGCGACCAGGGCCTTGCATTCGCCCTCGGTCAGGCCGCCGGCGATCTCGTCCAGAAGCAGGAGCTGCGGTCCGGTCGCCAGCGCGCGGGCAAGCTCCAGGCGCTTGCGGTCGAGAAGGCTCAGCGAACCGGCCACGATATTGGCCTTCCTCAGAAGCTCAGTGTCCTCAAGGATGTGCGCGCAATCGTCGACCATCTCGGCCTCGCGTCCGCCCCGGCCGAAAGCGGCAGCGGTCAGGAGGTTCTCGAACACGGTCAGTCCCTCGAAAGGCTGCGGGATCTGAAAGCTGCGGCCGACGCCCATGCGCACCCGCTCCATCGCCGGAGCGCGGGTCACGTCGCGCCCAAGCAATTCGATGCGGCCCGCATTCGGGAGCAGATTGCCGGTGATCAGATTGAAGAGGGTCGACTTGCCGGCGCCATTTGGCCCGATGACGCCCAAAGCCTCGCCATGCGGCACTGCGAAGGTCACGGAATCCGAGACCTTCAAGGCGCCGAACGACTTCGAGACATTCTCCAGCCGGAGGATCACTGCCGCCGTCCCGGTTTGCACTGAACGAGGGCGGCGATCGCCGCCCTCCGCGAGGTCAAGAGAGGGGCTCCATCTTGCCGGCGGTGGGAATCTCGGGCGCGGTTGCGTTTTCGACGATCACCAGCTCGAAGCCGCCGCCGGCTTTCTTGCGCCATTGGCCGCCGACGAGCGGCGTTTTGCAGACGTTCTTCGCTGCGAACGGCGGCACACTGGCGCCGTTCCAGGCGATCTTGCCAACCACGGTCGTCGCGTCGGTGGCCGCAATGGCTGCGGCGATCGCATCGGCATTGGTCGTATCCGAAACCCGGCTCATGACATTCGCCGCCATTTCAAACAACGAGTGAGAGAAACCGATCGGCTGGGTCCACGGGCGGCCGGTCTTGGCCGTGAAATCGGCAGCGAGTTGCGCCGAGGTTTGACCGGTCAGCGACGACTTGAACGGGTGCGAGGCGGACCACCAGACCTCGGACGAAAGGTTGTTGCCGGCGTCGCCGAGCGTCTCGACCGATTGCGGAAAAAGAATCGCCTTGGCTACCGTCACCGCCTTGGGCTTCAAGCCTTGCTGGCGTGCTTGATTCCAGAAAGTCGTGAAGTCCGGCGGGATCACGACGCCAGTGACGATCTCGGCGTTGGCGGACTTGAACGCGTTGACCTGCGCCGTAAAGTCATCCGAAAGGTTCTGGTAGCGTCCGGGATCGGTCAGGGTGAAGCCTGCGGCCGCAAGCCCGGGCTGCAGCCCGTGCTTCGGGTCGCCCCAGGCATTGCCATCGGCGTCGTTGGGGAACAGGCCTCCGACCTTGCCGTTGGTGGAAAGCTGCTTCCACATGCCGGTGTAGACAGCGATGATGTCCTCGAGACCCCAGAAATAATGGTACGCGAACTTGAATGGTTTCCACGAGGCGGGATCACCGGGATTGCCCTGCTGGCCGATGAACCAGGGTTGCCAGGGCGCCGTGGTCGAAATGACTGGCATGCCCTCCGCTTCGCAGGTCGTGGAGACCGGGTTCGTGGTTTCGGGCGTCGAGCCAACAAGCATGAGGTTGATCTCGTCGTCGACGATCAGGCTTTTCGCCACTTCCGCCGCACGGTTGGGATTCGACTGGCTGTCCTTGGCGATGACTTCGAAGTTCTTCCCGGCGTCGGAACCCAGGAAGGCCTTGATGTTATACGCGTCACTCTCCGCGAAGCCCGCTAGAGGTCCGGTCTGCGGGGAGACATAGCCGACGCGAAGCTTGGCGCCTTTGGCGATGGCCGGCGCGGCGACGCCTGACCCTGTCAGCGCCAAACCCGTCGCCGCCGAAGTTTTCAGGAAATTCCTTCGTGTTATCATGCGCTCGTCCTCCCTGTCGCTTTGTAGTCGGTTCTCAACCCACAGGACGGCGTGCATCCCATGCCGCCTGAAGCAGTTCCCTTATCGATCCCGGCTCTATCGGCTGGGGATTGGCGTAGGCGTTCTTCACCGCGATCGCCGTTGCACGGTCAAGGTCCGCCTCCTTCACGCCGATGGCCTTGAGGCTTAGCGGAGAGCCGACGGACTGTGCAAAATCCCAAAGCGCGCCGCCTGCCGAGTCGCCGCCGAAAGCCTCGGCGATCGGACGCAGAAGGTCGGGAACCGCGCTTTCGTTGAAAGCGGTGGTGTACGGCAGCAGGACCGCGTGCGTCTCGGCGTGCGGCGTATCGAACGAGCCGCCGAAGACATGCGCCAGCTTGTGGTGGAGCGCCATCGAGACATAGCCGAGCGCGGTCGAGCAGCACCACGCCGCATAGAGCGCCTGCGCGCGGGCCGAGCCGTCCCGCGGGTTTTCGATGAGCCGCGGAAGGCTGTCGCGGAAAGCCGTCATCGCATCCTTGGCCATCAGTTCGATCACAGGATTGCGGTCGGGGGCGTAAAAAGCCTCCATCGCATGCGCGATGGCGTTCATCGCCGAGGTGACGGTGAGGCCAATCGGCAGACTCATCGTAAGATCGACGTCGTAGATCACCGTCTCCGGACGGATGTCGGGCGAGCGTCGCGTTGTCTTCTCGCCTGCCGCCGTCTCGCCGAGAATGTCGGTCATTTCCGAGCCGGCGTAGGTGGTCGGGATGACAACCTGATCGGCGCCGGTGCGAACGGCGATGGCTTTGCCCAGCCCGGTGGTCGAGCCGCCGCCAAGGCTGACGACCGCCGAGGCGCCGCTGGCGCAAAAGGCCTCAAGCGCCCTGTCCGTGACCTCGACTGGAGTGTGCATGACCGCGCCCGGGAAGATCCCTACGGCGAGGCCGCGCAGACTCTCGGCCAGCTTTTCCGCGTCGGCCCTTTGATGGGGAGTTGAAAGGACCAGCGCCTTGTCGTGACCGAGCCGGCGGACTTCTTCCTCCACGCGGGCCATGGTTCCCGCGCCAAACACCACGCGTGTCGTCAGGCCCGGAAAGATGAAACTGTCCATCATCGATCGGCCCCCATAGCTGGAGGCCGTCCGGCGGCGAGGTCCGCCAGAATCGCGTCCAGCATCCCGATTTCTGCGTCGGAAACCTCATGTGGGCGGCCCGGAAACAGATCGGCCCGCAGCTTCACACCGCGCGCGCCGAGCGATTGCGCGGCGTCCCCGAAGGCCGACAGCGGAATCCATGGATCGGCGTCGTCGCCGGAGAGGTAAACCGGTGTCCCCGCCGGCGCGGAGGCGGAGCGTCCATCCGCAGGAACGCCGACCCGGCAACCCGTCAGCGCCACCACGGCGTCCGGCGGGGGCAAACCTGCGCAAAGATATTCGATGGCGAGGCAGGCGCCCTGCGAGAAGCCGGCCAGAAGGATTGGCTGCCGGGGCGCCGTGGCCCGGGCCGCCGCCACCACGGCTGCGAGATGGTCGAGCGCATCGGAAAGCTGCGCGCGAGTGACAGGCGTCAGCGGATCAACCGCGCGCGCGTCCCACCACGCGCCGCGCGACGCGCGCGGCAGGACAAAGGCCACCGATGGCGCGGAGAGCCGCGCGACCACATGCGACTGCATCTCCCCGGTGGACCGACCGCGACCGTGGACGAAGACGCAGATCACCTTCGCGTCCGAACCGCTCGGCCCTAGTCGGAGGGTGCCATCCTCCGAGCTCACGCGAATTCGGCCTGCTCGAGGCCGGACCGCAACTCGTCCTCACGGTCCTTAAGCCAGGGCGGGAAAACCAGCGTCTTGCCGATCGCGTTGGGCGGCTCGTCGCTGGCCCAGCCTTTCGGCGTGGTCCAGGCGATCTCGAACAACGCGCCCCCGGGCGAGCGGACATAGCAAGACTTGAAGTAGTTGCGATCTTTCTGCTCGGAAATGTCGGTGAAGCCCAGGCCCTCAATGTGCGCGCGCAGCTTCAATTGGTTGTCTTCGTCGCCCGTGTTGAGCGCGATGTGGTGGATCGTGCCGCCGGCTAGCGTCCAAGTGCCCTGCCGACTGTCGCGGTCGACGATCACCTCGACGCGCTGGACGACACCCGAGGCGTCGGGCACCCGGAAGACCAGGCCCTCGTGATTGTCGGCTTCCTTCTCGAGCGGTAGGGCGATAGTCAGGAAATCATCCATCGCCGTCCGATCCATTACAGCGACGACCGCGCCATAGATGCCCTTGATCCCGTGCGCCTTGCCGATGCCCTGCGCCGCATTGACAATAGGCTCGCGGGAATCGCCGTCGCTTTCCACCAATTCGTGCGCTATGCCGCAGGGATGCGCGAAGACCGCGCGATCAGAGCCGAAGCGGGTGACCTTTGTGGTTGGGATGCCGCGCGTGTTTAGCCTCTCAACCCAGAAATCCGACGCCCCCTTTGGGATCGACTGGAGGATGGCGCGTGACTGGTTTGTCCCCCTTCGGCCATATACGCCCGGCTTGCGAAAGGGAAATGTCGTAATGATGGTCGAGGCGTCGCCTTTCGGCGAGCCATAATAGAGATGGTAGACTGGGATCACGCCGTCGTAGAGCACCGTCCGCTTCACTGAATGCAGGCCGAGCGCCTTGGTGTAGAAATCGAAGTCTTCCTGTGCGCCGTCTGTCGACATCGTCAGGTGGTGGTAGCCATTGATGCGAGACATGGTCATCTCCTCCCGGAAGTTTGTTTATCGCCCCGCCGCTTCGGACAGAGGACTAGGTCGAGGTCGAGGTCGAGTTACACGAATTACTTTTTACTTGTTGTTACTTGCGATAAAAGTCGGATTCAATATCGAAGCTTAGGCCTTCTCGCTGGGGCGCACGACCGGCTTCTACTTGCTTCGGGTGACGGTACCGTGCAGGCTCAGCGCATAGATTTTCTTTCCACTCACGCAGTGATCTACAACACCTTCAAACGTCGTGCGGCGTCTCACCAAGGCGGTCCCCACACATGATTGTTTCTGCAATCGATCTCTAACACAAGGGGTAAGTGCCATCGCGAGCTTTGTCAGACGAAATGCTCCTGGCGACTCCTGACCGTGCTAGATCGGACTCGACCCGGATGCATTGATCGAGATCCCGCGCATCGCGAACGCAATCGGCAACGCAGCGGCGCAAAGCAGCGCCATAACCCAAAACGCGTGCGGGCCGAACGCGCCGTAGAGTGGACCGGACACCAGTGTCATGATGGCGGTCATCGTACCGACGGCGATGGCCCCGTATATCGCCTGAGCTGTCGCAGCCAGGGCCGGCGGGACAACTACAGACAGCATCTGCATGCAGGCCAGATGCAACAGCGCGAATGTGAGACCATGCAGCGGTTCCACGAGCACCATCGCCGGGAGCCAAGCCGTAACAGCGGTAACGCTCCAGCGAACTATTCCTGCGCTGGCCGCCAGCGCGGCCGCGCCGGCTGGCCCAAGCCACCTTAGTAGCGTCGGACCCACCACCACGAAAACGATCACCTCCGCCAGGACGCCCTCTGACCACAATAGCCCCGCCGTGCCCGGCCCGATGCCTCCCACCTGCCAGCGCAGCACCTCGAAGCCGTCGTGCAGCGCGTGGCTGCTGAGAACCAGCGCCGCCAGCGCCATGAGAGGCAGAAAGCCCGGCACCGCAATCAATGCGCGGACATTGGGTTGCCGTGGCGCCACGGGCCGATCCAGCGCGTTTCGGGGTAGCCGCAACGCCGCAACGGCGGCGAGCGCAAGCATTGTCCCGTTCATCCATACGATGCTGCCGAAGCTTGTCGCCCCGACAACCTGACCGGCGACCACGGAGCCCACAACAAAGGCAGCCGACGCTGCACCGCGCACCCACCCATATTGAAACCGGCCTGGCGCTGCAGCGAGTGTCATCGCGTCGGCAATCGGCACGATAGGCGCCAACGCTGACGCGTGCGCGACACTAACAATCAGGAAGATCGTAAACCCAGCCGGAAGACCGTAGCCGAAGGCGATTATAGCGGCGATGGCGATCGACAAAGCAAGCGTCTGCTGGTGCTTGCCGAGCCGATCGGCGAGGCGAGAAATGGCCGGCCCGATAATCAGTCGGATGGCGGTTCCCGCCGCTAGCACCGCGCTGATCTCCGAAGGCCCGAGCCCGCGCTCATGAAGGAGCGCGGG
>Ga0209530_1001265_pt1 | contig 12155 bp, 16 predicted proteins | sample BlaSpr_A8_Ref_O1_FD_187987 | JGI IMG/M metagenome (GOLD analysis project Ga0209530, IMG submission 187987) | Forest soil microbial communities from Thunder Bay, Ontario, Canada - Black Spruce, Ontario site 2_A8_Ref_O1 (SPAdes) (version 2) | ecosystem: Environmental > Terrestrial > Soil > Boreal...
GCCGAGGTGGTGAAGCTGAGCGAAAAAACTTATCCCGTGACTATGAGCAAGGCGAAGCGGCTGCGGCAAGCGGCGTTTGTGTTTGAGGGAAAGACCATCGTGGGGATCGAGCAAAATCATAAAACGAAGTCGCGATGGGCGATGATGGCGCGCTCGGGCAAGAAGGTGATGCAGTTCATTCAGGAACGGAAGTACGTCGCGGTGGTAGCGGACGGGAAGGTAATTTTGTACGGAGAGTAGTAACCCGCCGCTTCAAAAAAAGAAGCACGCAGCAAAACCCGAACCCTTCACGCACCGCCCTTCGTAGATCAGGACAAGAAGGATTCGGCACCCCCGCGAGTTTCAGTGGTACTTTGGGAGGATGCAGGTGCCGCGCGGAAAGGCCGGCCACCAGCCATCGCCGCTGTTTCGAAGTTGCGGCGCTCTAGAAGGGGAGACGTCATGCGCATCGTTGCTGGTTGTCTGATTGTCGCGGCTGCGAGCTTTGGCCTCGCGCCAAGCTCGCCGGAACTTCACAATCGCTATGGACCGACGGACTTGGAACGCTTCACCGTTCGTCCCGGAATTACCGCGACTGTGCAGTACGGCGCCGACCATCTCGCCTGCCAAATACAAATAGAACCGTATCAGCCGCTCATTCATCCAGCCGCGCCGACCGGCACGCTCATGTCTTCGATCGAGGTGTCGGAGATTCTGGAAGAGCTCGCCCCGCCCGCGATGCGAGGAAAAGAGGTAAACAGTGGCGGCTTTCAATCCTCTTGCGGCGTGGGAATTGTCAATGAATACGAAAACGTGTCCATAGTGCGGGGAATGAACTCGTGTGCTGCTTCCATCACCGTTCGGGATTCAGCCGCACAAATTATCTTCAAGCGGGACATCTGCCCGAAAGTAAACAATTCATTTATTATAAGCGAGCCTAAGGCCAAATAAAGATGGTTGGCTACCGGCTGCGAATCATTCGCGTGCGAGTTGGGATAGAACGCTATAAGTTGGAATGTCATTCAGGGGGAAGAGACCGGTGCCATTCTTGCTGCTGGGAATTGTGACGATAGGCTGGGCTGGTTTTAGCCTGATTACCGGGAAGGGCCACTACAAGGGCTGCCCGCCCGGCGGCTACGATCGCGCAGAACATCCTTTTAATTTTTGGGTTCCGACCATGATCATTTTGGGTGTCGGTGTGTGCATGATTCTGATTTTTCTGGGATGGATTCGGTTGCCGTCGCGGTGAATTCAGCGCTGAGCTTGTTCAAGTTCGAATCAATCGTGAAACGAAAGCCCGACGCATAGACCTAAGGCTGCACGTCAAAACCCGCGCCCTTCAGAACCCGAAGGGTTCGGCACCCACGCGAGTTTCAGTTGTGCTTTGGGAGGAGGCTGGTGCCGCGCGGAAAGATGGCGAGATTGTGACAATGAACGAATGAACCTAATATACTTCGGAAGAGGACACATCCATGCAAGCTCTGATCGTTGTTGACGTCCAGAACGAATTCTCCGCGGGCGGGCTGAGACCCGTCCCGAATCACACGGACGCGCTGGAACACATTCGCTTTCGGATACAACAAGCCCGCCAGCTTCAGCAGCCCATCGCCTGGGTCAGTCATTACAACAAGCCCACGGAATCCCGCGCGTTTGTGGCGGGGACTTGGGGCGCGGAACCGTCGCCCGGACTTGGTCCCGAGGCCGGATTCGGTCCCGAGAAGCGATTTGAAAAAGATGTCTATGGCGCGTTCACTTAAACGGGTTTGGAGGAGTGGTTGCGCTCCGTAGGCGCCCAGAGCGTGCTGCTAGTCGGTTTTTACACGCACATGTGCGTTTCCACTTCCGCGCGCGAAGCGTTGGTGCGCGGATTCGATGTGGCCATTGACCCCGATGCCACCGGCGCACGAGATCTCTCTGACGAAATTCTTGGACAGCTCAGTGCCGACGAAGTGCGCCGGTCCGCTTTGCTGCATTTGCAAAATATGGGAGTCACGATGACGCGAGACGAATTGGCCGCGTCAACCGCGCGGTAATTCCCAACGACGGCGGGCGGCCAACCCTCCGCACGGCAGCAGCGATCGCCGCCTGGCGTGGCGCACCCTTCCAGATAACACCCGGAGTAAAACTATGCCGAGGATTTAGTGCGACGAAAGTCTGCGCGCGGGCAGATCTAAACCCGCACCCTTTACAAATCGAAGAGTGCGGCACCCGGCCCTTCGAGTAACTCACGTCGAGAAGTTACGTTGCGCCTCAGGCGCGTGTCGCACGGAAAGGTTGGCCACCGGCCTGTTACGGTTGGGCGTCAGTCAAGTGTTGAATGCGTGTTTTGACAGTGGGTCTTGACCTTTGCATCGTAGCTTGGGTACAATTCAATGAGAGCCGGACGCTTAAGCTTCGGCCTTTAGTGTCTTGCTCTGCCAAGCGGCCTACCCCACGGGTGGGCCGTCGTAGTTTATGTACATCTTTTACATTGACGAGAGCGGCTCTCCTAAGGGCCATAACGAGCCCTTGAGGGACGGACAGACCCCCGTATTTGTTCTTTCGTGCCTTGCCTTTCAATCTAATCGTTGGCGCACACTAGACCGAGCGTATCGGAATTTGAAGGCGAGATTCTTTCAAGACGAGCTGCGCGGTAGGCGCCCTGAATCGCATGAGATCAAGGGAACGGATCTCATTGGTCCCCATAACAGAGCCAGTCGAAGACGTCACGCTTTCTCCAAGGAGGTTCTGCAACTCATCCGAGCGAACCAGGCCCGCGCATTTTCCGTCATAATAAAGAAAAGCGCAGCGGACCCTATGTCTCAAACATCGATGTACACGATGGCCTTGCAGTACCTTGTAGAGCGCTTTCAATGCTTTCTTGAAGAGACGAGTAGTGGGATGACCGTTGGACTGCCGAGGGAAGATTGCGAAGGGGTTATTATCGCTGACTCACGCTTGAATAACCTGGACCTAAACGTTGCCATCTCCCACCTGTCCTACATATTCGGGCATGCAACGGGTCAGAAGTGTACGCGAATCATCGAAGCGCCGACGTTCACGTTTTCACAATTATCTGTCGGCCTACAACTAACCGACATTTTTGCTTCGTTCACTTACGGCCGAGCATACCGTAGACATTGCGATGGTATTACCGGCGGCAAAGACTATTCCCATGTTGAATACTGTGGCGAATTTCTCGACAGGGTGGAATTCTGGAGCGAGAACATGTACGACGATCGGAAAGTTCGAGGATATCGCTTCATCGACTTGAGCGAAGGCGCGTAACGTAGCACAGTTGAACAACCTCATTTTCTCCTCAAAGCAGTGGGCGGGAGCGGCGGGGGCGTATTGCGCGAGGCGCTACCTTGGCCTATGATTTTGCGCGATGAATGCAGAGGAATGGATACGGAAGGGGATGGCGGAAGCGGCGGCGCGGCAGCATGCGGAGGCGCTGGCATGTTTTGAGCACGCCATCGAACTGGACACGGACAATCTGCAAGCTTGGGTGGGAAAAGGGGTGTGCCTAGGGAATCTGGGCGAGATGGAGAAAGCTTTGGCGTGTTACGACCGCGCGACCGAACTGGCGCCGACTGCGAGCTTCGGCTGGGTGAACAAAGCGCAGGCGCTGATCAATCTGAAGAGGTATGAGGAAGCCATAGAAGCGGCCAACTGCGCGCTGGTGCTGAATCCACGCGATGAAAAAGCATGGTTCAAAAGAGCAACCGCGCTGCTTTGTTTGAAGCGGAACGACGACGCGCTGCTTTCGTGCGAGCGCGTGCTGGCACTGGATGCCGCGAACCATGGGGCGTGGTTCAACAAAGGACTGGCGCTGCTGCGGCTGGGACGGATGGAGGAGGCGAACGCCGCTTTCAGCGAGGCTTTCCGGCTGGGGGATCGCGGCGCGAGCCAAGGGCTTTGCGAAACACTTTTCGCGTTGGGAAAATTTGAGGAGGCGTTGTTTCACTGCGAAAAGGCGCTGGAGCTGGAGCCCGATAATCCGTCGTTGTGGCTGCGAAAAGGAAGGACTCTGCGCGAATTGAAGCGGCCTGCGGAAGCGATCCCGTGCTACGACCGGCTGATCGAGCTCGAACCGAACAACCATCTCGCCTGGTACAACAAGGGAGTGTCGCTGGCGGACCTGAAGAAATACCAGGAGGCTCTGGACTGCAACGAGCGCGCACTCGAGCTCGAACCGAATTTTGCCTGGGGATGGTGCAACAAAGGAGCGTCGTTAGCGTCGCTGGGTAAATATCGGAAAGCGCTGCCCTATTTCGAAAAAGCCGTGAGCCTGGGAGACGCGGAATCGAAAAAAGGCGTGGAATTTTCCCTGTCGCACATGGCCTATATCTTCCGCTTTTTTCATTGGCTGGAGAAGCTCGGAAGCCCAAAGTAAGCTACGGACGGATACACGCCGCGTTTTAACGTTGTTCTTTCTTCTTGTCATCGGGAGGGGCGGGGATGGGGACTCTGCCGGAGCCCATGCACGCGTCGCACATGGCGCCGTTCAGGCGCGAGCCGGTTCCGTAGCACTGCGTACAGATTGCGTATTTTTCGACGGGCATGAAGGGGCCTCCGGGTATGCAAATAAATCAGGGTTTCGGGACGTTCACGCGCGCGGCGATTTCTTTTGTGGGCGTGTGAATCGCATAATGTTCGTTCTTCGAGCGCGCAGCCAACTCCTGCAACTTACGGCGAGCTTGTTCCAGGCCGATTACGTAGTCCTTCCACAGATCGGTGCCGTCCGGAAGCCGCTCAAAAATATCGTATTGACGATTCACTAGGCCGCCTTCGCGCAACGTGCCCGGAGTTGCGACTTTTAAGCCAAGAAGCGGGCCGATGTGTATATCACAAGTCGGACTTTTTTCGCAGTTCCAGGAGAGACAATGGCGAGTTTGTTTTCTTGGCGCAAAGCTGTGCGCTGGGCGGAACTGGACGCTTGCCTTACGCTTGGCAGCGGTGTTAAATCTCTACGTTTCATTTCGCGAAATATGCACCGAGGAGGCGCGGAGGACTCATGAGACCTCGGCTGGGTAGAGCGGTGGTGATTTCGTTGTGCCTGGTGTCTTGCGCGGCCAAGAGCGCGCCGACGCGCATTACGGTGAAGGTGGCCGATGGGTACTCGGGGAGCTTTCGCCTGTCGCCGTGCGTGGACAATGCGCAGGACCCCGTTTTGGTGGATGAGAAAGGGAACGGGAAGACGTCCGCTTGTCCGATGGAAGGTGATGTGGAGATCGTAGTGCTTAGAGGCGGAAATACAATCTACCTACACGGCGAACAGATAAAGATTGCCAGAGCCGGCGACGGCTTCCCGGTGACGATCAGCGCTGCCATTCCGTAGGGAAATCAATGACCGCCAGGCGTTGTGCCGCGAAGGTACCTCCCGTTATCTTTCCGACAGCAGAGGGTGAGGTTGAATCTTGAGAATTTTGCGGGGACTTGTTAGGTTTACGAGTGCCTATCATAGCCCCTTCCGACCTGCGGCCGCAGAATCGCAGGCGCAGCAAACGCATCCAGCTCCGGGTCGCGATCGTGGTGCGTCTGCGCGATGCCGGCAATCTTTCCACGTCGGAAAAAACCGAAGCGATCATCGTGAATAACCACGGAGCGCTGATCCTGCTGGCGACCGCGGTGAAGCCCAATCAGATAATCCGAATTGAAAACGTAAACAGTAGAGAAGAATTGCTCTGTCGCGTGACGAGCCTGGGCGAGACGTTCATGGGCAAGACGCAGGTGGGCGTGGAATTTGTGGTGCCGACTCCCGGATTTTGGCCCGCTCCCCCCAAGCCGAAAAAAGCGGAAGCAGTGTCTGATCCTACCAAGACGAAACCAGCGGAAGCGGCGCCCGCTTCTGCAAAGCCCAAAAAAGTGGAATCAGCGGACGCCTTGAAAAAGTGAGCATCCGGTAGCACGCGACGGCCTCTTGTCCCTTACCTTTCAGGTCTTACCTCTCACTTCGGCTGGCGCAAATCTTCCATGGCTCGTTCCAAGGCGGCGAGGCGCGCTTCGATGGCTTTGACTTCCGCTTTCAGGGCTGCGTTCTCTTTGGTGAGGGCCTGATTCTCGATGGCCAACTGCTGCGTGGCGCCGATGTTCATGCTGAAGAGCTGGTCGTAGTCCACCACGCGGAAGTCGTCCACTTTTTTGCCGAAGACAAAAACTTTGCCGGGAGCTTTTTCCACGCCGGCTAGAACGAAGGTGCGGCTGTCGATCACCGAGGCGACGGGTTTTTCCACGGAGCCCGCGTCCGCGACGATGATTCGCACCATGTCGCCGACGGCGAAGCCGTGCGGCTTGGGCACGGTGAGGGTCAACTCGCGCGTGGCGTCGTTGTAGCGGACGTCGTCGGCCATCGCGTACACGCTGGGGATGAAGTCGGTTACGGTGCGGACGGCGTCGGGGTAAACCTGTTCCACTTCCTGGGCGATCACGCCGATCTTTTGCTGCTTTCCTTTTTCGACTACGTCAATGTAGCGATAGTCGGTGATTTTTAATTTTTCCAGGGTGTCGAGATCGGAGGCGATGTTGCTGGGGCCGAGGACGTGCTTGATGCGCGCGTCGGAAATTGCGTCCACCTCCGGCGCGACCAAGCGCGCGCTGGCGTAGAGCGAAACTGGGGCGCCGCCCGAGCCGATCCCGGTAGGAGCGGTTGAGTTTAGATATCCGTAAGTTCCGAGAGTTACATTCACGCTGGCATTGATTTGCACGGGATAGCTGGGAGTATTTGTCCCCAGGCCCAAGCGCTGATTAACGTTGTCCCAGAAAAAATTGGAAGTGCTGGAAAGAGCTGTGGTTGACCCGGTGCCGAAAAGGACTTGGCCTTGGGTGAAGCTGGCCGCGCCGGTGCCACCGTTCGCGACGGGAATCACTGGCGTAGCGGTGACGACGTTGGTGCCGCTGCCGATGAGATAGCCGGTGAGCGTGGTCGCGCCGGTGCCGCCGTTCGCGACCGGCACGGTGCCGAGCGTGATCGCGGGAGTGGAGGTGCCGGTGGCGACGGTGATGGGAGAAGTTGCGGTGACGCTGGTGACTGTGCCGCTTCCCGCTGCTTGCCAGGAAGCGGATGTGCCGTTCGTGGTGAGAACTTTTGGGCTTTGTCCGGCCTGGCTTGGCAGCAGGTTCGTGAGCGCGGCGGCGGCCGTGGTTGTACCGGTGCCGCCATTCGCGATTGCTACCGTGCCGGTGACGTTCGCGGAATTGCCGGCGATATTGCCGGAAATTGCAGTGCCGGGAATTGTGGCGGAAGCGGTGACGGCGGTGGTGCCGCTGCCGAGCAGATAGCCGGTGAGCGTGGTCGCGCCAGTGCCGCCGTTTGCGACCGGCACGGTGCCAAGTGAGATGACGGGCGTGCTGGTGCCGGTGGCCACCGAGATCGGAGCGGTTCCAGTGACGCTGGTTACCGAGCCGGTGGAGGCTGATTCAGCGAGCTGGTTCCAGACTGCGCCGACCGCGTCGTAAACTTCCAGGGATTTTAAGACCGTGTCGTAAACGATCAATCCGTTTGCCGGGCTTGCGATTGCGAGGCGTTGCGTTGTGGTCATGCGCGGCGCGAGAAATCCCAGGGTCGTGCTGGCGACATCCAGTTCGGCCGTGGCGCTGGGTGGATCCACGCCGATGCCGACAGATCCGGTGGTGAATACTGCGCTCGTGCCGTCGAGCGTGAAAGGACTGGCTCCGGCCGGCCCCTGCGACCCGGTCGATCCGGTTGCGCCAGCCGCGCCTGTAAATCCGATGGGACCTTGCAATCCTGTTGTACCTGTAGCTCCAGCAGCTCCGGTTGCGCCCGCGGCTCCCGCCGGGCCTTGCGGTCCAACTGCGCCTGTCGTTCCTGCTGCTCCGGCTGAACCTTGTGGACCTGCTGGTCCGACGGAACCTTGTGCGCCGGTCGGACCGGTCGCGCCTGCCTCCGCCATCAGACTCCACGCGCTTGTGTTCAGGTTCGGAGTTGGATTGCTCGGGCCGGCGCTGGCAGCGATGGCTATGTAGGTGGAACCGTTGAAGGTCACCACATCGTTGATGGCGTAGGTCGCGTTGGCATTGAACGCGTTGAGAAAATCGAAGCTGACTCCGTTTGTTCCAGCCGCGCCCGTGGGCCCCTGCGCTCCCGTTGGGCCGGGAAAACCTTGCAAGCCTTGCGGGCCGGTCGCTCCGGTTGCGCCGGTCGCGCCTGAGGGTCCGGTCGGACCTTGCGGCCCGGTAGTCCCGATTGAGCCGGTGGCTCCCGGCGATCCTTGTGGACCTGTGGCTCCGGTTGTGCCCGTGGTTCCCGCCGGGCCTTGAGATCCCGTAGCGCCAATCAGCGAAATGCCAGCCGGCCAAACTCCGGCGACTTTGGGTCCGAAGATTGTGCTGGTGGCATCATTAATATAGAAATCGCCGTCCACGCCGACGGCGGCGGTGGGATCGACCGCGCCGCTAAGAACGCTGAGGCCGCTTGCGCCCGCGGGGCCTTGCGGACCAACCGGCCCGCCCGCTGGCCCTTGCGGCCCGGTTGCGCCGTTGGCTCCCATGGGTCCAGCCGGGCCGAGAAGCCCTTGAATTCCTTGAGGCCCTGGAATCCCTTGCGGTCCGGGAGGGCCTTGTGCTCCTGCACCCGATGGAGTGGCGGCAATCCAGCTTGTACCGTTGAAGGTGAGCACCTGACCGGCGGAGGGCGCCGAAGCGAAATCAATCGGCGTGCCTTTCAACTTATCCACCGAGATAGTTTGCTGCGTGCCGCTGACGTCGCCTAAGAACGGGCCAATCACGTTCCATGCTGTGCTGGACTGAAGAGCAGGAATCAGCGGAACGTCGGGTGAAAGCGGAAGTCCGTCAGCGATCACGTGGAGATGCAGATTCGCGCGCAGCGTGAGCGAGGCGGGGATGGCCGGCATGCCTGCGGCGCCGAGCACGATGCCGTAGAGTCCACTAGTCACCGTGAGCGTTTGCGGGCCGGAGGTCCACAATTCGTTTCCGCTGGAATCGAGAATCGAAAATACGAACGGCCGCACTCCGGTTACCAGCGTATTGGATTCGACCAAGCGGCCTTCGTAGGCCAGCACCGGACTCGGCGCCGGATCCGCGACTTGGGCGGAAAGTTTTCCGGCAGCGAGGCCAAGAATTAAAACCAGCGCAAGAACTCGAAACCCACTGCGCATCTTCGTCTGCTCTCCTAAAGCACTGATCCACATTTCCTGCTAATCGCAAACGGTGTTGGAGTTGCGGCACGCGAGCGGGGGCGTGAAGCCGCTGCGCACCTGGATATCACCGTTGGGATCCGTTGAAATCACGGAGGGAAAAAGCTGGCCCAGGATTACGGAATTTTGAATCGGGCCGAATGTCTGATTGGCGCCGGAAGCCTGCACCAGGTCGGGGTTAAGCTGCGCATCAATTTGCGGAGCGGGAAGAACTTCGACCGCGGCTGAACTAGAGAAGATGCCGCCGGGCGCAGAGTTCACCAGAGTCAAGGTGGCGACGATGGTGTAGCTGCCTGCCGCGCCGGAAGCGGTGTACACGCCTTCGCTGGAAATCGTTCCGCCGGTTGCGGGAGCGACGGACCAAGTCACGTTTCCTGCCAGCGGGGAACCGGACGTCAATTTCGCGGTAAAAGTGGTGCTGGAGCCCGCAGCGACTTCCGCAGAAGCGGGACTGACGGAAAGGGCGATAGGCTGCGGCGGTCCGGCACAACCTGCAATGCCAAAAATGAGCCAGAGGACCGCGAGCGCAATCCGGTTGAGCCATACCATTACGGCGTGGCGGAGAGGCGTATAGCTCTGGACATCAATTAGAGCAGGCACAGAAAGTCCAATCTGTAGGGAGAGGGAGAACGACTACAGAGCCAGATGTTTGCGGAAGGGAATTTCAGTGTGACGGAACGGTGCAGCAGATACCAGCGCGTTCAGAGGCTCGGTGCCTAATGAACTATCGCGGCGCGAAACGTTTGGGCCAGAACCCGCGATGGGCTGCGGAGCAAAACCTCGTTGGAGTGAGCCGCGATTCATTTGAGATAGGCCCGCGCCCGAGTGTCCGCGTTGACGGGATGGCGGATAGGGACGCGAAAAAGGGACCACCCAGCCCGTCGCTTCTTAACTTTTGCGCCAAATTTCAAAAAATAGAAATTCGGGAGATGTGTGACCCAAAAAGCAAATGTCCGGTTAGTGCGTTAATCGGGACTTGAAGATCAATCGGCGGCGGTCCGATACGGGAGCACAGGAAAGTTAAAGTCTTGGTGCAATCAGCGCGGGCGGCGAGTCCGCCCCGGACCAGCAAAGTCAGGCCTCGCGGGACGACATCGGGAATGAAAATCGCCTAAGGGATTATGGTCAAGGATGCAGTGCCATCAACACATGATTCGTAAGAGCCAGACCGACGTCGGACATTTCAAGTCGCACTTCATTTTTCCGGTTACCACGTTGATCAGGAGTTGACCCACAAGCTGCCCTTTCCGCCCTCTCCGTTGACTTGCCCTCAGTCGCTACCTAAGATGTGCGCGAGATGTCAGATTCGTCATTTCTGATTGGGCATTCGCTCTTGCTCACCCGGCGCTGTTTCATACGTTCAGCGCTAGCGGCTTCCGCGTGGCTGGGCCTCGGCAGCGACATTCACGCAACCTCAAGGCCAGATACAGGTCAAGTAGACAGCCTGGTAAGGGCATACCTCGCCGCCTACGATGTACCAGGTCTCTCGCTTGCTTATGGAAGTGGTGAGCGAATCGTGTTCGCGCAGGCATACGGGCTGGCGGATCGTCATGGCCATCAGCAGGTGACTCTGCAAAGCCTCTTTCGCATCGCCAGTCTGTCGAAACCGTTCACCTCCGCAGCAATCTTCACATTGGTGGAAGCAGGTAAGCTGCACATCAATAATAACGTTTTCGGTCCCGCCGGCATTCTCAAGAGCTTCGCGCTGCGGACGCACGCCGATTGGTTGCAGGCTATCACGGTGGAGCATTTGCTCACGCACACAGGTGGAGGGTGGTCGAACAAAGAAAACGACCCGATGTTTCATGAAACGGATAGTAGCCGTACGGTCTTCATCCAGCAGACGCTGGATGCGTATCCACTAGAAGCACCGCCGGGTACGCGTTACGCCTATTCAAATTTCGGATACTTTCTGCTGGGTCGCATAATCGAAGAGGTCTCCGGCATGCCGTACGGCCAGTATACGCGCCAGTTTGTGCAGGAGCCTTTGAGCATTACGGACATGCGGCTCGGAACAAAAAAACCTGTCGCGGGCGAAGTTCACTATTACGGGCAGGGCCGCGACGATCCTTACTCCGTGCCAGTTGAACTACATGATGCAAATGGCGGATGGATAGCGACGCCGACTGATCTCGTCCACTTCGCGTTGGGAGTCTTTTCCGCAGGGGACAAAGCGGGCCCTCCAGCGTTGCTCAAACTGGAGACTCTGCGTCAGATGACGCAGGCGTCTGTGCCGAATCCCGACTATGCATGTGGGTGGAGCGTTTCGTCCGACGGAGACTGCTTTCACTCCGGTGGGTTCGCTGGCACCGTCAGCTTTCTTGTCCACCACCACGATGGAATGGCCTGGGCTGTGGTGGTGAACACGCGCCGCGCACATTCTGAAATGGAGAACGACCTGCACAAGCTATCTTGGGATATTGCTCGCACACTGGAGGCACAGCACCAGTGACTTGCGGCTAGAAGCAGGTCAACTCCCGATTAGTCGGATAATCGGACACGTCAGGTAACGGCATTCATTGGGCGCAAACTTACGGAAGCGGCGGTGTCCATTTGTCGAGCCGGTCCATGTCTCGTCTTACTTTATCCTTCATCGCTAACATCATGCGCACAGACCACTTCGGGCGCGCGGCCATAATGACACCAATGAACGCCCAAGGGATCATGAGCAGATAGAGGAATGCGCTCCCATGAAGCACCCACCTGATGAACATCAGGATTAGGAAGGCTTCTCCAAACCATATCAAAGCGAATATCACCACATTCTTGGTGCTGGTCCTATGCCACAATGCGCCTGGTTCACGGCAATCGTCAGTCATCACCGTGATATTACACCCAGCCATGCGAAAGTGATTCCACTTGCCTGATTAGTCGCGTTACCGGACATATGAAGTAGCGCTTTACTTGTCCGGTAAGCGCGTTAATCAGGAGTTAGTCTTGGTCCATCGGAGGGATTAGGGACTGCGGCAGCCCGTTTGAGGCGTCGTCGGTCAATGAGTGAGCCTATGAGGAACCAGAAAG
>Ga0209530_1001266_pt1 | contig 12139 bp, 9 predicted proteins | sample BlaSpr_A8_Ref_O1_FD_187987 | JGI IMG/M metagenome (GOLD analysis project Ga0209530, IMG submission 187987) | Forest soil microbial communities from Thunder Bay, Ontario, Canada - Black Spruce, Ontario site 2_A8_Ref_O1 (SPAdes) (version 2) | ecosystem: Environmental > Terrestrial > Soil > Boreal...
TGGTCTTGAGATTCTTCAGGTGAATCATCGGATCGTGGCTCAGCAAGACATTCGGAGCCAGGATTCCGTGTGGATCAAGAAGTTGTTTGGCGCGCCACATCAGGTCCGTGAGCTTGTCGCCCCATTCGCGCCGGACAAAGGGAGCCATGTTGATTCCTGTTCCATGCTCCGCCTTCAAAGAGCCGTCATATTTATCCACCACCAACTCAACCAGGTCGCGCATGAAGCCGTCGTACTGCCTGCGACTCGCCTCTTCGCTCAGTTGCGCAATCATCACGAAATGCAGGTTTCCATAAGCAGCATGTCCCGCGGCCGAAGGTTCATATCCATGTTTCGCAAGCAGACCGAGCAAGTCACGAGTCGCATTCGCAAGTTGTGCTGGCGGAAAGCAAACGTCTTCGATGATGAGGTTGGTGCCTTGCGGACGCATTTCCCCGACGATACCGAGGAGGCCATCCCGAATGTGCCAGGCAAGCTCGATGGCTTCGGCTTCGCGAACGAATTCCAACGGCTGCAGCATTGTCACATCGCGCAGAGCGTCCTGAACCCTTTTTTCGATCGCCGCAAGTTCTTGCTCGCTATCAAAGCCGAACTCAACCAGTAGTGCCGCGTTCTTCGGATTGAGATCTTTCCAATACTTCGGCGTGCCTTTCATCAATTTGGAAGCCGCGGTCAGCGCTGAAGCGATCATCAACTCGACTGCCTGCGCTCCGAGATCGACCAGCTTTGCGACCTGTGCGACCGCTGCGTCGATGGTGTCGAATGGTAGCCATGCCACTGTAGTTTTTGCGGGCAGGTGATAAGTCTTGTAGACGGCCTCGGCCACGAAGCCGAGCGTGCCCTCTGACCCAACCATCAAGCGGCGCAGGATTTCTACTGGCGTTTCACCGTCAAGAAACGCATGCATGGCGTATCCGCAGGTGTTGCGGATGCCATACTTCCGAACCATTCGGGCAGAGAGTTCCTTGTCTGCAAGAATTTCCTCACGGATATTCAGTAGCCCGGTCGCCATTTCTAGCTCGGAGCCAAGAAAGTGCTCTTCAGCCTGCGGATCTTCGGTATCGATAATCGTGCCGGTGGTAAGAACGATTTTCATGGCGCTGATCGAATGGTAAGAATCGATCGCTGGCCGGCAGCGCATACCACCCGCGTTGTTGGCCAGTACGCCACCGATGGTTGCGGCGTTAAAGCTCGCAGGGTCCGGTCCCATGCGGCGGGCGTAAGGTTTCAAGGCTTCGTTAATCCGTCCAAGCGTAGTTCCAACATTGCAACGAATCCGCGACCCGTTGTCCTCGACTTTCCAGCCGCTCCAGTGCTGTCTCACATCGATCAGGATGTCGTCGCCTTGCGATTGGCCATTCAAGCTGGTCCCTCCGGCCCGGAAGGTCGCACGGCGATTTTCGCGAATGCAATATCGAAAAATGGCCGCTACATGATCGATGTTCTTTGGTTGTACGATCACTTTTGGGATATACCGGTAGGGGCTGGCATCCGACGCATAGCGCACCAAGTCGCTGATACGATGCCGTACAAGATCTTCGCCAAGTATTTCGATCAGGTCGGCTTTAAGCTCGTCCGCAGTTCCCCCGACAAGCGCTTCGTCTACAGCATCCGAACAGGGAGGTACATCCGGACGACCGAGGAGTGTGGGGTCCGCTGATAGGAATCTATGCATGATCTTCTCCGAAACGCTGTCGCTTCCTACTTGTGACCAACGGCCTGCATGATCTGCCCCATCTCCATCGCATTGCTCGAGGGAATTTCCTGCAGGGAGATGGCCAGCTGATCGGTGGGAATACCGGTGAGGTCCTGGAACATCGACCACAGTTGCTTAAGCATCTCGGTCTTGTCCGCGTCGGTATGGCCACTGCGTAGAACACAGTTCAATGCCGCTGTGGAAGCCTTTTCACCCGCAGCGAACCCTGAGCCTTTGGGATAGGAGAGGAAGACCACTCGAACAAAATTGTTGGGGACTTTCATCACGGTGGCGTGGATCCGCGTGATTTCCTTCGCAATCTTCGCCTTCTTCTCGTCGGACACGAATCCATCTTCGGTGATCGCGGTATACAACGGCATTCCTTACCCTCCTTGCGAGCGGTATAGTTTCGATTCCACTCGGACTTACGAGTGCCCGTTCGGGACGAAGATCAGCTTCCGGTTCACAAACTCTTCGATGCCAAGGCTGGAGAGTTCTTTTCCATACCCAGAGCGCTTCACACCTCCAAATGGCAGCTCCGGAAGACTGACGTCGGGATAGTTGATGAAGACCATGCCCGTTTCCATGCGGCTCGCCACCCGTTTGGCTCTTTCGATGTCTGAGCTGTAGACGGAACCGCCGAGGCCAAACGGTGAATCGTTGGCGATCGCAATAGCTTCGTTCTCATCTTTGGCTGGAAAAACGAGCGCGGCAGGCCCGAAAAATTCCTGCTTGTAGGCGGGATTGTCGGAGGTGATGTTCGTCAAAATCGTGGGTTCGAGGAAGGCTCCCACGTTCCCGGAGCGGTGGCCACCAAGCGCAATTTGCGCTCCGTGGCTTGTGGCCTCTTGAATCTGTCGCAGGATGAGTTGCAGAGCTGCATCGGAAGAGAGTGGCCCCAAGGTTACCGTTTCATCGAGCGGGTCTCCGAGCTTCAGCTTCTTGGCTGCAGCGATGAATCGGGGCAGGAATTTGTCCCACGTCGATTTGACTACGATGAATCTCTTCGCGCCGATGCACGTCTGCCCGTTGTTGCCAAATCGGCCCAGTATCGCCATTTCTACGGTATGGTCCAGATCAGCATCGTCTAACACAACGAACGCATCACTGCCGCCGAGTTCCATTGTCGATTTCTTCAGGTTTTTCCCTGCTCGCGATGCCAGGGCCTCGCCCGCGCGCTCGGATCCGGTGAGAGCGATACCCTTCACCCGCGGGTCATCGATCAGCGCTCCAGCTTGATCATTGGTCAGGAAGAGATTGGTGTAGACGCCTTCCGGCACGCCAGCCTGCCGAAGAACCTGTTCAAAGGCGAGTGCGCATTGCGGAATGCCAGGCGCGTGCTTGAGAAGCATCACATTGCCGGACATCAGATGGGGACCGACAAAGCGGGCCAGCTGATAATACGGATAGTTCCAGGGCTGAATGCTGAGCAGGACGCCGAAGGGTGAATATTCCAGGCGAGCGTCACCGCTGCTAGAGTCGAGCGCCTTTGGTGCGAGGAACCCCTCGGCCTTGTCCGCGAAGTACTGGATGATGGAAGCGCTCAGTTCCACTTCACCCCGGCTCTCCGCGATTCTCTTTCCCATTTCCAATGTGGCGAGGCGCGCGAGTTCTTCTTTCTTTTCCAGAAGAAGCTGAGCGGACTTGCCAATGATCTTCGAGCGCTCTTTGAACGGACGCGCGGACCAGGCTCGAAATGCTTTGTCCGCGGTCGCCAACGCACTCCACATCTGCTCATCGGTGTGCTCAGGAAAGGTTTTGAGTACTTCTCCGGTTGCCGGGTTGACGCTTCGGTAAGGCACGGTTGGCTCCTTGTGTATCTCTGCCACAACGAATGTGCAAGCATCGTGCCAAGTAGTGATCTGCCAACAAGATTGGTAAATGACTGAGATTGAGGGGAAAGAAAATAACCGGGGACGAACGGTTCTATCATCCACCGATGAAAGTCCCGTCAGTGTCATTAACGCGTCAATATTATTGAGCACAAAATTGACAAGGCCTTCGGCATCCGGCTAAGTCACAAGCGCACAAGCGAAGGAGCGGGCCTTCCTGCCAGCACTGCATCGATGTTGTCCAGCGCCAGCATGCCTATCGCCGTTCGCGTCTCGATTGTGGCGGCACCGATGTGGGGCATTAGGAATGCGTTTTTCAGCGATAGATATTCCCGATTCGGCTTCGGTTCTCCCTCGTACGTATCCAGGCCGACCGCTGCGACTTGGCCACTCTTGAGGGCAGCAATCAAATCCTCATCGACCACCATGCCACCTCTGGCGGCGTTGACAACGACTGCGCCGCGCGGCAAGCACGCAATTGCTTTCGCGTCGAGGAAGTGATGAGTTTGTTTGGTTTCGGGTGCGTTTAAGCTCAGAAATGGGCTGACTTTGAGTAAATCGTAGGGGTTATCGTGGAATATCGCGTCTCCTGCAAGTTCTGTTGGCAAGCGATGCGGATCATGGCAGTGGATCTTCATCCCAAAACTGCGAGCGCATTGTGCAACTGCCTGTCCGATGCGCCCCATGCCGTAAATTCCAAGAATCTTTCCTGTAAGTTGCCAGCCCAAGAGCAACGTCAGGTCCAATGGATTCCAGTTTCCACTGTGGATCACGTGCAGGGCCTCATACGCTCGTCGCGATGCGCCTAACAACAACAGCAGAGTGAGGTCTGCTACAGCATCTGTAGATATCGCGGGGATATTGGTAATCGCAATTTTTCGTGCCACGGCAGCGCTCAAGTCGATGTGATCATAGCCAGCAGAGTGAGTGGCGATGACTTTGACGGAGAAAGCGACGCGTGCAAAGAAATCGGTGTCCAGTCTGTCTACCGGAGTGACCAACATCGCATCCGCCCCGTCGGCGGCCGAGAGCAGTTCCCCTGGTGTGAAGCGAGCACCGTCTTGCTTGCGGCGCAGCTCGAACTCCTGCTTAAGTCGCGCTTCCACCGCATCGACGAAATAGGCGGTTACCGCCAGAACGGGTTTGTGCATGGAACTACTTCCTCTTTCCGCTGGTCGCGCATCGGCACCGATTGCATCAGCAAGGTGCTTGACCGCACGGTGAGTTGAAGATCCACTTCGGCGAACTGCGAGGAGAACGTGCAAGATTCGTGCCATTCATTCTTTCCGCTGAGGGGATCGATAAAGTTATTCCCATCGTCTTGGTAACGGGATTTCAGAGGGCTTCGGGCGACCGGTTCACAGTCGAAGCTTTGGCGCGTCAGTAACGCGTCAAAAGCCTTATTGGCCACAGGAAACTGAACTGCCCAAGACCCAAATTGTCCCCACGACCGAAAAATCGCCTTGCAGATTACTGAATATGGTTTGCAATGCGCGTTGACGCCGGCTTTCATGACACGATCTACCTTTGGCCGGTGACGTGCATTCTGTTTGTCATGCGACGCGAATCGACTTGTGAAGTGGAAACCCGAACCGGCACCAGTGATCGCTGCCTGAGTGTGTCCGATCACCAGAGTGCAGTTCTCGAGATGAAAGAAGTTCTGTCACGCCGCTTGCCATCTTTTTATTGGTGTGCTTTGCGACTTTTAGGCAACGCGGCCGACGCGGAGGACGCAGTGCAGGAAGCTCTGTTGGCCGCTTACCAACATATCGACCAATTCAAGGGACAATCGCAGATGACTACCTGGCTGACCACGATTGTCCGCAACTGTGCGCTCATGCAATTGCGGAAGCGGCAATCCCAGATTCATCTGCATTTGGATGAGCATATCGGCGGGGAGGAAAATTACTTCGTCTGGGAAAAACTTGCCGACGGACGGCCCAGTCCGGAAGATGAGTTTCGGCGCGCCGAGCTGACCGCACGATTGCGCAGATACACGGCACTGCTGTCGCCGACGTTGCGAAAAACATTTGAGCTGCGTGTGATGCGCGGTCTCTCGGTTTGTGAAACAGCCCAACTCTTGGGAGTGCCACACGGAACGGTCAAGGCTAGGCTGGCACGAGCACGAAAAAATATAGCGCGGCACATCGGCCCCGGGCCCGTCCTGAGATCGCGTTGGCTCGAGCGGTCACACCAATTCAGCATGGAATAAAACGCGCTTTTCCAAACAACGCTGGACGCACGTCTTGGCAAGATGCGGGTTGCTCTCCAGATTGACATCGTCTGGGAGACTTGGAAATGATATTGCCAAGTGTAAGATTGTCTTACCTTGCAGGCCAAGGTAATCGATCCCGAAATTCACCGAGCTTGGCTAGCGGTGAAGGCGCGGTGAATAACGAACGCTCACAACCATCTTGGCTCCCTGGTACTCCAAAACAAAGTGAATGCTCCCATTTTCCCGCGATGCAGTGGAATTCTTCTTCATGTCACCTCGTTGCCTGGAGGGTTTGGCATTGGGGATCTTGGCAGACCGGCTTACGAGTTTGTCGATTTTCTGGCGGAGGCCAGGCACAAGATCTGGCAGATGCTTCCGTTGGGGCCAACGGGATATGGAGACTCTCCCTACCAGTTGTTTTCTGCGTTCGCGGGCAACCCCTTGCTCATTGACGTAGAGGCGCTTCGGGAGCAGGGATTATTGTCTGCTGAAGAACTGTCTGAGGTTGCGCGGCTACCGGAAAATTATGTTGATTACGGGCGTGTGATTGATGTTAAGCAGCGTTTATTAGGAAAAGCGGCTACGGCATTTCTTGCCGATTGTGGTTCGGCGCAACGCCAATCTTTCGAAAACTTTTGCCAGGACCATACCGACTGGCTGGATGACTATGCGTTGTTCATGGCTTGCAAATCGGAATACAAGAATGTGGTGTGGTCCGAGTGGGACAGCGGAATTCGCAAGAGGGAAGTAGGTGCGCTCGAAGAATGGCGCCGCAAGCTTGCATTACCGATTGCAGTTTGTAAGTTTGCACAGTTCGAATTTTTCCGTCAGTGGCAGGCACTGAAAGCGCATGCTCATAACCTTGGAATCCGAATCATGGGTGATGTTCCGATTTATGTAGCCCATGACAGCGCCGACGTGTGGTCGCATCCCGAATTGTTTCGACTGGATGAGAACTCCAAGCCAACCGCGGTAGCCGGCGTTCCTCCGGATTATTTCAGCGCCACCGGCCAGCTTTGGGGAAATCCGCTTTACCGATGGGATGTATCGGTGGCGTCCGGCTATCGATGGTGGATTGAGCGGTTTCGCGCGTCGCTCGCGATGTTTGACATGGTTCGACTCGATCACTTCCGCGGTTTCGAAGCTTTCTGGGAAGTTCCCGCGGACGCATTAACGGCAGAAGGCGGGAAGTGGGTGAAAGGCCCGGGGGAGGAGTTGTTTCTGGCGGCGCAGAGAGAACTGAAGGAATTGCCCTTTGTCGCCGAAAACCTGGGAGTGATTACGCCTGAGGTCGAGGCGCTGCGAAAAAAGTTCGGCTTCCCCGGCATGAGTTTGCTGCAGTTTGCCTTCGGAAACGATCCGCAGGGACCGAGCTTCAGGCCGCACAACTATTCGCGTGAACTTGTAGCCTATACCGGCGGACACGACAACGACACGACCGTCGGATGGTGGACAAGCTCAGGAGTTGGGGAGAGCACTCGATCCGCCGACGACATTCGCAAAGAGCGCGAGTTTACACGCGCATATTTAGGATTTAAAGACGAACCGGTGAATTGGGTATTCATCCGCGCTGTACTCGCCTCGGTTGCGGACATTGCCATTATTCCGCTGCAGGATGTACTGGGACTTGGGAGCGGAGCGCGAATGAATCTGCCCGGTACGGTCAGCGGGAATTGGAAATGGCGATTCCGCGGCGACGCGCTGACGAAAGACATTGCTGATAGATTGCAGCAGTTGAACTCTCTTTACGATCGCTAATATGAAGATCGCGACGAAGATCGGCAATCCTCAGCAATCCCCGTCATGCTTATCTTAGAGCGGCGAGAGTTCGTCCTCGTTCTCTTCTTTTCCGGTGCGGAGGAATCTTCGCTCCAGGAATGCTTGCGCCAGATCTCTCCCGCCAAGACCGAAGGCAATTGCGAGCCCCAGCATCAGGGCTCCGAACACGATACCGAAAGCTACCAGCATCGTCTGTTGTGCCAGGCCTAATTCCTCAAAAACAATCGAGAGCACAAAAACGATGATGATGGTTCGCACGGCATGGCTCAGGAACCGGGGCGATGGCACATTCGCGTTAACTGACGCCAAAAGTACGGCACGCGAAAAAAAACCGGCTGCAAGCAGTCCAAAAAAGAAGATGAACATCGCCACACCCAGTCGCGGTAGAAAAATAAAGAACCTGGCAACTTGCTCCTGCAGTCCCAGAATTCCAAGCACGCTTACGCCCAGCAAAACGAACCCAATCCAAACTACCCAGAAAACAAAACGGCTCAACACTTCCGTGGCTGAGGGGAGAGCGGCCTTGTCGAGCAGTTGAGCCGCGCCGGCATTTTCCGACAGCCGATCAAATTTGAGCAATCGAAGAATGCTGCGTAATATCGACTTCACAACGTAAGCGATCAACCATCCTGCCAACGCGAGGATGAGCATCACAATCAGGCGAGGCAGGTAGTGGGCGAACCCGCGCGCCATCTGCTCGATCACCTGACTTAGTTCCTGGATGATTAATTCCCGCATAACGACCTCACTGTCCCGATTTCCACATCTGTATGAGATATGGTTTCAATCGTTCAAACTCCAGACATAAGCCCTCTACATTATTTTCAACGTCATTTGCGGAGCCATTGCGATTCTCCGCGATAAAGGTGCAGGCTCTTCCGCGGAAAAGCGGCGCCAGAGCTTGAATAATGTGATCCCTGCTGATCACCGCCTTTTGATAAGAAGCGGCAAATTCATAAACGGTTTTCACCCATAACTCAGCCGGATACTCGAAGGTCACGTCGCTTTGACCTGCGATTCGTTGGAGTTCCGCCAGAGTGGAAGGCGTGAGAATTGTCTGAAACACGGAGGACAATTCCGCAACTCCGGTTGAAAACATCTCTCGCAGCCGTTTACGGTTGACGCGCACCGGTTCCAAGAGTTCAGGGGTTTCGGGGCCAGTGGTGGGTACCGGTTGAGAACCGGTAACAGTACTCCAGAGCGCGAAGTCGGATTCGAGTGAGGAGAACAGCGGACCCACAGTTTGCCTGAGTGCGGGCACCATCTCGGCAGCTCGCCGTTCGATATGCTCCTTACTACCCAGAAAAGCCTGCCTGATACGGCACTGTTGCCGGATGGCGGCCAAGGTAAAGCGCAGCTCGCCGCCTGGCTGATTGGCCCCGTCCTCCCAGTGGTTTTGAGCAAGAAACTGGCTGCCGAGATTACCGGAGAATCCGAACTCGCTGGGGTAGGGCTCCCGGATCCTCAATCCGTAAAGCGCTCTCGTCATGGGATAAAGCAGATTCGTAACCAACAGGCCGTCGAATCTGTGACGAAGATAGGTTGGGGCAACGAGGTCGTAGCCATCCTTGTAAACGGGCTGCACCAGCCTCGACAACCATTCCGGCTGAATATTTTCTGAATCCGGAGAGAGCACCACGCAAGCCTTGGCACGCAGTAGTTCGGCAGCGGCAAAAATGCTATGCAATGCGGTTCCGCTCTCCGGAGTGCTCGCATACTTTGTACTGACGGAATGAAGGGTGCGGAGCGCGTGCAGCGAGGCGGCGGGGCGAACGTCGTCGATGGAAACGCCGGTGACCAGTTCGGGTGTGCCGTCGCGCGATCCGCCATCGGCGTTGATGATTACGGCGCGTTCGCGGGGAAACCAGCGCAGGATGCCGCTTTGCACAGACTGGACAACCAATCCTATGGTTTTGGCATTGTTGTAAGTCGGCAGGCCGACGAGAATATCAACCTCGCCGACGTTGATGAGTTGGCGCAAAAAATCATCGGTGAGCAGGTTTTCTTTCTCTTGCGCCAATTTATTCTCCCTGCGAATTACTCTTGTATGTCCACTTGCCGTTTCGTCTTGTGCGGTTGTTTCCACAATTGTTTCCGAGCCAGAACGCGACCGTTGTTATCCGCGGCGCTACACTTTCCGCAGCTTAAACCAAAAGAACTGGTAGGGGCCCAGAGTTAACAAATAGGGCTGTTCGGTGACTCGCGGAAATATATTTTTGCCGAACATTTCAATCAAAATGTTTCCCTTGTATCGCCGCAGATCCAGTTCTACCGCCTGAGCTGCGCCGGAAAGATTGCTGACCGCCAGAATTACGTCATTGGCAAGTTTCCTCACATAAGCCAGAATGCGATGATTCACCGGATGAAGGAACTCGATGGACCCTCGTCCGAATACCGGGCTGGATCTGCGTACCATTATGATGCGCTGCATCCAGTGAAGGAGCGAATGTTCGCTTCCGAGTTGCGACAGCACGTTCACCGCGGGATAACCGTAAACTGGATTCTGGATTAGGGGCGCATAGAGACGGTCCGGTTCGGCGGTCGAGAAACCGGCGTTCCATCCGCCGCTCCATTGCATGGGGGTGCGGACGCCGTTTCGGTCGCCGAGATTAATATTGTCGCCCATGCCGATTTCGTCGCCGTAATAGACGATGGGAGTGCCGGGCAGCGACATAAGTAGTCCGTTCATCAACTCGATACGTCTACGGTCGTTCTGCAGCAATGGTGCCAAGCGCCGGCGAATGCCGAGATTGATACGCATGGTCTTGTCTTCCGCGTACATGTCATACATGTAATCGCGTTCCATGTCGGTGACCATCTCGAGCGTGAGTTCGTCGTGATTGCGCAGGAATAGCGACCATTGGCAGGTCGCTGGAATTTCAGGGGTTTGCTGCAGGATTTCGGTAATCGGTTTCCGGTCTTCCAGCTTTACACCCATGAACATTCTGGGCATCAGGGGAAAGTGAAAGGCCATGTTGAATTCATCTCCGTCTCCAAAATACGGACGAAGATCGGCCGGCCACTGATTGGCTTCCGCCAGCAGCATCCGGCCGGGATATTGTTCATCAAGCTTTCGCCGTAGCTCTTTGATAATCGCGTGAGTTTCCGGAAGGTTTTCGCAATTTGTGCCTTCCCGTTCCACCAGGTAAGGAACGGCGTCCAACCGGAACCCATCCACTCCCATGTCCAGCCAGAAGCGCATCAACTCCCACATTTTTTCGCGTACGGCTGGATTGTCATAGTTGAGATCGGGCTGGTGACTGAAGAAGCGGTGCCAATAGTAAGCCTTCGAGATCGGATCCCAGGCCCAGTTGGATTTTTCCGTATCCAGAAAAATGATGCGCGTTCCTTTGTAACGTTCGTCGGTATCGCTCCATACATACCAATCGCGCCTGGGATTGTCCCTTGAACTGCGGGATTCCTGAAACCAAGGGTGCTGATCGGAGGTGTGATTCAACACCATCTCGATAATCACGCGGATGCCGCGGTTGTGGGCGGACTCCAGCAGCTTTCGAAAATCATCGAGCGTTCCGTAACTGGAGTGGACGGCGCAATAATCGGATATGTCATAGCCGTCGTCGCGCAGGGGTGAGGGGAAAAATGGCATCAGCCAGATTGCGGTAATGCCCAGTTCTTGCAAGTACCCCAATTTTTGCTCGAGTCCCTGGAAGTCGCCGATTCCATCGCCATTGCTGTCCTGAAAAGTGCGGACGTGCACCTGGTAGATGATCGCGTCTTTATACCAAAGCACATCCTGAGTGAGCGGCAAACAGGTTTCTCCTACGGGTATTGTACTTTTCTAGCAGAAAGGGAAGAGATCTGAATATGAAGTAAAAAGGGTATGGCGTAGAAGGTACGCCTCGGAATCGATCAATGTATCGAACGCGGGGTACCGGGAACTGCATGAAGTGGTATCGATCTCCAGCTTCGAGTGTGGCCTCGTTCCTGTGTTAGCATGTTTGTCAGTCGAATCTCCGCCAACTCCATCCACTCCGTCCAGCCTGTTCCCGCGTTTGCCCGAATTCGCGTCGCGCGAACATTCGGGATCTCCCCCCTCAAATTATCGGACTGGAGACCGACGCTCTGCAGGACGACATTAGCGCCGCCCATCTCGCCAATATGGGCAAGAACGGTAAGGCCAAGAAGCAGAACGGCATCACTAAAAGCATCACCAAGGTTATGGATGGGGTTCGAACGGCCATTAGCGTCAACCCCCGTCTCGATGCCGCAATCCGTCGCGAGCAGGCGGCGCGCCCGCGTGAAGAACTGCTCAACTCGAGAGTCTGGACCAACCCTCCGCTACTGTTCCCCCGCCCGCGCCTTAAGATCGTTCCCATAGGACGACCTGTACGCAAGTGACGGCTCAAAGTCTGGCGCACTCGCAAATGCACTACGGAGCGAGGTTGATTTCCTGACGAGAAGCCTACTTATCAGGAGTAATCTCCCCGGAGCCCGTTTACGCCCGACTTCCAGAATGCCGACCCACTCGGGAGGTCATCATCTTCCAAAGACTCTCTATGGTAACAACTGCGGCGAGTGGTTTAAACGCGTTTCGCTGTCGCGGCGGCCATGTATGACTGGCAAAGGAGCACGAGTTGCTCTCGTGCTTTCCGGACC
>Ga0209530_1001267_pt1 | contig 12122 bp, 8 predicted proteins | sample BlaSpr_A8_Ref_O1_FD_187987 | JGI IMG/M metagenome (GOLD analysis project Ga0209530, IMG submission 187987) | Forest soil microbial communities from Thunder Bay, Ontario, Canada - Black Spruce, Ontario site 2_A8_Ref_O1 (SPAdes) (version 2) | ecosystem: Environmental > Terrestrial > Soil > Boreal...
TCCAGAAGATCCGATGAGCACGCAATATCAATTGTATGTCGATGGCGAGTGGATCGAGGGTCGAGCCGGCGAGCGTTTTGCTGCGGTCAACCCCTACCTGCAGGAACCCTGGGCCACCATTCCGCAGGCGACTGACGACGACGTACGGGCCGCCATCGCCGCCGCTCGTCGAGCGTTCGACACGGTCTGGCGGGGCACGAATGGTCTCGAGCGCTATCGGCTGCTGACGCGTCTCGCCGAGCTGATGGAGGCGAACGCCGAGCGCATGAGCGTTCTGGAAAGCACCGACAACGGCAAGGTGGTGCGCGAGACGCGCAATCAGATGGCCTTCGCGGGGCGGCAATACCGCTTCTTCGCCGGCTACGCGGACAAGCTTTGGGGGAAAGTGATACCGCTCGATCAGGGCACCGTCTTCGACTACGCCACTCGCGAGCCGATCGGTGTCGCGGTGCTGATCACGGCCTGGAATTCGCCGATGCATCTGCTCTCCAACAAGCTGGCACCGGCCCTCGCGGCGGGCAATTGCGTCGTTATCAAGCCCTCCGAGCATGCTTCCGCCACGACGCTGGAATTCTGCCGCCTGGTGGAGCAGGCCGGGTTCCCCCGCGGCGTGGTCAACGTCGTCTGCGGCGACGCCCGCGTCGGCAAGACCCTGACCACCACCTTGGGCGTCGATCGCATCAGTTTCACGGGCAGTCCCGCCGTCGGCCGGGAAATCGCCGCCAATGCCGGACGCAATCTCGTGCCCGTGACCCTCGAGCTTGGCGGTAAATCGCCCAACATCATTTTCGCCGACGCCGACCTCGACAAGGCGGTGGTGGGCGCCATCGCCGGCATTTTCGCCGCCACCGGTCAGACCTGCATCGCAGGATCACGCCTGCTGGTGGAGCGCTCCATCTATGCTGAGGTGCTGAGCCGTCTGGTTTCCCGAGCCAACAACATCGTGCTCGGCAACCCGCTCGACGCCGCCACCGAGATGGGGACCGTGGCGAACGAGCCGCAGTTCCGGCGGATTCTCTCGATGATCGATGCGGCCCGCGCCGAGGGCGCCCGTCTGGTCGCCGGTGGCGGACCCGCCACCGGCGCTCGGCTCGGCAGGGGCCTGTTCGTCCAACCCACCATCTTCGCCGACGTCGACAACGCGATGACCATCGCCCAGGAAGAGGTATTCGGTCCGGTGCTTTCGGTTATCCCCTTCGACACCGAACAACAAGCCGTCGAGATCGCCAATGCGACTCGCTACGGTCTCGCCTCGGGCGTATGGACGCGTGATCTGGCGCGAGCGTTGCGCGTCTCGAAGGCGATCCAGGCCGGCACGGTGTGGGTCAATACGTACCGGGCAATCGCCTGCCAATCGCCCTTCGGCGGGACCAAGCAGAGCGGCTTCGGACGCGAGCGCGGCGAAGCGGCACTGGACGAATTCACGGCCTACAAGAATGTCATGATCGATTACTCCGATACTCTCCGGGATCCGTTCAGCATCAAGACCTGACCGTGGACACGCACGCCCATTCGCTTCCTCCCACGGCGGCATCGAGGCGTCGACGGGGGGCGAGCGGCGCGCATCGGGGATGGCTGCTCGCGCCGAGCATCGCCCTGCTCGGGTTGTTCGTCATCGTGCCGATCGCCGTCATGCTGCTGTACTCATTTTTCACCGATGCCGGTGCTGGCGTGGTGAAGCCGGTGCTCACCGGGGAAAACTGGGCCGAGCTCTTCAGTGACCCGTACTATCGGTTGGGGTTGTGGCAGACGCTTCGCGTTGCCGGCGGCGCCACCGTGCTCTGCGCGATGCTCGGATATCCGGCGAGCTATGTGCTCGCCATGACACGCTTCCGTCACAAGTGGATTCTGGTGCTGTTGCTGTTCCTGCCTTTCTGGATCAGCTTCATCATCCGCACGATGTCCTGGGTCGACGTGCTCGGCACGCAGGGGGCCATCAACACGCTGCTTCGCGGCTTGCACCTGATCTCGCGCCCGATGTCCATGCTGTACGACGAAGCGGCGGTCACGGTGGGCATGGTCCATTTTCTGCTGCCCTACATGATCTTGAACATCTGGGTAAGCCTCGAGGGCATCGATCGCAACCTCATTCTTGCGGCGCGGACCCTCGGCTGCACACCGTGGCGCGCTTTCCTCGAGGTCACGCTGCCGCTGTCCCTGCCCGGACTCGGCGCGGGGCTGCTGCTCTGCTTCGTGCTGGCATCGGGGAGCTATCTCACGGCCGCCATCCTGGGTGGGCCGGCGAATTTCATGTTCGGCAATCTCATCTACGATGCGCTGAACTCGGAGTTGAGCTGGCCCATGGCCGCCACCCTGTCGATCATTTTGCTCACCGTCCTCGGCGTCGTCACCGCCATATACGCGCGTTTCATGGGGCTCGGACAACTCTACGAGGGTTTCAGCCGATGAACGCGGAAAGCTTGAGCTGGCGCAGCCTCACCGTCCTGGCGGCCGGAGTCTATCTGTTCCTGTTCGCCCCCTTGTTCATGACCGCGCTGCTCGCCTTCAACGGCTCGCAGTTCGGCGGTTTCCCGCTGCGCGGCTTCACCCTCCACTGGTTCGTGGTTCTGGCGCACAACCGGCCAATCATCGCGGCGCTCCGCATCTCGGTCTTCCTGGCTCTCGCCACGGCGATACTCAGCACCGCCTGCGGCGTCGCCGCCGCGATGGCGCTGGTGAGGCTCGAATTCACCGGCAAGAACTGGTTTCGAGTTCTGCACATGGCGCCGATTCTCCTGCCGGAAACGGCACTGGCCCTCGGTCTGCTGCTGTTCCTGCACGCGCTCTCGCTGCCGCGAAGCCTCGCGTTGCTGCTGCTCGGACACGTGGTGCTCTCGTTGCCGTACGTCGTGCTGGTGGTGCAGTCGCGGTTGACCGGCCTGTCGCGCTCTTTCGAGGAAGCGGCGCAGAGCCTCGGCGCGACGGCCGCGCAAACCTTTCGCGAGGTCACCTTGCCGCTGCTCGCGCCCGCGGTCATGGCCGGCGGTTTGCTCGCGTTCACGATATCGTTCGACAACATCACGGCGACCCTGTTCTGGCGGCCGGCCGGCGTCGAGACCTTGCCGACCGAGATTTACTCGATGCTGCATACCTCGATCAGCCCCGAGGTCAACGCCGTCGGCATGCTGATGATCATTCTCACGACAGTGACGCCGCTGCTCGGCGCCGCCGCTGCGCGCTACTGGTCGCGGCCGGATTGATGCCCCCGTTGCGCGTCCCGGGAAGTCCTCCGCCGCTCGCGCAACTGCGCGACGAGCTACTCGGCGATCCTCCCGGACGACGCCGATTTCTGCGCTTGATGGCGGCCGCGGCCGCGGCCGGTTTGGCAATCGGTTGTCGAGGCAAGGCCGGGATGAGGGCCGGCAGCATTCGCTTCGACGGCTGGGGCGGATCGGTGCAGGAAGCGCTCCATCAGAGTGCGCTCGCGCCGTTTTCGAGAAAATCGGGAGTGTCCGTGGTCGAGGGGACCTTCGACGAGGAGAGCACCATGCTGAATGAGGTGCTGACCGGGAGCCCGGGCGACTTCAACGTCGTTCAGAGCTCCGGGGTGATCGCCTACAAGCGCTACGTGGATCTCGGGCTCGACTCTAAAATCAACGAGGCGCACGTCCCCAATATCGAATTGCTGATGAGGCCGATGATGGCCGCCTTGCGCCGGGTGACGCCGCACTCCCTGTCCGCGATTCCCTACAGCTACGGCACCAGCGGGATTGCCTACAACACGCGCCACATCAGCGATGCGGACGTGCGTGCCGCGGGCTGTCAAATTCTGCTCGACAAGCAGCTCAAGGGAAAAATCGGTGCGCTCAACGACATGCATACCCGGGTCTGGTACGCCGCGCTGCAGAGTCGGCAGAACCCCAACGACATCGCCGATATGGACGCCGTTTGGGACAAGACGCGCGAGAGCAGGGCGGTGATCCTCAAATACTGGGATTCGGGTGCGGAGCTCATGAATCTGCTCGGTAAGGAGGAGATCCTGATCACGGATGCCTATTCGGGCCGCGTTGCGTCTATGCAGGAGCGTGGTTTCCCCATCGGCTACTACAACCCGCCCGGTACGGTCGCCTGGATCGACGACATTTTCGTGCTGAAGGATTCGCCGATGGAGGAATGCGAAGCGCTGCTCAACTTCATGCTGGAGCCGGAAGTCGCGATTGCGGTGGCGGAGGGAGAGATGTATGCACCTTCGCTCGACCCCGTGAGAACGCCCATGCCGGCGGCGATCAGGCGATTGCCGACCTTCGATCCGACCGGTACCTTGCAGGGGCTCACGCTCGCAGATCCGGCCTACTGGCTCAAGAATTACGAGCGCTGGGAGCGACGATGGCATCACATCATGAAGGGCGCATGAACGGTGGCGCCATGATGGCCTCGACGAGTCAGGTCGAGTTGCGCCGGTTGTCTCTGGGCTACGGGGCGGTCATCGCCGTCGATGAGGTGGATCTTCGCATCGAGCGAGGCTCGTTCTGCACGCTGCTCGGGCCCTCGGGTTGCGGCAAGACCACACTGTTGCGCTCCATCGCGGGGCTGGCTGCGCCGCGCTCCGGTGACATTCTGATCGACGGGGTGCGCGTCAACGACATTCCCATTCACCGCCGCAACATCGGTCTCGTGTTTCAAAACTATGCGCTGTTCCCGCACAAGACCGTATTCGACAATGTCGCCTTCGGCTTGAAGTATCGAGCGGTCGATCGCGAATCCATTACCCGCCGCGTAACGCAGGCCCTCGAGGTGGTGCGACTGCCCGGCGTCGAGAAGAGGTTCCCCGCACAGCTCTCCGGGGGCCAGCAGCAGCGCATGGCGCTCGCTCGAGCGATCGTGATCCAGCCGGACGTACTCTTGCTCGACGAGCCGCTCTCGGCGCTGGATGCCAACTTGCGCCAGGACATGCGCATCGAGCTCAAGAACATCCAGCGGGAGCTCGGCATCACCACGGTTTTCGTGACGCACGATCAGGAGGAGGCGCTGGCAATCTCGGACTGTGTAGTGGTCATGAATCGGGGACGCATCGAGCAGGCCGGCTCGCCCGAATCCGTCTACGGCCGCCCGCAATCCCGATTCGTGGCCGATTTTCTCGGGCGGCCCAACGTGCTGGCCGCGGAGGTGCTCGGTGCGAGCGACGGCGTGCTGGAATTGCGGCTCGGCAATGGCGCCTCCTTGCGAGCGCCGGGCACAGTTTCTCTGAGCATTGGTTCCCGGCTGGAGGTGGTCATCCGAGGTGACCGGTTGGCGCTCGAGCCCCCGAGCGCGATCCGAGCACCCGGGAGGCTGCGCGGCCGTGTGTCGAGTGTCTCGTTCCTGGGAGCCACGGCCGCGTACCTGATCGACGCCGATGGCCTCCCCTTGAGGGCGGTCGCCGCCGCATCGGCCGACATGCCGCGCGAAGGCGCCGACGTGCACATCTCGGTGCGGCCCGAGGATTGCGCACTGTTCGATCTTCAGGGAGCACGCATCGGCTAGCCTGCGGAACATCGCACCGCCGGCGGGGCGTCGCCAGCCGGGAGAATCGATCAGTGCGAGGCCGCCTTGTCCCGCGACGCCCCCGCACGATCGCGCTTGCGCGGCGACGGTCGCTTGGGCTTCTGCAGGCTCGGCGGACTGCTCGCTTCGTAGACGGACGGATCGCCGCCGATGCGAAGCGTCAGTTGCCGGGCCGCATCGAGCAGGGACTCGGTGATCACGGCGAGCGTGTCCTCGTTGAAGCGGGCGATCGGCCCGGACACCGAGAGTGCGCCGGCCAGCTCTTGCGTGGCTCCGAACACCGCGATCGCCACGGCCCCGGTTTCGTTGTCGCGCTCGCCCAGGGTCGAGATGACCTCGACGCGCCGGTGGGCAGGGTGGGCATCGGAGTACTCGCGCAGCACGCGGCCCGCGGCACCGCGGTCGAGAGGCAGGAGATCGCCGGCGCGCACGTGATCGCGCACCGACTTCGGAGAATCCGCGCGGAACAGGCACAGCCGCTGCTCGCCCTGGCGTGCATAGAACGACGCGCTCTCGCCGGTGAGCTGCACGAGTTGGTGCAACAGCGGCACCACGTGATCCTCGAGCTTGAGCGAGCGGCGATAGATGTCGCCCCAGTGGAACAAGCTCGGACCCAGTTGGTAGCGACCATCCGGCAGCCGCAGCACGCAATTGAAGCGCTCGAGCGAGGCGATCAAGCGCAGGATCGTGCTCTTGTACATACCGGTCTTGGCCGCAAGATCGTGCAAGCTGCGCGGCGCCCCGTCCGGCTGGAACGCTGCCAGGATCGCCAGCGCCCGTTCGACCGCCGCGACGCCATCGTTGCTCATCCGCTCACTCCATTTTGGAAAGTCGCTCGCACAAGGCACCGCACTTTGACGTGATCCGCTGGGGCGATCAAGTGCGGGAGCGCAGGCCGGCCGCTCTTTCACTCATTTCCGTAAAAGCAGTTGACATTCCATGCGAGTCACCACTACATTCTGTTCTACAGAATGACATTCTACTTTAACAAAGGTGAGAGGATGCGAATTTCGCCGCGCCGCGGGCGGCTGCCGTGAGCGCACCCCCGGACCTCGACCGATTGCCGCTCCGCGGCATCCGGGTGGTGGAGTTCGGACACACCATCCTCGGACCGTGCTGCGGCATGGTGCTCGCCGATCTGGGTGCTGATGTGCTGAAAATAGAGCCGCCGGGCGGCGATCCGACCCGCCGGCTCAGGGGCTTCGGCTCGGGCTATTTTGCGTTTTTCAATCGCAACAAGCGCAGCCTCATCGTGGATTACAAAACGTCGCAGGGGCTGCTGCAGGCGAAAACGCTGCTGGCCGACGCCGACGTGCTGATCGAGAACATGGCGCCGGGAGCGCTGGAGCGTGCGGGACTCGGTGAAGCGGCGATGCGCGCTCTCAACCCGCGGCTGATCTACTGCTCGCTCAAGGGCTTCTTGCCCGGCCCCTACGGCAATCGCGTCGCGCTGGACGAAGTCGTGCAGATGATGAGCGGTCTTGCCTACATGACGGGTCCCCCGGGAACGCCGCTGCGCGCAGGTACATCGATCACGGACATCTTGGGCGGCGTCTTCGGAGCGGTCGGCATTTTGGCCGCGCTGCGTGAGCGCGACCGGAGCGGCGGCGGCGCCCTGCTCGAGTGCGGCCTGTTCGAGACCGCGGCCTTCCTGATGGGGCAGCACCTCGCGTACGCCGCCACCAGCCGCGCGCCGGTCTCCCCCATGCCGGCTAGGGTCAGCGCGTGGGCGGTGTACGAGATCTTCGAGTCTGCGGATGCGCAGCCGATCTTCATCGGCATCACCAGCGATGCGCACTGGCAGCGCTTTTGCGAGGCATTCGACTGCCCTCTCCTATATGCTGACGAGCGCTATGCGACCAATGCCTCGCGCATCGATGCCCGGCCCGACCTCCTCAAAAGCTTGACCGGGATATTCTCAGGGCTGAGTGCTCACGAGATCACCCGCCGCTGCGAAAGCGCGACCATACCGTTCGCGTTCGTGGCGCGGCCCGAGGCTTTGTTCACCGATCCTCACCTGCAAGCGACGGGCGGACTCGCCGCGACCCGCATGCCGGACGGCAGCATGGCGGAGCTGCCGAAACTCCCCTTGCGTCTCGAGGGCGCGCCTCTCGGTTTGCGCTGCCCGCCACCACCGCTGCCCGCTGCGGCGGCACCGACCTACGCGTGGGAAGAGGTGAAGCCATGATCGGTACCGATCCTGCGCGACTCGACGCTGCCAAGCGGCCGACACCGTCGGCCCACGTGCCCTTGCTGGTCGTCGGCGCTGGAGCGGCAGGCCTGGCGGCCGCCCTCGCAGCCGCCGCAGCCGGCGTCGCGACCATGCTGATCGAGGAACATCCGGTCTCGCCCGAGCTCATGGCCCTCGACGTCCCGTTGCATTTCGGTCAACGCATGGCGCGCGGCGCCGGCAATGCGGCGCTGATGGAGCGTGTTCTCGACTCGAGTCCCGGCCTCGCCGAGGCGTACGAGAGGGGCATCGACGTGCAGCTCGGCGTGTGCGTCTGGGGCCTATTTGCCGGGTCAGCGAATTCGCCCGATGCGGCTCCCCACTTGGTCGGACTCGCCGACGGCGTTCGCTCCTGGTTCGTGAGCTGCGATCGGGTGATCGTCGCAAGCGGCGCGCGCGATCTCGCGATCGGGTTTCCGGGATGGGAAAAGCCGGGCGTCATGGGCGCGCAGGCGGCCCTGCAGTTGATGCAGCGCTACGACGCCTTCACGGGATCGAGAATACTGGTGCTCGGCGGCGGTCCGCTGGCGCTCGCGGTCGTCGAGGCAGCGGTGGGCAAGGGGCTCGCCGTGGTGGCCGCCGTCGAGGCCGAGGAGGCGTCGCGGCACGATGACTCCGCCGAGCGATTTCGAGAACGCGGCGTCGCGTTCTACGGCGGATGGGTCATCGACGAGGCGCGCGGCAGCATCGAGGTCGAATCAGCCGCGATTGTGCGCCTCGATGAGACGGGTAAGCCCGCGGCCGGCTCGCGCACCGTCCTGGACTGCGACACCATCGTGATGTCCGTGGGCACGGTTCCGAACGTCGAGCTGCTCGACTCGCTCGGCTGCCGGATGCAGTTCGAGCCTCTGCGAGGCGGCTGGGTGCCGAGCCGCGGCAACGACACGGCGACGTCGGCTCCGAATGTCTACGCGATAGGCGATTGCGCCGGGCTCGGCGCCGATCCGACGGAGGAGGGCCGCCGAGCCGCGCGCGCAGTGGCCGCCTCGCTCGGCATGACGGCCTTCGCCGAGGGTGAGCCCGAGCCCGAGCCCGAGCCCGAGCCCCGCATCGAGCGACCACACGCCGCAAACCGGAGCGTGCAGCGCGCTCGAGTCTGGTTGCAGGCGCAGATCGCCGCCAGCGGGCTCGACGTGTGCGTCTGCCAGTGCGAGGAAGTGACGCGGCGCGAACTGATCGATCTGCGACCGCCGCGCTATCTGCGCGCAATGGTTCCTGACGCGGCTCCCAGCGGGCGTAATCTGCAGGCGCTCGCGGCCGACGGTCCGCTGAATCAAGATCAGGTGAAGCGCCTGACGCGTGCGGGGATGGGTCCCTGTCAGGGCCGCCGCTGCCGGGAGCAGGTTCAGATGCTACTGGAGGCCGTCGGCACGAGCGAACCCGGTGCCGTGCCGCTCGCCCGCTATCGGCCGCCGGTGAGGCCGCTGCCGCTGAAAGTGCTGGCGGCCGAGGAGGAAAGTGCGGCGCTGCGCGATCACTGGGTCGCCTGGTTCAACATCTCCACGCAGTGGCTGGCTCACTGGGAAGCCAAACCGGTTCCGTTCGCGGCTCCCGGACAGATCCCCGTCATCGGTGACAGCGAATGAGCGGCGCCGCCTCCGCGCAACCGGCACGTCCTCGGGGCTCGTCGGTAATTATCGTGGGCGGCGGTGTCACCGGCCTGAGCGCCGGCTGGTGGCTCGCGCGCTCCGGTGTCGACGTGCTCGTCCTCGAGAAGGGCATCGTCGGCTGGGAGGCGTCGGGCCGCAACGGCGGCAGCACCGCGCATCCCTTCAGCCCGCTGTTCCGGGAAGAGCAGCGCCTGTGGCCGGAAATGGATTCGCTGCTCGGGTACCCGACCGAATATCAGGCGCATCGACTGCGCGTTGCTCTGAACGAGGCGCAGATGGCGCATTACATGCGCATCATTGCGCTCGCGGAGCGCCAGGGCTCGACCTGGGCGCCGCTCGATCAGCGCGAGCTCAAGGAGCTCGTGCCTTTCGTCAGCGATGCCGCGATCGGCGGCGTGATGTGCTACTACGGAGGACACGCAAATCCTCAGCGCACCGTGCAAGCGTTTGCCTGGGCGATGCAGGATTGCGGCGGGCGGCTGCAGCAACATACCACCGTCACCGGCATCTGCCGGCACGCCGGCCGGGTCACGGGAGTCATGACCGATCGCGGCCGCTACGACTGCGACGTGCTGGTGCTGGCGGCCGGTCCGCAGATTGCGGAGCTGGCCGCGATGCTCGGCGTGACGGTGCCGCTCGCGAGCGCCCGGGTGGAAATGATCATCACCGAGCCGCTGCCGCGGCTGCGCTACGGCGGTGTCGACGGCAATGGCATCTACGGCCGCCAGACCCTGCGCGGCAACCTGGCCTATGGCGGAGGCCCCCACGAGTGGCTGTCGCCGTCCGCTGCCGAGCCGCCGCGACGTGAGTCCACCTTCATCATGCGAAGTCTCGCCAAACGTCTGGTGGAACTGTTCCCCGGCGCCGCCCACGCCCGCGTGATTCGCAGCTGGGCCGGAATCGTCGAGAACACGCCCGATGGCCGCCCCGTGCTGTGCCGTTTGTCGGACCCGGATAACACCGTGATCGCCAGCATGTCGAGCGTCGGTTTCGGACTGTCGCCGGCCTCGGGTCGGGCCGTCATGGAGCTCGCAAGGGACGGCGCTTGTTCGTTCGCGGACCTCTCGGCCTTGCATCTCCAGCGCTTCAATGCGCTTCCCGCGGACTGGCAAGCCCGGATGGGCTGGCAGCGCGACCCTGTCAGAGGACAATAAATGGCAGATCTCCCGAGCGAGGCGGATGTGGTGGTGATCGGCGGCGGTATCGTGGGATGCAGCCTCGTGTACCACCTCGCGAAAGCCGGCTGCAAAAACATTCTGCTCCTGGAAAAGCACCAGATCGGCAGCGGCACCACGTGGCACAGCGCGGCGCTGGTGACAGTGCTGCGCGGCTCGCCGACTCTGGCCGCGCTGGCGCGCTATAGCGCGGGCCTCTACGCCTCGCTCGAGCGCGAGACAGGCCAGGCGACCGGATGGCGGCAGAACGGGCATCTGACCCTGGCCTCGTCCCGGGAACGCCTCGAGAGCCTGCGTCACTCGGTATCGGCGGCGCGCTCCTTCGACCTCGACGTGCAGATGATCGGTCCTACGGAAGTGGCCGAGAAATGGCCGTTGCTGAACACCGCCGACCAGCACGGCGCACTCTGGTCTCCTCAATCGGGGCAGACCAATCCGACCGACACCTGCCAGGCGCTTCTGAAAGGCGCGCGCGGATGCGGCGCCCGCATCATCGAGAACATGCCGGTGCTCGGCTTCGACATCGCGAACGGCGCGCTCAAAGGCGTCAAGACTGCGCACGGCATCATCCGCTGCGAGAAGGCGGTGATCAGCTCGGGCCTGTGGAGCCGTCAAGTCGCGGCGATGGCCGGAGCCGCTGCGCCGCTTTACGCATGTGAGCACCTGTACCTGCTCACCGACTCGATTCCCGGTGTCACCTCGACGTTGCCGGCGGTGCGCGACAGCGATGCGTATCTCTACATCCGCGAAGACGTGGGAGGGCTGCTCGTCGGCTGCTTCGAGCCGAACCCGAAGCCCCTGCCGCTCGAGCGGCTTCCGCAGAACAGCGCTTACGTGCTGTTCGAGGAAGACTGGGACCACTTCGAGCCCATGATGAACAACGCCGTGCATCGGATCCCGGCCTTGGGAAGCGCAGGGGTGCGCAGCTTCATCAACGGCCCGGAAAGCTTCACGCTCGACGGAGCGCCGTTGGTCGGTGAATCGCCCGAGGTGCGCGGTCTCTATGTCGCCGCCGGGATGAATTCGAGCGGCGTCGTGTACGGCGGTGGCGTCGGCTGGGTCTTGAGTGAATGGATCACTCGGGGGCGGCCGCCGATCGATGCCTGGGCGGTCGACGTCCGCCGCTATGCGCCCGCGGACAATACGCTCAAGGGCCTGTCCGAACGCATCCCGGAGGTGCTCGCGAAGCACTTCGAGATTCCGTGGCCAGGACAGGACTACGACACGCTGCGCGGGGTGCGGCGCACGCCGCTGCACGCGGCCCTCGGCGAGCGCGGCGCGCAATTCACGCAGCGCGCCGGCTGGGAGCGTCCGGCTTGGTTCGCCGTTGGTGAAGCGCCGACGACGACGCCATCCTATGGCCCGCAAAGCTGGTTTTCCCTGTGGCGCGAGGAGCACCTCGCCGCCCGCAACGCCGTCGCCCTGTTCGATCAGACGCCCTTCTCGAAGCTGTTGCTCCAGGGGCGGGACAGCGAGGCCTTCCTGCAGCGACTGTGCGCGAATGATGTGGCGCGGCCGGTGCATAGCGTGATCTACACCCCGCTCCTCAACGAGGCCGGCGGTATCGAGAGCGACTTGACCCTAACGCGCCTCGGCGAGGATTCGTTCCTGCTGGTCACGGGC
>Ga0209530_1001268_pt1 | contig 12093 bp, 9 predicted proteins | sample BlaSpr_A8_Ref_O1_FD_187987 | JGI IMG/M metagenome (GOLD analysis project Ga0209530, IMG submission 187987) | Forest soil microbial communities from Thunder Bay, Ontario, Canada - Black Spruce, Ontario site 2_A8_Ref_O1 (SPAdes) (version 2) | ecosystem: Environmental > Terrestrial > Soil > Boreal...
CCCCCCACCCCGCCTGCCACCCCCACCCCGCCTGCCACCCCCATGATCATGGGTACTAGTGACCAGTATTTGGTCAGAACTACCCATGATCATGAAGCGGGCCGGGTACGGCTGCTGTTTTTCGGGATTGTGCGGGCTTATAAGGGGCTGGACGTGTTGCTGCGGGCGCTGGCGCTCGCGCCGGAGGTGCTCACGCTCACTGTGGCGGGGGAGTTCTGGGGAGGCACGGCGGCTACCGAGCAGCTGATCGCGGAGCTGGGTCTCGGCGACCGGGTGACGCTGCGGCCTGGGTACGTGCCGGCCAGCGAAATACCGGAACTGTTCGCCGCCGCGGATGCGCTCGTGCTGCCGTACCGGGAGGCGACCGCGTCCCAGAACGCGCAGCTGGCGTTCAGCTACGGAGTCCCGGTGATCACCACGACGGCGGGCTCACTCGCCGAGCACGTCACCGACGGGGTAGACGGGCTCACCGCCGCGCCAGGAAACGTCGATGACCTGCTCCGTGCGCTCCGGCTAATCGCGGAGCCGCAGACCCTGGAGCGGCTCAGGAAAGGCGTGCAGGCGCCCGATCCCGGCCCGGCCTGGGCGCGGTACGTGCTCGCGGTAACGGGGTCTTCGGCACCGGTGTTACGCGCCGGTGGCCGATGATCAGGCCACAGCCCGCCCACGTCAGGTCGCCGAGGGTCATGACCATCCGCGAGGCGAGCGCCACGATGAGTGCGGAGCCGGCCGGCATGACGGGGGACAGGACCGCGACCAGCACCGCTTCGCGCGGCCCGAGGCCGCCGGGGAAGAAGATGATGAGGAACCCGACCGACCAGGCAAGCGCGTAAGCGCCGAACGACAGCGCCAGCACGTGCAGCGTGCTGCCGTGGTCAAAGGAACTGATCAGCAGCCAGGCGTGCAGTCCGTAGAAGATCCAGCCGCAGAGGGTCCAGCCGAGCGCGCGGGCCATGCCTGGCAGGCTGTTCGCCTGCTCCAGCGGCTCCCGTCGCGCCACCCGCAGCACCAGGTTCAGCGCGAACTTGACCACCCGGGGATGCAGGCAGGCGATCGCCAGCGGCGTGATGGCCAGCACCCACCAGTACTTCCTGACCGCGCCCGATGAGGTCAGCGGCAGCATGACCCCGGTCATCGCCAGCGCCACCACCAAGGTCGTCGCCATGCCGACCAGGCTGGCGGTCACGCTCCGGCGCCGTGGCACGTCGTAGTCCCTGGCCAGCTCCACCTGCGCAGCCACCGCCCAGACCGCGCCCGGCACGTACTTGCCAAGCTGGCCGATGAACATCACCCGGATCGCGGCCGGCAGTGGCAACCGTGAGCCGAGGTCCGCGAGCAGCGCGCGCCACGCGAGCATCATGCAGCCGAGCCCGCCGAGCACGCACCCGACGGCCCCCACGACATGCCAGGCCGACAGCTTGTGCAGCGCCGACTGTACCGCGGTCCACTGCGAGGCCACGCCCCAGACGGCGAGCCCGACGACGACCAGGAGGAGCCCGATGCGCAGCCACCGGTTGTCCCGCAATGCGGCCAGGCGGCTGAGTGGCATCCCGCCAGGGTATCTGCTGGCGGCAATTGGGCCACCGATGACTGTATTGGCCCTCGCACGGACGTAACATCCCTGGCAGCGTGGGTATATGGGCACGGCAGCGAGTGATGTAGAGGGCGACGCACAGGCCGTTCTGATTGAAAAGGGGGTCCGGCGGGGCGGGTGGGCGGCACTGCTGATCGTCTGGGTGGTCTGGGGGAGCACCTACTTCGCGATCAAGGTCGCGGTGGAGAGCATCCCGCCGTTCCTGATGGCCGGGGGGCGGTTCCTGATCGCCGGGGCGATCATGTTCCCGTTCGCGGTGCGGGGCGGGTGGCCGAGCCGGGCGCAGTGGCTGGGGTGCGCGCTGGTCGGGACGTTGATGCTGGGGGCGAACGGGGCGCTGTCGTTCGCCGAGCGGACCGTACCTTCCGGGTACGCGTCGCTGCTGATCGCGACGGTGCCATTGTGGCTGCTGGGGTTCGACGCCGGGCTGAACCGGGCGCGGCTCGGGCTGGCGCCGGTGGCGGGGCTGGCGGTCGGGCTGGCCGGGGTCGGGCTGCTGTCCGGTGCCCGGAGCGGGTCGGTGTCAGTGACCGGCGTGGTGATCTGCCTATGCGCGGCGGCGTCGTGGGCGCTCGGCACGATCTTGTCGCACCGGGTGGCCATGCCGTCGAACCCGGCGCTCGGGTCATCGATGCAGATGGTCACCGCGGGGGCGGTGCTGCTCTGCTGGGCGGCGGCGACCGGGGAGGCGGGCTCGCTGCAGCTGGGAGCGGTATCCGCGCGTTCGTGGCTGGCGTTCGGGTACCTGATCCTGGTCGGGTCCATCGTCGGTTTCTCTGCGTACGTCATCGCGGTGAAGAAGCTGCCGACCACGACGGTGGCGACGTACGCATACGTGAACCCGGTCATCGCGGTGCTGCTAGGGACCGCGTTCCTCAACGAGCGGCTGACGCCAGCCATGCTCGGCGGCGGCGCCCTGATCATCGGGGCGGTGGCCCTGGTGGTGCGGAACCGGCCACCTGCGCACTGACGTACCTTGTGGCTGTCAGGCGGATGGATGAAGATTGAGGACATGACTCTCGAAGTGAAGCGGCTGCATCTGGCGACGCTGGGGCCCGATCGGTGGCCGGTGCACGGCTTCGTGGTGACGCATCCGGGCGGTGCGGTGCTGGTGGATACCGGGGTCGGCGGTCCGCAGGAGGTGCTTGACGACTGGCGCGTGGTCAACCGGACCGTCGCCGACGCCCTCGCCGACATCGACATGTCCCCGGCCGATATCGGACTGGTGATCAATACTCACCTGCATTTTGATCACTGCGGGCAGAACGCCGTGTTCAAGCACGCCCCGATCTACGTGCAGCGCGCCGAGCTGGCGTACTCGCAGCGTGCGCAGCCTGAGCTCCACGAGTGGTTCGGCTTCATGAACGCCAGCTTTGAGCTGCTGGATGGTGATGCGGAGATCCTGCCCGGCCTGTCGGTGATATCGACGCCCGGGCATACCTCCGGGCATCAGTCGGTCGTGGTCAACGGGACCGATCTGCTCATCGGGGACGCCGCGTACACGCCAGTGCAGTACGGGGATCCTATCGCCGGGGCGGAGCTGGAGGGTCAGGCCGAGGATCCGGTGGCATGGCGCGCATCGATCGGGCGGCTGCATGCGCTGGCGGCGGAGCGCGTCCACTTCTGCCATTCCACGGACGTCGTGCACAGCTGATGGAGATCATCGCGGGGGCTGGCACGTTCGTGCCGGGTGAGGTGAACTACGTTCCGCAGTTCGCCAGCAAGGATCTGAGCGTCGGGACGTACTCGCTGCCGGCCGGCGGTCTCGACGATCAGCATCCGCACACGGAGGACGAGATCTACGTCGTCCAGTCCGGACGGGCGACGTTCGTCACGCCGTCCGGTTCAGCGGCCGTCGGGCCTGGGACGGTGATCTTCGTGCCCGCGGGGGAGGCCCACCAGTTCACGTCGATTACCGAGGACCTCGCGCTGCTGGTGTTCTTCGCGCCGCCGTACGGGTCCCTGGCCTAGAGCTCGGTGATCCCGCGGCGGGCCAGCTCATCGGCGCGCTCGTTGCCCGGATCGCCGACGTGGCCCTTGACCCACTTCCAGGTCACGTCGTGGCCGTCGTTGGCCTTGACCAGGCGCTGCCACAGGTCGCCGTTCTTAACTGGCTGCTTCGCCGAGGTCTTCCAGCCGTTACGCTGCCAGCCGATGATCCACTTGGTGATGCCATCGTGGACGTACTTGCTGTCGGTGTACAGAGTCACGGTGGTCGGACGCTTAAGCGCCTCTAGAGCCTGGATGGCCGCCATCAGCTCCATCCGGTTGTTCGTCGTGGCCGGGTCGCCGCCGAACAGCTCCTTCTCGGTATCGCCGGAATGGAGGATGGCACCCCAGCCGCCGGGCCCAGGGTTCCCGCTGCACGCGCCGTCCGTATAGATCACAACCTCAGCCACGCCGGAAGGATACGCCCTCCGGGCTCGGAGCCGCTTGCCGCCGAGCCGAAACAGTGAAGTCTCGCTCTCTTGACTCGTTCCGGAACGACCTCAGGCGGCTGCCAGCGGAGCACCAGCAGCTCTTCTTAGAGGTGCTCAGGCTTGTACTTCGTGCCTGCCAACCACGCTCATCGCACTGGACGCACTGGTTCGCCCCTGTCCGGATTCAGGGGCGGATGCGAACGTGCCGATGGCGCCAACGGGCCCGTTCGGCCGCTCGCAAGCCCCAGTTGAGCGAAGCCGTTGGCGCCATCGGCATGTTCGGGCGCGGGCACGGAACCCACGCCGGAGTGCGAGGATAGTAGAGACGATGCGGGTGGTACGGATGATGCGATCGCGCGGGCAGGTGGACGCCGAAGGGGCTGAGGATCCACCGGCTGAGCACAACGGAGGTCTACTCGCTGACCTGGAACTTTGCCCCGCCGGACGGGCACGCGGCCTTCCACCTGGACAAGGGGGACGATGGCAAGGCCATGGTGGGCTGGCGCTGTATCGGCGACCAAAGCAGCTACGACCGTCCCCGATTTGCATTGGTCGCCGAGAGTTCATATTCTTAGGGCACAACGACGCGGGGTGGAGCAGTTCGGTAGCTCGCTGGGCTCATAACCCAGAGGTCGTAGGTTCAAATCCTACCCCCGCTACCAAGTTTTACCAGGTGAGAGGCCGGGTCCGAAAGTTCGGACACCGGCCTTTCGGCTTCATGGCAGCAGGATGGCAGCAGGACTGATCCGCAGAAGGCGGAAGCTGCCGGTCAGAATCGTCATGAATTGGCGGCGATTCCTGGGAGTGGAGCTCACCGGCGTGGTGCAGGCCGAGTGCGGGATCGCCTCGCTGGGGGCTGCTGCCTTGGCGTCGCCGAGCTTGGCCCGGCCGGGTGCGCGCCCTCGGCGTTTGCTGGTGCGGGCCGGTCCTAGGCGGCTAGCTGGGCTGCGTTCTTCGGTGTGCGGCGGCCTGTTTCGCTGAACAGGAGTCGAAAAATGCGGAGAGAAATTCGCCAGATACATGGAACAATGACTGGATGCCCTCGACTACATTCGAGACCGGGGTCAGCGACCACGAATACCGGCAGCGGATCCGGAAGTATGCACCAAGCTCGCTGCTACCTCTGATAGCGGCAACGGCTGCCCGTTACCGAACACCACAAGAGTGGCTGAACAGCCCGTATCGGATATTTACCCCGTGGGCGCTGGCCGACGCGGCCCGCGTCTCGTTGTCACACGGCACCGACTTCCTCCGCGCGGAGGCAGCAGATAAGGATCTGCTGCGAATCCTCGATGCCTACGCTCGTTTCGACGACCCGTTCCGCCGCGACAAGAACCTGTGGGCATTCTTGCTACGCAAATCCGGTGAGCAGCTAACCTGGCAGACTCCGGACTATCAGTCGCTAGCCCGGACAGCCGCCATCTTCACCCAGACCGCGCACACAGTACCGATGGAATGCCTAAAGAGCGGCTGGGATATCGGACTGTTCGGATGCCCACTGCAGGAATATGTCGGCGCCGCCCAGCTCATATGGGCTGGCGCGTTCGCCTCCGCTGGGCGCTTCGACCTAGCCTTCTATGACACCCCTGACGGTCAGCTCATCGCGCGGGTCGTAGGCAGGGACACGCTTACCCGCGTGGTGGATACCCACTTTGCGATTGACAGGGACCAGTTCAAGGCCGAAGACGAGAAGGCGAGAGAGCGATCCGCTCGCCGTGATCCCCAGTTGCGCAGGTTCACATACAACCCGCTGCGCGGCCGGCCACTGGTTACCGGGATCGGTCCCGGGTATCTCTGCCCAGTTCCGCAGCTCGCCTGGGCAAAAGCAACTCCATGGGGCGTCTATTTCAGCGGTCTAGACCGTTACGGAGATCAATTTGCTCATGACCTGGGCAACCTGTTTGAACAGTACATCGGCCGCCAGCTACGGCTGCTGCCAGACGCGCAGATCATTCCAGAGATAACCTACGGCTCTAAGGCCAACCGCCGTAAGACTGTCGACTGGATTGTCGTATTCAGCGACCTCGTACTGCTTGTCGAAGTCAAGTCCACCATCCCAACCGAACCTGTCAGGCTCGGCACCGCCGATGCCGCTGCAGAAGTCGTTAAGAAGCTGAGCAGAGCCTTCGAGCAAATCGACATCACAGCACAGCTGATTAAGGACGGGCAGCCAGAACTTTCCTGCGTACCTGCCGGTCAGCCCATACTAGGCATGGCCATCACGCTCGAGCCGTTCCATCTCGCCAATGCACCCTTCTTGTATGATCTGCTGCCGTCCACACAAACATCAATAGCCATTGCGGACGCAGCCGAGGTCGAGGATCTGGTGACGCTCACCGACGTGTCGGCCTCTCAACTCCTATCTGAGCGCGCCGCCGACGCCGAACGATCCACATGGTCGGTCCACTCAGCTTTCCAAGGCCACACCCGCTCGCGGAACTCGATCCTGGACGAGGCCTGGAACTCCTATCCCTGGGCACCCGCCAACCGTGCCGAGTGCTGAGGTTCGGCACCTTTGGACACGCCTCGCAGGATGAATCCGGGCTGCTTCCTACCTTCGGTCGCTGGACTGGGTGGACCCGGAACGACTGAGGCTCACTGACCGTGATGGGCACCCAGACTGTCGCATGGATCGGGACGCTGCGCCCGCCGACACGCCAACCCGGTGTGCGGCGCTACGGCAAGACGCTGCCTGAGGGAATCTCGCTGGGACTACCCAATACCCGATCCAGTCACGTTCCTCTTCGATGACGTGCTCGCCATCTGCGGTTTGGTTATGGGGCGCCAGTTACCCATCCGTGCTAGTCACGGTAGTGGGCGAGGTTCTCGGCATCTACGGGTCGTCGAGCTGCCTACCGGGTGAAGGCCGGAGACGATCAAGGCGCGAGCATTCGGTATCAGGCAGACTTCAGGGCGACCGTCGCACTCCCGCGACCGTAGCATCATCCTATGGTTCCGTGGCAATGTAGATATAATCACGGTGCTCTTCCCTCTCCACGAAGAGCGACGTCGCGAGCATCATCGCCATGATCGCGTTTCCTCGTGAGAAATGATCAATGGTCGGCTGATGCGTGACTACATGTCGGGAGAGCATAACCGGAACAGGCTCGCCTTTGTCAGGATGGAAGGGCGTGAAGAATGTTGGAATCGGGGCTATCAGCGCCCGCCGGGGAATATCAAAATCCTGGTTGAGTGTCCCGCTCGCCAACTCCTTCTCTGCTAGCCGGTACCCTCTCTCCTTGTGTATTTGCTGGAGATTCTTCAGTACTTGGTCGAAACTTGGAGCACCCAACGACGCAAGAACGCCGGTGCGGAGCCTTGATGCCCACAGCGCATGTCCTTCAGCGACAGCAACAGCCAATGCGATCGCGGCCTCGTGAAATCCCGCGTCAAACGCATCGAATGCTCGGAGCAGCAGAACCTTGGTGTCACCGAATGAATCGGCCGAGTAGCTATCGATAATTGATCGGCAATTGCTCAAAATCTCTTCTGTGTACGATAGCAGGAGGGCGACGCGGTCACCCGGCAGCGCAGCGGCGAGTGCCTTGAGGACAGTCGGAGCCGGGACCCACTTCACCGGGATGCCTTGTTCGGCGATAGGAAGGAGGTCGTGCGGTGCCAGGCCAGTGCCCCACCAGTTCACAGGACGACTCATCTCAAGAGCGAGCCGAAGCAGACGATCTGATTCCGCCTTCTTGAGAACATCACAATCATCGACAAAGGGGAGCTTTCCCTCTATATCCCGCATGGTTGTAAACCTAGGCATGCACTAAACACTACGTCACGCCTAGTGTGCATATTCGTCTACCCGTATCGCGCCTCTAGACATTATTCGGGCGGTAAGTGTCGTGTTCGCCGGAGGCGGACTACTCAGAGGTCGCAGTGTTGCCGGAATCAGGCCCGCCGCCGGAACTGATTCTGTCGAGGTGACCTAGCGCGGTGCCCTCGCTCTCCTGGTCACCGGTCTCCTGGAAGATAGCTGCAGCTTCCTGGAGCACAGTGATCGCTTCTCCGGGCAGTCCAATCAGCCTCAAAGCCACGCCGAGATGAATCTTGGCTCTTCCCTCTCCGCGCCTCTCGCCGGTTTCCCCGTAGAGGGCAGCCGCTTCCCGGAAAGCGGGGATAGCTTCGGCGAGCCGCCCTACCTCTCCTAGGGCCGCGCCGAGGTTGTTCAGCGTCGTTGCCTCGCCATACCGGTCGCCGATCTCCTGGCAGATCGCGAGGTCCTCCTGGTATGCGACGACCGCTTCCTCGAATCTCTGGGCCTCCTGCAGGGCGATACCCAGGTTGTTCATGGCAGTACCGACGCCGTACCGGTCGCCCATCTCCCGGTAAAGACCGGCTGCGTTCTGGTGCGCTGCGACTGCCTCATCCAGCTTGCCCATCTGCCGCAGAGATAGGCCGAGGTTGTTCAGCGCTTTACCCTCGCCGCGCCGGTCACTGAGAGCGCGGCAGATCACGAGGTTTTCCTGCTGCACAGTGATCGCCTCGTCCAACCTGCCAGTCTCATGCAGGGCGCCGGCCAGGTTGTTCAGCGCGCCGGCCTCGCAGAGCTGGTCGCCGGTCTCCCTGCAAATAGCCACTGCGTTCTGACATATGGTGATTGCTTCCTGGAAATGGCGTAGCTGCCGAAGGACATTGCTCAGGGTTACCAGAGCTGAGCTTTCTAGACGGCGATCGCCAAGGCGCCGAGCAGCTTCGGTGCTCTTGGTAGCGATAGCCAGCCAGTCATCGAGTCGACGTCGCAGCTGAAGGTACTCCGCAAGCGCGAGGGGAAGCCGCATTGCAACCTGATCCCGGCCCTTGTCCGCAGCCATACTGACTGCAGCGATGAGGCATGCTCGCTCCGCATCCAGCCAGGTCAGCGCACTGCCTCGGTCGGCGAACTCCCCTGGTATTTCCTTGCCTTGTTGCGTGCGCAGATGCTGATCGGCGGCGTCTGCCCTAGTCAGGTAGTAGCCGAGCAACCGGTCAATGCCCTGCTCCCGGCCGTCAGCTTCTGCATTCTCGTCAGAGAGTTGCCGGGAGTACAGGTGCAGCAGGTCATGCATCCGCCACCGACCCGCTGCACCAGGCGCAGCCTCTACCAAGTGCGCACGTGCCAGTTCGGCCAGGATCTTGCGCACCTTGGTGACCGGCAGATCAGCAAGATACGCGGCCGCGGTCGTAGAGATATCCGGTCCGGGGTTCATCGGCAGCAACCGGAAGACGCGCGACGGGATCTGCTCCAGCCTGCGGTATGACAGCTCGAACGCGGTCGCGACCGACGGACTATCAGGTCCGGCGCCGTCGTCGTAGTGCAGCCGCTCCAGCCGCTCCGTCTCGACTGCAAGCTCCCCTGCCAGCTCACGAGCACTGAGCGTAGGATCCACATTCAGCAGTGCCGCGATAATCTGCAGAGCCAGCGGCAGGCCACTGCAAAGCTCGGCAAGCATCCCGGCCGCTTTCTGATCCCCCCTGACCCGATCGTCTCCGGGACGGGCGGCCCGTACCGCTGCATCCAAGAGTTCGACAGACGCGCCATCATCCAGGATCGTCAAATCAATCAACCGGGCTCCCAGCCCTGCCAAGATATGGCGGGAGGTTACTAGCACCTTATGCGGTCCACCGCCGGGCATCAGCGGCCTGACCTGCGCCTCCGAGGAGGCATTGTCAGCGATTACCAGCACGGGCTTGGTGAGATTCGCTAGGTGAGCTGCCCCGCGTTTCCCGGACAGGGAATTCCGAGTTATTCTACGCAGCCGCCGCCATTCCCAGGAGCTCGTCCATGACCTCTCGCGGGGTCCTGTATCCGAGCGTTGAATGAAGACGTACCTGATTATAGCGGAGCTCGATCCACCGTGCAATGTCATCCATGGCCTGCTGGCGTGTCGCGTAGACTTTCCGGTGAACCAGCTCGACTTTCAGGACGCCATTGACAGATTCTGCCATGGCATTGTCATAGCATTAACCGGCCAACATGCCTGGAGTTATCCTTTGGCCGGTTAATCAATTTATCGCCGGGGTTCTGCGGGGGTGGTGGCGCGCTTGAGCTGGCGGAGTTGTTCTTCGTGGTTGCGGACGCGGGCTGCGACGGCTTCGACGGCGGTATGCAGGGCGGCGATGTCGGCGGCGAGGCCGCTGATCGTGTTGGCGCTGGCGGCATGCCGGCGGTGGTCGTCGATGACGGCGCGGATCGCGGGGTCGCGGTAGAGGGTGGCCCGTCCGATGCCGGCCTGTTCGGCGACGGCGGTGAATGTGACGGGCTGCCCGTTTGCCGTGAGCTCGCCGCATGCCTGCTCGGCGCGGCTGAGGTTGCCAGGGCTCATCCGGCCTGGGCCTTGCTGATGAGGTCGTCGAGGCGGGCGATGAGCTTGCGGTGACGGTCTGCTTCGCTGATCCACCCGCGGTCCTGCGCGTCTTTGGCGAGCTGCTCGGTGTCGGCTTTCTGGGCGGCGAGCACGGGCAGGTAGCCGGTGTCGGTGCGGAAGTTCGGGCAGTGCTCGCAGATGTTGGCGTAGGCGCAGGAACCCTGGGCGGGAGCGCGGAGGCAGAATCCGCCTGCCAGCCGGGATTTGATCGCCGCAGTGTCTTTCCACTCGCCTCCGCCGGTGATGTCGGCGAGTGGCAGGCTTGTGCGCCCGGCGGGCAGCGTCCCGAGTTTTCCTTTCGCGAGGGTGAGGGCGCGTTCGTATTCAGCGCGGACGGTGGCGTCGAATAGCTTGCCGTAGCGCAGGCTCATTTCTGCGGAGACATGGCCGAGCAGCGCCATCAGCGCCTGAAGTGACACGCCCGCATTGACCATGGCGGTGGCATATGTATGCCTGAGCTGGTGGGAGGTGACGTGGCCGAGCCCGGCGTCTTCGGCCGCGCGGGCGAGTTCGGCGCGGACGGCGTTCTGGGACAGCCTGCGCCCGTGGTGGGTGAACAGGAACTGGGCGGCGCGGCGGTAGCGCGGGTGGGGCAGCGGCTGCCCGGGCGAGCGGATCTCGGTGATCGTGTCGATGAGGGTGAGGGCTTCCTCGTCGAGCGGGACCATTCGCTCGGTATCGAGTTTGCCGAGGGGGACCTTCAGCCAGGCACCCTGCCCGGGAACCTCGTGCACGCAGTCCATCTCGAGGTCGAGCAGTTCGCCGATCCGGAGCCCGCAGGCTCGCTGCAGGAGCAGGGCGCAGGCAGGCAGCTGGTTCGGCGAGGCGCGCAGTGCGTCGCCGAGGCGCCGGTCGGCGTCGACGGGAAGGTAGCGCGGCAGGACTTTCGGCAGCCTGGGGATATCGCCGGGGAAGATCAGCAGGCAGCCCGGTGCCTGTTCCCAGCCCCAGGCGGTGATGTCGGTGAGCAGCCCGGCTGCGGCCAGGACCCGCCGCTGCTGCTCGCCGGGCGTGATCACCGCGTCTTTCTTGCTGCTGGGCGCCTCGGCGACAGATGCGAGGTACGGCTCGATGTGCCGTTGCCGGTCGAGCCCGGCGAGGGTGTCCAGCCCGGGATCGGTCTCGGTGAGGAACCGGCCGAAGTGCATCAGCCGGGAAGCCAGGCTGGAGACGGTCTTGGCCGTGCAGGTCGCCTTCTTCAGCGTGAGGTAGGCGGTCAGCGCGTCGGCGATTGCCGGGGTGATCCCGGTCATCCGGCTGGCGAGGGTGGCGGGGGCTGCGGCCCGGCCCGGCGGCCCGGGCAGGATCTGCAGGTGGAACAGCACCCGGTGCGCGTGCTGCAGCGCCATCGCGTAGTGGTGCTGGCTCTGCCCGGTGCGCTGCTCGCGGTCACGGCACGCTGCCGCGAACTCGTCCAGGTCCGCCATCGTGAGCTGGTCCAGGGGCCGGCCGGACTGGATGAGCAGCCGGGCGGTGGCCTGGGACGCGGTGGCGACCCGGTGGCGCTCGCTGAACCCCAGTTGCCGGGCCGCGTCCAGGAAACGGGCCAGGTCCGGGCCGAGCGGGGAACCGTCCAGTTCCCGCCACAGGCTCGAGAACTTGCGTTCCAGCAGGTAGCGGTAGCCGGGCCGCAGGTGCCCGTGCAGCAGCAGGAACGTGATCAGCGGACGCGCTGACGGACTCGCCGCCAGCTGCACCTCCAGCGGCTCGGCGGCCCACGTCGCCGGGT
>Ga0209530_1001269_pt1 | contig 12086 bp, 6 predicted proteins | sample BlaSpr_A8_Ref_O1_FD_187987 | JGI IMG/M metagenome (GOLD analysis project Ga0209530, IMG submission 187987) | Forest soil microbial communities from Thunder Bay, Ontario, Canada - Black Spruce, Ontario site 2_A8_Ref_O1 (SPAdes) (version 2) | ecosystem: Environmental > Terrestrial > Soil > Boreal...
ATGGCCTGCTTCTGCCGATTCGTCGGCCAGAACCTTGACAGTGAACCTGGCGAATACGGCACTGGTATTTGTCCAGGCGAGAACCTCGGCGTTATCCGGCGCGGCCAACGCAGCCTTGGCATCATAGTTGAAAATTGACGCAGCGTGCTCGGGGAGTTGTTCCAGACGATCCACGTAAGGCGCCAGCAATCTCACGATTTGCCCCAACCAATCTCGCAAATCGTTGCTCACCTGGACAATCGGGAGTCGATGGGAACTTAGCCAAGCGGCGTCGCCGGATTCGATTAGTCCAGCCTTGACGAAGAACCACACCCCCACGGCAATGAGATCGTCGGGCGGCCACGTCTTGATGTATTGCCGGTTCAGCCAGTACAGCTTCTCCATGTCAAAGATGGCGGCGGAGGGTGTTATACGTTCAAGGGAAAATTCTTTTTCCAATTCTTTGAGACTGAAAATTTCTCTTGTGCCCCCGGTCGGAGCCCAGCCCAAGAGCGCCAAGTAGTTCACCAGCGCTTCGGGCAAGACGCCCATATCTCGAAAGTTCGCAATCGAAGTCGCGCCGTGGCGCTTGGAAAGGCGCTCGCGGTCGGCACCGAGAATCGTTGATAAGTGCGCAAATTCAGGCACGGGCCAGCCCAGGGCTTCGTACAGCGCGACTTGCTTGGGAGTGTTGGAAAGATGATCGTCGCCGCGAATTACGTGAGTGATCTTCATCAGCGCGTCGTCGATGACGACCACGTAGTTGTAGACCGGCATGCCGTTCGAGCGGAGGATAATTGGATCGCTTACGACTTCATTCGAAAACTCGACGTCTCCGTGAACGATGTCGTGAAAGCGGATGGGATGCTCGGGGATCTGCAGCCGGATGGCGCAGGCTTCCCCGGCGGAGCGGCGACGCCTGGCTTCGTCGGGGTCCATAACGCGGCACTTGCCCGAATAAATTGGCTGGCGGCCTTCAGCCAAGGCCTTTTCGCGTTCTCTTTCGAGATCTTCCTCGGTGCAGAAACACAAATACGCTTTGCGTTCGTTCAGCAGGCGCTCGGCTTGTTCTCGGTAGAGATCGAGCCGATCGGATTGGCGATAGGGAACGTATGGGCCGCCGACGTCGGGACCCTCGTCCCAATCAAGCCCCAGCCATTTCAGGTCGGCGATCAATTGATCCTCGAAGCGGACTTCACTGCGTTCGACGTCGGTATCCTCGATGCGCAGGACCATGGTGCCGCGCTTTTGCCGGGCGAAGAGCCAGTTGAACAAGGCCGTGCGGGCGTTCCCCACGTGTAGATGGCCGGTTGGGGAAGGCGCGAAGCGCACGCGGACGGGAGAATTTGGGTTCACAAAACGATGTTAACAGGAGAGCAGGAATTGCATCGAGTGGTCCAGAAATCCCGTCTCCCGTTATTCCGAGGAGCGAGGGCGACGAAGAATCCACCCACGCGAAAACCGAGATTCCTCGCGTTGCTCGGGAGGACAAACGACTGTGGATCAAAACGTTCAGGAGATTTTCAGCACTCCGGAGGTTTAGTTTGGCCCTTCGGCTGGTCCCGATGCATTTCGTCCAACAATTTTGCCAGTATCTCAGCCCGCTGGTCGCTGTTCAGTTCGCGACGCAACTCTTCGAGTGCCAGTGCAACGATGTGATAGTGGTGAGCGCCGCAATACGTGGGATCGGAGGTAACGTCGAGCCACACTTGGTGCATGAGTTCGATATCCTGCGGGCGCATCCGCGGGGCGTGGGGTCCGAGCGGGTATTCGTGGATTCTTCCAGTGGGCTCGTGAATCTCCAGAGTCAATCGCGGTCTGGGTTCCGGCAGACGTTCCCACGCGTCCCCCAGTTGCTTGGCTTGCTCGTCGGGGGTGAGCTTGTTGGAGAGCCCACAGACGATGCGGCTCGAGTCCAGGCGTTGGGCAGTTACGATAATTGCCTCAAAGACATCGGTAGCCGGGACTACAAGCAGTGAAACCGGCTTGCCTTCTTTTTCTGCAACGGCGACGGCGGCGGTGAATAACTCCTGCTCGTAATGATCGAAAACTTGCGTAGTCTCGACGTCCGCGCTGCCAGTGAAGGAATGTTCGCGATGATAGAGCCGGGCCGTCATCACGACTACATCCTGGCGATTCGTGTCGGTGGCCCTGAGGATGTCGCGCAGATAGTACAGATTTCTGGGATCGCGGACGGCAACCAGAATGTTTCCCGGCCTCACCCCGAGCGCTCCAGATCCGAGTTCCTGGTTTCCGTAGACTCTGAATTGATCCAAATTCTCAGGCTTGCCGTGCCGCTTTTTGGCGACCCGATGTTCGGAGTAGGCAAAAATGGCAAAGAAAACCGCGCTGAATGTAACTCCCGCGATTGTGGCTTCGGATTTCGTGAACAGATTCACCAATGCGGTGATCAGCAACACGGCAGAGATTGCGATCAGGCCCAGCGGGATTTCCGTGTTACCGATGTGAATGTTGCCGGGCACCTTCCATTGGCGATTCTCGGGCTCGGTGAAACGCAGTACCAGAACCGCCAGCGACTTCAGGGCAAAGCTCCAAATCACGCCGAAGGCATACAGTCCGGCCAGCACATATACATTGCCTCGGCTCAGAATGATGGTCAGCAGTTGCAGCCCAACAATCAAGTTGATGATGCGATAGCTGGTGCCGAATTTCTTTTGCGGTTTCTGAAACCAGTCAGTCAGCACGCCATCTTCGGCCACGCGATTCAGCACGCCATTCGCGCCTACGATCGAAGTATTTTGCGCGCCGGCAAGAATCAATACGCCGACCAGCACGACGAAAGCATGGAAGATCAGCTTCAGCACGGTGGGCCCGACCAGATACATCGCAATGCCGCCGATGAGGTTGGCGAAGTAGTCGTGCCGAACACCGTCGGGAATAATCATGACGGCGTAGAAGGAGACCAGGGAGGTGAATAGCAGACTGTAGATGAAAATGACTAAGCCGGTTTTTTCCAGGTTTTTCAGCTTGGGGTGCTCGATCTCGCGGTTCACCTGGGCCAGAGTTTCCTCGCCGCTCATGGCCAGCACTGAGTGTCCGAATCCGACGAAAAGAATGATCCAAGTGAGATGACTGATCCAGGTTCCGTGAAGCCATCCCAAGGATTCTTTATTGAGCTTTACCACTCCTGGATTCAGCGGGTTCGGCGGCAAATGAATCGGCGCACTGAAGACGGTGATGGTGCACCAGATGATCAGGATCACGACCATCACGGTCGTGATAATCATGATCTGCAGGGCCTTCTCGCTCGACTCATGCATGCCCTGAATGTTCTTCCACCAGAAATACAACACGATCAGGACAGCGAAGACAGCGGAAAAATGGTCTTCCGAAAAAACCAGGGGGTGGTGAACGTATTTGCCGATATCCTCGATGAATCCCGCTAGATACTGGCCGGCCGAGACAGCGCTGATAGGGCCGGTGAGCACGTAGTCGAAAAGCAACGCCGACACCGAGAACTTGGCCAGCGTGCCGCCCATGGCCTCCTTGACCACGCGGTACACGCCGCCGCGAACAAACATGCTGCTGGATTCGATATAGAGGGCACGCACGCAGTAACTGAACAACATCACTGCGAGAATGAACCAGGGCGCGCTCTTGCCGATGACTTTCTCGGCGTCCCCGCCAGCGTAATAGGCCGAAGAAGCGAGATCGGCGAGAACAATGGCCGACGCGCGCCAGAAAGAGATGAAAGTCAGCATCACCGTGGTGGCAACGAACACCTTTACCGCGGGACGCCGGATGTTGGGGACGGATGAGGACATTAAAAGAATGCCGGAAAATGTAAGTCTAAGAATTTAGCACAGTAGGGGTGCGGAGTCTGTGACTGGATACTGGAGAGAGGTCGATTTCAGACAGGGCCGTGTAAGCCCGGCCGGGCTGCACCGGCTGAACGGGTTCCTTCGACCGCACTCAGGACAGGCTCTGACCCGTCGCCACAGGGTTTGCGGGCTGAGGTTCGGGTGCCATGTAGGTTCGGGTGATGCGGTCATGCCAGCAGAGCCGATCCTCATCGAGGAAACACCACGCGTACCCCAGCGCCAACGAAAATCCTGACAGAACAGAAGCAAGTGCGCGCCAACGTCGAATTCTCTTGGGAACCGCCGAACCATCAAACCGGCTCAGATGAAGATGCGCAAGCTTGAGCCCCGGAGTGGTTCCGGCGAAGACCAGGAGAAAGTATTGATAAGCAATCCAGAATAAGGCGATGAGAACCACGGAAATGCCTGCCGCCGTTTGCGTTGGTGGAACAATCGCAGTGATCCGGAAAAAGATGTAAGCGAAGGCTGCGAACGCGGTGATCACGAGCAGGCTGTCGATGGCGCCCGCCAGGACGCGTCTTGACATGGGAGCGGCTTGCAGCGGTAGCTCGAAACCCGGACGCCGCTCCTGCTCCGGTTGTTCCGTGGGATCCATGAGTATGCCGCCGAGCGCTGGGGGCGGAAGTTCTAGCTCTGAGACCTCGAGGATGCGCGGTCGGTCGACTACAGGCTCTGCAAGCTGGTCGAAAACCGGTAGTGGGGGCGCTGAGCGGGGAAATTCAAGAATTCTTGCGCCGCCCTCCGCCAGGTTCGCGGCTTCTGCGTCGGCAATTCTGGGCCGGATCGATTCTTCTTCCTGGACGCCTGGAGCGTCCTGCATCGCAACTGCGAGCCGGCCGACGGGCGCGGGCCACGACGGCTCGGGAGGATCGAACTTCAGCTGCAATGATGGATAGCGAGGCACACGCGGACGCCTTCGCGCCCGGTAATTATTTGCGCGAGCCGCCACTTCGTTGCGCCAGGAACCGGAATCCTGCGGTTCCAGCATTTCCGGCTGAAGCGTGAGCGACGGCGCGGCAATCTCCATTTTCGTGGCTGCGCTATGCGCAGCAGACTCGTCGGGTTCCAGTCCCGGCTCGTCGCCGTCCCCGGGTTGGGGGAAGCCCGCGGCTTTCAAGTTGCCCGACGATTCTTGGGCAACATCCAGCACGAACCGCGGAGGCGCAGACTTTTCTTCGATGCTGGCGGCAAAGCGCTGTTCACTGGCATCGTATGCTTCAGGGTCGACCAATCGAACTGGAGGAGTCGGCATCAAGCCGGAGTCGACGTCGGGTTCAAATCTGGGTTTCATGTTCTGAACTGGGCGGACTTCCGGGCACAGCAACGGACGGCACCGCAGCGCGGCAGCGGATGGACCAGTGTTCTGATGTTGACCAGCAAAATCGACAAGCAGAGCGAAACCAGAGCTTTTAAATTGGAGCACATCGGAAATGGCAACTTTGCCTCTCAGGCCAGCGCCGTGCTAACTTCACGATACCCCAGCGTGAAATCCACACTCGGGGAGTTCGTGCGCTTTCCGATGACTTCCCGCACACGATTCCTTATCACGGCGGCGTTCGTTTGTCATCTGCTACTCGCGCCCACCCTAGTTACCAGCCAGTTGCGTTCTCCCGCGAGTGCATCCAATTCGGCTCAAGAACTGCCTAACACGCCCTCTGCGCCGAGAGAGGAAGACGTGACGATTCGCGCCATTTCGCAGGAAAAAATTGGCTCTATCTATAAATTGCATGGCAAAGCTGAGATTCATTACGGCGTCTACATTCTTCATGGCGATGAGGTCACTTATAACGCGGATACGGGAGACTCGACGGCGGACGGTCACGTTGTGCTGGAGGGCGGGCCCAACGACGAGCACATCGAGGCCAGCCATGGAACCTACAACGTGCGCGCGGAAACCGGGCGATTCGAGAACGTGACCGGCAGTATTGGCGTCCAGATGCGCGCCAACCGGCTTATGCTGACCTCCACAAATCCCTTTTTTTTCACCGGGAAAGTCGTCGAGAAAACGGCGCCCGAGCATTACACGGTCTATGACGGGACGGTAACAACTTGCGAGTTGCCTCATCCGCGTTGGCAATTCAATGCCAACAAAGTGGTTGTCGATGTCGGGGGCACGGCCAAGATTTACCACAGCCTGTTCGGCTTGAAGGGCATTCCGGTCCTGTATTTTCCGTTCGCTACTCTTCCCGCACAACGTTTCCCGCGTCAAACCGGATTTCTTATTCCGAATGTCGGCACCTCCTCGGTGAAAGGAACGATCCTGGGTGAATCGCTGTTCTGGGCCATCAATCGAAGCATGGACGCGCATATTGGGGCAGAATATTTCTCAGCTCGGGGATGGGCTCCGCAGGCCGAGTTTCGAGCGCAGCCCAGCAGCACTTCTTTTCTTGATCTGAATTACTACCAGGTGCTCGACCGTGGAATCGGGAACCCAACGGTGAATCAAGGCGGCGAAGAAGTGCGTCTGAATGGCGACGGGGAACTGGGTCACGACTTTCGCTGGGTCACCAACATCGATTACCTTAGCTCGTACGTTTTTCGCCTGGCTTTTAATGATGTTTTCGCCGAGGCCGTCGACTCCGAAGTGAAGTCCAAGGCCTTTCTATCAAACACGACCGACAACTTTTTCTATAACGCCTCCATGCAGCGTTATCAGGACTTCGAGAGCACGACTGCCGGAGATGTTGTCACCATTCTTCATGCGCCCAGCTTCGAAATATCCACCGTCGATCGCCAACTCGGGCAATCGCCTTTCTACTGGTCGTATGAGGCTGCGGCTGAGGGACTTTCGCGCAGCGAACCCGGGTTCAGTACTGCGGCTTTGGTCGGACGCTTTGATCTGGAGCCGAGCATTTCATTGCCGCTGAAGCTTGGCGGATGGTCGTTTCGTCCCGAAGTGTCGCTTCGAGATACTGAGTATACCCAGCGGCTTGTGACGTCCAGCACGGGGGACAAAGTGGCGGAGTCGGATCCCATCAATCGATGGGCTGCCGAAGGCTCGGTGGAAGTGCGGCCGCCTGCTCTGAGCCGCATCTTTGATCGCGAATTTATTGGCCGCAAGTGGAAACACGTGGTCGAACCTCGAGTGGTTTACAGCTATGTGACCGGGGTAAACAATTTCCCGGAGATTCTCCGGTTCGACGAACGCGACATTCTTACCAGTACGAATGAAGTTGAATATGGCGTGGTGAATCGCCTTTACACGAAGCGAACCTCGGGTCGGACGGACGACTGCGAGAAGCCTGCAATGCCTGCTCTATTTATTGGGGGTGCGCCCGTGGCCAACCGTATCCCGTGGCAGCGGCCGAGCGACACGACCCAGGCGCCCTGCAAGACTGAGCCGCAAGCGCGGGAAGTCGTGACTTGGGAACTCGCCCAGAAATACTTTATCGATCCGACTTTTGGTGCGGCGGTCGTCACCGGACAAAGCAATGTCTTTACCAGCACCGCGGACTTAACCGGAACCACATTCTTGACCGCGCCTCGTCACCTTTCTCCGCTCATCTCCCGGCTGCGTATTCAGACCAGCGATCGAACCGACATCGAATGGGATGTGGACTATGATTTCGTGCGAGGCGGCCTCAACGCGAGTACGATTCTGGCCAATTACCGCCTCGGTCAGTTCACCGTTGGCGGTGGCGATGCGTATCTGCAAGCGCCCGGTGAGTGCGCCATTGCCACTTGCAACTTCAACACAACGACGGATCCGAATATTCTTTTCTGGCCGCAACTCTTCAATCAGTTCCGACTTTTACTGGGCTATGGGCACACCGGCAAAGAGGGCTTCAGCGCTGCGACCAACGTCGGATTCGATGCGAAGCTGGGATTTGTGCAGTACGGGGCAGCGCAAGCCACCTATAACTGGGATTGCTGTGGAATCAGCGTGGAATTCCGCCGCTTCGCCCTGGGCGAAGTGCGGAATGAGAACCAGTATCGCTTCACATTCGCGCTGGCGAATCTCGGTGCGCTGGGAAATCTTCGGCGAACGGAAAGACTGTTCTGAATCCGCACCGAGCGACGGTTGCCGTTCGCGATACCATAGACTTCCATCGTGAAGATTGTGGATGCTACCGCCGGCGGCGCTAGTGACAGAAAGGCCGTCGAGTCTTCTATTGGGCCCTTGCCGCAGGGAGCTTCGTCGCTTAGTGAACTGATTTTGCTTGCGCTGATCACCGCCTTGGCAGCTGCGGTTCGCTTCCATTCGCTAGCCGCGAAATCCTTCTGGTTCGACGAGGGAGCAAGCGTCGCCATCGCACGGCTGGATTGGTATAACTTTGCTCGCATCCTGTGGCGGCGCGAAGCCAATATGTCTTTGTATTATTTTCTCCTGCACTTCTGGCTGCATTTTGGGGGAAGCGAGTTTTTCGTTCGGTCCCTTTCGGTCCTTTTCTCGGTGGCTTCAATTCCAATTATTTATCTATTGGGACGCCGACTCTTTGATTCGCGAGTTGGTCTCATTGCGGCCGCGCTGCTCACGGTCAACGCCTATCACGTCCAATATTCGCAGGATGCGCGTAGTTATTCGCTAATGGTGTTTCTTTGCCTGCTTTCAAGTCTTTATTTCCTGAAGTGCCTGGACGAGCCGCCCCGGAACAACCGCGTTGCCTACATAGTTAGCAGCGTGCTCGCGGTTTATGCTCAGTTCTTTTCCCTGTTGCTGGTGATGGCGCACTGGTTTTCCTTGAAAATGCTGGATCGAGAGATCCCTCGACAAATTAAAAACGCCTGGCGCTGGATTGCACTTCTCGCAGCGCCAGTTTTTATTTTCGTCGCCACCACAGGAACCGGCCCGCTGCGCTGGGTGCAACGCCCCAGCTTTAAGGACCTTTGGGTGTTTGCGCTGCATCTCACCGGGAACGGCGGTCCGTGGTTGCTACTTGCGTGTGTGGCGTCGGGCGTGGCAGCGCTGCTTCCGGTTGGGCGCACGTGGAAGTTGCGGCGCGTGCCCTGGGACGCTTGGCGTTACCGGTTTCTTCTAAGCTGGCTGGTTTTTCCGATCCTGCTTACTGTGGCGCTGTCGTTGGTGAAGCCGTTGTTTGTCTCGCGCTATTTCATTTTCTGTTCGCCTGCACTTCTGCTGCTTGTGGCGTGCGGAATTGCGAAGCTTCGTCCTGCGCCGATGGCGATTGCTGTTTTACTCATCTGTATTCCTTCTTTTAAAGGGACGATGGGCTATTACAAACAAGACGTCGACATCGAGCGCGACGACTGGCGAGCCGCGACACAATATTTGCTGAACCACACCCAATCTGGAGATGCTCTTTTGTTTCACGTCCCCATGGGACGGATGCCCTATGAGTTTTACCACTCGTTAGAGGCGAGGTCAGCCGCGCCGATTGTTCTTTATCCGCAACATGAAGATCGCATAACGTTTCTTGATTTCGTGGAGAAGCCCGACGATGCGCGGCTTGAACGCCTGCTCCCGCAACATCCGCGCGCCTGGCTCGTCCTCACTTATGCTGAAACTCCGGTGGGTTTACCGGATGCGCGGTCGACTGAACTGAACAATTTGCTAGGGAAGTTCTATCCCGCGGTCGAGCAGCGCGATTTCCCGGGGATCGAGATACTGCTTTACAGCAAAAGTGATTTCGCGGCAGAGCTATCGCCGCAAGGCTCGACGTATTAGGATATTTCCATGCTGGTTTCGGATGCGACCATGTCCAAGCGCGAACTGCTCGATGCCAAGATTCAGGCCTTAGGCCGAACTCTGGTCGCCTATTCTGGCGGCGTGGATTCAGCATTCCTCGCCTGGGCTGCTTATCGGGTACTCGGGGTTAACATGCTCGCGGTAATCGCCGATTCGCCCAGCTTGGCTCGTACGCACCTCGCCGAGGCCGTTGCCTTCGCTCAGGAGCAAAGTATTCCGCTCGAGATCATCGCGACCAGCGAACTTGACCGTGCCGAATACGTGCGCAACGACGGCTCCCGCTGTTTTCATTGCAAGGATGAACTGTTTACGATGATGGAAGCCTTTCGAGCCGCACATGGATTCGACTCGATCGCTTACGGGGTTAACGTGGATGATCAGGTCGATTTTCGACCCGGCCAAATTGCCGCCCTCCAGCATAATGTCGCCGCTCCTCTGCTCGAAGCGGGATTGACCAAGCAGGAGATTCGAGAACTGGCGCGCAGCGCTAATCTGCGAGTGTGGGATAAGCCGGCTTCGGCTTGCCTATCGTCGCGTATCGAGTATGGACGCCCGGTTACCCGCGAGGCGCTGAGCACGGTTGAGCAGGGCGAAGATGCAATTCGCGCGCTGGGCTTTCGGCAGTTTCGCGTTCGACACCATGGCGAAATTGTACGCATCGAAATTGCGAGCGATGAATTGCCTCGCGCACTCAGCCCTTCCATGGCAGTCGAATTGACCCGCATTTTCAAGACTCTCGGCTTCAAGTTTGTGACCCTGGATCTTGAGGGCTTCCGCTCCGGTTCGATGAACTCTTTATTGCCGCTCGAACAACTCTCCCGCAAGGGCGCATAGGTCGACAAATCCTCGCACGGAGAATCTTCGCAAAACCCGCATGGTTAGCTCCTTTGGAGTAGTTCCGTGTGAGATAATCGTAGTTTATTCCCAATGTACAGGCGGTTCTTAGTGACGTTATTACGACGTTCGATCCTTGTTCTCGTGCTGGTTTGCATGGGCTGTTCTGCCCAGTTAGCGCCGGTGCCCTCTGATCTGACGCAGAAAATTGAGCGTGAAGTGCGCGCTACGTACAGCATTCCCGCGAGCGTGAAGATTGCAGTAGGCCCGCTCCGGCCCAGCGATTTTGCGAACTATGACGCTTTGACCATCACTATCGAAGGCGAAGAGAAGAAACAGACATACGAATTTCTTCTTTCCAAGGATGGCAAAACTCTGGCTCGAATGACCAAGCTGGACCTGACTAAAGATCCGTATGCGGAGGCGATGAAGAAGATCGACCTGAATGGACGCCCCACGCGCGGCAACAAAGATGCCAAGGTGGTGGTGGTCAACTTCGATGACTTCCAATGTCCCTTCTGCTCACGTATGCACCAGACGCTCTTCCCCGAACTATTGAAGGAATATGGCGACCGTGTGCAATTCGTTTACAAAGATTATCCTTTGACGGAGATTCATCCCTGGGCTGTGCACGCCGCGGTGAATGCGAACTGTCTGGCCTCCCAAAGCAACGACGCATATTGGGACTTCGCTGACTATATTCACAGTAACCAGAGAGAAGTTAACTCAGAGAAGGGGCGCGACGCACAGTTTGCTGCGCTGGATCGCTTGACCCTTGAACAAGGGCAAAAACACAACCTCGACCAAGCCAAACTTCAGGCCTGCGTCAAAGCGCAAAATGACGCCGCGATTAAGGCTTCGATGCACGAAGCCGAGGGCGTGGGCGTGAGTGCCACGCCGACTCTATTTGTGAACGGGGAAGAAATGGATGGAGCGCTTCCTGTCAGCGAAATGCGGGCTGCCATCGATGCGGCCTTGCAGCGGGCAGGAGTACCGGTGCCGTCGCACCCACCAGCGGCTGCAGCCAACGAACCCCAACCGCCCACCAAGTAAACGTCGAGAGGACCCATTGAGAACCAATCCGCTAATCCGTTCCTTCGTGACCGTAATTCTTGCCTTTTTCATTCTTGCGTTTTGCGTGGCCTGTGGAACTAAACTGGCTGGCGATGATGTTGCCGCCACCGTCGACGGCCGAAAAATCTACCGCGCCGATGTGGAAAAGTATTTCGATAACCAGACTGCCGGTTCGCAGCAGCGGCCTGTCGGAGAACAAGCCACCAGCCTGCGCCTTAGCATCTTGCGTGAATTGGTCGACAATGAAATCCTCATGCGGCGCGCGGAGAAGCTCGGCCTGCTGGCCACGGACGACGAGGTGGAGCGGAAGCTGAACGAGATCAAATCGCCGTACACCCAGGAAGAATTCGACGCCCGCATGAAGCAAAAGAAACTCACGCTCGACGATTTTAAGCGTGATCTGCGCCGGTCGCTGACCGTGGACAAGGTTTTGAATAAAGAAGTGACCTCGAAGATCAACGTTTCCGATCAGGACATCACGAATTACTACAATGCGCATAAATCGGAGTTCAACCTGGTCGAGCCTCAGTATCACCTGGCCCAGATCTTCGTGACCACTTCGCCCAACCCGCAAGTTCACAATCTGAAGAATGACAAAGCGCTAAACGAGGCGGATGCGCGCAAGAAAATTCAAATGCTCGTGAATCACCTCGACAGCGGCGATGACTTCGGCACGCTGGCCATGAACTATTCTGAAGATCCTGAAACTT
>Ga0209530_1001270_pt1 | contig 12080 bp, 17 predicted proteins | sample BlaSpr_A8_Ref_O1_FD_187987 | JGI IMG/M metagenome (GOLD analysis project Ga0209530, IMG submission 187987) | Forest soil microbial communities from Thunder Bay, Ontario, Canada - Black Spruce, Ontario site 2_A8_Ref_O1 (SPAdes) (version 2) | ecosystem: Environmental > Terrestrial > Soil > Boreal...
CGGCAGGACACCCGCGCCCCCGACCAGCCCGCGAAACCCCTGATACAGAAATCAAGCCGGACACGAGCTACCGGAATTGACCGGTGGATCGAGGCTAAGCGTGAGCCATTCACTTCCGGTGAATTATCAGAGAATTGGAGACGTCAGTGTTTGCCCGAAGTCCATCCTGTTACCTCTTGACAAGAAAGTCCATCCAGTTATCTCTTGACAAGAAAGAGAGAAAGAAGATAGTTTCGCCGAGGTCGGCCTGTATGGGATTGAGGAAAATCCGATCTCCGGCCAGATGAATATTGATTGACGCCGGTTCGGTAGTCCAGCCACTTATATAGTTGGAGGTAGAATAATGCGTTTTATCGGTAAGTTGTGCGTCTCGGCTGTTCTCGTATCGGGCTTGGCGGCTATGCCGCTGGCGACCGGAGCATCGGCCGCGACGGCACCGCCCCCTACGCTGCAACCCGGCCAGACGACGCCGGTATATGCTCAGACATGGAAGATGGGTGCGCCGGCCGGCGCATCGAAAGCCGACGTGGAGCTCGGCCTCTGTGTAGGATCGTTCGACGGGCCGGCGGCGGACATCACAACCGGAATGACGTCCGGCGTTTTCGTACAGTGCAGCCAGAGTGCGGCGCTAACGGTTACAAGCACCCTGTATCGCTGCGTGCGCGACGGGGGTCCGGACGACTTCGACTGCACGCCCGTCGCTATTAACCGCTCAGGACTCGTGAACCAGTACTATGTGAACGTGACGGCTACCTACAAGTGCAGTCACAGCAAATCAGCCGAGTATCAGCCCGAGGCGAGCGGTCTATCGGTCAATGGCGTGAGTTACCCCGATGTTTTCGGCAACATTGTCACCGTCGGATGTGGATGAACTTCCCTTGAGCGACAATCCAGGCGACCTGCTCGTCGTTGGCCCTGCGGCCCGCATCATCGGGCGGCAGGGTTCACGACGCGTGATCTTGCTGCAGCCGGCGCTGCTGGGTGAAACGATTATCGTGCCGCTGGTCATCGAGCTCGGAGCCGATGACCGGCCGATCCCCGAGCAGGACGGACACCAGCTTGGCATCAGGCCATCTCTGACTGCCCTGGAAGAAGTGCCAGTACCGTTGCTTCCAGACGGCTGGACAACCGGCGGCGGCTACCGCTCACTGGCATGCGTGGCCTGCTTCCGTGCCGCCGGCCACGCACGCGCCTCCCTGCGACTCGACGTGACAGTGCCGTTGCTTGAACAGCCAGTCAGCTACGTCTTCACCTTCGATCAGTGAGGTTTTCCCAGCGAGGTTGTCAGGCTCGCCGGAGGTAGCCAGCCACGACCCGTCCGGCGCGATCGCCACCGCGCTCACGTCGGCTGTGTGGCCGTCCATCACAGCACGCTGTTCCGCGGTGGCCGGATCCCGCACCCGCGCAGTCGGGTCTTGGCATCCGACGGCCAGCCACGAGCCGTCCGGCGCGACAGCTACGGCATCGACCCCGGTGATGACGTTGGCCAGGACCGCATTCAGTTGACCGGTGGCCCGGTCCCGCACCCGCACTGCCCCTTCGCTGGTAGCGGTGACCAGCCACGAGCCATCGGGGAGAGAACATGACATCGAGCATGCGGCACGCTCGCACGCAATCGGCGATCCGTCGCGGCTGGGATTTGCGGAGCCGGGGCTGTTCTTGGGGGATGACGCGATTCGGCAGTCTGCGATCCGGGTGAGGCAAGCTGGGGAGCGCATGCTGTTCTGGCGTTGCCGTGGCCGGGGATGCTCAGCGCGGCCAGGATGGCACTGAGCACGGCGAGGCGGTGCGCCCGGATGGCATCAGTGTCATCGGGGCCGTCAGCGAAGTCTTCCAGGGCTCTCAGGCGTCACGGCCGGATCCGGCCTTGGGAACCGCCAGCGGGACACAGGGACCAGAGCAGGACGAGGGATAGGGGCCGAGAAGACGACAATCGCGCTGGTGCTCGGCATCACCAGTTGACGCTGGCCGGGTGCCAGCAGGCCCGGGCGCTGACAGTATGTGACCGGCGGGAAACGACTTTCGTGGTGGCGGCGCACTCAACTGCTTTGCCTGCATGCCTCGACCCTCAGGAGGGGGCAGAGGATATACCGGGAGCTGGCTGCCGCGCTGCCCGACCGGTACCGCCCGACCTCGCCACCTCGCTATCTAGACTAGCGATGTCCTGTCGGCTCTGGGCCGGGCAACGGACGCGGAAGCAGCCCGGCACGAGGCAGAGGAACTCGCCCAGACGGTGTCCGAATGAACAATCTGAGCGCAGCCAAAATAAGAAATCCACCGAATCAATCGCGATTCATATTCGGCGATACGTGCGGCTGGGGGGTTCCGTCCTTGGTCACTGCCCGCAAGATCGTGGCCTGCAGGCCTGGCGCAGCTCTCCCTCCAGAACATGCGGGCTGGCAGGGGCCTGCTGGCGGTGATCCCGGCGAAGCCGAGTCGAGACCTGGCGGGAACGGCACGTGCCTACAGCAGTTGCTTCAGCTGCTCGACCGTCATGCTGACATCGGCGAGAATGTCGCGCAGCGTTCCTCGCCTCGCGGGATGGGACGGGCGGCATCAGGCGACGTCGAGCATCAAGGTCAGCTCGTCAGGCGCACCGAACTCGGCGATCAGACCGGACAGAGCCTCGCGCAGGTCCTCCACCGCAGCCGCAGCACTCTCGCCCTCGCCGTTAGCCCCGACACCAGGCCGCAGTTGAGCGTGCGCACACCACACGCCGTCCTCGTCCTGCTCGACGGCGTACGGCACATGCATGGCCCGGACCATGGCAACTAGCTCCCTCGCGAGATGTCTCCCGCCGCTCTAGGCCTTCCCGCAGCTCAACAGGCCATCAAACTCCGTCACAGCCGAGCTCTTGGTCTGGGGGGGTTATCGTGATCTGCGTCAGGGGTGCGGCGGGCGTGATCGTCAAGGGGGCGCCGCGGCCGTGGCGCAGGCACAGCTGGACCCTGAGCCAGTACCGGCCGGGCGGTACGACGTAACCAAGGTCCTCGCGGGTACTGGCTATTCCGAAAATGACCCCGATGCTGGCTGATTCTCCTGGTGCCAGATCGATGACCCGTCCCGTCCCGTGCCGGCGACCGCGCCGCTGTAGCCGCCGACGGTCTCGAGCCCTTCGAAGGACTGCTCTTCCAGCGCCGGCCCGGCGGGCGGCTGCAGACGCAGGCGCCGGCGCTCCGGGAAGGCGAAATATCCCACGTGCAGCTCGACAGCGCTCCCGTAGCGCGAGGCGAGCTCGCTGGCCACGTGCTCCTGGTCGGCCCGCAAGCGCACCTTGATGACTGCCTTTCTCTCTCCCAGGGAGGCGAGGATCCGGCGGCCGGTCTGTGCCTGGCGCTGATCGAGGGTGCGCTCGATCTCTTCTCGCACCCGCCGCAGGTCATAGAGCGAGTGCTGCCTGCTCTCTACGACGAGCCGGTCCGGATGCTGGAGCCTGGGGCGCAGCACGGCGGCGTGTGAGGCGGCATCGCCGGTGAATGCGGTGGGCGACGATCTCGAAGTCACCTCGCAGGGCCCACTGGAGCGGACCCGTGTCACGCAGACCGTCCAAGCCATCCACAGTGCCCTGCCAATCTCCAGCCGTCAATCGGCTAGCGCCCAGGCGCGGGTGATGTAACTGCGGCCGGGCGCCGCTGGACACAATCTGTGACACCCGACCGCGCAAAAGAACGCTGCCGTTGCTCATGGTTCGATGTGCAGATAAACAGGCCGCTAGCACCATGGAGGGTTCGCTCCAGCCTGAGCGGGGTCTAGTCGGGCGTATTGATCTCCCCGCTACCGCCGCACCCGAGGCAGTGAGGTGCGGTACCCGGAGGCCTGCGCCACTGCGTCCAGCGATTCGACAAGCACATCGAATTCGTAGTGGTCACGGTCCCGGGCTAGCAGGATCAGCCAGGCACCCAGGATCCGGCGCGGTACATCCGGTCGGTCTCGGTCAGCTGTCCCCTACTAATCTGGGCTTCCGCCAGGGCATCGTCGGCCATCTGTGCACGCTTGACGCGGAGCCTCTCCAGCTCGTCGCTCCACCACTATGCGTTCTGTGCCACTGGCTGGCCTGACGCCGCACCGTATCCGACGTTCACGATCAGTTCCGCCATCTCGGCGTACCCGGCCGGGTCGTCGGGAAGGGTCGTGGCAAGTCCGTCCACATACCGGTTGTACAGGCAGAACGCGGCGGCGATGAGGACCGTGTCATGAATCTCCACATCGGTCGCTCCGGCCTTGCGGGCCGCCGCGACGTCCTCCTCGCGCACGTTCTTCCCGCCCCGCTGCACGGCGGCCGCGATCGGGAGCAGCGCGGCGAGCTTCGGCGAGACCGCAGCGCCGGCCGGATCGGTGCGGACCTGATCGACCAGCGCCATCCCTTCCGGCAGCTGGGCGGCGGCGAACGCGGCGTGCGAATCCCCGCAGAAACTGCAGCCATTAAGCGTGGAAACGTACGCGCCGATCAGCTCCCGCTCGCCGCGGCTCAGGGAGTTAGGGCCGCGTAGCAGTACCTCGGCGAGATCGGACAGGGGCTTGGCCGTTTCCGGCCGGTACACGAACAAGGATACGATTCCGGGTGCTTCGTTACCCAGACTGATATGCGGCATGAGCCCGCTCCTTCGGTTGCATAACACTGTTGCATAACACTGTAATGCAAGAGTATCCCGGCCAGTGCGATCTATCAATGCCTGGAGCGGGTTTGTTGCAGACAGTGCCGTGGGCTGGAGAGCCAGGGGTGGTCCGGGCGCGGCAACGGGAAAGATGTGCCGCCCGAGATCACCGCCGTACGGTCATCGTCACGGTCCAGCAGATGAATGTCAGCGAAGATGGTGAGGCCGGCATGAATTCGACTGCAGCTACCTTGAACCCCGGCGGAGGGGCATCCCGGCTATGGCGCCGCCAGCTATACGCGTATCCGGACACTGGCGCCCGCGTCGTGTTCCTGGTGATCACGGTGCTGGCCACTGTCAGCTTGTACTACGAGCTTTACCTGGGCGGTGGCGTGGCCACGCTGCTGCTGGCCAACCTGCATATGAGCTTCACGTTCTACGTGGTGATCCTCGCCGTCGGGAACCTGGTCGGAGCCTTCGGCTCGCTGTTCGCGGGGCTCTCCGATCGCGTGGGCCGGGCGAACCTGGTGGTCTTCGGGCTGCTGTTCACGGGGGTCTTCACCGCCTTCGTGCTGCCCGCCGCGACGGACAAGTGGACGTTCGGCATCGAGACCTTCGTGGTGGCCTTGGTGGAGGGGGTGTGCCTGGTTGCCACCCCGGCGCTGATCCGCGACTTCTCCCCGCAGGTGGGCCGGGCCACGGCGATGGGCTTCTGGATCGCCGGCCCGATGCTGGGCAGCCTGATCGTGGCGCTGGTGGGAAGCCACACCATCCCCGCGGTCGTGGCCGACCCCCGGTTCTGGACCCACGAGTACCGCATCTGCGGCATCGCCGGACTGGTGGTGTTCGTGATCGCGCTGATCGGGCTGCGGGAACTGTCCCCGCAGCTGCGCGATCAGCTCATGGTGACCATACGAGACCGGGCGCTGATCGAGGCGCGGGCCAAGGATATCGACGTCGAGGCCACGCTGCGGCACCCGTTTCGCCAGCTGCTCAAGCCGGACATCGTCATCTCCGCCTTCGCGGTCTCGGTCCTGCTGCTGCTCTACTACACCGCGGTCGGGTTCCTGGTGATCTACCTGACCACCGTGTTCGGCTTCTCGGTGAAGAACGCCAACGGGCTGGGTAACTGGCAGTGGGGCTTTAACGTGATCGGGGTGATCGTGATCGGGGTGATCTCCGACCGGTTCCGGGTCCGCAAGCCATTCATGCTGATCGGCGGGATCCTCGCCGCGGTAGCGCTCGTCGTGTACATACAGGAGGCCGGGCACCATCTCGGCTACTACACGGTCGCGCTGATGCTCGTCGCCATATCGCTGAGCTTCAGCATTGCCGTCACCCCCTGGCTGGCCAGCTTCACCGAGACCGTGGAGGCCCGCAACCCGGCCCTGACCGCTACCGGGCTCGCGATATGGGGCTGGATCCAGCGGGTGGTTACGTTCGGTGCGTTCCTTCTCATACCGGTGGTTATCACCTCGGTCACCCCGCTGGTCAACTACGGCACCACCGCGTCCGCGTATGCGGCGACCTACGCCAGCGAGATCTCATTCGCCACCGCCCACCCCGCGGTCGTCGCCGCCGCCACCAAGTACAGGACCCAGCTCGGCGAGGCGCAGAAGTTCGGGCCGGAGCTTGCGGTGATCGAGGCGCACCCGGCACTGTTCGACAAGCTGGCCACCTACAGCAGCCCGGCCGCGATCCCGCCAGCCCTGCTAGGACAGGGCATCGCGGCCGCCGGCGGTGGCGCCAAGGGCACAGCAATCCTGGAGACGATCGCTGCGAACAAGCCTGCCATCCTGAGCCTGCTGGCGGTGGCGCCGCAGCTTCAGGCCGTGGAGCCGTACGCGGCCCAGCTCACCGCGTTGTCCAAGGTGCCGCCGCAGGTGTTTCCCTACCTGCAGGCGCATGGTGCCGCGGTGACCAAGGCCGCCGCCGGCACAGCGGGCCAGTGGAAAGACTGGTACTGGATCTGCTTCGGCGGGATCATCTTCTTCCTGCTCTGCATCCCGCTGGTGCGCGGCCGGTGGAAGCCGTCCGATGCCCGCCGCGACGAGCAGCAGCACGAGGCCATGGTGGCCGCCGAGCTGGCTAAGCTCACGTCAACGAGTTAGGAGTGCACGTGCCGCACATCAGCCTGGGTAACGAAGAGTTCGGCATCCGGTCCTTGTTCATGTACCGGCCGGAGACCGGCCGGCCGATGTCGATGCTGGCAGACGTCCTGCTGCGTGGTCCCAGCGCGCTGCCCCGCGGCGAGCGGGAGCTGATCGCCGCCTACGTGTCCTCGCTCAACGACTGCAGTTACTGCACCGCCTCGCATTCGGCCTTCGCGGCTGCCCAGCTGCCCGAGGGCATGACGCTCGTCGACCAGGTGTGCGCCGATCCTGATACTGCCCCGGTTACGCCGAAGCTCGCGGCTCTGCTGCGGATCGCCGGTGCCGTGCAGCAGAGCGGGAAGGCGGTGCGCGCCGAGGACATCGAGCTGGCCAGGAAAGAGGGTGCGACCGACCTGGAGATCCATGACACGGTGCTGATCGCCGCCGTTTTCTGCATGACCAACCGTTATGTGGACGGGCTCGCGACAAACGTGCGGGCAGACCCGGCCGCGTACGCGAAGATAGCGCCGGTGATCATCAACAACGGTTACATGGCGATACTCGGATCCGCCGGAAGCCCGCAAGCCGCACAATAAGGCACCAGGCGGGCGGCTTGGGTCCGCCCGACGAGGATCTGAGCGCTGACCTGCGACTTTCCGGCGCGGTCCAATGGCCGGGAAGTCCGGGCGAGCATGGCCACACGCGGGCCGAGCGCCGGGGATGGCATCGTCTGCGGCTGGCCCCGCTAGCGCGGCGACGCGGCCCCGTACAGCGCCGGAATGGCCGCAGGATGACGGGACGCCGCGAATCGCGTCGTCCCGGCGCACAGGCTTCGGGGCGCGCCCAGTCCTGCCGGACAAACCCTGCTTACCGCGTCCTGAAGGCGGGGTCATAGCTGGCTGGCTGAGCATTGCCGATGCCCCGGGCGGTGTCCTAGATTTCGAGCCAACGGGAAGTGCCGCCGCTTTCGTTCCGGTGGAATTCCCAGACCTCGTCCGGCACGGTGAGGGTCGGTTTGAGGCGGCCGGGCGCGAGCTTGCCCGCTCATGTGATCAGCTCCTGGCAGTGTGTCCAGTTCTCGTCTCCTCGACGGCGAACGCGGGAGGCCTCGCCGAGGATCTCCAGTACACGCCGGGCGGTCCGGCTTCGGGTGTCGCCGGGCCGTCTGGCGCCCCGGCGATGGGCATGCTCCGGATCATGTCGGCGGCAGAGCCCAGGTCGAGCTGCTGGAGGCAGCAGCCTGCCTCCCCCGTGAGCTCGTTTCGGTTCGCGGCACCCGGGCAGCCGTCGATGCGGCCCGCTACGCGCAGGTTCCCCGGTTCGTCCACTGCGGGAGCGAAGCCGCGCTCCTGGCCTGCGACCCGCTCGTGGACGTCGACGAGACCACGCCGCTGCGGCCGGAGCCATGCCCTCGCCAGGGCCGTCCTCGTCCCGGTCTACGAGGCCTGATCAGGCTGCCGCTCACCTGCCACCCGCACAGGATCAGACTTGATACTTCCGCGGTCATCGCTGGGGGCTGCCGTGGGGATGGCGTTGTCGATGAGGACGGCGGCGATGGCGGCGGCGGTGGGGAAGGATTCGGTGTTGAGGACCCGGGTGCGGGCCGAGGCGCCATCGAGGAGCAGCGCCAGTTGCTCGCCGAGCTGTTCGGGGTTGGTGGCGCCGGCTTCGCGGGCGGTTTCGGCGAACCGCGCGGCGAAGGCTTTCTTGTAGTCGCGTGCGTATTGGCGTGCGGGGTGCTGAGGGTCGTGGATTTCGATGGACGCCGCGATGTAGGGGCACATTGGCGTGATGTCCTGTGCCCCGGTCGCGGGGACCTCGAAGGCAGCGAGGAGTCGTTCGCGGGGCGTGAGGTCGGTGCGGTCGAACACTCCGCCCGTGACGTCGGGATCGAATCGGCGCAGGTACTCGGCGACGAGTTCGTCCTTGCCGGCGAAGTGCTGGTAGGCCGTGCGCTTCGACACCTGGGCCGCCGCGCAGAGCTGGTCCATGCCGGTGCGGTTGATGCCCTGATCGCGGAACAGCTGCTGTGACGCGCTGAGGATGCGCTCGCGCGCGCCCCTGCCGCGGCGCCGGCCTTGGGGCCCCTTCTCCAGCTCCGTCATGCCTTCAGCATACCCCAGTTGGGTACCGACCGGTGTACATAGCTTGCATTCCGGCCGGCCAGCGGATAGGTTAAGCACACAGTTTGGTGTACATAATGTCCGGGCTGTTTCGCATCTCCATCAATTCAAAGGAGTGATCGTGGGAAAGCTCGAGGGCAAGGTAGCGTGATCACGGGCGCATCAACCGGCATGGCGCTGGCCGGCGCCAAGCTGTTCGTAGACGAAGGAGCTTACGTCTTCATCACGGGCCGGCGGCAGGAAGCGCTGGACGAGGCCGTCAAGCTGATCGGCCGGAACGTGACCGCCGTGCAGGGCGATGCGGCCAACCTGGACGATCTGGACCGCTTGTTCGACACGGTCAAGCGGGAAAAGGGCGCGATCGACGTGTTGCGGGCAAGTGCCGGGACGGGCGAGCAGCGCAGGCACCACGAGATCACCGAGGAGCACTTCGATGCCGCCTTCGGGCTGAACGCGCGCGGCACGCTGTTCACGGTGCAGAAGGCGCTGCCGCTGTTCAACGACGGCGGCTCGATCATCATGACCGGGTCGAGCGCTTCGCAAAGGGGCTACCCCGGGTGGAGTGTGTACGCGGCGAGCAAGGCCGTGCAGCAGGGCTAAGCCCGCGTGTGGGCGGCCGAGCTGAAGGACAGGGGGATCCGGGTGAACGTGCTGACCCCCGGCCAGGTCGCCACGGCGAAGCAGGAGGAGCTGTTCGACGAGGAGACGAGGCGGCAGTTCGAATCCCTGATCCCGCGGGGAAAGATGGGCCGCCCTGAGGAGATCGCGACGGTCGCGCTGTTCCTCGCCTCGGACGACTCGAGCTACGTGAATGGCATAGAGCTGGTTGCCGACGGCGGCACCACGGCGATCTGAGCGGGAGGCACTGGCATGTGCGCCGACTCGACCCTGCGGGTGGGCGCACCGACCAGGTCTCACACACAACGAGGAGTAGCCATGACCACGTTCGCCCAGGACCGCGCGGCCTTCGAGTCCTTCCTCGACTGCGTGCAGGGCGGCGCAGGCAAAGACGCCATCGCCGGTTGCCTCGCCGAGAACGTGGTGCTGATCGGCCCGCTCAGCGATGAGCCGCTCACCGGCCGCGAGGCCGTCGCGGAAGCCATACAGAGCGTCTACACGCTGGCGGCCGCCTCACCTATGAGGAGGTCCTCAGCGGCGAGACCCACCACGCCGCATTCTTCCGGCTGCAGATCGAAGACACCGTGGTCAATGGAATGGACTACGCCCTGCTCGACGCGGACGGCAAGGTCGCCGAGGTAACCATATGGTGGCGCCTGCTGCCGTCCGCCGTCGAGATGCAGGGGCACCTTGCGCATGTCCTCGGCATGCAGCCCTGGGAACTGCGCACAAACGCAGAGTAACGCATCATGGATGCCCTCGTCCCATGCCTAAACCTGCATAAACGAGACAAAGCGAAAGCTCGAGAACAAGGAAGAGAGCACGCATCATGAGCAGCATCAGCATCATCGGCACCGGGAACATGGCCCGCACCATCGGCACGCTGGCGGTAGCGGGCGGCAACACCGTCGAGGTCATGGGCCGCGATCAGTCCAAGGCCGCTGACCTGGCCAAGGCTCTCGGCGGCGGCGCCACGACGGGAGAGTGGGGCGCCGTCCCGGCCGGGGACATCGTCATCGTGGCCGTGTTGTACGACAGTGTCGTTCCGGTCGTCGCCGAGTACGGAGACGCCCTCGCGGGCAAGGCCATCATCGACATCAGCAACCCCTTCAATTCCGAGGCCGACGGGCTGGTCACCCGCGAGGACACCTCGGTCGCGCAGGAAGCCGCCAAGGCGGCCCCGGCCAGCGCCAGCGTGTTCAAGGCATTCAACACCATCTTCCGTCCTGTCCTGGAGAAGGGCCGGCCGCTCGACGTCTTCATCGCTGGCGACAATGCGCAGGCCAAGGCGGGCGTGGAGGCGTTCATCGAGAGCCTCGGGCTGCGCCCGCTGGACGTCGGCGGCCTGAAAATGGCGCACTGGCTGGAAGGAGCGGGCCTGGTCGTGATGGGCCTCGCCCGCAACGGGGTGGGGAACTGGGACCTCGCCCTCGGCGTCACCGAATTTCACGGCTGAGCCGCACCGCCCCCCGGTCCAAGCCGCCGGCGAACAGGGGCGCCGTGCGCCCTGACAATGGCTGATGGATCACCGGAGGGACTCGCTAATGCCAGATATCAATGTTGGCGGACGATGGTCGGCCCGGAGAGGACTCTCGCGATGAAGCTTGGTTTCGCGCTTCCCATAGTCGGGCCCGCTGTCAGTGGCGCCGCCGGCCTGAGCGCGTTCTGCCGCGGACTCGAGGACCTTGGCTACGACACGCTGTGGGTCGGCGATCGCCTGGTCACGCCGGTTGACATGCATAGCACCTATCCGGGCAAAGAGCAGCCGTACCCGCCGCAGATGACCCGTTACCTCGATCCGGTGCTGCTGTGGACGGTCGCCGCGACGGCGACCAGCCGGATGCGGCTGAACGCCAGCACGCTCAGCACGTTCTACTATGAGCCGGCTCACCTGGCCCGGCTGCTGACCACGCTCGACGTGCTCAGCGACGGCCGCCTCGAGGTCGGCGTGGGGCTGGGGTGGATGAAGGACGAGTACGACATCGTCCGCGGCGCGGACTGGCCCGCTGGGAGCGGTTACGCAGACCGTCCGCCCGGCTTCTTGCCTTTGACCTGGCATTTCAGGATGCCTGCTCGGTGCCCTCATCTCCCTCATCACTGGGTTCGGATTCGGACCGGGTGTTTGGACGCCGAGGGCGTCGGTGATCCGCTGGTTCGCGCCGTCAGCCTGCCCGTCGATGCAGCGCGCGTAGATCTTCAGCAGGACGGCGCGGGCACCCCCGGGGGGCATGAGGAGGACCGGAACCGCAGAGAGGACCGTAGGGACGGAGACAGATAAATAAAGGGGAAGTAAGTAGACGGACAGGGACGTGAGAGCAGGGGTGAATGACGAGCTATCATGAGCCTGGCGTGCAGATCATTATTGTTTTTACGAGCTGTGCGCGTAATTAGTCGGGGAGTTCGCGGGAAGGTTAATTTCGGCACTGCCTGCGTGTTCTCCGGGTGCGGGGGTTTCCGGTGTCGGCAGGTGTACGGGATGGAACCCGTATTAGCTGGCGGTACGGAATGACGGCCGGGTTTTAGGGGTCGCGTTTAGTTGGCCACTCGAAGATCTAGTACTCCAGCCGTAGATCGTGATCTTGGGGCGTGGGAGGCGGGGGAATACAGGACGGCCACCGGTTGATCTTCATGGTTTGTGAGGACTCAAGATG
>Ga0209530_1001271_pt1 | contig 12074 bp, 11 predicted proteins | sample BlaSpr_A8_Ref_O1_FD_187987 | JGI IMG/M metagenome (GOLD analysis project Ga0209530, IMG submission 187987) | Forest soil microbial communities from Thunder Bay, Ontario, Canada - Black Spruce, Ontario site 2_A8_Ref_O1 (SPAdes) (version 2) | ecosystem: Environmental > Terrestrial > Soil > Boreal...
CGTGAGGAGTTCTCGATCCCGGGGCGGCAGCGTGCTGTCAGTCAGGAACGTGCCGGTGAAAACCGTGAATCGGTTCAGCAGCTTGGGGTGGTGGGCCATCGTTCTTGCGGCGTTGAACGGCTTCCCGCATATGTCCAGCCGTTGGGGAGAATCTCGGCCACCTCGGGGGTGGGGTATTTAACTGGCTCGATGCGGGGATTCTGTGAGCCGCACCGTTATTGGGTCGAACGAGAGACTGGCTTGCGCCTGCGCGGTCCAGTGTCCCCGTAGTGATCACGTCCCCCGCGTGAATCGGCGTCGCCGCACGGCTCGCCAGCGCCGCATGCACGGCGTCGCCGCAACCACCGAGTACCTCGGCGCCACGGGTCGCGACATCCTCGCCGCCACACCGCAACGTGATCGTCAAGTGCGCGAGCGCAAGCACCTCGTCTACCGGGGCCACACCGCGTGGTCAATACTGATACGGACCCAGCTGGCCCGGTAGGTAATTGCTATCTTCTGTCCGACGATGTGTCGCCGGCCGACCCGGGTCCGTCTGGCGGCGGTTGCCGCGCCAGCGACATGCTCGTCGGCGAGGGTGCACCCATCGATCCTTTTGGTCGTTGGGTCGAGGGTCGTCCGCAAGTCACCCACCCAGACCGGGTTCTCCGCCAACGCTTCAATCTGGGGCGACGCCGTCATCACGTGGTCTCCCTTTCCGAGCATACGACCGATCACCCAACCGGGCGCCCGCCAGATAAATGCTATATGCTTCCTCCTGCTCGGTGAAGTTAATCGACGACAGGTGTAGTGATGACCAGTCCGGCGGTAGTGGCTGAGAGCCACGGCCGTGTCGCACTAGTGCGACTCGATCGGCCGCGCGCGCTTGGTGCGCTCAACAGCGAAATGCTGGGCGAACTAGACGGTGTCGTCGCCGATCTGTCGACGCGGCCGTCGACGCGGGTCATCGTCGTGACCGGGACTGGGGACAGAGCCTTTAGCGCCGGCGCCGACCTGGATGAGCTCGCTGGACTAGACGCCGTCGCCGCGCACGACGTGCTTTCCCGGGGGCAGGCGGTGTTCCGTCGGATCGAGTTGTGCCCGATCCCAGTCGTCGCGGCAGTCAACGGCTTGGCGTTGGGCGGAGGATTCGAATTGGTCCTGGCAACAACATTCCCGGTACTGGCCGAGCACGCCACTCTGGGTCTGCCTGAGGCGGGGTTGGGTCTGATGCCTGGCTATGGAGGGACGCAGCGGCTTACCCGGGCGATCGGTCGTCAAGCCGCGATCCACACCATGCTGACGGGCTCTCGGCTATCCGCCGCACGTGCTTATGAACTTGGTCTGACACCGGTCGAGCCAGTCCCCGGCCCCGACTTGCTCGACGCCACACTCGATTTGGCACACCGCATTGCCGAACGAGGTCCGCGCGCCGTGCGCTCGATCCTCGCTGCCACAGCAGCCGCACTCGACCAACCGCTCGATGCGGGCCTGAGAACAGAGTCGGCACTGGCCGCGGTCACCACCGGCGCCGCCGAGGCCGCCGAGGGCATAGATGCGTTCCGGCACAAGCGCCCTGCGGTTTTCGCCGATCTTGACGGGGAAGTCAGGTGACTCGACGCAGTGCACCCGCCGCGGAATGGCCTCGCATCGGCCGCGAACCCGAGGCCTACCTTGTGCACACCGCGCTTGGCCAACTCGTCAGCGACGGCCTGCTCGGCAACCGTGGACATTTGGGCGTTCTTGTCGCACAGCAGCTTTCCCGATCCTACCCAGGTAGGCTTGACCACTCTGATCGTTCCCGGCCAACAAGGCAGCTCCGACGACGGCACCGTCGACTATGTGACGGTCATGGAAGAAGTCTGGGCCGCGTATCCGGCCGCGAGCTCAAGCCGTGGCGTGGGGACGTCTGGCGCCCGTACTCACCGCCGCGGCCGGTTCTGATTTCGAGATGTATCGACGAGTTTCGAACGGCGTCTCGGCTCGGTAGATGAGTGAACCGGACCAAGTCCTGCCGTGGCTAAACCAGTTGGCCTGTCGCGCATCGGAATTCATAACCGCATCCGTGGTTGTTAATGGAGGAGAAGGCATATGAGCGTCACTGTCGAGTCCAGTCAGGGACTGGCTGCAGTGAGCCCACCGATCAAGACGGTAGGAGTGGTGGGCGCGGGCACAATGGGTTCGGGCATCGCTGTGGTCACAGCCCGGGCCGGTTATCGGACCATTGTTTGCGATCTCGACGAGAAGAACCTCAAACGCGGACTGGATACCGCGCGCAGCTTCCTGCACAAGAGCATGGAGAAAGGCAAGCTGCCCGAAGAAGAAGGGCAAGCCGCCATCGCCAATCTGTGCGGGACGACCGCGTTGGCCGGTTTGGCGGATGCCGATGTGGTCATCGAGGCGGTCTTCGAGGATCTCTCGCTCAAGCAGCAACTGTGGTCGGACCTCGATGCGGTGGTTGCACCGGAGACTCTCTTTCACACCAATACCTCGACACTGCCGGTCACCGGCATCGCCGCCGGATCCAAGCGCCCCAACAGGGTGGTGGGTACCCACTACTGCAATCCGGCGCCACTGATGAAATTGGTCGAGGTGGCCCGCGGCCGCTACACGGATGAGGACGCTTATCAGCGCACCTCGGCCTTTATGAAGAGCCTGGGCAAGGTGACCGTGACGGTCAAGGACCGGCCAGGGTTCATCGTGAACCGATTCCTGATTCCGTGGGAGAACAACGTCATCAGGGCACTGGAAGCGGGCCTGGGCACCGTGGAGTCAATCGATCTTGCCGTCGTTAAGGCACTCGGGCACCCGATGGGGCCTTTTCGCTTGCTCGACATCGTCGGAATGGACATCCACAAGGAAGTCGCGATGCGCCTCTACGAGCAATTCCGTGATCCGCGGTTCGCGCCGCCTCCGCTGGTGGATCGGATGATCGCGGCTGGTGATCTGGGCCGTAAGACCGGGCGCGGGTTCTACACGTACAACGATTCTCGGCTGTTTGGAGCGTGAGGAGAAATCGCCATGTCGAGCTATTCACAAGTCGCGGTGCTGGGATACGGCACCATGGGTGCCGGAATCGCCCAAGTCGTCGCCCAGTCGGGCCGCAACGTGATGGTTTTGGAAACCGATCAGGCTCGGATCGACTCGGGCCGCCAGCGTGTGACCGATTTCCTCGATGAGGGTATCCGTCGGGGCAAAGTCTCAACCACGCACCGTGATTCGGTTCTGAGCCACATCGCCGAAACCACCGACGTCGCCGAATTGGCCGGTTGTGAGTTGGTGATCGAAGCGGTCGTCGAGGACTATGACCTCAAAGCCAAATTGTGGTCGGCGGTCGCGGCTGTGGTCGGGTCGAAGGCGGTGTTGACCACCAACACCTCTGCTCTGTCGGTCACCCAGCTGGCCAGCGGCGTGCCCGACCCTGGCCGGTTCGCCGGCCTGCACTTCTTCAACCCGGCACCGTTGATGCCGCTGATCGAAGTGGTCAGAGCCCTGCAGACAACTCCGGAAGTCGTTGCCGCACTCCACGAATTTTGCGTGTCACTGAATAAGACGCCAGTCGAGGTCAAAGACCGGCCGGGCTTTCTGGTCAACCGGCTGCTGATGCCCTATCTCAACGACGTAATCGACGGCTACGACAGCGGACTTGCCTCGGCCGAGGACCTCGACACCGCGCTGGAACTGGGGCTGGGTTACCGCATGGGCCCGATGCGGTTGCTCGACGTGATCGGCCTGGACACCCATCACCATGCGACGCTGAGCGCCTACGAACAGACCCTCGACCCGCAATACGCACCACCACCGCTGTTGTCTCGCATGGTGGCTGGGGGCTATCTCGGCGACAAGAGCGGTCGTGGATTTCGCGTCGGTGGCGGCATTGAAGGGAGAACCCGATGAGCTACCGGGACATTCTGGTATCGGACGCCGAGGGCATCCGAACGATCACCTTGAACCGCCCAGAAGCGGGCAACAAGTTCCGCGATGTCACGTGCGTGGAACTGCTCGATGCGTTGCAGCGATTCCGGACTGCGCCTGACCTGCGGGCGGCTATTTTGACCGGCGCCGGGGAGAAGTTCTTCTGCATCGGCGGCGAGCACGACGAACTCCACGGCCTGGACTACTCCAACGTTTTGCCGATCATCGATGTCTACCAAGCCATCGATACCATCGCCAAGCCAATTGTCGCCGCGGTCAACGGGTTCGCGGTCGGTGGCGGCAACGTCTTGCACACGATGTGTGATTTGACGATCGCAGCCGACAACGCCGTGTTCCGCCAGGTTGGTCCGATGGTGGGCAGCTTCGACGCGGGCTTTGGCACGTGGTACCTCGAAGACACGATCGGACGCAAGCGTGCGAAGGAAATGTGGTACCTCAACCGCAAATACACAGCCGTGCAGGCGCTTTCGATGGGGTTGGTCAACGAGGTGGTCCCGGCGGGCGAGCTTGCCGCCCGTGCTCGTGAGGTGGCCTCAGAGTTGTTGACCCGCAGCCCGCTTGCGTTGGGCGCGCTCAAAGCTGCGTTTTCAGCCAGGCACAACGGGGTGTCGGGTCAGGCGCGCATGGCCCACGACCAGCAGCTGACGCTGTATCTGACTACCCGCGAAGCAAAAGAAACGAGCAGCGCGTTCGGCGAACGCCGCGCACCGGATCCGTCGCTGTTTTGGACCTGAAATCGCCCAACCCGCCATGGTTTTCGTCTGACTGGCCGGAGTGTGGCATGAGCTGATCGACCGCCGCACTTGGGCCGGTCGAGTTCGAAGGAGCTGACAAACGACGTCTGCTGACTTTTCCACGTGCGGCGGGGATTACCTTGGAATCATGTCCGCTGGTGGAGCGCGCGTGTCGACGGCCGAGCGGTGACACCGCGCAATCTCGGCTATGTCGGCCCAGCGTCGTCACGAGTCGTCATGATGTTCCCATGGGAGTGATTTATCTACTGCGCCACGCTCAGGCGCCCGCCGAGGCCTACGGCGGACCGCTTGCCGCGGCAGTGGTGGAGGAGGGGTTGAGTGCTCTTGGCCGCGAACAAGCGCGCCGCGCGGGGGCGGCACTGGCCGCCCGCGTCGATGGTTTCGATCTTGTGATCTCTGGTGACCTGGCGCGCCAACGGCAAACGCTCAGCATTGCCATGGAGTCGTTCGTCGCCGGGATGGGGCACCGCTTGGACGCGCGATGGAACGAGTACGACATCGATGCCGTCCTCGGCGGTGGTGGGCGGGCGGTCAAGACGACCGGCCGAGCTCTTCAGACGATGCTTGATGAGGCGCTTGTGCGTTGGATCGCTGCAGACAGCATGGTTCGCCAACCGCTCGAAACATACGTTGAGTACCAGAAACGCTGCACTGATGCGTTTGAGTCTGTACGCGAGCTCGCTGGGCCAGGGAAGGCTGCGCTGGTGGTGTCCTCCGCGGGGACCATCGCCCAGGTCGTTGCCCAACTCTGGGGGCCCGACGATCAGAACTGGATTCGCATGGCCCGCACCATGCTCAACGCGTCTATCACTAAGCTCATCGTGGGACGGGCAGGCGTTTCCGTGGTATCGGTGAATGAGCATGCTCACCTCGAGACGGCAACCGACACCGGCCAGCGGCCGTGGATGACGTTCCGTTAATGCATCGAATCACCACGACTCAATTCAAATGCGCACAACCGACTCAGCATCCTGCCGAACCTCTCGGTAACGCCTACCAGCAGGCAGAATCCGAAGCGATGAGCTCTGATATGCGCAATCAGCATCCCATTCCCACTTCCAGTCGGATCAGCATGACGATGACACGCGCCACAGAATCATTTTTCAACCGCTTGAATGACCAGCAGCCCCAGGTCCATCGATATATGCCGGCCAACGAAGCAAGCTTGGCCAACGAGCCGGCATCGCGTGATCGTACGTGCACTACCGGGCGCCCGCTTTGACGATAGATGCGTGGCCGCATACCATTCAATGGTGGACAATGCCGTCGCGTTTGTGGCCTCCGACCAAGCCCGCCTGGATCTTCGGGGGCAGTGGATGAAAGTGACCCGAGGAACAAAGTTTCGGGTCGGCGTGGGCTACGTCGGGGGGCCGCTCACGTGACTGCCGTCGGTTCCTCACTTCCCGCTCTGCCGGCCTTCCTTAACGGCACGCCGAAACGTCTCCTGGTCGGGGGCGGATGGGTCGAGGCCGCCCAGGGGCGGACGCTATCGACGGTAAATCCCGCCGACGGCGAAACTCTCACCGAACTCGCTGCCGGTAGCGCCGCCGACATCGACCGGGCCGTGGCTGTGGCGCGTGCAGCCTTCGAGGGGCCGTGGAGCCGCTGGAAGCCGTTCGCGCGGCAACGGGCGATCATCCGGCTGGCTGAGCTCGTCGAGCAGAATTACGACGAACTGAGCTTGCTCGACACGCTGGAAATGGGCGTGCCTTGGAGCCGGTGGCGAGACTCCGGCCGGGCTATGGCGTTGCTGCACTGGTATGCCGCCCAAGCCGTGACACTGCACGGTGAGACGATCCCAAATTCCGCACCCGGCGAATTGCTGAGCTGGACGCTGCGAGAGCCGGTTGGTGTCGTTGGCGCCATCACCCCGTGGAACGGCCCGATCTCAGCGGCTATTTGGAAGATCGGTCCGGTGCTGGCCACCGGTTGCACCGTGGTCCTGAAGCCGGCGGAGGAGTCATCCCTTTCGGCGCTGCGGCTCGGCGAGCTCTGCCTTGAAGCCGGAATCCCCGAAGGGGTCGTCAACATCGTCACTGGGACTGGGCGGGAGGCCGGTGCGGCGCTCGCCGCCCACCCCGACATCGACAAGATCGCCTTCACCGGTTCGTTCGAGACCGGTCAGCACATCGTGCGCGCCTCGGCGAGGAACATGAAGCGGCTGACCTTGGAGCTGGGCGGCAAGTCCCCCAACATCGTGTTCGCCGATGCCGATCTCGACGCCGCTATCGCCGGCTCGGCCATGGCCGTGTTCGCCAACGCTGGACAGGTCTGTTATGCCGCCAGCCGTCTGTTCGTTGAGCAAAGCGTCTACGACAAGGTCGTGCAGGGAGTTGCCGATTTCGCCGCCAACCTGCGGATCGGTCCCGGCATCAAGCCCGACACCGAGATGGGCCCGTTGGTGTCACAGCGTCAACTCGACCGCGTGCTCGCCTATATCGCGATCGGTGAGCAGGAGGGCGCCCATGCGGCAACCGGGGGTGGCCGGCTTACCACGGCGGGTTGTGAACACGGCTACTTCGTGGAGCCCACGGTCCTGACCAACGTCAACAACTCCGCGCGGATCGCACAAGAGGAGATCTTCGGCCCTGTCGTTGTCGCAATGCCCTTCACTGAGCTCTCCGAGGTTGCCCAGTTGGCAAACGCTACCCGTTTTGGTCTTGCTAGCGCGGTGTGGACGAACGACATCGGACGGGCCCACACTCTGGCCGGAATGATCCGCGCCGGTACGGTCTGGCTCAATACCTATCGGATGATGGATCCCGCGGTACCCTTCGGCGGATACAAGCACAGCGGCTACGGGAGGGAATCCGGTAGCGAGCAGATGGCCGAATACCTCCAGACCAAGACCGTGTGGCTCAATACAGATAAACACGAGCGCTAACCGGGCTCGGAGCCCTTAGTGGCAGCACTGCGCATGGGCGTCTCGCTGGACGCCTAGGTACCACCTGCACGCCAACCCTGCTCGAGGTGTACATGCGCCGGCAGCGCGGCAATACGCGAGGACCCGAACGAAGCGTAAAGCTGTGCAGCAGAATCCCTATCTCGGGTCTGAAGCAGGTGTCTGAGTCACCCGTTGCTTGGTCATTCGCTCGTTGGCTATGGGGGTGATTAGTTGCGTGGTAAAGCCACTCTATAAGTCATTCCGTATTGGCACCCAGCCGCGACAGTGGTCGCCGAGGAGTGTTTGCGGCGGAATGAAGGTGCCAGCCGGTGTTCACCTGCGGAATGGATTCCCCAACGATGCTCTCGCGTCGCGGGTTGAACTAAAGACCAATCGGCCAGATCAAGCGGGCACCCGGTAGCTAACATTATTCCTAACCGGTCCCTTGCCGCAAAACGGATACATGGAGCAGGTACTTACCGGGCGCCCGATTGACTGGGTAATTGTCCGACGGTACGATGAGCACGTCATGGCTTGTGACGAAGGCCGCAGCGAGCAATGGGGCGGGCCGTCTGTCCAGGATCGACTTCGAGGAGAACCACCTGGCCCTGCGCCTGTTGTTGCCTAACGAAATACCTTGTGGGAGACGGGTTGAACGTAAACGCTCCAATGGCTTCGCGCACCGTCGCGTATGACGATTTCATGGGTGATCACCTTGATGACGATCGGTGGACTTATCTGACGATTCCCGGCCGCGGCGCGTCCGAGACGTGGACGTATTTCGAGCCCCCCGCCGAGACCCGGGTCGGAGAGGGGACGCTCGATCTCTTCGTCCCCCGTTTCACTTCGAGGCTCCGCCGTTCGCCGGCGATCGGCAACATCAAACGCGGACTGCTTTCACGAAGCGGTTTCTCCACCAGCGACGGCGTCGCGGTGTTCACCCTGGATATGGCCGTCACCCGCGTCGGAGAAATGCCCACCGATTACGGCGATGGATTTGCCTCGTTCATGTTGATTGACGCCGCGTCGGGCTGGTCGTTCCAGGTGTGCTGCAACGGTTACAACACTTTTGGATTCCATGACTCACCGCGTCGAAGGTATCGCTCGCACCAGCCGACCACGGTGATCTTCGCCGCCGCCCAGGTTCCCGGCACCATAGGCCGATCACGACGCCACGAGATCATCATCGACAGCAGAGATGCGAGCGTCGGGTGGTGGGCAGACGGGAAACTGGCCTCGCGAGTAGAAGACGCAGACATCCCGGCTTCCCTGCACATCGCACTTGGTTTGGCGACACTGATCTCGGCGCGGCCGATCGCCGTGGAACCAGTCGGTTATGCGTCCGGATTGTCGGTGTCATTCGGGCCCGTCGCCGTACGCAGCGCGACTAACACCGAGGGTCGTGCTACTGCCGGCGCTCACCGTGGTCAACAACCTCACGGTTCGAACCGCTAGCAGGCGTCGCCGCACGACCGGCGCCCAGCCATGGCGGCCTGAAGCCGTTGGCCCAAGCGTTTGCGTCGGCCCGTAGTCGCCGGTCAGCTCGGTGATCTGAGGGCGGGAAGCGCGACAGTGCCAACTGCAGGCCGCGGCAAAGCCGACCGCCACCCACAAGAGGTTTCGTCACCGAAGGTGACTGCGATGGCCTTATTTCGCTAATTCTGTTTTTGAATTAGTTCCTGGGTAGCCGCCTGCGCGGGAATTCTCGCAGCGGACAGTGCCCGCGGCTCCGGGCATATTTCCGCGTACTGGCCCCGACGTCCTCGGTCAGCTCGCGCACGATCCGCACCGCGGCCGCGACCGTCTCGCGGTCGGTTATGGTGCTCATGCGCTTGGGGCGATGCGGATCAAGACGGCTCGGGCGCCGTGCGGCGGGGGGAGGGTGATGCACCGTGGCCGATGTGCAGCATTTTAGCCACGCTGGTCAGCTTGACCCGCGGTCGGCCGCTCGTCTGGGCCGCTTTGCGCTCGTGCTCGTCGATCAGCTGCCAGTGGTCGTCAGTGATCAGCGTGGGCTGGCGCTGCAGTAGCCATTGCATCAGTTCTTCGGAGTGCTCGGGTCCCAGGTCGGCCAGCGTTGTGCCGTGCAGATCGGCGATCAATCTGTCGACGGTGTCCTGGGAATCCTTCTTATTGGTGCCGATGACACCGGTGGGACCGCGCTTGATCCAGCCGACGACGTACTCGTTGCGACGGCGGTCGATGCGTCCCTGGTGGTGTGGGATGGTTGCTGTGTCTTGGTCGAACGGCAGGCCCGGTATCGCCACACTGCGGTAGCCCACCGCGCGCACCACCAACTGCGCCGAAACCTCCTCGCGTTCACCGGTGTCCCTGGCGATGATGCGCCCGTGATCGTCGATTAGTTGGTTGCGCCCGAGCAGGATTGACTCAACCTTGCCGTCGCCTTTGATCTCGATCGGGGACGTGTTGAAGCGAAACACGATGCGGCGCTTGGCCCCCCGCGGCCCGCGCTGGGCGTATCTGCGCAAGGCCGTGATGTTGTTGCGCACCGTCTTGCTCGGGGCTTGGACGTCGTGGTCGGTGATGCGCGCGAGGTCGGCCGGGTCGACGATCACGTCCACATCGCGCAGGGCCTCGAGGTCACCGAGCTCACGCAACTCCAGCGTGGTGAAGGCGGCCTGCAGCGGCCCGCGCCTGCCGACGATGAGGACCTCCCCGACACCACGGGCTTGTAGCGACTGAAGTGCGTGGTCGGCGATGTCGGTCGTGGCTAGTACGTCGGGATCGCTGACCAGGATTCGCGCGACGTCCAGCGCGACATTGCCATTGCCCAGGACGACGGCCCGCCCGGTCGACAGGTCAGGCGTCATCTTCTCGAAACGAGGATGGCCGTTATACCAGCCGACAAAGTCGACGGCCGCGACGCTGCCGGGCAGATCCTCGCCGGGAATGCCTAGCGGTCGGTCCGACTGTGCGCCAAGGGCATAGATCACCGCGTCGTACCGATCGGCCAGCTCGGCGGGCTGGACATGGTCGCCGACCACGATGTTGCCGAAGAAGCGGAACCGCGGATCCAGCGCCGTCTTCTCGAACTGAGCGCTAACCGACTTGATCTTCGGGTGATCGGGGGCCACACCGGAGCGCACCAGTCCCCATGGCGTGGGCAGCATCTCGAGCATGTCGACGCGCACATCGGCATCCGCGGTCGAGTCGGCGAATTTCAGCAGCGAGGCGGCGGCGAAGAAACCCGACGGGCCTGCGCCGACGATCGCGACGTGGTAGGGGCGCATCTGCAGTCACCTCATCAACGGGACGTGGTTTGGAGGGACGGGTGCTGTGCGGGCAGCTGAGCGAGTCGTTCGATGAGCGGGAAGGCAGCCCGCATCGCCGAGCTCAGCGTCACCTGATCCTCGAGCGGCAGCACGTCGAGCAGTTCAATCACGCGGTCGCGAACGACACGCTCCACCTGGGCGCGTCGTTCGCGACCGCTGGGAGTGATATCGACCAGCGTTGCGCGGCCATCGTATGGGTCACTAAACCGCATGACCACACCCTCTTCATGCAATCGGCCCACTAATCCGGTCATCGCCGGCTGACTGAGGCCTGCTGTTGCGGCCAGCGCCGAGATCCGTGTGGGACCCGCGCGCTCTAGCAGCGCCAACACCGAGAACGAAGTGCTGGATTGGCGCGCACCGTAACCGAGCTGCCGTAACACGAGCATGGCAGCCGAGTGCACCGCCGCCGCAATCAGCTCTCTACCCGTTGTATCCATAGGTCAGGTATAGCAGGACTACCGGGCGCCCGCTAGACTACTCGAAGTGCCCGAGCCTCTTGCTGTGCAGACACCCGAGGCCGGACGGTCTCAGACACTTTGCGAGGCGCAGACGCCGAACAAACATTGAGGAGATATTCGTGACGTACGTGATTGCCGAGTCCTGCATCGACGTGAAGGACAAGGCATGCATCGAGGAATGCCCCGTCGACTGCATCTACGAGGGTGCACGCATGCTGTATATCCACCCTGACGAGTGCGTCGACTGCGGCGCGTGCGAGCCGGTCTGCCCACAGGAGGCTATTTACTACGAAGACGACGTGCCGGCACAGTGGAATCAATACATGCAAATCAACGCCGACTTCTTCGCCGAGCTCGGCTCGCCGGGCGGCGCGTCGAACGTGGGCATGACTGAAAACGATCCGCCGGCCGTTAAGCAGCTTCCGCCGAGGGGTGAAGGCGCCTGAGTTGGCCGACAGCCTCCGGCGTCGTTGGCCGAAGAACTATAGAGACGCCAGTCATACACGGCCGTGCTCGTCCCCTGAGACCCAAGGAATCCACTCGGGCGCATCGTAGACAATGCGCCCGAGTGGCTGACTCCGATGGAGACGAATCCGAGAAGGCGCCGCGGATCAGGCCCGGAAATGGACACGAGGGGGAGCTAGTTTCGTTAGAGGAGGCTAACTAGTCGGGCGCACGGTAGATTAGGCCCATGGCTGAGTCGATAGAGGCGATTTCTCAAGAACGTACGGCGGATCGGGTGCTCTCGGAAGGGGCGCGGCTGTTT
>Ga0209530_1001272_pt1 | contig 12060 bp, 8 predicted proteins | sample BlaSpr_A8_Ref_O1_FD_187987 | JGI IMG/M metagenome (GOLD analysis project Ga0209530, IMG submission 187987) | Forest soil microbial communities from Thunder Bay, Ontario, Canada - Black Spruce, Ontario site 2_A8_Ref_O1 (SPAdes) (version 2) | ecosystem: Environmental > Terrestrial > Soil > Boreal...
CTGGGCGGCTGGCCGGTTCACCCCGGTCCGGGGCTATGCGGGTGACCCGCTGCCCGCGCCCGCGCTGCCCGCCGGCCGCCTCCGCCCCAGGTAAGCCCCCGCTAAGCTTAGGTTTTAACCTAAGCTAAGCGCTCGATAAGCCGGAATCGCTCGGCCACGATCAGCGTGTCGTCGTCCACGGTGAACTCCGGGTCGCCGAGCTCGGCACGCATCTCCTCGCTGTGCCAGAACTCCTCATGCCCGGCCCGCCATTGCGCCACCTGCGCAGCCGCACGGCTGGCTGCCTGGTACCTGAGATCCGTCGCGAACGCGGGCCAGGTACTCGTGCCTTGCCGCAGGCATGTTGATCTCGACCCGATCCCGGCAGGTACGCCGCCGCTGACCTTTGCCACAGAAAGCACGCCATGTCCTGGCTGGGCAAGGAGGCTGCGCAGCCGTTGGACCAGGTGCCGCTCAATACAAATCCGTGCAGGGCGTACCGATCACCAGTGATCTCGCTTGCACCGTCGCAGGGCAGCGGGACCGCCCTGCTGGATTAGAGTCTGAACCGACGGCTCCGGCATCATGTCGGCCGGACGAGCCTCAGCGTCGGGTCGATCGTGGCGATATCACCTGGATCGCTGGTGATGACAGGTTGCCCACGGTCGCTCGCACAGATGGCCACGCTTACGTCCACTATGTCCGCCGTCCGAGTGGTCGCGCACCTTGCACCCACACGAAGCGCCATCTTGGTGTCCAGCGGGACGACCGATGCATTCGACGCGCGCAGCAAGCGGGCGATCCGAGCCTGACGTCCGCCGCCACGCCAGACCTGAGCGAGCACTCCGGCTGGGACTGCCAGCTCAGCGCGACCTGCTAGAGCTTCCTCCACGAGCACTGCCATCCGCTTGCTGCCCGACTCAAGCGCGATCAGCGCCCCTGCGTCGAGGGTCGCGCCGGTCACTGCTCAAGGCCGAGGACGCGGCGAGCCCAGAGCCGGTCTTCCTCGGCTGGCTGGCCGGTCTCCGCGTAGATCTCGGCGATGGTCTCGGCCAGTTCCTCGTCTGCGTCGCGGCGCGCAAGTGCCTGTGAAATGAAGGCCGACACCGAAGCGGCGCGACCTTCTGCGACAGCCTGACGTGCCGTGGCCACCTGATCCTCAGGCAGGGTAATCGCGATCTTCTGCCGTGTCATACTACTTATCATACCGTCGAAGCCCTTTCCGCCAAGCTACATTGGTCACCGCCCGCGGCCAAGGCTACGGCCAGCCACCGACACTCCAGGGACGCTCTCAGTCACCCGCCACAGCCCGTTTTTCGGCCCTCGCTGAGCATACTGGAGTGTGTACATCGCCGCTACTGTTCACAAAATTGCGTGGATGCGATGTGGCCGGTACGTTTGAGGCATGGAGCCTGAGGGGCGGGCGCTAATCACCGCGGCAGCCATCGCGCGGCTGGCCGGTGTCGGGCGTGCTGCCGTGTCCAACTGGCGGAAGCGGCATCCAGATTTTCCCAAGCCGACAGGCGGATCGCCGAACAGCCCTACCTTCGACCGATCCGAGGTCCTGACTTGGCTAGAGGAGACCGGAAAGGCGAATCAGCTCGCAATAGCGGGCCGCACGACCGGCGGGACCATCCGGCTTGGCCCGGACGCCGCGGACAGAAGTTTCAGCGGGACCTTTGACATGATGTTCGCAGAGGCGCAGACGCAACTGCCGGAGCGATCCGTCAGCGACTTGCTCCCTCGCGACCTACTGGCCCGGACGATGGTGGCGCTGCTGCCTCGGTCGATCGCACCGGACAGGGCGGCTCGCGACGATGACGTGCGGCCTTCGCACCCGTACGAGCACGACGAGGAATTCGGTGGAGGCGCGCAGCATCGCGGTGACATGGATTACGACGCCGAACTGCCAGTGGTCATCGATCCGGCATGCGGAGCAGCAACGGCACTGATGGCGGCGGCCGACCGGTTCGGTGCGCGGATCCGGCTCGCCGGGCAGGACATCGATGAGAAGGAGGCCCGGATCGCGGCCTTCAACCTGTCCGGGAACTCGCACGGGGCGCCATATGAAGTACATGCCGGAGACTCGTTCATCGACAACCAGCTAGGTGCATACCTGAGCAAGGCCGCCGCCGTCGTATGCGAGCCGCGGTTCGACCGGCCGGACTGGCCGGTTGTCATGCTTACCACGGACCGGCGGTGGGAGTTCGGTATCCCTGCTCCCCGCGACGGGGAACTGGCCTGGGTGCAGCACTGCTACGCGCACCTGCGACCGCACGGGGTCGCGGTTGTCGCGGTATCGCAGCGGACTTGTGTCCAGCCGTCCAGTGAGCACATACGAGCCGCACTGGTGCGCACCGGCGTGCTCCGTGCGGTGATCGCGATGCCGAAAGGCATAGGGTCGCTGCCCGGGACCGATATCTGCCTGTGGGTGTTGCGACGCCCTTCCGGCGTCCCCGACCGCGCACCGGTGCGCATGATCGACCTGTCTGGACTCGGTGACCCGGCTGACGTGCCGCTCGAGTTCGGCGCGTGGCTGCAGCTGTTGGATGGCGGCGACCCCGCTGTCTCCCGCGCGATAGAGCGGCTTGAGCTGCTGGGTGAGGGTGCTTGTTTGCTGCCGTCTCGCCATCTAGCGGCGCGCGGCCAACCATCCGCTGCAGACCTAACCCAGGTGACGGGGCGGCTCGCCGAGGTATACGCGACGGTGGGACGCGGGCTACCGCGGTTCGCGGCACCGAAAACGGCAAGCCGTCATGCCTGCGTGACCCTCGCGGAGCTTGAGCGCGTAGGCGCGCTGACGATCCGGGCGCGGGACGACACGCCCCGGGTCGGAGACGTGCTGCTGCGGACCCTGGGCAGGCAGCCGGTAGTAGCGACTGCCGAGAAAGACCAGGACGAGGACGCGATCGGGCGCTTCGTCGAGGTTAGCGGCATCGCGCAGGTCGTCGAGATCGACGACACTCGGCTCAATCCGTACTTTGTCGCGCTGTTCCTGCGAAGCGACGTCGCCGCGCTGCCCGTCGCTAATACGCTCGGAGCAATCAACCGGGACGACCTGCGCCGGTGCCGCATCCCAAGGCTGCCCCTCGCCGAGCAGCGACAGTACGGGGACGCGTTCCGTCGGCTGAGCGAGCTTGAACAGGCCCTGACCGCATTGTCAGACCTCAGTGTGAAGGTGATCGGGCAGACGGTCTACGCACTGACCACCGGTGCAGTCGCGCCGGAGTACGAACTTCCGGCTACGAGCCGGGCGCACGGGCGGGATAAGGATCATATGAAGGGGCAGCGTCAGTGACGACGGGAACAGTGTCATCGGAAGCATCGGGCCCGACACATCAGCGGATGGCGGCCGACATCTGGTCAGTAGCGGACCTCCTGCGCGGCAACTACATGCGGCACGAGTACGGCGAGGTGATCCTGCCGCTGACGGTGCTGCGACGACTCGACGGGGTGATGGCGAAAACCCGGCAGGCTGTCCGGGACCGGGATGCAGCACTGACCACCCAGGGCATCCACAACAAGGACCGCCCGCTGCAACTGGCGGCGAAGCTGCCCTTCTACAACACGTCCAAGCAGGACTTCTCGACGATCGCATCGGACAACTCCCTATCGTCTGTACTGAAGAACCTGCAGGACTATCTGGCCGGCTTCTCCGAGAACATTCAGAAGATCGTCGAGCGGTTTGACCTGTACAGCCAGATCAACCGGATGTTTGAAGCGAGGATCCTCTACGAGGTCATGAGCAGATTTGCTGGGATGAAGGATCTCGAGAAGCTGTCCACGCACGACATGGGGTACGTGTTCGAGCACTTGATCCGCAAGTTCTATGAGGATGCGAACGCCACCGCCGGTGAGCACTTCACCCCGCGTGAGGTCATCCACCTGATGGTAAACCTGCTGATCACCCCGGACCGGGACACGATCAGCGGCGACGGTCAGGTCATCAACATTCTGGACTCAGCGTGCGGGACCACCGGCATGCTGACCGCCGCCGAGGACAAGATCAAGCTGTTTAATCCCAGTGCCAGGGTCTACCTCTGGGGGCAGGAGTTCAATCCGCAAGCATGGGCCACAGGCAGTTCGGAGATGCTGCTGCGCGACCAGCCCGGCTCGATCTTCTACGGGAACTCGTTCAGCAACGACGGGTACGAGAAGAAGAAGTTCGACTACATGCTAGCCAACCCGCCCTTCGGCGTCGAGTGGAAAAAGGTCCAGCAGGACGTCGAAGACGAGAGGCAAGCGCGTGGCTACGCGGGACGGTTCGGGGCTGGGTTGCCTCGGATCAACGACGGGTCGTTCCTGTTCCTGCAGCACATGATCGACAAGATGGAACCAGTCGAAGGCAAGGGATGCCGACTTGCCATCGTCTTTAACGGATCGCCATTGTTCACGGGGGCGGCCGAATCCGGCGAGTCGAACATCCGGAAATGGATCCTGGAGAACGACTGGCTCGAGGGCATCGTCGCGCTGCCGGACCAACTCTTCTACAACACCGGGATCTCCACCTACTTCTGGGTCCTCACCAACCGGAAGGACCCTGCCCTGGCGGGCAAGGTCATCCTGCTCGACGCCCGCGACCAGTGGGAGAAGATGCGCAAGTCCCTCGGCGACAAGCGCAAGCAGATCACCGACGAGCAGGTCGACCACATCACGGACGTGTACGGGAAAGCCCTCGTCGTCGCCGCGGACCCGGAACACCCGGACCACGACCGGGTGAGGGTGTTCTCGACAAGGGATTTCGGCTACCAGCGGATCACGGTGGAGCGGCCGCTGAAGCAGCGCTTCGAGCTCAGCGACGACACCGTCGCGACTCTGGAGTCGTCAAAGGCTCTGGCCAAGTGGGACGGGCGGGGCACGCTCATCGCGGCGCTCCGAGATGCTCTCGGCTCGGTCTGGTGGACGAAGCGCGATGCCGAAGAGGGGCTACTCACGGCCGCCAGGACAGGCGGCGCTCTCTGGCCGAGCTCAACTCCGGTGGCGAAGAGCATCTGGGCGGCGGTCTCGGTCTCCGATCCCGACGGCGAGGTCCAGACGGCGAAGGGGACGGACTTGCCGGACCCGGACCTGCGCGACTACGAGAACGTGCCCCTGGATGAGGACGTGAATACGTACTTCGCCCGCGAGGTACTCCCCCACGTCCCCGACGCCTGGATCGATCATGACAAGACCAAGATCGGCTACGAAATCCCCTTCACCCGCCACTTCTACGCGTACACGCCACCCCGGCCCCTAGCGGAAATTGATGCAGAACTGCGCGACTTGGAGTCACAGATCCAGAAGCTCCTAGGCGAGGTTACGACATGAGGACGAGCCCAGAATTTGTTCGGCTCGGATACCTTGCAGGCATCCAGTCGGGTATCACTGTGGACGGTAACCGCAACTTCGGATCGGACGCCGTAACCCTGCCCTACCTCCGAGTCGCGAATGTCCAAGATGGACATCTCGATCTTGGCACGGTAACTGAAATTACGGTACCGAGGACGACGGCACGTTCATCGACGCTCAAGCGTGGCGACGTACTTATGACCGAAGGCGGCGATCTGGACAAGCTAGGCCGCGGCACTGTCTGGAATGACGAGATCACGAACTGTCTGCACCAGAACCACGTATTCGCGGTCCGGCCAGATCAGCGCAGACTCCTACCGGAATACCTAACGCTAGTCACTCAGACAGCGTACGCACGAGCTTACTTTGAGAGCACTGGGACGAAAACTACAAATCTGGCTTCCACAAGCAGCAGCAAGATCCGCGATTTCAAGATTCCACTCCCCGCGCTCGACGAGCAACAAAGGATCGTCGATTTCCTGGACGGCGAAACGGCTCGGATTGATGCTCTCGCCACGAGCTACGAGGCGTATAAGGCAACCATCGCAGAACGCGCACAGCGTGTCACCAATACACTCATTGATGAGGCAGGCGATCCCGTACCGCTTAAGTACTTTGTTCAGTTCCGGGAAGGACCCGGAATCATGGCAGTCGACTTCCGTGACGAAGGAACGCCACTGATCAGGATTGCGGGGTTGCTGAACGGCGAGGTGACTTTGAACGGTGCGAATTACCTGGAGGACAAAATTGTTGCGACACGCTGGCGGCAGTTCCGTCTACGAATGGGCGACTATATCATCAGCGGAAGTGCGACTATGGGAGCGGTCTCCGTTGTCAATGATAAGACTATCGTCGGCGCCATCCCTTATACTGGGCTTATTATTCTGCGACCAACAATTCCGGACGTCTGTATGGAGTATGTCGCTATAGCAGTATCTTCGGGAATGTTCATCCGGCAGATCGACATGCTCAAGGCCGGTGCAACCATGCAACACTTCGGGCCGACACATCTTGCGCAGGTTTCACTACCCTTCCCCGAGCGTATTCGTCAGATCAAGATTGCTTCGGAAGCACGGCAGGCCTGGGACCAAGCATTGGAGATAACCACTTCGATCGATCGGCAACTCGCGGTTCTTGCCGAGCGACGGCAGGCGCTTATTACCGCGGCGGTTACAGGAGGGATCACGGTATGAGTCCTGGAGCGCATACCGAGTTCGCGTTTGAGGAGCGGGTCGAGTATGAACTGCTGCGGCGAGGGTGGATCCGAGGCCCCCGGGCGTATGACGCGGAGCTTGGGCTTGCCACTCCGGAACTGTGGGAGTTCGTCGGGAAGACGCAGGTTAAGCGGTTCGAGAAGCTGATCGAAATGCATGGCGGGAATCAGACCGCTGCGATGCAGGCGTTTGCGATCCGGGTCGCCAACGAGATCGACGCGCGTGGGGTCCTGGATGTGCTGCGGTACGGAGTGAAGGACCGGGGGGTACATATTGACCTGTGTTACTTTCGGCCGGGGCTCCTGATCGCCAAGAACGCGCTGAAGGAATACGACGCGAACGTGTTGTCGGTGGCGCGGCAACTGCACTTTTCGGCGCGGGACACGGCACAGTCGGTGGACCTGGCGTTTTTTGTGAACGGGCTGCCGGTAGCGTCCGTCGAACTGAAGAATCCGATGACCGCCCAAAACGCGGATCACGCGGTCGCGCAGTACCGGCGGCGAGATCCGAACGAGGCATTCTTCGCTAAGCGGACGCTGGTTCATTTCGCCGTGGATCCCGACCGGGCGTTCGTGACGACGCGGCTATCCGGAGGCGATACCGAGTTCCTGCCGTTTAACGTCGGGTCCGCCGGTGCGGGTAATTCGGGTGAGGCGGGGAACCCAGCGCCCGTTCGGAATGATTATTCTGTTTCTTATCTATGGGAGAACATCTGGGAGCGGGATAACTGGCTGGAAATACTGCATCGCTACCTTCACGTGCAGACAGCCGGGCCGAAGGACAATCCGCATGCGGCACCGCGGATCTTCCCGCGTTACCACCAGTGGCACGCGGTGCAGCGGATCGTCGCGGACGCACGGGAGTATGGGGCGGGGCAGGACTACCTGATCGAGCATTCGGCCGGGTCGGGCAAGTCCAACACGATCGCGTGGCTCGCACACCGGTTGTCCACCCTGTTCTCCGACGCCAACGAGCAGGTGTTCCACAAGGTCATCGTGATCACCGACCGGAGCGTGCTCGACCGGCAACTGCAGCGGACGATCTACCAGTTCGACCACACGCCCGGCGTGGTGATGCGGATCGATGAAGACTCCGCGCAGCTCGCCTCAGCCCTTGAGGACTCGACCTCGAAGATCATTATCTCGACGCTGCAGAAGTTCCCCTACGTCCTTGCTAGGGTCGCCGACGCCGAACTCGGTGGCAAGCGATACGCTGTCATCGTCGACGAGGCGCACTCCTCCCAGGGCGGGGACGCGGCGGCCCGACTACGGCAGGCGATCGGCGCAGCCAATGAGGCTCAGCCGGATGAGACGCCGCTCGATTACCTGGGCCGGATGCGGCGCAAGCAGCCGAACCTTTCGTACTTCGCGTTCACGGCCACGCCCACGTCGCGAACACTGAACCTGTTCGGCCGCTTCGACCCGGCACGGCCTAATCCCGATAAGCCCGGCGAGACCGGCATGAACGTGCCGTTCCACGTGTACTCGATGCGGCAGGCGATAGAGGAGAGGTACATCCTTGACGTCCTGGCCAACTACATCACCTACGACGTCAAATGGCGGCTGCGGAACCTTGCGGTCGAACAGCAGGATTCGTTGTCCGCAAATCCTGAGGTGGACGAGCGGAAAGCCAAGCGAGAGCTGCTCAGGTTCGCGGTGCGCCATCCCACATCTGTCGACCAACGAGCGAAGCTGATCGTCGATGACTTCCGGGATAGCGTCGGCCACCGGCTCGGCGGCCGGGCCAAGGCCATGGTGGTCACGTCCAGCCGCCAGGACGCCCTGACGATTTACCAGGCAATCCAGACCTACGCAGGGGCCCTCGGCCTCGGCACGCTCGTCGCGTTCTCTGGGTCGCTCCGCGTGGGCGAGCTTGAGTTCACAGAGACTCAGCTGAACGGATTCTCCGAGGGGCAGCTGCCGGAGAAGTTCGGGTACGTGCGAGCAGACGATCCGCATGCGGCAACCCGGGGGCAGCCCGAATACCGGCTGCTCGTCGTCGCCGAAAAGTACCAGACAGGTTTCGACCAGCCGCTGCTATGCGCGATGTACGTGGACAAGCCGCTCACCGGGGTCGCCGCGGTACAGACGCTGTCCCGGCTGAACCGGATCCACTCGCTCAAGTCACAGGACGACGTACGGGTGCTGGACTTCGTGAACTCAGCCGATGACATCCAGGAGTCGTTCAAGCCCTGGTACGAGACGACGATCACCAAACCGGAGGACCCGAATCTGCTCTATGACAGGCAACGGAAGGTCATGGAGTACGCGGTGCTCGCCATCCCCGAGATGGAGGCCTTCGTCCGGGTACTTACTGAGGCAGGTCCGGGTCGGCTGCCGGACGCTGCCGAGCGCGCCCTCCACGCACGGCTGTACGGGTACCTCCAGCCCGCCATCGACAGATTCGCCGCGCTGGACAGCGATGATCAGCGGGAGGAGTTCCGGAAGGCGCTGCGTGACTACACCCGGGCTTATGCGTTGATCGCGCAGATCGTCGACTGGGGTGATCCAGACCTCGAGCGTCTCTACCAGTACGGGCGGGTGCTTCTGCTGCGGCTGCCTGGGCAGCCCGCTACATCGGTGGACATCGGGGACGCGGACCTGTCGCACTTCCGGCTTGAGTTCACCGGAGCACACAACGTTTCGCTCGGACCTTCTGGTGAAGATGGCGTACTGCGTGGACACTCAGCTGATGGGGGTGGCTTGCATGAACCTGAGGTCAAGCATCTGGCGGAGGTGATCCGCGAGCTGAATGAGCGGTTCGGGCTCGACCTCGGCACTGGGGACGAGATCCTCGTGTACCAGCAGGTGGTCGGGCTGGTGTCAGACACCGAGATGCAGCAGGTCGGGTTGATGAACGACGAGGCGCGGTTCGGTCAGGTGGCCGACGACCGGCTCGACGACATCGTGGCGGAGAACGCCGAGCGGAACACCGAGTTCATGAAGCTGTACTTCGACAACGACGAGTTCCGCAAGGCAGTCAAGGAAGCGGCCCGACGTCGCGCCTACCGGATCATCACCGATCCGCTGCGCGAGGAGGCACTGGCGCGGCTGCGCGCCGAGATGGAGCAGGAGACCGGCGGGTCCGGCTCCGGCGTGTAAGTTCCGGCTAGTTGAGCGGCGGTGGCAGATGACAGACGGGAAACGGCGGCTCGCCGGCCGGTACCGGATCGACGGCTTGCTCGGCCGGGGCGGCATGAGCGAGGTCCATTTCGGCTACGACGAGCGGCTCGACCGGCCAGTCGCGGTTAAGTTGCTCCGGCCACCTTCTTACGTGCCTGCGTCGCCGGACTCGCCTGAGGCGGTGGAGATCCTCGATGCGCTTGATCGGGACCAGAGGCGGTTCCTGCGCGAGATCCGGATGACCGCTCGGCTGGAGCTGGCTGGCGTGCCCGCCGTCTATGACACGGGCGTGGACGATCTGCCGGAAGGGACGCGACAGCTGTGGCTCGTTATGCAGCTGCTGCGCGGATCAACTCTGGAGACGCTGCTTGACGGCACGTCTTTCTCGGATTCGGACACGCCTAGCGTCGCGTGGTCGGCGGCGATCGCCGCGCAGATCGCGGCGGTCCTTGCTGACGTGCACCGGGTGGATATCGTGCACCGCGACATCAAGGCGGCCAACATCTTGGTGACCGAAGGCGGCCTGGTCAAGGTGCTCGATTTCGGCATCGCGATCCTGCACGGGGCGGGGGCGCTGCCCAGGCTTACCCAGGTTGACCGCACCATCGGAACGCCCGCCTACATGTCGCCGGAACAGTGGGCCGGACAACTGGTCACGCCCGCTTCAGACGTGTACTCGCTCGGCTGCCTGCTGTTTGAGCTGCTCACCGGCGACACGCCGTTTCATGGGTCGTCGCGGGTTCCGCTGCGGGTCGCTCACCAGGAGTCCCCGGTGCCTTCCGTAGTAGTGGCGCGGATCTCGGCGCCACCCGAGATGGACACATTGGTGACGGCGATGCTGGCCAAGGATCCGGCCGCGCGACCAGCCGCCGAGACGGTTTACCAGGCGCTGCTTCCGTTTGCTGCCGGGACCATTACGGTTGCGGATGGCCCATTGCCGGGAGGTGACGAAGGTCGCGACCCGGTGAGGCCCTTCCGGCTACCGCTACTCGGCCAGACTGGCCACAGCCCTTTCCTGCGTACGCCTGCCGATGGTAATGCCGCCGATGGGCCTGGTACTAGGACCACGAGACCGCTTACCGAGGAGGAGGCCGCGCGGATGCGCGCTGACGTACAGATGCTTCTTGACAGCGAGCACCCGTCCGATGCGATCAGCCTGCTAGACGCGGGACTGGGCCGAGCCACACCCGGTTCGGTCCTCGAGCTGCAGATGCGACACACGCTGGCAGCCGCGCTACTGATCGAGGGCCAGTACACTCGTGCCGCCCAGCTTTTCGAGCAAGCTGGGGCAGCGTACCGACAGCACCTGGGCGCAGCTGATCCATGGGCGCTTGACTGCGCCTACCAGGCCGGGAACGCTTACGCGCAAGCCGGGAAACCGGACAAGGCAATCCCCCAGCTTCGCTACTACGTGGTGAACGCCGCCCCGCTAGCGCTACGGGACGTGGACGAGGCGGCCAAGGTCATGGAGTCCCGGTTTGTCATCGCCCAGTTGCTGGCGAGCACCGGCGAGACCGGGGCGGCGCTCTCGGAATTGCGAGCCGTACGGCAGCTGCTCTGCGCAGCCTACGGGCCGGAATCGGCGCAGGTCCGCAATCTCGACAAGCAAGCAGCTCGCCTTCGATCTGCACCACACACGACGCCTTGAGCTTATTGCGCGCAGCGGCTGAAGCCCCTTCCGCTCCCTCCACTCGGACCACACTGTCCGGCAACGGATCTAGGGTGGGCAAATCGAGCTACAGATCAAGCGGGCCTGCCCGCCCAGCGCAAGTTGTCGGCAGGTCGCCGCTTGTCGTCGAGCCGGAAAAGCGGTGGTGCCTCAGGAGCGAAGCCGGGTGACGTGCTCGCCGAAAACGGGTGGTCGGTGTGCGTCCGGCCAGTAAACGGCGTTTTGCGCGACGACAGGAAGCTGCTTCCCGATCGATCGCTGCCTCGGCCCGCTCGTCCAGATCGGCAGCGCCGAGCGCCAGCCGCCGGTCCAGCGCGGCGGCGTGGGCGCCATCCGCGCCCGCTCCCCCGCCGCAAGCACGTCCGCCGCCTCCATCGCCTCCGCCGCAGGCGCGACCCCGGTCCGCCGTGCCAGGAACTCCTGCACGTCTGGCCCGGCCGGCGGTCCGGCTCTGCGGCAGGAGCCGCCAAGGGGCGTCGCCCGGTGCTGCATGGGCTGCAGCTGTGGATCGCGCTGCCGGACAGCGGCCGGTTCACCGACCCGAGCTTCGCCCACCACGCCGGGCTGCCGGTGGGTCCGCCACCCGGGCGCGACGGTGACCGTCGTCATCGGCGAGTACCAGGGCGAGCAGTCACCGGCGCGCGGGCGGGCGCGGTTCTTCGTCATCGGGGGCGAGCCATTCCGCGAGCAGCTGGTGATGTGGTGGAACCTGGTTGCCCGCACCGCCGAGGAGATCACCCAGGCCCGC
>Ga0209530_1001274_pt1 | contig 12057 bp, 10 predicted proteins | sample BlaSpr_A8_Ref_O1_FD_187987 | JGI IMG/M metagenome (GOLD analysis project Ga0209530, IMG submission 187987) | Forest soil microbial communities from Thunder Bay, Ontario, Canada - Black Spruce, Ontario site 2_A8_Ref_O1 (SPAdes) (version 2) | ecosystem: Environmental > Terrestrial > Soil > Boreal...
TTCATGATGACGGGAGCGACTTGCGCATCTGTTTCGGGCAACAAGATTGCGAATTCGTCGCCACCCAATCGCGCCACGGTATCGGTAGCGCGCAGGCTGGACCGTAGTGCCTCCGCGACAGCCGCCAATACCTGATCGCCGGTCTGGTGGCCTCGCCCATCGTTTACCTGCTTGAAGTCGTCCAGGTCCATGTAGACCAGGGTTATCGGCCGGTTGTATCGTCGCGAGCGTTTGCACTCCATGTCGAGGGATTCCTCGAAAGCGCGGCGATTGGCAAGGTGGGTGAGATGGTCGGAACGCGAAAGGGATTTCTCGTTGTCGAGCGCCAACGCCAGCCGCCGTTTGTGCTCCTCGAGATCGGCTTGGGCCTGCACCTGCGCGGTAACGTCCTGCGCCGATCCGATTACATATCCGGCGTGCTCGCCGTCTTCGACCACGCGGTTGGAATACGACCAGGTGAATGGTTTGCCGTCCTTCGACTGCACCCTCATATAACCGCTGACCTCACCTCTTTCCTTAAGAAGCGCCAAGTATCCTTTCAGGTTCTCCTGCTGTTCGGGCACCAGCAGGTCGCGCAGATTTTTGCCCTTCAATTCTTCCGGCGCGTAGCCCAGCGCGGACGCACCCGCTTTATTCACGGAGATCAGAACCCCCGCCAGATCATGCGTGCACATTAGGCCGCCGCTTTTTTCCACTAGAGTGCGATAACGGTCCTCGCTCTTCCGCAAAGCTTCTTCCATGCGGTGCCTTTCCGCGATGTCTGAAAACGAAACGACGGCACCCTCGATTTTCCCGTGCATCAGGAGCGGCGCGCTGGTGCACTGCGCCATCAGGAATGAGCCGTCTTTTCTGCGGAACCAGTCCTCCGGCACTTTGCAAATCTCTCCGCTACGAATCACGGCAACCAGCGGACAGTCCTTCTCCGGGAGATGTGTGCCGTCGGGACGCGCGGCATGAACCATGTCGTGCATGGACCGGCCGCGGATTTCATCCTGAGAATAGCCCAGCATTTTCTCTCCAGCGGGATTCAGGAAAACCAACTTGCCATTCTCATCGAGCTGGTAGAGGCCTTCGCCGATGGTATTTATCACCGCGGAGAGTTTTAAGTGCGCTTGCGCCAACTGGGCGCCGACCGTGGCACGGTACTTCAAATCGCTCTGGACGGTAATGGAGAGGATTAACAAAAGAAACATTTGGCCGGCGAAGGCGGCGGTGAACAAAAGTTCGGTGCGCACTACGCTGGCAACGTATTTGTCTTCGCTCGATGCCTGGCGTCCACGAACTGTGCGATCTATTTCCGCCACGACCGTGCGGATGGCGTCCATCTGATCGTTTCCCTCGTCCGTGTTTACAATTGCGAGAGCAGCTTCCAGGCCCGCGTCCCTGCGCTTTTGGATGGTCAGTGCCAGTTCGTTAAATTTCGCGGATGTAAGGGTTTGCAATTGCTGCATCAACGGCGCGCAGTCGGCATCCTCTTTCGTCTGCTCCGCCAGTTGGGCGAGCCGGTCAGCGATCTCGGATTTGGCGGCAGTATAAGGAGCGAGATAGATTTCGTTACCGGTGAGCAGGAATCCGCGCTGGCCCGTTTCGGCATCCTGAATCGTGGTGAGATAGCTGTGTAAGGCGTCCACCTCGACCCGAGTATGGGCCACCTCTTCGCGATATTGCCGAAATTCCAAGGCCCGCTTGCGAAGATAGACCGCAAGAACCGCGAGCAACATGACGGCTAGCAAGAATCCGGCGAGCACGCGAGTTGGCAGACCAACTTTCACAGATTCTTATCTTAGTTTGTTTGCGCGCAGGAAATTTCGCGAAACCGCGGCAAATGACGAAAGGCGCAACTATTGCGAGCGGTCGGGATACTGCTGTCGGTGATGACCGGACTACAGAGACGATTGAACCTGGGCCACAGTTCAGTAGCCGGCGGCTTTGCCGGAGGCGCGTCCATCCGGGGCGCCTTGGAGCCAGCCGTCGCTGATTCGAATGGCCTCGACGAGAGCGGAGTACCCCTCGTCAACGGAATAGCCCATGCGTTTGAGGGCGGCGATAGTATCGGGTGAAACGCCGTGCTCGACGGTAAGGCGGTCCGGCTTCCATTGATCGTGGACACGGGGAAAGTCCACGGCATCCTGCAGGTTCATTCGGAAGTCAATCACGTTGACAATCACCTGAAGCACGGCGGTGATGATGACGGGTCCGCCGGGAGCGCCGAGCACAAGGAAGGGCTTGTCATCTTTGAGAATGATGGTAGGAGTCATGGAAGAAAGCGGGCGCTTGCCGGGCGCGATGGAATTTCGCTCGCCTTGCACGAGCCCGAACATGTTGGGCGTGCCGGGCTTGGAGGCGAAGTCATCCATTTCGTTGTTGAGCAGAAATCCGGCGCCGGGCAAAGTGACGCCGCTGCCGTATCCGCCATTCAAAGTGTAGGTGACGGAAACTGCGTTGCCCTGGTCGTCCACGATGCTGTAGTGCGTGGTGTTGGTGCCTTCGCTGCCGGAGGGCAGGCCCGGGCTGATCTGGTCGCTCGGAGTAGCGCGAGCCGGATCGATCGTTGCGCGGCGCTTTTGAATGTAAGCGGAATCGAGCAGCGCGGAGATGGGGTTCTTCACGAAATCGGGATCACCGAGGTATTCGTTGCGGTCGGCGAAGTAGCGCTGCATGACCGCGGCCAAGTAGTGGTAAGTCTCCGCAGACCCCGCTCCGGTTTTTTCGTATCCGGTGCCGTCGAGCATGGCGAGCATTTGCAGGATGCCGACGCCGCCGGAACTGGGCGGGGGTGAAGTAATGATGTGATAGCCCTTGTAATTACCTTCGAGCGGCGTGCGTTCGACCGCCTGATAATCGTGGAGGTCAGCGAGAGTGATCAAGCCTCCGTTCGCGGCCATGGCATCGGCGAGCAGGTGAGCGGTTTCGCCTTGGTAGAAATCGCGGGCGCCGAGACGCGCGATGCGTTCGAGGGTGCGGGCGAGCTCGGGCTGGCGGAAATTTTCCTGCCAGTCGTAGAAGGCGCCGTCCTTCAGAAAAATCCGCTTCGATTCGGGGAATTGCGAAAGCAAATTTTCAGCGTGACCTCCGCGCCAGGAATCCATTTGCGACTTTGAGACCGGAAACCCGTTGGCGGCGAGATCGATCGCCGGCTTCACCAATTCGCCCCAGGGTTTGCGGCCGAACTTCTGGTGCGCGAGTTCAAAGCCGCGCACCGTCCCGGGAACTCCCGAGGAGCGCCATCCCACGATGCTGTCGTTTGTGGGGTTGCCGCGCGAATCGAGATACATGTCGTGCGCGGCTTTGGCGGGCGCCTTTTCACGGAAATCGATGAAGGAGGTGCGGCCGTCGGCCATGCGGATGAGCATGAAACCGCCGCCGCCGATGTTTCCGGCGGCCGGATGCGTAACGGCCAGCGCGAAGCCGACGGCCACGGCGGCGTCGACGGCGTTGCCGCCGGATTTGAGCACAGTGACGCCGACGTCGGCGGCAAGAGGTTCCTGCGCAACCACCATGCCTTTGCGCGCGTAGACTGGCTCGCGGCCCTCGGCCGGTTGGCCGATCAGGAGCAGCGGGAGCAGGAGAAGAGCGACGAGTCGCGCAGCCTTACTTTTTTGCGGCGGCGTCATGGGTTTGGCTCCTAACTAAGAGACCGAGGCGGATTCGGCGTCGCGAATCGAGCTTCAGGGGCTAGAGCCCTGGATTTGCAGCGTCCTTAATAATGGCGGGGTTGAAACCCGCCGGTCTGCAGCCACAGAAACGGAATGTCTAATGTAGGGCTCTGACTGGCCGGATAATACGCTTCACGTGGCGTTGACACAACGATTTGCCGCCAGAACAGAGCCAACATGGGCTCACATCTGATTAACGCTATGCTATAAGGTTTGCGAAGAAACCCAATGAACAAGCAGACCCTCTTTCCTGCGTTTATCGCGTGCCTGCTCTTGGCTTCCGCGGCAGTTCTGCTTGCCGGCGGCCCCGCCGCCCGGCCTGCGGGTAACGACTTGTGGCCTACCAAGGGCTGGGCAACCGCCAGCCCTGCCAGCGTCGGGCTGGATGAGCAGGTTCTCCTCAAGCTGGATAAAGATATGGCCTCGGGGAAATATTCGCAGATGGTGGACAGCTTTGCGGTCTTCCGCTGCGGCAAGAAAGTTTTTGAACGCACCTACCCGCACGACTACGCAAAAATCTATGCGAAGGAAGCCAAGGAACGAGGGCCGTACAATGAGCGCCTTACCGGGCGGTACAACTATTTCGATCCGGAGTGGCACCCTTATTATCACGGCACGGATTTGCATACGATGCAATCCATCAGCAAGACGGTGACTTCGGTGATTGTCGGCGCGGCCATCCAGCGCGGTGACTTCAAAGCCGGCCTGGATACGCCAGTGCTGAAATACTTCGACACTTCGAAAGGGAACGCCGAAGTGAAAAACGTGGACGACCGCAAGCGCCGCGTGACCTTGCGTGATCTGCTGGCCATGACTACGGGACTCGATTGGAACGACGAAGGCTTCGACACCGGTGACAATCCGCAAAACGACACGAGCTTGATGGAGGCCTCTGACGACTGGGTGCAGTACGCGATCGACAAGCCCATGGTCGCCGAACCCGGCAAGGTCTGGAACTACAACAGCGGCGCTACGGAGATCCTTGCCTATATCTTTCAGAAAGAAACCGGTCAGGACATTGACGACTACGGCCAAAAATATCTGTTCGCGCCGCTGGGGATCAGGCATGAATGGAAGCGCACGTATCTGGGAGTGGTGGACGCCGAAGGCGGCCTGTCTCTGAACGGCAGCGACCTGGCGAAAATCGGTTACTTATATCTGCACGATGGAATGTGGGATGGCCGGCGAATCGTCTCCAGCGAATGGGTGAAAGAGTCCGTGACGCCCTACTTCCAAACCAATCCCGAGCCGCAGTTCAAAAATGAATTCAAGTATGGCTTCAATTGGTGGTTGTTCAAACTGCCGGATTCTACGAGCCGCGTGTGGATGGGCCGCGGATTTGGCGGACAGGACCTGTACGTGTTTCCAAAGCAGGGCCTGATTGTGACGTTTACGGCTTGGGATATTCTCCCCAGTTCGACCGGTACAGAGCCGAACCCGTCCGACTTTCTCCGTCTGGTGAAGACCGAAACTTGTACAAGTGACCACTGATGCGGCTGCCAAACCCAAATCACTTCATTTTCTCTTGCTGATGAGTTTCAGTCCATCCTCAGAGAGGATGAGATTCGAGCGGTTCGCCTGCCACCATCGCACCCACTCTTCGGGCGAATCAAAGTCTTGGTCCGTGATCATTTTCAGCCAGATCGAGGCGCTTTTGCTTCTATGCAGTTCAGGGTCATCGTATACAGCAAATACAGTGGACGCTTTTTCCCACTCCTCGTAGCGCGTATTTTCTGGATTTCGCAACCACTGGATAAAGTCATCCGCGTTCGAATAGCTCAGTCCCGTTTTCGCCTGAAGCATCCTGATCTGGGTCTCCTCTTTAGCTGGGATGCTCCTGTCGCCCTGGAGCAAATCGATCCATCCTGTAACTTCTTTACGCTTCACGTTCCACGGGTTCTGCCGTGGACTCTGGGCAAAAAAGTTCCGCCATTCACCATAGGTCGAAAAATCGCCCCCAATCATGTTGTGCAGATACTCCTGGATGCGACGCTGCTGCTCGCCGGTCATGATCTGGATGCTGCCGGCTGCGTCCAGCTTCAGTCCCCGCGAGCGCGCCTCAGGGTCATCGTACACGCGGAACTCATCCCACGAGGAGCGTTGGTACCCGTCGAGTGGGAGCCTAGACACGCCAAAAGGATCCGGGCCGAAGAACTCCGGTACTTCAAATTTCTTGTCCGCAAAGGGAACGAGCACATACGGCCTCCGAAGGTAGTTATCGGGCGGCTCGGGACGAACGTCATATTCCGGTCTTCGGACTTCCAACAGTTCGTCTGTTCCCGACCATGCGAGATACTCGCCGTTATTTTTCCACCACGCTTCAAGCTCGTCGTACGAAGAAAAATCCCGGCCCAGTAATCGCGTCAGCTCTCGGCGAATCTGTTTGCTTCGCTCGCTATCCCATTGTTCCGGATCGATCAACCAGGCCCAGATGCGCGCCGCTCCCACATAGCCCTTGGTTATCTCCTTCGGCTCATCCATTCCATCCATTGCGCTCTCGTTCAGGATCAAGCAAGTGCTGCGGTCGACCGAAGGACGCAGGATCATTTTCTTTCCCGTGTGCACCTCCGACCCCAGCCCCTTGTAGGCTTTCCAAAACCAATACACATTCGCACTCATGCCTTGATCGATGGCCAAACATCCAACCCCGTGCACGTTCAATGAAACCGGTGCTGTCGCAAGCATTCCCGCAAAAAGCGCGCAAGCCTGGCCGCCCGCCGCTAGCCATACAACCCTTGTGTTCGATATCCCGCCTCGCTTCGGAGGATAGCGGGACAGTTTGTTTGCGCTAGGCTGGGCACTCTCCGTGGGTGATGGTCCAGAATGCTCGTACAATACTGCCCAGAGCAGGCAAGGCACGGCAAGAATGATGCAGTAGCCCATGAAAACTCCCAGGGCCCAGAGGACCCAGGGAACCGCCATAACCGCCGCAAAGATCGCAACCGGTCGCATCGCGAGCAGAAAATATCTCCGAATGCGCCGCCCTCGGCTTCCCGCTTCAGGTGCGCGAGAGAGGAGGGGCATTGGCGCTATGAATAGAAGCCCGCCGATTCCCAGCAGAACTTCCGCCGGCAACTCATTTTCGTAGGAAGCCCATGTACCTGGGGCTGATCGGGTAGCCCAAACGAATGCTTCGATCAGCCATGAGCAAAGCGTCGCGCTGGCCGCCCACGGCATCGCCGACCTCAAATACCGATCCCACCGCGAGCGGTCGGGTCGCTGGTTCAGTCCAGGGTTTTGTTCAGATTTCCGTTTGGAGATTGCTTCTGCCGCCTCTGTTTGCAGCATGCGCCGTCGCAGAATTCCCAGCGATGTTCCGCCAGCAATGCCGCTCAGTACCAGGATCGTGGTGACATACCCAAATTGAAGACCATACGTGGTTGTATACGCGAAATTGAAATAATGAAGATTCAGCCCGGCTGGCCGAAACGATGACTCCGTCAAAGCCAGGAAGATCGCGGGGATCCCCACGATGCTCACGGCCGCGCTCGCCGCTTGAATCGCGGCCCCCACGCCACTGCTGAACTGTTCACGCCATATATAAGTCGGAACCAGAAGCGCCTGGATTAGGAACGCGGAAGCGAGCACGCACCCTTGCAGAGTACGCCCGCTCAAAACGGCGAGGTGCCAGTAGCCGGCGGTATAGACCAGGCTCAACGCGATCCAGAGTCCCCATACCAGCCGATACGAATTCACCGCGGACTTACGGGTTGTGCTCACGATTGGGATATCCTCCCGCTCGCTCCCCTTCTAAATTAAGGCGTTCATCGATTCTCGCGGCCGATCCCGCCATGATCGTAGCATGCGGCATGCGGCAGCGAGAGCTGAGTAAAGATGTAAGTTGCAAGTTCGGATACCGGTCCGGATGCCCGCTCCGGCCGTTCGCCGAGCCTTCCGGTTGTTCAGTGCTGCCCTGCCCAGTTCGACCGGTACAGAGCCGAACCCATCCGACTTTCTGCGTCTGGTGAAGACCGAAACTTGCACAGGTGACCACTGATGCGGCTGCCAAACGGGATCGCATTGGTGCGGTGAAGTTCGCACATCGAAATGTGCGCGGAATTTTCGGTTTCGCAAAAGGATTACTGGTGGTATGGTCAACGGCGAATAGTGTTATGACTAAAGCCGTAGAGAACTTCGCTCCAAAGCTCATCATTCTCACGGTTCGAAGGGCGCTTGCCACGAAGCGCCATCTCCTCTTCCAGTTCCTACTCTTAATTTTGTTTCTTGGCGCAATTGGCGGCAGCGCGAGAGCGGGGCTAGATATTCAGAATCCGCCTGCCGAGTCGCTTGGAGCGGGCTCACCATTTGCGATCTCCGACTTTGACGGGGATCTTCAGCCGGATTTAGCCAGCGTTGAAGCCGGCCACGACAATTCCGACGAAACTGACTACTGGATTCAACTTCACCTTTCCACCGCCGGGCAACAATTTATTCGGGTTGTGGCGCCTTCCGGAGGGCTTCAAATCGAGGCCCGCGACGTCAATGGAGATCATGCAATTGATCTGGTCATCTCCTCCGCCGGGCGCAGAGAACCCGTAGCGATATTTCTTAATGATGGTCACGGCATTTTTTCACGAGCCGAACCAGATGCGTTCCCGGGAGCGCTGCACGAATCCGGGGAGAATTGGGTTTCCGGCTTGAACCTTTTGCGGGTCGCGCTTGGCGTGACGCCACAGTCGGGCTCCAGCATTTGGCCGAAAGAGAAAGATTCACTGCATGACCGACCGCCGGCAGGATTCGTTTCGGCTTCGAATGCGGGATTTCCTCTGAGTTCCTTCGTAGTCTCCCACGCAGGGCGCGCACCTCCTTTCGCAGTTCAGCACTCCTCATAGCCCGGCTTAGCGCTGAAGCGGGGCCAGGCAAAGTCTGTCGTTCCGAGGCCACTCACTCTAAGTTTTTGGGACCCCTTTAGGAAAAAAGTATTGGGTGGTGTCACTAGCGCAATGCGAATGGTTTGCGCTATTCGTTTCCCGTGAGAATTTAGCAATGGAAATCGGATCCTGGGCCGGAAGGGAAAAATAAATGAAATAAATGGAGCAAGCCGATGGTTATAGCTGAAAGGTTGAAGTCTCTGCGGCTGTATCGAAGGTTGTCCCAGGGAGACATTGAGAAACGCACTGGCCTGCTGCGCTGCTACATCTCCCGCGTGGAAAACGGCCACAGCATTCCCGTGATTGAAACCCTGGAAAAAATGGCGCGGGCGATGGATATACCCCTCTACGCTCTCTTTTATGACGGCGAAGAGCCCCCCAAACGTGCTCCAAAGCCCAAACCATTGCCGGGTGGTTGGGGCAGCTCCGGTCGAGACGCGCAGGTGCTGGCAAAATTTCGCGAGTTTCTGAGCCGAACAAGTGATGCGGACATAAACTTCCTGCTGTTCATAGCTCAGAAAATGGTTCAGAAAAAGAAAGTCCAGGAACGAATTGGTAAAAAAACTTCGATAAAGGAAAGTATTTGAAGAGCCTGACTGATTCCAGGCGGGAAATTTCCTGACTCCCGTATCCGGCCAATTGGCCGAAAGAGGATTAATGAACAACCAAATCGTCTTGATCGTCCGATTTTGGGTGACGGCGCGGTCCAAGCCACTGTTTGTGGAGAAATTGAAAACACTTTTTGACCAGATCCAGCACGAGGCTGCATTTGTGAGCGCCTCGCTTCAGGAAGACGTGGACCATCCGGAACAACTTCTGGTCTATGAAGTCTGGCAGGGAACTCGCGAATCCTTCTTGCAGAACCAGATGAGCAAACCATACCGCATCGGTTTCGAACGGGCCATTCTTGAATTGAAGGTTGAAAGAACACCACAGTGGCTAAAGCCGGTAGCCAAGTGGAAATGAATTGCTAGTGCGAATCTCCGGTTGGCCGGCTAGTCAGGAAGCGGCGGGCCATTGTCGTTCCTTTGGGCGCTCACTTGGCCAACACCACGAGCGGCTTGCCTTTTTCGACGACGTAGGTGGCGATTTCGGCTGCCTTGCCGCTGCCGACGTTCTTCGCCGAGTGGATCACTCCGTAGGGTATGAAGTAAACGTCGCCGGCCTTGAGCGTTACGGGCGGCTGGCTCTCGAGCTGATACTCTATGGAGCCTTCGAGGATATAGACGATCTCTTCGCCGGGATGCGAGTGCATGGGGAATGCCGCTCCCGGGTCGAAATCCACGCGCACCTGGATGACTTCGCGTCCGGGGACGCTGAGATCGTGCCGCTGCAGAGCGGTGCGCTCGATTCCAGCCTGCTGCGACCGCGCCACGTGAAGCGTCAAACCGCTTACGGCGATCAACACTGCTACCGCGATGATTCGAGCCGTCTTCATCTGACCTCCTTTAGTGCTGCAAATATAGGTAAGTGAGTCTCGAGATCTCGTGAGTCTTCCGCGCGGCCGCGCCGCGAGCGATGAGGCGGCATCACGGTGCGTAATGGGTGAAGACATAGTCGTGATCTTTCGCAGGCTCGTGGCAGGGGAAGCAGGTCTCGTGCAGCGCCTTGTCGCCCGGCTTTCCGTCCTTAAAGTCAGCGAACCCCCAGCCGCCCGACTCGGGGTACTTCTTTGAGTCCTTTATCATGATCTGGATATTCACGGGGGAGCCGATAACGAAAGATTCAGCGCCGGGGAATGGACCGTCCAGGACTTTGTTGTTAGCTTCCGACGGGACACGAGTCCAATGAGCCGCGACGATGATGCTGCCGTCTGGGAACGGGAGGGTCCCTTCCTTGTAGGCTTTGATCGCTATATCGTTGCCGAATTGAGCGCGCAACTGGTCGAGCTTTCCCGGCACTAGAAGGTTGGCTACGGCGATTACTTTCCAATCGCGGTATCCGGTGGGGATTTTGACTCCGTAGATCGGGGAGGATTCTCCATCGGACTGCCCGGATGCGCGGGGCATGTAGGCGACAATGACGGCCAGGGTTGCAACTGCAAGCAGCAAGAAACCGATCCGTTTCACAGTATTCCTCCTTCTAAATTCTTGGGCGTCACAATTCGCTCTGGAGAGTCTCGCGTTCGCTCAGTTCGGCAGTTCCGTCCCGGCCTGTTCCGCCACCATGTAACTGGCGTACCAGTCGGGCCAGTCCGGGTCTGCTTTGCCGATGCGCTTCTCGTGCGCTCCGTGGGCGGCCTCCGCGCGCCGCATGGCGCCGGCCAGATCGTTCGCTGATGCGAAGGTGGTCGTCGCGGAGTCGATGCGACCGGGAAGCCGCGTGGTGATTTCCTGGAACAACCAGCCGTTGCCGTCGGGATCGCTGAACGAGGCGAACGAGCGGTAGCTGCGATGCTCGGGATCCGGCCCGCTGGCGCGAACTCGTCCAGACAGGTAGGCCTCGTCGGTGCCCGCGTACACGCCGCCGTTGTGAAACACTTCGCTGATCTGGACGCCGCGATCGAGCAACGCTTTGCGGGCGGCCTGGATGTCGGAGACGATCAGATACAGGCCTTGCGCGGAGCCGGGCGCGGCCGGGGTAACGTTTTTGCCGAAGATGACCGAGCACCCGGAGCCGGGAGGCGTGAACTGGATCACTCGGTAATCGGCGCCGGCCGCGAAGTCGGCGTCGAGCCGCCACCCGAGCTTGGCGTAGAACTCCTTCGCGCGGTCCACATCCGAGACGGGGATGACGACGATCTCGAATTTCATGTCAACCGGCGCGACTTTGGCGTCGATACCACGGACTGCGTTCGTGCTCATAGCTGCCTCCTGAGTTGTGTCATTTTCTTGCGTTCAGTGCCCTTAGCGGCGAACTTTACTCAAGTCACTTTTATTGTCAAGAGGATGGTTTTTTGCTTGACAACCCATAACCATATGGTTATGATTCTGACATGCAAGCGGCGACAGAAAACGTCTTCAAGGCCCTCTCCGACCCAACACGTCGAGCAATCTTCGAGCATCTATCTCGCGATGGGGAGCAGACCGTACATGCGTTGACGGATCGTGCCGGAGTGTCGCAGCCGGCCGTGTCCAAGCATCTGGGCATTCTGAAGAATGCCAGGTTGGTGCGCGACCGGCGGAAGGGGCGCGAGACGCACTATAGTGCGCATCCGAAAGCTCTGGTTCCGTTAATCAACTGGATGAGCGTCTATGGCGCTTTCTGGCGCGACCGATTTGATCGTCTCGAAAATCTACTGAAAAGGATGGACCAATGACCAATACCGCCCCGACACGTAGCCTCGTGATAGAACGTGAGGTACCGCATCGTCCGGAAAAAGTCTGGCGAGCGCTGACGCAAGGAGCGCTGATAGAGGAGTGGCTGATGAAGAATGATTTTCAGCCCGTGGTTGGCCACCGGTTCAACTTCCGATCGACGCCCGTGCCGGGTTGGGACGGAGTCATAAACTGTGAAGTCCTGGTGCTCGAACCGAATTCACGGCTCTCTTATAGTTGGGGCACTATGGGTACGGAGAGCGTGGTCGCCTG
>Ga0209530_1001275_pt1 | contig 12055 bp, 12 predicted proteins | sample BlaSpr_A8_Ref_O1_FD_187987 | JGI IMG/M metagenome (GOLD analysis project Ga0209530, IMG submission 187987) | Forest soil microbial communities from Thunder Bay, Ontario, Canada - Black Spruce, Ontario site 2_A8_Ref_O1 (SPAdes) (version 2) | ecosystem: Environmental > Terrestrial > Soil > Boreal...
CGACGGCAGTGTGGGATGTATGGTGAACGGCGCGGGGCTCGCCATGGCGACCATGGACATCATCAAATATGCCGGCGGTATGCCGGCAAACTTTCTCGATGTGGGCGGCGGCGCGAACTCCGAGCAAGTCGCCCATGCGTTTGAGATCCTGCTCAGCGACAAGAGTGTGAAGGCGGTCCTGATCAACATTTTTGGTGGAATTCTGCGCGTGGACACGCTGGCAACCGGCGTGGTGGAAGCCGCCAAGAAAACCAATATCAAGCTTCCCGTGGTGCTGCGGCTGGAAGGTACGAATGTTGACGAAGGCAAAAAGATTCTGATGAATTCGGGGTTGAACTTCGTCGTGACCGACACCATGAAGGATGCAGCCGATAAAGTTGTGGCGGCGGCGCGCGGGGTTCACGGCGCAACCGAATGGCGGTAGGGCAGCGAGGAATCATACTTATGGCGATCCTGGTGAATAAAGAAACGCGTTTGATTGTGCAGGGCCTGACGGGACGCGAAGGCACTTTTCACGCCAAGGCCTGCGCGGCTTACGGGACAAAGGTTGTAGGCGGAGTGACGCCGGGCAAGGGCGGAACGACCCACGAAGGCTGGCCGATTTTCAACACCATGCTCGAAGCCGTGGAGAAGACCGGCGCTGACACGACTGTGATTTTTGTTCCGCCGCCGTTCGCGGCGGACGCGATTATGGAAGCGGCTGACGCCGAACTGGAACTCATTGTGTGCATCACCGAAGGCATTCCCACGCTCGACATGGTCAAGGCCTGGGAGTTCCTGCAGAACCGGCGGTCGCGCTTGATTGGTCCGAATTGCCCTGGGATCATTTCGCCGGGCAAGTGCAAGATCGGCATTATGCCAGGTTCGATCCACAAAGAAGGATCGATCGGCATCGTGTCACGATCGGGCACGCTGACTTATGAGGCAGTGCATCAGCTCACGCAGCGTGGCATTGGACAATCCACCGCGATTGGGATTGGTGGCGATCCGATCATCGGAACCAACTTCCTGGATGCGCTCGACCTGTTCAATCGCGACCCTGAGACCGAAGCGGTCATCATGATTGGCGAGATCGGGGGCGACGCCGAGGAGAACGCCGCGGAATTTGTGAAGACGAAGATGAAGAAGCCGGTAGTCGGCTTCATTGCTGGACAGACGGCGCCTCCGGGACGGCGAATGGGCCACGCGGGCGCTATTATTTCCGGCGGCAAGGGGACGGCTGCGGAGAAGATCAAAGCCATGGAAGCAGCCGGCATCCGGGTGGCGAAGTCTCCAGCGGACATTGCGGAAACCCTTGTGGAAGTGCTCGGAGTGAAAGTTTAGTGCCGAGTGCCTGGTACCGAGTACCGAGTAAAGACACAAAATCAAGACAAAAACTTAAGGACTGGCAGCTCACTACCCACTATGAAGACTCTGCAGCGCACCCTTACCCTCGTGAAACCAGACGCCGTCGCAAAGAATGCGGTCGGCGACATCATTGAACAATTTGAGAAGAATCGATTCCGCATTCTCGCCATGAAGATGCTGGAAATTTCCAAGTATCAGGCGGAGCAGTTTTATGCCGTGCATGCAAGCCGGCCATTCTATGGTTCGCTCACCGACTTCATGTCGAGCGGGCCGATCGTCGCGCTGGCTCTGGAAAAAGAAAATGCCATCGCCGATCTGCGCAAGCTCATGGGCTCCACCAACCCGGCCAACGCTGAGGAAGGGACCATCCGCAAGAAGTGGGCTTCGAGCATTGAGCACAACGCGATTCACGGCTCCGATGCCGAGGATACCGCGCGCTTTGAGTTGAGTTTCTTTTTCGCGGGATACGAACTGGCGAAGTGACGGCTTCGTCGCCTCGCGACTATCCTAGTGGCTCGAACAGGTGACCTTCCACGCGATCCGCGACTTTGGGTAAGTCTTTGCGCGCGTATTGCAGGAAGTGGGGCGACGCGCGGTGGGCCTCGAGCGCGGCATCATCTTTGTACTGCTCGTAGATGAAGAAGCGCCGCGGTTCGGTCTTGTGCCGGTGGACCTGGTAGGTGAGGCACCCGGGCTCCTTCCGGGATTCTTCGGTCAGCTTCGCAAAAATTGGGGGAACATCTGAATCGCGCCCTGCTTTCGCCATCCACGTTACCGCCAAAACCACCATCGTGCGCTCCTCGCGTAGCCTTCGCTGACAAATCCGAACTTAATTCTAGACTTTCCGGGCTTAGGTTGTCTTCAACTCGTTAGCAAATTCGTCTATAAAAATTGTGTGATCCCGGTCCGGACCAGTCGAGACCATGCCGACCTTCGCCCCGCTCTCTTTTTCCACGAAGGCCAGGTATTCGCGGGCCAACTTCGGCAACTGCTCGAACTTCGTGATGCCTTGCGTGGACATTCTCCACCCGGGCAGCTTCCGATAAATGCATTCCAGCTTGTCATAACCGCTGGCTTGAGCGGGAATTTCCATGGTCTTTTTTCCGTCGACCATATATCCAACGCAGACCGGAATCTCCTCGAGTTCATCGAGCACGTCCAGCTTGGTGACTACGAGCCAGGAGATGCCGTTGATCATGCCCGCGTAACGCAACAGCGGCAGGTCGAGCCAGCCAGTGCGACGAGGACGGCCCGTAACCGCGCCGAATTCGTTGCCCCGCTTGCGAAGTTGCCCGCCCAATTCGCCTTTCTGCTCGCTAGGGAACGGACCTTCGCCGACCCGTGTGCAGTATGCCTTGGTAAGTCCAATCACCGATTCAATCGCATTGGGCGCGACCCCAGTTCCTATCGCGGCACCGCCCGAAGTGGCGCTCGAAGAGGTGACGAATGGATATGTGCCGTGATCGATATCGAGCATGGTGCCCTGCGCTCCCTCGAACAGGATCGCCTCGCCCTGGGCCAAAGCCTGGTTCAACAGAACTGCCGTGTCACAGACAAACGGCGCAATCTTCTCGGCGGCCTGCGCGTATTCCGCGTACATCTTGTCGGCGTCGAGCGGCTCGGTATTGAACAACGCGTGCGCGATCATATTCTTTTCGCGCACCGCGTTTTCGATGTGTTTCTTCAGTAGGTTTAGATCGAGCAAATCCACGGTTCGAAGGCCGCGGCGGCCCATCTTGTCTTCATAAGCCGGACCGATTCCGCGCGAGGTTGTTCCGATTTTCACCCGGCCGGGAGCATTCTCCGCCGCCAGTTCGATCATGCGGTGGTAGGGCAAAATTACCTGTGCGCGATTGGAAACAAAAAGATTTCCGTCGACCCTCACGCCCGCCTCGCGGAGCGCGCCTACTTCCTTCAGAAAAGCCATAGGGTCAAGAACCACGCCATTGCCAATCACGCTGCGGCAAGCCGTGCGCAACACTCCGCAAGGAATCAGCTGCAGGACAAATTTTTGGCCCTTGATGATGACGGTATGGCCGGCATTGTGCCCGCCGGCATAGCGGGCGACGACGGAAAAGCTCTCCGATAAAACGTCGACAATCTTTCCTTTTCCCTCGTCGCCCCACTGGGCGCCGACAATTACGGCGGTCTTGCCTTTTTTCACTGCCTGCTCCATTACCAGGATTCGCGGGCACACAATTACGCTACACCGAGGGTCGCACACGTCTTGCCGCGGCAATTACTTTAAAGGCTTACTGGGATGAAAGCGGAGAAGATGTGTACGAAGTATCTTATCGCGGCTATACAGCGAATGGCAACGGAAGGGGTCGGAAAAACCAAATCGCTTTAGGTTAAGATGGGATCTCATGCCCAAGTTTGAAAAACACATCTTCGTTTGCGGCAATCAGCGCCCTCCTGGTAATCCCCGAAGATGCTGCGATCCCAGCGGCCAAGCCAAGCTGCAGAAACTATTCAAGCAAAAACTGGCGGAGCATGGTCTTAAGGGGAAAGTTCGAGCCAATCAATCAGGCTGTCTCGATCAATGCGAACATGGGCCGAACATTGTCGTGTATCCCGAGGCGGTATGGTACGGATGGGTCACTGAGGCCGACGTAGATGAGATTATCGAATCCCATATCATCGGCGGCAGGCCCGTGCAGCGTCTGATGATGGCCGACCCCTGTATCAACACGGCCACGTGCGAACACCGCAAGGAACGCTCAAGCGGCTAGGTGAACGTGCTAGAGAGCGCAGTCTGCCGCTAACCTCTCTCCGCTGAATTCCCCGCAGTGTATTTCTGATAGGAGACGATTCGGAGTCGCTGTCAAGATCGTGCAGCTCTCGATTGCTTGCCCTCGGGCATCGGTCCACCTTTCCCGCAGTCCGGCGAATGAAAATAACTCGCCTTCGCCAACCTCGAAACAATACGGCTGCTTCGTCTTGCCGTATTTCTTCCACTCGTAGAATCCATCAGCCGGAATCAAGCATCGTCGCGACTTGAAGGGTTCGTAGAACGAGGGAGTGGTGGTCACGGTTTCCGACCGGGCATTGATCGTCTTAAAGCTGCCCGTTGGGTCTTTCGCCCACGATGGAATCAACCCCAACGGACTAGGGACAATTCGCGACGACGTTCCTTGGGATTCTGGCGAATGATTGGGATGGGCTGAGTCGGGGCGACTGTCCCATGGAACTCCTACTTCGACTTTTGCGTGGCTACGCTTTTCTCGAATGAACTCCGCGGCGGTTCGTACGAAGGTTTGTCGGGGCTGAAGTTCGTGGTCAAGTAATCGATCAGACCATCATGATCATCCGTGTCGACTACTGCTCCCCACTTCACCATCTTGTCGACTTCTCTCGCCCAGGCGGCTTTGCTGAGGCGCTGTTGCAGAATGATGCGCGCTTCATGACACTCCAGACAGGATGTGGTGGCCTTCGCCTGCATAGGGCCGGAGGGAAGGTCGTCGGTTGCCTTGGGTGACTCTGGCTTCTGGACGGGCGCGGTGAAGGATGACATCGTGGCCAACATAAAAGGGGCTAGTGCCAACGCGGCTGAAAGCTTCTTATGCGACATGGGTCTTCACCTGATCGGTGGCGTTGTACAGGTAGCCGTTGGGATTCCAAGCCGGAGTGGCGGGCTGGGTGCGTCCCTGACTGTCGGTAGCGCGAGAGAGGAGCGTGTAGTCTCCGCTTTTGGCCTTCCATTCATAGTTCCAGAGGCGCCAAGCATAGTGCGCCTGGTCGTGGCCGAGGGTGGCAGGATTCCAGCTTGCGCCGCCGTCGGTCGAGACCTCGACCTTCGCGATGTCGGCTTCGCCAGCCCATGCGGCGCCGTGGATCGCGACTCTTCCGGCTTTCAGGCTGGCGCCGTCGAGGGGGCCAGAGATCACGGACTTCACGCTTAATCCAGTCAGCGGGCGGGTATCTTCTGGTTTCACTGCGTCTCCGGGCTTGACCGGCTCATTGGGAAACCGGTAAGCGGGACTCATGAAGTTGCCGACGAATTCCGATTCCAGAATTTTGATCTCCGTCAGCCACTTGCACGATGCAGCGCCGATCCAACCTGGCACGAGGGCGCGTGCGGGAAAGCCGTGATGTTTGGTCAAGGGAGCGCCGTTCATATGTGTAGCGATGAGAGTGTCGGGGTCCAGCGCTTTTTCGATTGGTATGCTGCGAATAAAGGGAGGGACTTTGCCCGGGACTTCATCCAGGCCGCGGAACATGACGTGCTTGCCCCTGGGCTTCACCCCGGCTCGGTGCAGGACTTCGTGGAGACGCGGGCCGGAGAATCGCGCGGTGCTGACGGCACCCTTACCCCACTGAATGCCGGGGACCTGGGGGCGGTGCAGACTGCGACCATTGCCTGCGCATTCGAGCGTGTTGACGACCCAGTGAGATTCCAGTTTGGAGAGGTCAGCAAAGGTTAATGTCAGGGGCTTCTCGACTTCTCCACCGACCGTCAACCGCCATCCCTCGGCGTTGAGGTCACTGGCGTTGAGTTCGCTTGGTTCGTGCATGTGATTCCGGACGAAAAAGTGAGGAACCGGAGTCAGCCAGGTGTCGAGATACTCGACCGGGGTTTCCAGGTCGACGAAGCGGAACGAGCGGACGATCATGCCGTCTTCGCCGGGGATCGCAATGGTGTCGCGCTGGGGGATCGGGAGCGACCACAACAGTGGCGATGGAGCCATGCTGGCGGCCAGTGCGGCCCAAGACATCTGCTTCAGTAAATCGCGCCGGGTCGTGGTCATCGGACTCTCATTCCCGATCTGTGACGATCGCCCCAGTGTTCGAGGATATTGATACAGGCACTGCAAATTCTCATTCACGAGCTAAGCGCTGTCAAGCGTATGGATACGACGAAGGCGGCGGCGGAGCGATCGGCTGACTTAGGATTTACGACGAAAGCTTTGCCGCGTCTGTATCGTCGGCCAGCGGTGGACGCGATGCGGTCGGGAAACGGCGTTCGAGGAAGTGTTCCGGATTAGAAGCGGGAGGTCAGCATATCGGCATTGACGAGTGGCCAAATCCCGATTGCTCCCGGGATGATGGACAATGCGAAAGCCCACGCCGTATCGCGCGCCCTTTGTCCGTTGCGTTCGCGGGGTCGCCGTGAGTCGCAAACCTATGCGGGTCCTCTGCGAGTCACGTCAGCTTTGCCATATCGCAGTCTGCACGGTAAGCTTCGCGATGAGATCGCGGCGAATTGCATAGCCTAGCCCGGCTGACTGGGGAACTCGTATCGTGCCACGCCGAGTAACCTCAACTTCGGGTTCAATGATGTCCTCGTCCCAGTAGCGCTTGCTTGCAGAGAGGTCGCCGGGCAGCACGAAACCAGGCAGAGTCGACATAGCAATGTTGTGAACCCGGCCAATTCCCGACTCGAGCATTCCGCCGCACCATACGGGAATCCCACGCTGGCGGCAAACATCGTGCACGCGTCTGGCTTCTGAGTGACCGCCAACCCTGCCCAGCTTAAGGTTGATCACTTTGCAGGCTCGCAGTTCGATTGCCGCTAATGCGTGCCGCGAATTGTGAATGCATTCATCCAAGCAAATGGGTGTTTCGAGATGTGCCTGCAGCTCCGCGTGCTCGTACAGTTCGTCCCAAGCAAGGGGTTGTTCAATCATTAGCAAATCGTAGTTATCGAATTGCCTCAGGAACTCTATATCCTGAAGACAGTAGGCGGAATTAGCATCCACCATCAATTTGGCAGTCGGAAACGCTTTCCGCACGGCGTGGACCGTCTTGACGTCGTTTCCGGGCTTGATTTTGAGCTTGATCCGCAGATAACCAGCCGCCAACTCCTGCTCAACCTTTCCTACTACAAGTTCTGCTGTAGCCTGGATTCCCAAAGAAACGCCGCACGGAATTTCAGTTAGAGTTCCTCCCAGCAGTTGATGAAGGGGGATGCCCAGCCTCTGGGACTCGATATCCCACAGAGCGTTTTCCAGTCCGGCCCGGGCCATCTCGTGGCCTCGAATCCGGCTCATTAGTTGGCCTGCTTCTTGCGCAGTTGCGACGGTTTTCCCCAACGTCAAAGGCACAATAAAGTCACGCAGGATATGCCAGGCAGTGTCGGTTGTTTCACGGTTGTAATAAGGGTCGCCGTCCACAGTGATTTCTGCCCAGCCAGAGAGTCCGTCCGATCTCACCTCAACCAGGAGAACGCGACGGTCGCGGGTAATCGAAGAACTAGTCTCAAATGGCGCCTTAAGGCGCATCCGCAGTTCACGGGCGGTAATGCATTCGATCTTCATTCGGGAGGGCCAACTGGAATGCAACGTATGTTGCATTTCCCAGCATCGTAAATCTACAAACGGGCGAGCCTTACACGCTCGGCGATTTCAACGATGACATTAGCCTCACCGGAGAGTACAACGACCGCTGGAACATGACCGGACCGCCAAGCAACATCCATTGGTCGCAAATTTCGCCGCTTCCATACGTCAATCCCAATGCAACCGTCTCACCCTTCAACTTAAACTCCAATGGCGATGTGATTGGCGGCACTACACCGGCAGCACAGCTCTGCGTGAGTCAGGCCTACGCCACCGGTGGAATCGGGGCAGCCGACAACCTTGGCGGCCCCAACGGTTATGATCTCGGATGCTATGTATCGGGCGCCACCGTGTTTACGCCTCCGGCATTGGGCACTCAAGGCGATATGGGACGAAACATTTTTCGCGGACCCAACTTCACGAACTGGGACATGTCTTTATCGAAAGCCTGGAAGCTGAACGAACGCTTCAAGTTACAACTGCGGGGCGAGGTCTTCAACATTCTCAACCACGCCAACTTCGACGTGTTTACTATGAACACCGACTTGTCCGCTCCGAGTACCGTGGGCACCGTCGTCTATACACCCGATGTCGCTGCGGCCAATCCCGTGATCGGCTCCGGCGGTTCCCGCCATATTCAGTTGGGAGCGAAAGTAATCTGGTGACGAAAATTTGGAGTTCCGCCGAGGTTTACGGATGAGACGATTGCACCTGCCGTATCGGCTCGTGTTCACCGCTGCGCTGCTGCACGTCCTGCTGACGGTCTCTCCGCTATTTGCCGGCGACCCTGCCTATCGATATTTTCGCTCCGGAAGTCCCACCGATGTGCCGACCAAAACCCAAGGCGGCTTTGCCCTCATGGGCGGCGGCAAAGACCTTGACGCGGCGTTTCGGTGGATGTGCGAGCGATCCGGAGGCGGAGATTTTCTTGTGCTTCGCGCCACCGGAGACGACGCCTACAACCCCTACATTCAGTCTCTCTGTCACATCAACTCGGTATCGACACTCATAATTCCCGACCGTACGGCCGCGGCGGATCCGTTTGTGGCAAAAGCGATACGTCATGCGGCGGCCGTCTTCATTGCCGGAGGCGATCAGGCGAACTACATCAATTTCTGGATGGGAACGCCCGTGCAAGAGGCGCTGAATGATGCGATCATCCGGAAGGTTCCGATTGGCGGAACGAGTGCGGGGCTGGCCGTTCAGGGCGAATTCGTGTACTCGGCTCAAGGCGACGCTCCGGATGGACCAGACCTTAAATCGCCTGAGACTCTGTCGAATCCATTCAATCCGCGCGTCACCATTGTGCAGCGATTCCTGAGCAATCCGCTGTTGAAGGCTACGATTATCGATACGCACTTTGCCGCGCGTGACCGCATGGGCCGGACGCTGGTGTTTATGGCGCGGATTCTACAGGATCGATTGGCCTCCCGAGTTCGGGAGATGGCGGTGGATGAACGCACCTCTGTTCTTCTCGAACTGGATGGAACCGCAACCGTGGTTGGCGCGGGTTCGGCCTATTTCCTGCAAGCATCGCAGCTTCCAGAAATCTGCAAGCCAAATACTCCTTTAACCTTTCGCGGAGCGATGGTGCACAGCTTGCGTGCGGGCGAGAAATTCGATGTGCCGCAATGGTCGAGCAGCGAGGGTACCTCGTATTCTCTCACGGTGGAATCCGGGGTTATTCATTCGACTTTGCCGGATGGCGCTGTGTACGTGAAGAACAAATAGGATTTCGGCGGCGTCGGCATAATGGTCGTCTGCTTGCCGGGTGACGTCGGGCCGATGATCACCGCTCTTCTCTCTGACGAGAACCGGTGGGTGAATGGCCAGAGAATCGAAGTCTCGGGGGGAATTTCCTCTGACCTGTGGATGGCCAGCTGGATGGTCGGCATCCTCGGTAGCGAGACTGACGCCGGTGCTTTGAGAGCCGCCCTACAGCGAATTCAGCGTAACTGACACGAGCTACGGGCTGAACTCAAGCAGCTTCTTCAGAAGCAATCTGAAACCCTGAATGCACGGGCATTTGGTGGCGTCAGCGATACCGAGCTTATTGAGTATGAGCTAAGGCAAGAAATCATTGCCGATATTGAGGAGCAGCTTGCCCCCTCTGCCGCCGCACAGGCTCGGTTCGGAAAGTCCGGCCAGCCGCAGGGATTGCTGTCAGCGAGTGCGGCATTCTCCGTGATCCCAATCACCCTGATACCGAGTCCCTGTGCACGAAGTTTTTCCTCGCAAGCTGCGGACTCAAGCCGCCGTGGAGTAGAGGAGACCTCGGGCTTTGTGACTCAGGACAGATGCGTGCTCAGACTTTGAAACCACTTCCGAAATACCAATCAACCGGGCTTGGTGCTCCGCAACCTTGTCACCAAATGCGCTGTACATAATCAAGGGCACTGTAGGCATCAACCGTTTCAGAACACGCGCCGCGTCAAAGCCGTTCATCACAGGCATTGAAAGGTCTAGCACGATTATGTCGGGGTGCAACTCCCTCGCCTTCTCAATTGCTTTTTTTCCGTCCTCTGCTTCCCCGCACACTTCAAAGTCTGCCTCCCGTTTGAACAGTTCGCAAAGCCCACGACGGAGGAACGCATTGTCATCCACAATCAACACGGATTTTATGGCAGTGGGGCTCATGGAAGTTTCCTCGCATAGACGGAGGCGCAGTTTCGCAGCCAAACTTGGGATGCAGAAAAGAACGATGGTGGTTTACTGAAGAGTTTAACTCTGCGGTTCGATCTGCATGCTCTCACCTTCTGCAAGCCTCCGTTCCACCGTCAACCTCTGGACGAAGCATTCTCGGCAATGCGGCACAAGCGGAACCGAGTAGCGGCTATTCTGTACGTAGGGGAGAGCTTTTTGTAAACAAGAAGGGCGTCCAGACCAGCTAGTTCTGGCCGCCAGCAAAACTTAAGAGCGTCAAAAGACCCTCCTACGTGCACATTGGATCGACCCCGCCGAGCACGCAAGCTTCCGCAGTTACCTGAATCAATGTTACTCATGATCCAGTTAGGCCCATCGGAGCCATAGCCAAGAAACAGCTTACATCGTAGGCTGGTGGTGAGCAGACTTCGGGGGAGGGCTGTTCAACCGTAAGCGCCCCATGACTTAATGAGTTTGGGGCGTTTTCGTTTTTCTCCGGGTAATGTTGCTTGCCCGATCCGCCGATCAGTCGGTAGACCTGCCGCCAAAATTATCCTCCGCGTTTTCCCGAATCTTCCACCGGACCCTGTCGGGCTTTCATCGAGCCTCGCCCTTGCACCCCGACTTCCTAAGTACCGGTGCAGGTGGCGTCCCCGATTGAGGCCAATTTGTCGGGCCACTTCGGCCTTGAGCATCGTCTTGGAAATGCTCTAGAGTTGGGTATGAAAAGTTCCCTGGAAATGGCGGCAGCCCTCGTCCTGACATTGCTGATACCTTCGACCCTAATCGGATGGGGAACCGAAGGGCACGAGATCGTGGGGTTGTTGGCTCAGAGACGCCTGACCGAGAACGCAAAAACAGGCATTCGCTCCCTGATCGGTGATGCGAGCCTCGCCTCCATCGCAAACTGGGCGGACGAAGTTCGACCGGAGCGCGATGAAACCTACAACTGGCATTTTGTCGATATCCCCGCCAGTGCTTCAAGCTTCTCGGACGAGCGGGACTGTTTTCTGCCCAACAGCAGGCACAAGGGTTCGGCTACCGACCATCACAATTGCGTGGTGGATCGGATAGAAATATTCGAGCACGTTCTCTCCGACAGCAATGCCCTACGCGATGATCGCATCGAAGCATTGAAATTTCTCGTCCACTTCATCGGTGACGTGCATCAGCCGTTCCATGCAATCGGGGAGGCGGCTGGCGGCAACGGAATTGCCGTTACGGAGTTCGGCTCAACTGAGTGCGGGCGGCATCCATGCAATTTGCACGGTGTTTGGGACAGCGGACTCATTCAACACACTGGCATGGGACGAGATGAATACGTTGCTCATTTGGAGAAGCTGATCGCCGACGAGCATCTGACCGCCATCGGGAATCCGGAGGACTGGGCGAATGAGTCGCACGGGGATGCACAATCGGCTTGGTTGCCTGATGGCACACAAGTCGATGAGAACTATTATCGGATGGAAATCAAGGTCGTTGACAAGAGGCTCGCACTAGCCGGGTTACGCCTCGCTTCCGTCCTGAACGAAGCTTTCGCACACGTGCTGCATTAGGAAAGAAAGATGACTTCAGGCTTGACCGAATACCCGTTATTCTCGATCCGGGGATGAAGGATGTGAGCGCGGCGTCCGACCTCCTGAAGCGCCTTACGATCCTCGGCTGATACTCGGTGAGCAGTTGGTCGATCAGCTTCGCTGATCGACTCTTTGTCGCATCCCGCAGATTCGGACATTGGCGATACGATGATGCTTAGCCTCTATTTTGCGCTCGGCAGCATGGTCAAG
>Ga0209530_1001277_pt1 | contig 12031 bp, 8 predicted proteins | sample BlaSpr_A8_Ref_O1_FD_187987 | JGI IMG/M metagenome (GOLD analysis project Ga0209530, IMG submission 187987) | Forest soil microbial communities from Thunder Bay, Ontario, Canada - Black Spruce, Ontario site 2_A8_Ref_O1 (SPAdes) (version 2) | ecosystem: Environmental > Terrestrial > Soil > Boreal...
GGTAGCCAGCGCGGTCGTTGCCAGCACCAGCGCGGCGGCGCCGTTGTTGACTACGAGCGCGTCCTCGGCTGCCGGACACGCGTTGAGCAGGGCTTCGCGGACCGCGACCCCCCGCTTTGAGCGGGTACCTGTGGCTAGGTCGAGTTCCACGTCGACGTAGCCGCTCGCGGAGATCAGTGCTTCAATCGCGCCCGAGGCCAGCGGCGCACGACCCAGGTTGGTGTGCACGACGACTCCGGTGGCGTTGAGCACGGGCCGCAACTTCGTGGTCGTGCGGGCGGCCAACGACGCCACCACAGCGTCCTGCACCCGGTCGGGCGGCAGGTCACCGCGCCGAGCCTGATCCTGGATATCGCGCACCGCCGCGCGTACGACGTGCTCGCCCAGCCGGCTTCTCGCCTGCCGCACTGCCGGGAGCGCCAGCAACTGATCTGTGCGCGGAATCAGGCGGCGCGGGTCGGTCTGGGTCACTTCTATCCTCGACCTCCCTCCTAGCCTCGAAGACAGCGACTTGGCGGAGGCGGACGGGAATCGAACCCGCCAGACCGAGATGCTCGATCTCACCGGTTTTGAAGACCGGGGGGACCACCAGGAACCCAAACGCCTCCACGCACAAACCTAGCTCTACGAGGGTGCAGTGGCCGAGCGACGGCACCACGGGTCGGGCTCGCGAGCGTAACGCCACGGCGATTTTCTGCCCGCGATTTCGCCCTCCCGTTACGCTCGGCGACTGCGCCACGACACGCCTCGTAGGCTCGGGCTATGACCCCAACGCGGCTCACCGGGTATGCGCACGGCGGCGGCTGTGCCTGCAAGATCCCGCCCGGTGAGCTCGAAGAGGCGGTCCGCGGTCTCGTCGGACAATCGGGCAAGGACGTGCTCGTCGGGCTCGACGACGGCGACGACGCGGCCGCGGTGTTGGTCGGTGATCTCGCGGTGCTGTCTACGGCGGACTTCTTCACGCCGGTGGTCGACGACGCCTATGACTGGGGCCGGATCGCCGCGGCCAACGCGCTTTCGGACATCTACGCGATGGGCGGGCGGCCGGTCGTTGCGATCAACCTGGTCGGCTGGCCGCGTGACCTGCTGCCCCTGGAGCTGATGACCGAGGTGCTGCGGGGCGGGCTTGCGGTGGCGTCGGAGGCGGGCTGCCCGGTGATTGGTGGCCACTCCATCGACGACCCGGAACCAAAGTACGGGATGGCCGTGACCGGTGTGGCCGACCCCGGTCGGCTGTTGCGTATCGACGCCGCCGAACCGGGCCTGCCGCTGACCCTCACCAAGCCGCTCGGCGTTGGACTGCTCAACAACCGGCACAAACAGACCGGTGAGGTGTTCGCGGAAGCGATTGCGATCATGACCCGGCTCAACCGCGACGCCGCGGCTGCCGCGGTGGCGACCGGCGTGCGCGCGGCCACCGATGTGACCGGCTTCGGGCTGCTCGGACATCTCTACAAGATGTGCCGAGCGTCGCGTGTGGGCGCGGTCATCGACCGCGCCGCGGTGCCGGTGATCGCGAGTGCACGCGAGGCGCTGCGCGACGGGTTCGTCTCCGGTGGGACTCGCCGCAACCTGGACTGGGTCCGGCCGCATCTGCATCCCGGCTCCGGTGTCACCGAGGACGATCTGCTGCTGCTCGCCGACGCGCAGACCTCCGGCGGCCTGCTCGTGGTCGGCGAACTACCCGGTCACCCCGTGATCGGGCACACCGTCGACGGTCAGGGAATCGAGGTGCGCTGAACCGGCCGGGTCAGCCGGCGGTGGTGATCGAGTCGTCCGTGATACCCGCCGCGCGGCGCGCGGCCAGCCTGCGCTTCTGCGGCTCGATCGTGTAGCGGGGGTGGCGGGCTGATTCCTTCCCCGCCTCGAAGACACCGAACCGGGTGAGCGCCGATGCCGTCATCAGCGCCAGACCGGACACCGCTGCGACGCCGCGGTGTCGTCCGCCGAGCAGCGCGCCCAGGCCGCCGGCGATGGCGAGCCGTTCGCTCCACCGCAGCATCCGGCCGGGGTTGCCGTGATGCAACGGCTCGGCGGCCACCGGGTCCATCCGGCGTTCCATGAACTTCGTCGCGACGAGGTCACCCAGTACACCGAGCACCGCCAGCTTCCGGGCCGGGCCGGCCTCGGAGACGGGGGTGGTGATCATCGCCAACCCCGATGCGGCCAGACTCGCCGAGCTGACGAAGACGAACGGCAGGTTTTCGTGGGCGGCGTTCCACGTCGGGGTCGCGGTGTCGGCGAGCAGCACCGCGGTATAGACAGCGAGCGGCGGCCCGAATAGCGCGGCTTCCAAACCGGCGGGTCCCTCCACCGCCCGCAATACGGGACGAAGCGGTCCCAACGGGAGTCGCTCGCCCGTCATCCGGTCGATCTCGGCGGCCGCGGCGATGCCGGCTCCGGCGCTGAAAGCGCTGAGAATCCACGAGCCCAGACTCATCGGTGAGGTCAGCTTGATGGTCCGCAACATGTTCACGAACCGCTCGGGCCGGCCCAGGTCCATGACCAGGGCGACCGCGCCGAGTCCCACGGCGCCCAGGGCGGACAGCCGCGCATTGCGGCGCAACTTCGTGCGTCCGGTGAGCTGAGCGCCTGCTGCCAGCAGGCCCGACCCGCCCGCAACACCCCCCAGGAAGAGGTACGCCGCGACCTCATGACCCCACGGCGCCGGCTTGACCACCGGACGCCCGTAGTACGAGCTGAACTCGGCTTCGGGGACCATCGGCATCTCGCGCGAGCCGTCCCCGCCACCCCGACGACCTGTGCCTTTGCCTTTCCGGCGCCGCTTGCCGCCCGCAGGCTCCGGCGGTCGCAGGCTGTCGTACTCCGAGGTGCTCAACGGCCTTTCACCGGCCCCGCACAAATGCCAGCGCTGCGGCGGCGAACATTCCCGCCCCGGCCAGGCCGGCCCGTTTGAACATCTGCATCAGATCGGCCGTCGGCACCCGCGGGTCGGGCGGCAGGCCGTAGACCTCCGGTTCGTCGAGCAACAAGAAGATCGACCCCGTGCCGCCGACACCGTCGTGCTCGTTGGCGCCGTAGAGCCGTGCTTCGATGCGCCCCTGGGCATGCAGTTCGACAACCCGTTCACGGGCTCGCTCCACCAACTCGTCATGATTGCCGAACTTGATCGAGGTGGTTGGACAGGTCTGGGCACACGCCGGGGTCTGATCCTCGAGTAAACGGTCGTAGCACAGGGTGCATTTCTGGGCGACACCGGTGACGGGCTTTTCCACCGGGCGGCCGGGTCGCTGCGCCGGTGTGGTGTAGGTCCCGTCGCTACGACGCTCGACCACACCGAACGGGCATCCTGCTACGCAGGTGCCGCAGCCGTTGCAGACGTCGGCTTGCACGACGACGGTGCCGAACTCGGTGCGGAACAGCGCTCCCGTCGGGCAGACGTCCAGGCAGCCGGCGTGCGTGCAGTGCTTGCATACGTCCGAAGACATCAGCCAGCGGAACTCCGGGGTGTCAGGTGGCCTGACGTCTGTATCCGAAGAGGCGGGAACGCCGGGCATACCCAAATCGATTAGCGCGCGCCCGGATTCGCGTGCCTCCTCGATGCGGTCTCGGCCCTGCTCGATGAAAGCCACGTGGCGCCAGGTGCTCGCCCCCAACGCGCCGGTGTTGTCGTAGGACGAACCCAGTAGTTCGAGGTCGCCGTCGTGCGGGTTGTGATTCCACTCCTTGCAGGCCACTTCGCAGGCCTTGCAGCCGATGCAGATCGAGGTGTCGGTGAAGAAGCCCTTGCGCGGCTTGGGATTGTCCCAACCAGCATCGGTGGTCGGGTCAGTCGGTCCGGTCAGCTGACCCATCGGCTCCCCTAGTCTCCTGCCCGCGCTGCGGGTTGATCTCCCAAACTGCATCGGTGACTCGTACATTGTCCGTCGCGACCGTGGCGCCCGAGCGAGACACGTACTCGGCGACCAGGCGGAGCAGTTCCTCGCCCTGCGGCCGACGACCCGGGCGGATGTCGCAGGACCCGGCCTTCGACTCCTGGATCTGCACGTTCGGATCAAGCGTCACGCCGAGCAGATCGTTGGCTGCGTCCCCGCTGACGACCGCGTCGCTGCCGACACCCCAGTGATACGGCAACCCGATCTGGTGCACCGTGTGGCCGCCGATGATCAGCGGTGTCATCCGCTTGGTGACCAACACCCGCGCCTCGATCGCGGCACGGGGCGAGATGATGGTGGCCCACCCGTAGGGCTCGAGGCCGCGTTCGGCGGCCAGCTCCGGGGAGACCTCACAGAACATTTCCGGTTGCAGTTCCGACAGGTAGGGCAGCCAACGGCTCATGCCGCCGGCGGTGTGATGCTCGGTGAGCCGGTATGTCGTAAACACGTACGGGTACACATCGGCGCCGGGATCTCCGGCGCTGGGCGCGCTCAGATTGTCCTTGCGCGGGAAGATCATTCGCGCAGGGTTTTGCTGTTGGGGATACAGCGCGTTGGCGACCGGCGACTCCTGCGGTTCGTAGTGCGTGGGCAGCGGCCCGTCCACCACGCCCTTCGGAGCAAACAGCCAGCCTTTGCCGTCGGCTTGCATGATGAACGGGTCGTCGCCGGCCAGTGCGGCCGGGCCACCCAGCTCGGGGTCGGGGCGGCTGCCCGGCGCCCGGTCGGCCACGAAGTCCGGCACGTCGTCCCCGACCCACCGCTGCTTCTCTTGGTCCCACCAGATCAACTTCTTGCGCTCACTCCACGGCTTGCCGTCCGGGTCGGCCGAGGCGCGGTTGTAGAGAATCCGTCGGTCAGCCGGCCAAGCCCAGCCCCATTCCGACTGGCTCGGGCCGGGACCGCCGTGCGGTACGCGGCGGGCGGCCTGGTTGATGCCGTTCGCGTACACCCCGGCGTAGATCCAGCAGCCGGCAGCCGTCGACCCGTCGGCGCGCAGCTCGGTGAACGACGACACAGGCTTACCGGCGTCAGGGCCGGTGACGTGATACCCGTTGACCTCGGCCAGCACCGCCTCGCCATCGGGGTCACCGTCCTCGTCGGTCGGGTAGTCCCAGGTCAACTCCAACAGCGGCCGGTCGCGCTCGTCGGTCGAACCGGCCAACCGCTCCCTGATCCGCTTGCCCAGCTCGTAGAAGAACTGCAATTCGCTCTGGCAGTCACCCGGCGGCTCGACCGCCTTGTGACGCCATTGCAGCAGCCGCTGCGTCTGGGTGAACGATCCCGCCTTCTCCACATGCGTCGCCGCGGGCAAGAAGAACACCTCGGTCTCGATTTCCTCGGTGCACAGTTCGCCGGTCGCGATCTCGGGACCGTCTTTCCACCACGTCGCCGACTCGATGAGGTTGAGGTCGCGGACCACGAGCCACTTCAGGTGGGCCATGCCGAGACGCTGCATCCGGCCGTGCGCCGACCCGACAGCGGGGTTCTGGCCCAGCAAGAAGTAGCCCTCTACCTCGCCATCCAGCATCCCCATGACGGTCTGGTAAGTCCCGTGCGGGCCGCTCAGCCGCGGCAGATAGTCGTAGGCCCAATCGTTGTCCTGCCGGGCCGCGTCACCCCACCACGCCTTGAGCAGGCTCACGGTGTAGGTGTCGGCGTTGGCCCAGAAGCCTTTCTGCTGCTTCGACCCCACCGCGTCGAGGTAGTCGGCGAGGGTGTCGTGAACACCTGCCTTCGGCATCGGCAGGTATCCGGGGAGCAGATTGAACAGCGTCGGAATGTCAGTGGACCCCTGGATGCTGGCGTGGCCGCGCAGTGCCATGATGCCGCTGCCCGGGCGACCTACGTTGCCCATCAAGAGTTGCAAAATCGTTGCGGTGCGGATGAATTGGGCCCCGAGGGTATGCTGAGTCCACCCGACTGCGTACGCGAAGCAGGTGGTGCGCTCGCGCCCGGAATTCTCGACGATGGAACGCGCGAGATAGTCGAAATCCTCAATACTGACACCGCAGACGTCCCTCACCATCTCCGGGGTGTAGCGGGCGTAATGCCGCTTGAGGATCTGGAATACCGTCCTCGGGTGCTGAAGGGTTTCGTCGCGCAGCCGGTCACCGTCGGATTCGGCGTAAGCCCACGTCGACGGGTCGTACTGCCCGGTTTCAGGATCGAAGCCGGAGAACAGACCGCCAAGATCTTCAGCGTCCCTGAAGTTCTCGTTGATCAGGGTGGCCGCGTTCGTGTAGGCGACCACATACTCCTTGAACCAGAGGTCGTTGCTGAGGACGTGATTGATGAGCGCACCGAGCAAGACCACATCGGAGCCGGCCCTGATCGGAATGTGTTTGTCCGCCACCGCCGACGTGCGGGTGAAGCGTGGGTCGACGTGGATCACCCGCGCACCGCGGGCCCTGGCCTCCTCCACCCACTGGAACCCGACCGGATGACACTCGGCCATGTTGGAACCCTGGATGACGATGCAGTCCGCGTTGGCCATGTCTTGCAGTGATTGGGTGGCGCCGCCGCGCCCGAAGGAAGCTCCCAGACCGGGAACCGTGGCGGAGTGTCAAATACGGGCTTGGTTCTCGATCTGGATCGCGCCCGCGGCGGTGAAGAGCTTCTTGATGAGGTAGTTCTCTTCGTTGTCCAGCGTCGCGCCGCCCAGCGATGCGATACCCATGGTGCGGCGCAGCAGGTGACCCTTCTTGTCGATGTCCTGCCAGGTGTGGCGGCGGGACTCCAGGAAGCGGTCGGCGATCATGTCGATGGCGCTGTCCAGGTCGAGGCGCTGCCATTCGGTCGCGCGTGGGGCGCGGTAGAGCACGTCGATTTGGCGACCCGGCGAATTGACCAGTTGCTCGCTGGCCGAACCCTTGGGGCACAGCCGGCCTCGCGAGATCGGCGAGTCAGGATCGCCCTCGATCTGCACGACCTTCTCGTCCTTGACGTAAACCCGCTGACCGCAGCCGACCGCGCAGTAAGGGCAGACGCTTTGCACGACCCGGTCGGCCGTCGTCGTGCGCGCGGTGATCTCGCGAGTGTGCTTGGAGGTCACTGCCGGCCCGCGGCCGAACAGGTCGCCCGAACGCAATTGACGGACGACGGGCCATTCCAGGAAAAGCTTCGGCAGAGCCTTGTTCCGAGCCATGCTCTGACACTAATGCGTCACGTAAAGAGGCGCGCGGTAGCGACGGACCGAACGGATCTACGGTTCGGAATCGGCGGCGGCGAAGGCGACCATGCCTTCGGCCAGACGGGCGGCTGTGGCCACCTTGTAGAAGTGGCGGGTGATGATCATTCCCGGCATCAACGTGATGAACAGGTCCGCTATCGCGGTGGGATCATCGTCGGGCGCGACCAGTCCCTCCGATTGCCAGAGCCGCGCCAGTTCGACCAACGTCTTGTGCGTTTCACGGTAGAAGCGGCGTGCCCGCTGATGTAGCGGGGGCTGGCGAAGGGCTTCGGCCCACGCATTGACGGTGATCTTGGACAGGTCGTAATCGGGTTGGTCGATCTGGCGTTGCAAGGCATGGGCGATCGCGGTGAGCGTCTCGCGCGGACCGGGCGCCGGGCTGCGCAGCTTCAGCTCGTCGAGCACACCCTTGGTCGTGGTCAGCGACTCTTCGGCAGCTGAGCCGATCAGTTCGTCCTTGCCGGCGAAGTAGCGATAGACCGAGCTGGATGACATGCCCGACTCGGCAATGATCTCGTCCATGGTCGTCGCTTGGAAACCCTCCCTCGAGAAACACTTCCAGGCACTGACCATCACATGTCGCCTGCGCGTTTCCCACGCGCTTTCACTGAGTTTGGGCATCACCACACTATAAAGGCGAAACGAACGTTGTGCCATGAGGCGCTCCGCAGTTTCGCTTTAACGCGAAACGTACGTTTCCGCTACAGCGGGGAGGTTCGGCGCTAGAGCGCATCCAGGGCGCACTGGCGATGCGGATCGCCGGGTGTGGGGGTCGCGGATCACCCGGGTCCGCATGCGCGGCCCCACCCCCACACCCGACGACGCTTATCAGAGGATGTAGAGCATCTCCTGGTAGGTGGGCAGCGGCCACAAGTCGTCCGCGACAACGCTTTCCAGTGTGTCCGCGGCGGTGCGGACTGCCGCCATCGCCGGCAGCAGCTCATCCCGGGCCTGCTTGGCCTCATCGAGCGGCGACTCTGCCGAGTGATCGGACAGCGCCGTCTTCAGCGTCGCTAATGCCGCGGACAGATCGGTCAGCGGGGTCGAAACCGCCTCCAGCACAGTCGTGTCCGGCTCTACACCGGCCTTCTTCAAGGTCGCGACGTTCTGCGCCAGCTCGGTCTGGTATCGGATCGCGGCCGGCAAGATGACCGTCGTCCCGATCTCGAGCGTCAGCTTCGCCTCTACCGCGACGGTCAGCGCGTACTGCTCCAAGCGGACCTCGTAGCGGCTGTGCAGCTCGCGTTCATTGAACACGCCGTATTTCTCGAAGATTTCGATCGCTTCCGGCTTGGTCAGCTCCGGAATCGCGTCCAGCGTGGTCTTGAGGTTCGGCAGGCCTCGGTTGGCCGCCTCGATCTGCCACTTCTCTGAGTACCCGTCCCCGTTGTACACCACGTCACCGTGTTCGGTGATGATCTCGGTGAGCAGCTTCTGCACTGCCACGTCGAAGTCCTCGTCGTCTTCGACGGCCTTCTCCAGCGTTGTGGCCATGTAGTCCAACGAGTCCGCCATGATCGTGTTGAGGACGATCAACGGCACGGCAACCGTCTGCCCGGAGCCGGGCGCCCGGAACTCAAACCGGTTGCCGGTGAACGCGAACGGGCTGGTGCGGTTGCGGTCACCCGGATCGGTCGGCAGTGGCGGCAGCGTATCGACACCGATGATCATGGTGCCCTTGCCTTTTGACGAGGTGGCTGCACCCTTGGCGATCTGCTCGAAGACGTCGGCCAGCTGTTCCCCGAGGAAAATCGAGATGATCGCCGGCGGTGCCTCGTTGGCGCCCAGGCGGTGGTCATTGGTGGCCGACGCGACCGAAACACGAAGCAGCCCAGAGAACTTGTGCACGGCGCGGATCACCGCGGCGCAGAAGACCAAGAACTGGGCGTTCTCGTGCGGGGTATCGCCCGGAACCAGCAGCGAGCCCAGCTCGGAATTGCCCATCGAGAAGTTGACGTGCTTACCGGATCCGTTGACACCGGCGAAGGGCTTCTCGTGGAACAGGCATTCCATGCCGTGCTTTTTGGCCACGGTCTTGAATACTGTCATCAGCAGCTGCTGGTGGTCAGAGGCGATGTTGGCCCGCTCGAACATCGGCGCAATCTCGAACTGGCCGGGAGCCACCTCGTTGTGCCGGGTCTTGGCGGGAATACCGAGTTTGAATAGTTCCCGCTCGGTGTCCATCATGAAGCCGAGGACGCGCTCAGGAACCGCACCGAAGTAGTGGTCGTCGAACTCCTGGCCTTTGGGCGGCTTGGTGCCGAAAAGTGTGCGACCTGCGCTGACCAGGTCCGGTCGCGCCAGGAAGAAGTGCCGATCGATCAGGAAGTACTCCTGCTCCGGGCCGCAGAACGACACGACCTTATTCAAGTCCTTGTGACCGAACAGCTTCAGGATGCGCTCGGCATGTACACCCATTGCCTGCTGGCTGCGCAACAGCGGCGTCTTGAAGTCCAGTGCCTCACCGGTCATCGAGACGAACACCGTCGGGATGCACAGCGTGTTGCCGTTCGGGTTCTCCAGGACGTAGGCCGGGCTGGTGACATCCCAGCCGGTGTAGCCGCGCGCTTCGAAGGTGCTGCGCAGCCCGCCTGACGGGAAGCTGGAGGCATCGGGCTCGCCCTGGATCAGCGTCTTGCCGGCAAACTCGGCGAGCGCCTGCCCGTCGGAGACGGGTTCTAAGAAGCTGTCGTGCTTCTCGGCGGTCAGGCCGGTCATCGGGTAGAAGACATGGGCGTAGTGGGTGGCGCCTTTCTCCAAGGCCCAGTCTTTCATGGCCGCCGCGACCGAGTCGGCGACGGCGGGGTCCAGCTTGGCGCCCTTGTCGATGGTCGCCACGACGGACTTGTACGCCGCCTTGGGCAGTCGTGCCTGCATCTCAGCCTTGGTGAAGACGTTGGCGCCGAAGATCGCGCCGGGTGCTTCACCGGCTACGAAACTGATGGCTGGTGGGACATATGCCTCGACGTTGTTGATCGCCTGGAGGCGGACTGAGTTTCCGCTCAATTTGATTCCTAACACTTAGGGGATCCGCGTTTCCCCTATGGAAGATTGACTGCCCCACACTAGGAATGTTCGATGGCAATCTTGTTACGCTGGCGTCAACGGCGGGATCGCAACGGTTTCAAACGTGAGACGCCGACGGCTTAGCCGGCGCAGCAGGCACCGCCAGGAAGATCTCGCCCCAGACCGCTATCCGGCCGCACCCGCAGAGCGAATCTGAAGGCACCCGGCCTCGTCCGACAATCCGCTGCCGACCAGCGAAAATAGCTCTCATCACCTTCCAGATGTCTGGTCAAGCACAGCATGGAATTACTCCCGGTACCGCACTGATGATATTTCGCCACAGCGCGGATTGCCTTTATCAGGTTCTTTGCCTCGGACTGGCGGTGTTGCTGACCGTCGGCCACCGCGCCTGCTGACCCCAGGTACGAGCTGTCGCAAGAAGGCGCTCAGCCCGGGGTCTCGTACTCGCCGGTCTCGTGGGCGTCCTCGCGGAATCGTCGGGCCTCAGCACGCCCAACGCCCAATTCCACCTCATTGCGCCTCCCTTGCGGCCGCACCCTGAACATTATTTCCGCGGCCACGGAAACCAATAAGGAACGACCCGTGTGTAGGCGTCAAACGCGGATCCGTAAATGCGTCGGAACCGCGCTTCTTTGAGGAGCGGCCCGATAAGACAGTAAGAAGTCAAGACAACGGCGACGATAAGCTGATCTGGGATCCACGTCGGGACAGTCGACAGCGTCAGCGTGAATGCGACATAGATCGGTTGGCGCACACGGACAGACGCTCCGCACTGAGCGCGACATCAGCACCATCGACTGCGAGTTGCGGGTGCCGTTGGCGATTCCCAACATGGTCCGTGAGGAAGAAGGCCGCACGCCGTCCATGGCGGTGGATAGACAGCTGCTAGACGAGCGCGCCAAGCTGTAGCCGGCGAACGGCGCCAGCCCCGAAGCTGGATGCATTGCGAGGAGTAGACGATGGAATGCAGGATCTTCACCGACCCCAGCAACGGGGCGACCTACGATGAGTTGCTCGAATCCGCGAAATTGGCCGAGCAGTTCGGGTACGGCGGGTTCTTTCTGTCGGACCACTACATGCCCTTCGCAGGTGGCGGCCAGCCCGGCCCGACAGACGTGTGGACGACGTTGGCTGGGCTCGCCCGCGAAACCTCGCGCGTTCGACTCGGATCGTTGGTGACTTCGGCTACATTCCGCCACCCGGGGGCGCTCGCGATCGTAGTGGCGCAGGTGGATGCAATGAGCCACGGCCGCATCGAGTTCGGCATCGGCGCTGGCTATTTCGAGCCAGAACACCTCGCCTGTGGGATTCCCTTCCCGTCCGTTGCAGAACGGTTCGACCGGCTGGCTGAGGCGTTGGAGCTCATCACCGGATTATGGAGATCGCCCAGCGGACAGCGATATACCTTCACTGGTAAATGCTATCAACTGCTCAACTCGCCGGCGCTGCCCAAGCCCTGGCAAAGTCCAGGCCCGCCAATCATCATCGGCGGGACCGGTAAGAAGCGCACGCCCGCGTTGGCGGCCCGATTCGCTGACGAATTCAATCTGCAGACCAGCCGCCGTCGCGCACCCCAAGAACATCTGCGGAGCGAGCTCAAAAGCGAAGACGTTGCCGACCAGATCCAGCTGGTGCGGGCGGCAGCTGAGGCGATCGGCCGGGACCCCGCCGAGATTGCCTTCTCCATGAGTGCGCTCGTCGGGGTCGGGCGCACCTCCGGTCAGGCCGCAGCTGCGCTCGATCCGAACTACTTCAGCTCGCAAACATTCGATGGAACAACTTTGTCTGGCTCTCCAGCGCAGATCGTCGACCAGCTGGGCCCTTACCTGGAACTGGGCATCACGCGGGTGTATGTCCGCGCGCCCGCGAGTATCGAAGCGCTGGCGGGCAATTTCGAGCTTTTCGCCTCCGACGT
>Ga0209530_1001279_pt1 | contig 12013 bp, 11 predicted proteins | sample BlaSpr_A8_Ref_O1_FD_187987 | JGI IMG/M metagenome (GOLD analysis project Ga0209530, IMG submission 187987) | Forest soil microbial communities from Thunder Bay, Ontario, Canada - Black Spruce, Ontario site 2_A8_Ref_O1 (SPAdes) (version 2) | ecosystem: Environmental > Terrestrial > Soil > Boreal...
TTCTAACACCCGCGATCCTGACGGCCGTGCGCAGGGCCAAGGTGCAGCCCTTACCCTATCTCTTTGTTTGCGCTTTTATCGCGAATGCGGCGTCATTCCTTCTGCCCATTTCGAATCCTGCAAATCTGGTTGTGTTCCACAACCAGATGCCGCCGTTAGGTCGATGGCTCGTGTCCTATGGCGTTCCGTCTTTTCTTTCGATCACCACGACATTTATCGCGATGCGTTGGCTGTTTCGAAAAGAGCTCTGCGCAGCCATTGAGGGCGTGGCGGAAACCAAGCCGCTAAGAAGAGGGGGTGTTCTGATCATGGTTGGACTCGCCGCCATGGTGGCTGTCCTGTTAACAGCCTCCTCGCTGGGTAAGGATCTTGGATTGCCCACCTGCCTCGCTGCTCTCGCAATTACAGCATTCATCTCGATCATAACGCGCAACAATCCACTGCGACTTGCACGGGAGATTAGCTGGCCAACACTAGCCCTCGTGGTCGGCCTCTTCGTAATGGTCGATGCGGTGGAAAGTGTCGGCGCAATGCAATGGACTCGGGAGTGGTTGACCTGGGTCCAAACCCTGGAATCGACTACGGGCACATTGATTACGGGATTTGCCGTTAGTATAGCGAACAATTTGGTTAACAATCTGCCGCTCGGCCTGATCGCCGGGAGCACGCTGCAGGCGGCACATGCCAAGGGTCTGATCGCCGACGCCGTCCTCATCGGTGTCGACCTCGGACCAAATCTCACCATCACAGGCTCGCTGGCGACCATTCTATGGCTGATCGCCTTGCGTAAGGAAAAGCTCGACGTGAGTTTCTGGGATTTTCTCAAGGTTGGAGTCGTGGCGATGCCGATCGCTCTATTGGCATCACTCGGCGGGGCGATCTTGATGCAAGTATGTTTTCGGGTTCACTAGGCGCGGTACGAGGAGTGACTCCCATCGTAACGTTCTAACCTGCTTGATGCCCCCTGCCATTCTCTCCCTCTCTCGTGGCGAGGCCAGTGTTCGGTCACACTTCGTACAGATCAGCTGAGCCTGTTCGTGCGTCTTCCGCTCACTCAGACGTTCGCTTTTGGATCACTCGCAGAAGAAAAAAGCAAGATCAGCGTGCGCAAAAACCTGATTCTACCTGGCATCCGATGATTCCTAGTTCTGGCAGGCTGCGTGCTTCAAGAAATACGAGCAAACATCAAATACGGAACCTCAAGAAGCTCATCGTGAAACTACGACTAGCACAACTGATTATGTTCGTTGTCATGACCGGATGCGTGACTGGATTCGCACAAGGTGGTCCAAGAGGCAGGGATCCGCGTGGGCCGGGTATGGCCGCGCAAGACGCTCAACTTGACGTGCAAGATGCCATGCAGCGTGCTTATGACGCACTCAACCGCTCAACTGCGCTTGTGGAAGCAGCGAAAGGAACCGCCAGCGGCATCTCGCTAAACCGTTTCATTGCAGACGGCAAAGCCTTCTACCAGGAAGCTCTGAGCCGGTATCAAGCATTCGATTACATCGGAGCACGTGAATTGGCGGCCGCGGCCGATGATATGGCTCACGCGGCAGAGACGATGGCCATGAGCAGCATCGGTTCTGGAAATGCTGCCGGAATCACTGCACCGCCAAGCCAACCCGGTGTAGCCGAAGATGCCTTTCGTGCCAATGACGAAATCGCCCGCGCAGGGGGCACGATCTTGCAAGTGCAGAGCGCAAGTAGTTACTCGAACGTTGTACCCGCAGAAACCGCACACCGCGTACGCGATTTGTTGACTCTGAGCCAGCAACTCCAACAGCAAGCGCAGGCTTCGCTATCGCAAAATCCGCGCGAAGCATCCGCCGCTGCCCGTGCATCCGATGTGATCGCACACGCTGCAGACCACCTTCAGAATCGCTATCTCATTGCCTCCGGAATAGTTCCTGCCGGCCCCGCGGGCAGACCTGGGCCGCCACCTCCACCTCCAGGCGGACCCGGAGCGCCTCCGCCGCCTGACGCGGATAACGGAGCCACGCCACCTCCACCGCCGGGCCCTGGAGGGAATACTCCGTAAGGGCTGAGTTCCTGTTCATAGCAACGCACGGGAGGAATTATGAGACGCACTTTGACCTACGTGGCAGTCGTGTTGTTAACGCTGACGGTCGCGAACTGCGGTCCCGGTCTTCTCGTTCCGGGACCGCCTTTGCTGGGTTCAGGTCCGGGATTTGAGTGGATTGCTCTCCTCGGCATTATCGTCGCCGCTGGAGCGTGGCTCAGCCGCTCCAGGTTTGCCACTTTCTTCCGGGCATACGACAAAAGGCGATCTCAGGCCTTCGAGATTCTCCGGGAGCGCTACGCGAAGGGCGAGATTTCGCGAGAGGAATATCTTCGCATTGCAAACGATCTGGACCGGCATGAGAATGTACCAGGGGTCTAAGGAAACGCGCCGTGGTCGATTCTTTCCGCCCGCGTGAATCTTCTTCCAGCATCTAACTGGCGCGGCGAGGCTCCAGATCGGGGCACGTGATGGCCCAGTTTCGAATGACGAATTGGCAGACACAACGAATCTGGTGGCTGGGCAGCGTACGAACGCGCGTGGCAATCCTTGCGTCGTTGGTAATTGCCTTATTGATCGGCTGCGGGTTCGCGTTTGTCTTGATATTGCAAAACAGGCAAAGTGCCGTCACTGGGGATACTCAGCGGCGCCTCTCTGCTCTGGCCGTTACGATAGCTCGCGATTACAGCAGTCATGAGGACTTTCAGACACAGCATCGGGAGTTCCCTCCTCTTGAGAATCCTGATGCCTCAGGTTCAGATGATGTGCTTTCCTTGATGACGACCGTAGTGCTCAAGAATGAACAGGGCACCGAAGGCGGATTTTACTCGAAGGCTTCGGATGGGCTTTTAGGGTATGCGTACCCGACGCACGAGGGTCCTGGCGTGAAGAGGGACATTCCCCCGATCGAACGACCAATGATCGAGGATGTGGCCCGCCGCGCAGCCAGCCAAGATCAGGAGGTTTCGTACACATATAGAGGAGCCCGCGCCGTAATCGTTTTCGAGTCGGCCCCTATCGTCGTAAAGGGCAATCCCATCGGCAGCGCGTGGGTGATGAAGCGGCTGCCTAGTTTGCGTTCTCAGCAGGGTTGGACGCTCAGCCTCGGTGCCGCTGCCTTTGTCGCGCTGTCTCTGCTTTGTGTGCTTCTGGCTTTTCTAGTGGCTCGTGATCTGGGATCGGGCGTCAGCCAGATCGAAGAACGACTGCACGAGTTGGATCGGGATTTCTCTTCGCCAGCGAAACCCTTCTCGGGACTCGCTGAACTGGCGCGCATCTATCAAGGAGTGAATCAGCTTGCCGAGTCGCTGCGCCAGAAGATCGAGCAGGAGCGGGATCTTCGTGAGCAACTCCGCCATAAAGAGCGCCTTGCGGCCCTCGGACAAGTCGCTGCCGGCGTTGCCCACGAACTTCGAAACCCTCTGGCGACCATCCGCTTGCGGACTCAGATGAACCAACGCGCGGTTTCGGACAGCGCAGTGCAGCAGAGTTGTTCGATGGTGTTGGAGGAAATTGATCGCCTGAATAGAATCGTCGAACGCCTTCTTTACTTCTCCCGGCCTCTGAACTTGGAGGTCGAGTCATTTGATCTGGTCTTACTCCTACGTGATTGTGTCGAGGCGAAAGCAACGCTGATTCGCAGCGAGACTATACGATTCCTCTTTGATGCCACTACCGCGTCAGTGATCATTCGGGGAGATCGTTCGAAGCTGTTTCAGGTATTCGACAACATCCTTTCGAACGCAATTGACGCACTGGAGCCGGTGGGGACGGTCGAACTCAGTGTTCTTGATCAAAACGGGTATGTCACAGTCGAATGTCGCGACGACGGTCATGGCATCCCAGAAGAAATTCGCGACAAGTTATTTGATCCCTTTTTCACAACCCGGCCGAAGGGAATTGGGCTGGGACTGTCCATAGCCTACGAAATTGTCCAAGCTCACGACGGAACAACCGAAATCGCCTCTTCACCGGCGCTCAAAGGAACGATTGTTACCGTGCGTCTACCCTCGTCCGGTCCAGTCACTACAGGCTCAGGTGTCGAGACGATAGAGATCGAAAACGTATGAAAGCCAGAATCCTGATTGTTGACGACGAGCGAAACCTTAGAGTCACTCTGGCTGAAATTCTCGCCTCGCACGGCTACAAGATCCTTGAAGCCGAGAATTCTGTTGATGCTCTGGCTACGCTTCGTGACCAAGACGCCGACCTCGTGTTTTGCGACTGGAAAATGCCTGATGGCGGAGGAGAAGAACTTCTACAGGCGTTACAAGAGCAGGAGAAGATTCGAAAACCTCCAGTCGTTATTATGACGGCATATGGGACCAGTGGAAACGCCATCAAAGCCATTCAACTTGGCGCCTACGATTTCATCTCCAAACCTTTCGACCTCGACGAAATCTGTACGACTGCGAAACGTGCGTTACAACATATCGGGTTGCAGAAGGAAGTCAAGGAACTTCGTCAGAAGCTCCTCAAGAGTCCCCGAAAGGAGCAGGGCGAAATTGTCGGTTCGTCGCGCGCGATGCTAGGTGTGTTTAAGGATATCGGTCGAGTGGCCGCCAGCGATACGACTGTTCTAATTCGAGGAGAATCGGGTACAGGAAAGGAACTCGTCGCCCGAGCGATCCACCAGAATAGTTCGCGCGCAAATGGACCGATCGTCACGGTCAACTGCGCGGCACTTCCTGACGAGCTGTTGGAGTCGGAGCTTTTCGGTCACGAGCGCGGCGCATTCACCGGTGCTATCGCGCGGAAGGCGGGGAAGTTCGAGGTTGCTAACAACGGCACCATCTTTCTGGACGAGATCGGCGAACTACCCGTTAGCCTGCAACCTAAACTCTTGCGTGTCCTGCAGGAACAAACGTTCGCGCGAGTGGGCGGCAATGACACGATTCACTCCAATTTTCGTGCGATCGCCGCTACCAACGGGGACCTCGGCGAACTGATCAAGGCTGGTGAGTTTCGCAAAGATCTCTACTATCGTCTGAACGCGTTTACGATTTCACTACCACCCCTTCGAGAGCGGCGTTCAGACGTCGTTCCTCTGGCGGAACACTTCCGGGAAGTTTATGCCGACAGGAACAGGGTAACCGCTGCCGGGTTTTCAGAGGGGGCGCTGGTCGCGCTGCAACAGTATTCGTACCCTGGAAACGTGCGTGAGCTAGAGCATATTGTTGAACGGGCTCTGTTGCAGGCCAACGGTCGTGTGATCTTAGCCGAGCATTTGCAATTCGAGCAACAGTCTGTTGAAACAAACAGACAGTGGATGGAAGCCTTAGCAAAACTTCCTCTACACGATTCGGTAGCGGAGTGGGAGAAGTTTCGGATTTCTCAAGCTCTGAAAGAAAGTGATGGCAACAAAGCTGAGGCTGCGCGCCGACTCGGTGTTCACCGGCGGCTGCTTTATGAAAAAATTCGAAAACTCGGTCTGGATGCGGCGGACCAGCCGTTAGAAGATGAAAGCCCCAACTCCACCGAAGACCCCTGAACGCATCCGGAATCTTACTGTCATCGGCACCCTGCAATTTTCAGCCACGCTAGAGGCGGACTGTAAGCTGACCGAGCGAGAGGCAGTTCGAGTTTAAGTCCTTCACCATCATCGCGGCCAGGAACCGAACCGGATCTTGCCGAAAAGTAGCGGACTGAAAGCGGACTAGGAGAGAAAGATGCGAGTCAGCTAAATTCTTTAGAATGATGGTGGCCAGGGACGGAGTTGAACCGCCAGACGCCAGCCTTTTCAGGTATTCTCTCGGCCTAACCCTTTTCCAATCAACAACTTAATTTGTCGAGGTGGCCACAGTTTTGTGACCATTCTGTGACCAGCGCCGATGTTCGCCTAAAGCCCCTCGTAATCGACAAAAGGGCGGCGGCCGCGGCGATACTTAGCGTCATCGATGGCGCCTTCTCCATTCGAATGCTTTATGGGAATTCGAAGGAGATTCCGATTCTCTCGCCCGCCGAGGCAATACTCAAGAGCTTTCAGAGCCCGCGAGCTCAACGCTGCAGCTGATTCGCTGTCACTATCGAAGCCTCATCCCCACACAGCTGCCAACCGTAAACGCGTCAGGCAGGAACGGTCTGGATTCATGCAATATCACCGAGTCACTCATCGAGCCCGGATTAGTAATGATATGTCGGCTTCTCGCCAGCGATCAGTTGGTTACCGCTAGCGCGTTTCTCAGGACTGATCCCTTTAACTATCGTGGCTCATCTGTCGCGGCAGGGGAAAAGCCTTCACGTAGACGGCCACGCGAAACGAGGACTGTTGATGCGACGACGACGGTGACCGCTAACCCAACCCCGAATTCTGTGGTGATGTACTTTGCCCAACCGACAGGAGCCGTCAGCGGATCAAATAGGCTCTGAATAAACGTGTTGTGGGTGGCGTGCAGAAGAACACAGGGCCACAGGCTGCCCGAGCGCATTCTAAGGTAGCCCATGATGTAGGCCAGCGCGGTCACCATGATCGTGAAGCACGCGAGGAAGAAGATGGGCTTTGTGTCCGGCCTGAAGTCGGTCCAGAGGAGTTCCGGAAAGTGCCACACGGCCCAGATCAACCCTGAGATCAGGCAGGCGCCGTGGAAGCCGAGCCGCTGCTGCAGCCGGGGAAACAGGAACCCGCGCCATCCGAGTTCCTCGCCGAGCGACCACACCGCTTCGAAGACAACGCCGACGGTAAACAACAGCGGCAGCGCCACGCCAAACGTCCCGAAGGCGGCCCAGCGGGTCAATCCATAAGGCGCTACCATCGAGACTTCGAAGCTCTGGAGGGTGAAGGAGCCGCGAACGACCAGCCAGGTGAGCAGGTACACCGGCGTGGCGTAGAGCAGCGGCAGAAAATACGCGAGACTGAGAGAGCGTCGTGGCGGCCAACTCCAGCCCAGGGTTCCGAGAGGGATGCGGAGCAGCAGGCAGGTGCACAGTGCAGCGGCGCCAGGACACCACACAATGAACTGCGCGAGTGTCGAGGTTAAGCGATGGCTGTGAACGTCGAGGGCGTAGGTGCATCCGCTAAAGACACTAAGAAAAAACAGGAAGATCGATAACGGTCGCTGTTGCGATCTCATAAACGCTCTCCTTGTAGATACGCTCACAAGTTAAGATCGTTGTCGGAATTCTAGCTTACAACCTCTACTTCGCTATTTCGTGAGGTCGGGCCCCATAAGTCGGCTTCTCGTAAGCAACTGCCAACTGACGAGAAGCGCGTTTATCGTTATCTATGTGGTGAAACTTCCCAAAAGCCGATTTCTGGACCTGAATAACTTCTGGTTGACCCGTCACTCGCCCGCAATCCGCCGTTGGGGCCGTTCGGAATTCTCACAGATTGCATCGTGGATTTAACACTCCGGCGCCGCATGTCTTTCGTGCTGCTATCAGCAAGTGCGTTGTGGTCCAGCTGGTCATCAGGTCCAGCAGTTGTGGCGAAGTTGCGAAGGCAGGCAGATAAACCAACTGCGATTCGGACCGAAAGGGTTCGGCAGCAACGAGTGACTGACGCCGAGAATGATCGGCACCGTCACGCCTGAGTTGCCACTGCTGCGAATGGCATTCGCGATCCTCTCGGAGCGAATGGGAACAGTGATGTCCGAGCCGCCGTGCCAGAATTACATCCCAGTTGCCAAGGCTAGGATTCCAGCAGCGCCCGTAACTTATGAGCGTATCTGCGGCTCGACGTGACCACCGTTCCTTCTGCCAGTACGATGTCGTAAACTCCATCGAACATCGGACGAATCTCGCTTATGCAGGCGCCGTTCACGATGGCCGATTTCCGCACGCGGATGAAGTGGTGTGGCGCCAGCTTCTCTTCGAGATGTGCCAAAGTTTCCCGCAACAGGTGACTGTCGCTGGCGGTGTGTATGCAGGCGTAGTTTCCCGTGGCTTCGATCCATAAAACGTGGGAAACGGGAACAAAGAAAATCCGCTTCTTGTCCTTCACCACAAAGCGTTCCAGCGGGCGGAGACTACGGAGGGATCGGAGTAGTGGTTCGAGATCTCGATTTGCTTCCCTGCGCTGTTCGAGAACCTGGCGTGCGTGTACCAGGGCCTTGGCAAATCGCTCCTTATCATACGGTTTCAAGAGATAGTCAACAGCGTGCACTTCGAATGCGCGAATGGCGTGCGCATCGTGCGCCGTGACGAAGACATAAACGGGAGCGGGGCCGGTCGATGGCTCCACATTTTCGATGACTCCAAAACCATCCAGATCAGGCATCTGCACATCGAGAAAAACGATGTCGGGATGAAGCTCATTGATCTGCTCCACCGCACTTATTCCGTTCGCCGCCTCGCCTACAACTTCAATGTCGTTGTGTTTGGCCAGATAGCGACGGATACCGCGGCGGGCGATCGGTTCGTCATCGACGATGAGGGCTCGCGTCTTCAAGGGAACTCCTCAGTGGAATGGTAATGATCGCTTCACAGCCTCGACCGTCGCCCCCGGTAAGTTCCAGCGACGACTGGTCGCCGTAGAGCTGTTTCAAGCGTGACTGCACATTGGTGAGCCCAACGCCGAATCGCAGGCGCGATCCCGGTGCCGGACCCGGGCCGTCATCGCGGACGCAGAGCCAGACTGTGCCGTTGTGGCGTTCTGCAGCGATCTCCAGTCGGCCTGCGGTGGAATCGACGCTGATGCCGTGCTTGATCGCATTCTCAACCAGTGGCTGAAGCGCCAGGCTCGGTACATAGACTCCGAGAAGGTCAGGTGGCACGTCCATGTGAACCTTCAAGCGATCGTGAAAGCGTGTTTGTTCGATCTCCAGATACTTGCAGACAAACTCGAGCTCGCTCTGCAAGGTGATCTCGTTCTCTCGCCGTTCGAGTGCCATGCGCAGCAAGTCGCCGAGACTGACCAGCAGATGGCTTGCAGCATCAACGTCTTCCTGCATCAGGACTCCAATGGTGTGAAGACTGTTGAACAAAAAGTGCGGATGTAGCTGGCTCTTAAGGTTCTCAAGTTCGGCTTGGGAGAGCTGCGTTTCCAGTTGCGCCGCAATGGTCTGGCGCTCCATCGCGGCCTGGTAAAAGTGGATCGACTGATACAGTCCCACAACTAACCAGTACGTAAGCACGCCAGTGAAGCTCATCGATAGAACACTGACTGTGAACGTCGGGAGAAGGCGCAGCGCACCAGGATCGGTATTGCTAAAAAGTAACCGCAGAAGTCCACCGCTCAGAAAGTATTCGGTGACAGACGCCAGCGGAGCCATCAGGAGCGCCGTGATTGTGTGAATCGCTATATGAGATACGAACCTCGGCCCTGTCAACGGGAACCGTTTGGCCAGACCAATCACCAGCGGTGTGTACGCCGCCCATACGTACCAGTAGACGAATTCGATCACAACGAACACCCAGTTGACGTGCCCGCCGTGAACTTTCGCCAGCACGATCTCCTGCACGGTGAACAACAGTCCTACCATCGTCCACGCACACGGGATCAAAATCCATTTCGCGCGTCCCATATCTGGTGTGGCCTGCAGCAATGGGATTGTCGACCTCTCCGGCACGGATTATAGCTGAGCCTTCGAAGGAGACATCACTGAGGACAGACCGCTTGTCTCACTTCGGATACCGCATGTCACTTTTTCTGCAAACACTCGTTCCTGGCGGCATATTGTCCGGTGAGCAGAGCATCGCCAAGAGGAGTTCCACATGAAGAAGATTCTGACTCAGTACGGAGTGTTCGCGCTTGCGATCGCTCTGATGGTGCCGTTGGCACAGGCGCAGCCCGCACGAATGCAGGCCGCCTTCGGAGAAGATGCCCGTACGCTTTCCGGCAAATTCACTGCGCTGGCGCGCGTTATGTCGGGCAAATACGACTGGAAGCCCAGCCCGGGCGTTCGCTCCGTTGGCGACGTGTTCAACCTGATTGTTAGGGAAAACCACTTGCTCGCCGGCGTGCTTTCGGGCACACCGAATACGGGGGCAAAGCCCGCGCCCATCACCGATCCGGAGAAATTGCAGGAAGCACTGAAGGCTTCTTACGTCGATCTGCAAAAAGCCATTACGGGACTCTCCGACAACGACCTGCAAACGCCGGTGAAACTGTTCGGGGAAGAGATCACCAAGCAGGGCGCGGTGATGCTGATTATCGAGGACCAACACGAGCATCTGGGGCAGTCGATCGCCTACGCGCGCAGCAACGGCGTCGTTCCACCCTGGTCTAAGTAGGAGCGCCGTGCGCTGTGGACACTCATTTCGCGTCGTCTAGAAAGGAGCATCGATGACACTCAAATGCTGGAAATTCATAGGCTGGAAATTCAGGGGATGCAGTCTTTGCGCCATTGCCCTGCTTTCTTTCACCGCCGGATCGCTCATGACTGCGCGCCTCGCTCACATGGACCACGTGAGGGCCGACAGCAATCGCGTCTTCGAGCTTCGCATTTATCACACTGTACCGGGCAAATTGCCGGCACTGGAATCGCGGTTTCGAGACATCTATTCAAAGCTGTTGGCCAAACACGATCTGCAGGTCGTGGGTTACTGGGTACCTGAGGGGGCAGCCGATTGGGACAATACATTCGTCTACCTCGTGGCGCATTCCAACCGGGAGGAAGCAAAAAAGAACTGGGACGCGATGCTGGCCGATCCGAAGGTTCAGGAGGCAATCAAATCCGAGGAGGCCAACAAGTTGGTGGAAAAGATAGACCGAATGTACATGCGGCCGACGGATTTTTCGCCGATGAAGTAGCGTCGCATTTCGCGAAAGGAAAATGCCATATGAATAAAAAGAGAATGAGCGCAGTATTCGTTGCACTTCTTATGTGGGGTTTGGCCTCTCAAGTGTCAGCGCAGGACGCGGAACCCAAATTCAACTCCAATGCCGATGACCTCGCGAAGATTCGCGGCGTATTGGAGGAGTACCGTCAGGATATTATTCGCAAAGACGGCTACGCCATAACGAAGCTGGTGCTGAACCACAGTGTGCTCTTTCACCACATCAACACTCAGGAAGAGATTGATAGCGCCCGCAAACGTAACGCTCAATTCGATGGGATTGGCCCGAGCCATCTCGATGAACTTGTGGAGATCTTCGCTACGTCGAAGGACAAGCTCGAAGGGAAATTGCAGAACATCGAGATTCGCCAGGACGGTCCTCTGGGGATGGTGACATTTAACTACGATTTTTACATCAACGACAAGCTTACCAATTCAGGCCTCGAGCACTGGCAGTTGTGCAAAATCGATGGGCAGTGGAAGATCCTGTCCGTTACCTGGACGAGCTCTAGTCACAGCTGACGGCTAACAAGCGCTCCACAGAACCTCGCGCATGAGAGCAAGGTTGCCGGAGGGCGCATGAGAACCCTAATCGTGGGTATTGGAGCACTGGGCGGACTGATTGCTGCCCGACTGCGGGCGGCCGGATCGCCCGTTTGGCTGGCGACCCGGAACGCCGAATCCGCAGCGAAGCTGAAGGCATCCGGGCTACGGGTGACTGGTGTGGGAGGCGCAGTGTCGGTCGAGACCGTGGAGGTCGCCCCCTTAGACGAGTATCTTACCGGCAGCAGGTTCGATCTGATCGTTCTGGCTACCAAGGCTCACGACGCCATCGAGGTGGCGTCGAAGTTGTCTGGGCTGCTCGAACCAGGGTGGCACCCTGCTGCCGATCCAGAACGGCGGTGTGCCCCAGGTGCTCGGGGACCGGCTCGGGGAATGCGTGCTGGGAGGTCTGTCCAATCTTGGCGCGACCATGACTGAACCGGGTATTTACGAGCAGCGCAACGCGGGTCATCTACTGATCGGTGAACTTGCTGGTGGCGCAAGCGAGCGGGCGGAGCAAGTTCGTCAATGGCTTGGCCGCGCGGTGGAGCTAAGGGTCACGCCAAATCTTCGCGGGGCTGTCTGGTCGAAGCTCCTGCTGAACTGCTCCGTTACCACCCTCGGGGCAGTCGCGGTCTCAACCTTCTCTCATGCAGGAAATGCTTTCTTCCAAGCGCCCTTTTCACAAAGCGGGTCCCCAGATGTTTCTGGACAAGATTCCAGCCGAGGCTT
>Ga0209530_1001280_pt1 | contig 12007 bp, 6 predicted proteins | sample BlaSpr_A8_Ref_O1_FD_187987 | JGI IMG/M metagenome (GOLD analysis project Ga0209530, IMG submission 187987) | Forest soil microbial communities from Thunder Bay, Ontario, Canada - Black Spruce, Ontario site 2_A8_Ref_O1 (SPAdes) (version 2) | ecosystem: Environmental > Terrestrial > Soil > Boreal...
GGAGTGGGCGGGCGCGCATCACGAACTCTTGGCGTCTGGCAAGGATCGGCCGCGCAGCAAGCTGCGGAACTCGTTCCCAAAGGAGTAAGCGTTGCCGCAGCGTTCCACAACTTATCCGCCGATCTGCTCAACGGGGACGAGGCGCTGGACTGCGACGTTATCGTGTGTAGCGACGACGCCAACGCGATTCAAATTACGCGCAAGCTTGCCGCAAAAATCCCCGGGGTGCGCGCGATTGATGGCGGCAAACTGGAGAACGCCCGTACGCTCGAGCAGATCACCGCGTTGCTTATCGGCCTGAACATCCGCCACAAAGGCCACGGCGGCATCCGCATCACCGGCCTGCCGCCGGAAGCGTATCGCTAGAATTCCGACCCACTCGAATCCTGGGCGAGCATGTGAATCCCGGATTGCCAGTACCCACAAAGAGTATGTTGTTGACTGTGTCGAGCGCTGCAGACGCCCAGACTCCGCCGCCAACCCAGTTAGCCCCACCAGGGCAAGTGGTCTTATCGATGGCGGAAAATCGCCACTTCACGGCGCCGTTCGACAGGTTGACGGCAACTTCCTGACCAACCACACAAGGATCGTCATTCACGCTCGCTAGGCCCACATAGACGAGCCCGTTATACACCGCGGGTGATGCCCAAATCGCGTAGTTCGAATTCGGATTTGCAAGCTGTGTCTTCCAAATCAGCGTACCCGTCACTGCGTTGAGGGCATAGAGATACGCGTTGTGTGCCCCGAAATATACAACGCTAACTGTCGCTCACGGATTGGTGCAAGGGGTATTACTGCTGCTGGGTATCATGACTGACCATCCGGCTACCACGCCTGCGCCCGAAGCGTATCGCTAGAAATTTCGCCCGATCCTAGAACGAATACTTCAACGAGAACTGAATTAGCCTCGGCGTGCCGACGGTTGAGGTAATGGGCGCCGATCCGCCACCAGGGGACGACACTGAGGTCGCCGCCGGAATGGCGAACGAGGGATGATTGAACAGGTTGAAGAAATCCGTGCGGAAGCGGAGATTCTGCCGTTCGCCGAGTTTGAACGTCTTGCCGAGTGTCAAATCGACATTCTTCTGCGGCGGCCCGATGATGCAGTTGCGCGGCGTGTTGCCGTAGAGCGTGCCATCGCTCGGGGTACCGTCGGAAAGCGTCGCGAGCGGGTCTGGCTGATAAGCAGCGGGGTTCACCCAGTTTGCCAGGCGCGCTTCCGGGCTGCCGTGGCTGGGAGCATTGGCACAACTGAACCCGGGATTGAAAGTCGCAGTCGACGACGGAGTACTGGCTAAGGCGTAGACGCTACCACCCGCCGGATCAAGAATCGAGAAGGGTGCGCCCGATTGCAGCGTCAGTACGCCGCTGGCTTCCCAGCCGCCCAGCGCCGTTTTCGTGAAACCGTTGCCATTGGCAAAGAACGGTAGTTGATAGACAGCGCTGGTCACGAAGCGCTGCCTGCGGTCAAAATCAGAGAGGCCACGTGAGACGGCCCCGTTGTTCTGATCGTTAACGCGGGTGAGGAACGCCACCGAAGCGGTGGAGACATCATCGATAGACTTGGACCAGGTATAGGCGCTTTGGAAATACAATCCCTTACCAAAGCGGTGGGCCAGCGTGGCCTGCAACGCGTTGTAATGCGAATCGGAGTTGGGAGCGAAGTCCTCGAAATCCGGAGGTGCAATGCCCAGGAAGGGCGCTCGGGCGCTGGCGTTTTCGACCGTTGAATCCACGATCGTACAGGACTGGCCGTGGGCCTGAAGATTGGCGCACCCCGCGCCCGTAATAATGACGGGATTCTGCGGCGTGGCCAATGTGGCCTGATCGGGATCAAAGGTCGAACGCAAGCGGCTGCCTTTCGTGCCCACATAGCCGAGTTCCATGAACCAATCCCGCCCCAGTTCATGCTGAATCGTGAGGTTCCACTGCTGGGTCGTCCCCGCCACCCAATGCTGCGGCACGGTGAGCTGGATCAAGCCATTCACATTGCCGGAGAACTGCCCTCCACATCGTTCGATTGGGGCAGGTGCGGCATAGGAACAGCCGGTGTAGCTGAATTCTTGCAGGATCGCGGATGTGGGGACGTAAGTCTGCGTGGGGTTTGCGCCCAGCGGCGGAATGCCATTGGGAAATGCGTTACTAGACGCAAACAGATTGGCCAGGGTTCCTGCCCCAGGATTAAAGCCCACGAGGAACGGGTAGGTCGGCGGCGTGATGGCGAGATTGTCCGCCGCTCCCAGGTCTTCCCGTACGCTGTAAATGCCGTAGCCTCCGCGAATCGATGTGGTGTGGCGGCCGCCCACGTCATACGCGAAGCCGATGCGCGGCTCCCAGACGGTCGCGTATTCGTTGCCGAGGCCAGCCTGATTGAGCGTTCCGGTAATGCCTGAGAGGCCGAATTTATTGACGCATTTGGGATAGACGTAGGGTTGTCCCGTTGTGTTCGCCAGTGTGGGTATGGTGTTGCCAGTATGGCAAAGCGTGTCGTAAGGCGCACCGTTGAACTCATTGCGGAAACCGAGATTGAGCGTCAGAGTCTTGCTTGCCCGATAATCATCCTGCGCGAACCAGGCGTAGCCGGGAACGCGGTAGTCGTGGTTGCCGAGGCCGCCGCCGCCTTCGCCTAAGAGTGGAGAACCCGCCAGAAAAGACTGGAAGTCGGTGGGGAACCCGGTCGCGCCCGCGACGAAGAATATCAGTCCGTTGTCAGCAATGGGCAGGTTGCGGCGCATGGCCACACGATCGATCTCCCCGCCAAGGCGGAGCTGGTGCGGACCGTGGGTCCAACTCACGGTGTCCAGCCAGGTGTAGTTATCCGAGAGCGCGGATTGCAGTTGGGTGGGGTACGCTCCGAAAGCCCAAGTGCCGAACTGCAGCCGGTACATGTTGGGATCTCCGGCCTGGCCGTTTACGCCGGTTGCGGTGGGCAGGTTGATGCCGATCTGCGCGCCCGTGACGGGCCCTTCGTTGTTCAGTTTGTCGCTGATGATATTGACGCCGAACCGAAACTCATTGATCAGGGTATTGCTGAACAAGTGAGTTTCAGTGATGCTGCCAAAGCGGCTGTGCAGAGGAATATCCAGGGGGAAATTCAGGTTATTGGTACCGGGCAGCCCTCCGGTCTGGATGCCAAAAGAATCGGCGCCGAAAGGTTCGAAGGTATCGGAATTGGACCAGAAGAAGCGCCATGACAAATGATCCTTGCCGCCGCGGAATTCACGGTCCCAGTTTGCGGTGAACTGGTTGTCGGTGAACTTGCCGGGATCGGTGAGCACCAGCGGCCCGGAGTTTATCGCTGACGAGCAGGTTCCGGTGGCAGCGTTGAATGTCTGGGTAACCCCGGGAGTCCCTGGAACGGTGGGAAACAGAAAACCGCCTGGCCCAAACTGGCTGCCCGGAAAATTAAGCAGATTGAAAGCGACTGGATCGACTGCGGTGAGGTTAAATGCGGGACAATTGGGAACCGCGGGGCTACTGAACACAGACTCAAGGTTGGAGAGGGAGCGGTCAGTTGGAACAATCGGAATCGTAGTATTGATGAATGTTCCCGCCGAATCGCCACTGCGCTGCCGCGTGCCCTGCAGATTGAAGTAGAAGAAACCCAGCTTGGCTCCGGGGCCGATCGGCCCGCCCACGTCGCCGCCGAAAATGTTCTGCTTGACGACGACCTTACCCAGAAAATAGTCGTTGGCATCCAGCGCCGTGTTGCGGAAGTATTCCCAGAGATCGCCGTGGAAATGGTTGGTGCCGCCCTTCAGGGTTGCGTTAATGTTGCCGCCGCCGTTGCGGCCCTGGGTTGCATCGTAGAGGCTGGTGCTGACCTTGAATTCCTGGATCGCGTCCGGACTGGGCAGGGGAGTATAGGTCAACTCGCCGAAAGCATAGTCGGCCACTGTGATGCCTTCGATCAGATAGTTGTTGTTATCCTCTCTGCCGCCATTGACGTGGATAAATACATTGCCGCGGCCGAGCTGCGCGGCGCCGTTCAGGTCGGCAGAAGCGCCGGTGGAGAGCGTCAGCAACTGCTGAAAGTTTCGCGTCGCCAGTGGAAGATCGGTGATGGTCTGGGCTCCCAGGGATTGGCCAGTGGTGGCGTCCGTAGTATTGACTTGTTCCACCTGCGATTGCACTTCGACAACTGACATCACCTTATTCACTTTGAGGACTGCGGTCATGCGCGTCGTTTCGGTAATGTTCACTACAACTCCGGGAAATTTGGTTGCGGGAAATCCTGGCGCTTCCACTTCCACGGTATAGGTTCCGACCGGTAGCAACGTGGCGGTGAACAAGCCGGATGCATTGCTGGTCTCCTGGCGCAATACCTCGCCGGTGGCTTCGCTCTGGACGCTGACCTTGGCATTCGCAACGACAGCACCCGAAGCGTCCTGCACCACGCCGCCGATCGCGCCCGTAGCGCCGCCTTGGGCGAACAACATTCCGGCGAAAACTGAGACGAAGAGACTGGATGCCATCATCTTGCGAAGGAGGCTCATGTTTTTCTCCGATTGGACGATTGTGTGTGGCTCATTCCCCCATCAAAACGGCGGATCGATGGGATTAAACCTAGGGCGAGATCACAGCGGATATATCATGCTTCCCCACTGATGTTCAAGAAATATACGTGCGGATTGGGTATGCAGATTATGGATCTAGTGGAGAAGAATTACGGATTTGAATGACTGCGGGCGGCTAATCTTCGATTGCCTGGGCGCTCATCTCCGAGGGCTCACCGCCGCCCGCCGCCTGCGCCATGATCAGGCGACGAGCTTCCACGCGAATCTTGGGAAGCTGCAATCCGAACCAGCACGCGCCCGCTAGGGAGGCGAGTCCTCCGATGCCGACGGTCATCTGAGCCCCCAGGCGGTCGGCGAAGGCGCCGCCGAGCAGTGCGCCAATGGGAGCCATCCCCATGAACATCATGGAATACACGGCCATGACCCGGCCACGCAGGGCGTCCGGCACCATGACCTGAATCAGCGTGTTGGAACACGCCATTTGCAGCATCATGGTATAGCCCACGGGCAGCAGCAGAATGACCGAGATCCAGAAATTATGCGAGATCGAAAACACGATCAGGCTGGCTCCAAAACCGGCGCCACACCATGCCACCCAGCGCCCCAGGCCTTTCACGCCCTGCCGGAACGCTAGGGTCAGAGCGCCGAGCAGCGCTCCCACGCCGGTGGAGCCCATCAGCATGCCGAGCCCCTGGGCGCCGCCGTGCAGAATTTTATCGGCGAAAATCGGCATCAGAACAACGTAAGGCATACCCACCAGACTCACAATTCCCAGGAGCAGAAGCAGGGCGCGGATGGGAGCCGTGCGGTTGACAAAACGGAATCCCTCCAGCATGTGCTCCAGGGGCGAAGCCATCGAAGTGCGAGCCGGGCGCAACACTTTCATGAGCACTAAGCCGATAATTACGGCGATATAGCTGACGGCGTTGGCGAAGAAACACCAGCCCTCGCCAATTTTTGCCACCAGAATTCCCGCGATGGCCGGGCCGATTACGCGGGCGCCATTGAACATGGAAGAGTTCAGCGCGATGGCGTTCATCAGATCGCCTTTGCCGACCATATCGACCAGGAAAGATTGCCGGCCAGGAATATCGAACGCATTCACCACGCCCAGCAGGCTGGCCAATACAAACACATGCCAGACTTGCACCCGGTGCAGCAGGGTGAGCGCGGCCAAAATGAAGGCAAGGAGCATGGCCGCCACCTGCGTGCCGATGACGATGTGACGCCGGTTGAAGCGATCGGCGGTGATTCCGCCCAACGGGGCGAATAGGAACACGGGAACCTGGCTGGCAAATCCGACCGAGCCCAGAAGCAACGCCGATCCGGTCAATCGATAGACCAGCCAGGATTGGGCCACGCTCTGCATCCAGGTGCCGATGAGGGAGATGAGCTGCCCGCTGAAGAACAGCTGGAAGTTGCGATGGCGCAGGGCGCGCAGGCCGGTTTGCCAGCGAGACTCGGGCGCTGGGGTGACTTCGACCAGGCTTCCGGGCGGACTTTCTTCGATAGGGATCCTTGACTCAGACACGCTTATGCTTGTTGGATGACGATAGCCGCCCTCCAGACCCAACTATATCCTGAATACTGCTCGCTTCCGGTCGGCTGGCCGAAGGGCTCTTAAGAATCCGGGTGGATGTCATGGACGGCCAAACATTGGACAGCCAATCTTAATCCGATGTGAATTTTTGTCTTCCCAGGGCCGCCGGACTGCGCTACAGTTGCAGTTGTTGTTCCCCGGCGATTCTCCCTAAGGAAGAGACACGACCATGACCACTCCCTCGGTTGGTGTTGAACGTCGCATCGGGCAACGTTTCGCTTTTAATCTTCCGGTTTCCCTGCGCGACGTTTCGAGCGGAACCGAAGGACTCGGCTTCACCCAGGACCTCAGTTCCCGCGGGGCGTTTTTTTTCACGGATCTGGCGCTGAGCGAAGGAGCAGAGGTCGAGCTCACGCTGAGGATGCCCTCCGAAATTACGCTCGGCGAAAATATGCGGGTTCGTTGCCGGGGACAGGTTCTTCGCGTCGCCAAGGCAGCGGACAAGAACTGGAAGCCGGCTTCGGAGAGGGAAGCCATCCAGGAAGACACAAAAATCGGCGTGGCGGTTTGTTTAAAGGGCTACGAATACCTTCCTGAAGATGAGGACACTTCCGCCGACTTCCGGCGTATTTCAGCCCTGCACAACCCCGGCGAGACTGAAAGGCCGTCCGCAAGCGGCACGCCGCCTGTCCCCGTACACTGACGTCCGTGGTATCAGGAATCCCGGCATCATGGTCTTGATCGGGTTTCGGGTTCAACGCCAGTACCCCATTTAGGTCGCCTGGCACCTCGGTAGTGGCTCAGTTGAGCCACTACCTGGCACTTCCGTGTTCTTTCCAATCCCTCCGGATTGGCTTAGAATGGCTGTCACCAGTGCGGACTGGGGCTGGGGAGTAGTCGTGCTGTGCGCCTATCGTTTTATTCTTCCGCGTTGCGGATCGCTGCTCTTCCATCTCTGCGCGTATTTTGCGCACGCGCGCTCTCAGCCCATTACCTAGGTCACTTGGCGAAGGGTACCTTCTCTTTCTAACATGCAGACACCGAGAGAAATCAGCGAGAACCGCACGATGCATGGGATCGCCGTAGCCCTTCTGACCGAAGACCGTGAGCATTTATCCGAACTGCAACGCCGTGTAGAGTCTACGCGGCTGGCTCGGGCTGTGTTTAGCCATGTCGGCTTTCCCACCAGTACCACTGACTCCATTCTCCGCCAGATCCAGGATTTGCGCGCCGAGGTCGTGGTGGTTGATATCTCCGCGGAGAATCCTCAAACCGCAATCCGGGCCATCGAACTGATTCAAGCCAATACCTTGCAGCTCGCGATCTTTGCCAACGGCAGCATGCAGCAGCCGACGACGATTGTGGCCAGCATGCGCGCCGGAGCCGGGGAATTTCTCGATGATAGCGTCGGGGCCGAGGCCCTTCTCGAAGCCCTGACCCGTTTCAGCTCCAACCGCACACGCACGCGCGGAGGCGCCGGCAAAGCCCGCATCTTCACTTTTATCAGTGCAAAAGGAGGAGCCGGAGCTACCACCGCCGCGGTCAATACCGCCTTAGCTTTGCAGCAAGCTTACGGCAACGTGGTTCTGGTGGATTTTGCACCGGTCGGCCACGCCCAGCTCCATCTCAACCTGCGCCCCAGCTTTGGAGTACCTGACGCGCTGGAGAATCTGCATCGTCTGGACGCGTCTTTGCTGGACGGCCTGATGACCACGTCGAAAGAGGGTTTGCAGCTTCTGGCTGGCCCGCAGCAACCTTATGCATCCGCGCCGACTCCGGCGGAATTGGCGAGGCTCTTCGACCTATTGGCAAATCACTATCGCTATGTGGTGGTCGATGCCTCCAGCCGGCTCGATGCCACCACGCGTCTACTCTCTGATCTCTCCAATGCGGTGCTGATGATCGCGCAGACGGATGTGATATCGCTGTGGAGCGCCGGCCGGATTCATGCCTTCCTGGAGGAAGGCGCGGGGCGCAACCGGCTGCGACTGGTTCTCAATCGCTACAAAAAAATTCCGGGTTTTACCGACGATGACGTTGAACATTCCACCCGTTGCAAAGTACTGTGGAAAATCCCCAACGCGTACCAGGCAATCTCACCCGCAATCGACCACGGCACTCCGGTGGTGCTGCAGGACAATCAGGAAGTCAGCCGTTCTTTCCGCGCACTGGCAGCGGCTTTGGCCGAAGCATCGACTACGGCCGAAGGCGGACTCGATCTGGTCTACGGCGAGGAAAAAAGCGACAGCAAGAAGAAAGCGCCTCCCGGCCGTTTACTGATCAGCCCGGCTCGCGCTGGCCAGTAGTTGCGCATACCGACTGACGCGTATTCGAAAACGAACTAATTCCGGGCGGTGGGAGCCGGTGACGCGGCTGCCGGAAACATCTTGAACGCCACCTCTTGGGAATGAGCCGTAATGTTCTTTTGCGCGTCACTGGTGCTGTCGGTGAGCGTTCCCCTTAACACGTAATATCCCTCGTCTCCTGGATTCTTGCCCTCGCCGCGTTCCACGCTACCCTTGAAATCGAACCACACGGCATGCACAGTCTCGGTGGTGAAGATCAGCGTGCTACCCTCCAGCTTGGCGCTGCGGAAATAATGATCGAGAAATGCGCCATTGTCGCTTTCTCCTTCACCGTAGCGCGAGACGAATCCCGTCACTCTTCCTGCATCTTCCACCGTGATTTGGACAAACTCACCATCCTTCAGAAAACTGTACATTCCGGAATATTCGCGGCCTTCCCTGGCCTGCTGTCCGGCAGGTGTGTCATGCGCCTTTGGAGCGGCCGGCTTGGCGTCCTGCGCCGACGACAAAGCGAATGCGATTCCGCAGACAACTGCAGCGAGGAGAACGGTCCGGGGATGATTCATGAGAAGCTCCGGTTCATGGGAAATTCGCGCCCGCTTAATCGTACTCCTTCCGCCAGAATGCGAGTCCGGCGCCGATACCATTATTTAGGGCAGCGAGCCTCCATCGAGCCGCCATTGCGGCTAAGATAGAACGATGTGGGAACATCCGGGAGGAGTGCTGGAAGAGGTCGAATCGCCAGTACCAGAACTGCACCTGCTGACAGCGCCTGAGCCTTGGTCTCGCGCTTTTATACAGAATGTTCGCGAGCTCTTTCGGCGCCCATCCGCTTCTTTGGATCTGCAATCTTCTGCAGCGGATTTCTGGCCGGATGTTTTTGTCGAGCGCAAACTTCCCTGGCGCCGCTTTTCCGAGTCAGCCGGTTACCACGTTCTAGCGCTGGGGATGATCTGGGCGGGGTCGCGATTTCTGGCCCTCCAGCCTCAGGTCACCGCGCAACCGGTCTTCACTCATGCCGACGTCGTCTATTACACGCCGTCTGAATATCTGGCTCCGATTGACACTCGCCCGCCGACCTCGGCTCATGAACAGAAGGCCGATCCCGAATTAGCGGCGCAGCCAATTATTTCGGTTCCGCCGGAGGCCGGCAATCATTCGCAGACGATTGTTGCTGCGCCCAACGTTCGGTTGCAGCATGATGTTCCTTTGCCCAACACAGTTGCGTGGGCGGACAAGCCGCGGATGCCGATTGCCCCCGCGCCTTTGGTGCCCGCATCTGAGATTTCGCGCCTCACGCCGCAGATGGAAAGGTCGATCATCGCGCCCCCGCCAGAGGTTGAGAATGATTCGCGAAAGCAGCTGGAAGATCCGCACTCCGCGGTGATTGCGCCACCACCTTCTCTGGAAGCCGCTTCCGACAGGCGCCTTGGCGAACTGAACATCGGCCATAGCGCCGTGATCGCTCCGGCCCCGCAGCTTTCGTTGGATGAGCAGCGCACCGTGCCCCGGCGCTCCGTCGCCGCGCATTCTGCACAGGTGATTACGCCACCACCTTCGGTTGGGGCATCCTCAGGGTCACGCGCCTCGGGAAACTTGATCGCACTTAGTTTGCGTCCCGCCGTGGGCCCTCCGCCCGAGCCTCCAGCAGGCAATCGCCGCGGCACTTTCGCCGCCACTCCGGCCGGACATCGGGGAGCTTCCGGCGCGCCGGGAACTGCCGCTGGAGAGGGTTCTGCGGCAAAGGGAAGTGGATCTGCCGGCAAAACCACCAGCAAGCTGCCGTCAGGACTTTATGTTGGCAAGACATCGAGCCCGACGTCTCCCGTGGCCGGTGAACCTGCGCCGGCAAGCGCAAGCGGTAACCTGGTCAATCCGAATCTGATTGCTGGCGCACGGCCGCCGCGAGTTTCGAGAACTCAAGCTGCGAGTGACGGCAAAATTTCCGAAGTCGAGCGCGCGGTATTTGGCGAACGCAAGGTGTACTCGCTCAGCCTCAACATGCCGAACCTGAACTCTGGCGGAGGCAGTTGGATCATCCGTTTCGCGCCGATCAAGTCTGATTCGACTCCAGCCGATTCAACTTCGGCGAACTCTTCTTCTGGACAAGCAGTTTCTTCTGATCATTCTTCCGGAGATTCTTCTTCCGGTGATCTCTCTTCACCGGTGGCTACGCGCAAAGTTGATCCGGCTTATCCGCTGGATCTGATGCGGCAGAACGTCAGCGGCACCGTCATCCTCTACGGCGTGATACACGCCGATGGGACGGTCGGCAATGTCCGCGTGCTCCGCAGCGTCGATGATCGCATTGATCGATTTGCTGGCGAAGCGATCGCCAAGTGGCGATTTCAACCCGCCACCAAAAATGGCGCTCCGGTTGCTGTGGAAGCCACTTTCTGGATTCCTTTCCGGCCCACCAAGGCAAAATCCGATTTCTGAAGGCAGGGATTTTGCTTCCGATTCCGGCGCGGTAGTCGCGACTATCGTCCGGCGGCTTTCTTTTTTTCCAGCGCGGCGTAAATTGCGGGGTCGGTGCAAACTTCGTAGTAGGTGCGGTCGGTCCAACCTTGGACTGAAAAATCTTCCAGTTTAACTTTCGGTACGCGGCTTTCACGGACGACAATTTTTCGGAAGATGTCGCGGTCCACCGGAACGGTTCCGCTGGAGAGGCGGTATTCTCCCTTGTCTGACGAGGCCGAGGGCGGCAATTTTACCGCAAGCGGCACCAGCGAAATTTCCTGCTCGAGTTTGCGAAACGCAGCCTGGTTCATGCGGATGCCGCCGAGGTTGTAGCTGAGCACGGAGTCTTCGGGATTCGCCTGATCGGAGGCGGAGGGTTCATCCGCCGACTGGAAAACATACACGTGGAACGGGCCGGCCTGCGATTCCATTATTTTGCGGGCGCGCTTGTTACAGGAAGAAAGACGGTCGCTCTCGTTGAGCGCCTCGGAAATCATGATCTGGTGCTCGCCGTCCATCAGATACAGCGGGGCGGACTCCTGTAGAGTGATGCCGATGCCCAACTCGAGTTCCGGCATTCCGGAGCGCTGCATCAGTTCGTTGTAGCCGCGCACGATCTCGATAATCTCGCGGGCCAGCACGCAGGCCCGGCTTACCGCCAGTCCCGGTTCGCCTTCGCGTTCGAGTATGGCAAGGATGATGGCGTCGCCCTCGAGAAAAACTTTTTGCGCTCCGTACTTACCGAGTAGCTTGTTTACCGGATCATAGAAATTGAGGCTGAAGTAGGACGCGGGATTGAGCCCCCTTTCCATCAAGGTGCGCGTGAGCCGCGTGGAATCGCGCACGTCGGCCTTGAGTACAACATGGCGCAGTACGCGATCTTCTTCCGGTTGTTGTTGCTGCTCCTCGGGCAAAAGAAATTCGTAGAGCGTTCCGTTCATGCGGGAAAGCTCGCGCAACTTCTCGGTGGCTACCAGGTTCACGGAATCGAGCGCCGCGTTGAGCGTTTCCAGCCGGCGCAGATCGCGGTGGTAGTGAGAGAAATCCTGCAGGAATCGTGCCGCAAGTTTGGCGCGCTCCGCGCCCCGACATCCGGCGACCTTTCCCACCGCCGCGTACAGGCTGGCCGGGGAAAGTTTGCCATGCTCCTGAATCATGCGCTCGACGCGGTCGCATTCGGGGCG
>Ga0209530_1001282_pt1 | contig 11976 bp, 8 predicted proteins | sample BlaSpr_A8_Ref_O1_FD_187987 | JGI IMG/M metagenome (GOLD analysis project Ga0209530, IMG submission 187987) | Forest soil microbial communities from Thunder Bay, Ontario, Canada - Black Spruce, Ontario site 2_A8_Ref_O1 (SPAdes) (version 2) | ecosystem: Environmental > Terrestrial > Soil > Boreal...
GAGGTGGCGTCCCCGACGGGATTTGAACCCGTGTTACCGCCGTGAAAGGGCGATGTCCTAGGCCAGGCTAGACGACGGGGACCAGAGAGGCAAGAGCGAGAATCGATTGATCGATGTTAACAGTGCGTCTGCAGGGTGTCAAAAACAACTCTGGCTACGCAGAAAGACATCGCTCGCATTGGCCATCGCAGGTTACCACCAGACAAAATGTTTTAAAATCAATATGAGTACGCCCCCGCGCGGGGCCGGAGCGCTCTGTGGCCGACGCACTATTTCTCAGCCTTTGGTATCCGAACTTCGAATTGGACGAAATGTTGCCGCGTGCTTTGGCGGTAATGCGGCAGTTTCCATTTTCTGCCGCGCAGCCGGGAATAGCATATGTGGCCACCCATCCCGTCTCCTGGAACGAGCCAACAATTCTTGAACAGCGCTTCCGGCCCGGCGTCCCTCCGGAGCAAGCGGTGCTTGTTGCTTCTGACCTGCTTCATGGGGACTACGCTTATTTGTTCGAGGCGTTCTGGGATCTTTGGGTTCTCTCGGATCGGCGCGAGTGGGTGTTGCAGCCATCATTGGTGAAATTCCTGGTTCACGGCCTGGACTTTGATGAAGGCGTTTATGAGCACGAGGGCCACATTGAAGTAGATTTCGGCATCGACTCGCGATTCCTGCAGGAAGGTGTGGAACTCGACACGGAGACGGAATCCCGAGTTCGCTCCAACGTGCATAAACTCGTGGAGTTCACCACCAAAGCTGAGAAAAGTTCCGGGGCGAACGCACGCTTGCTGTGGTCCGAGTCAGAGGAAAACCTGGCCCAGAAATTGATCGCCCGCCTGCAGAAAGTGCAGTGAGGATTCAGGAACTGAAGGGTCGAGGTGACCCTCAAAAAGACGCTACTTCGTTCTTCCGGCCTCAATCTTCAGCTTATCGCTCGCACCGGCTTGCGCCGCGGCGAGCCGCGCGGTAAGCACGCGGAAGGGCGAGCAGGCCACGTAGTCCATCCCCACTTCATGGCAGAACTTCACTGAGTCGGGATCGCCGCCGTGTTCTCCGCAGATTCCGACTTCAAGGCCTGGGCGGGTTTTGCGTCCCCGCTCGATTCCGATGCGAACCAGTTCTCCTACGCCTTCGCGATCGATCACCGCGAATGGATCCTGTTTGAGGATGCCCTCTTTCAAATATGTTGGCAGCACTTTGTTGACGTCGTCGCGCGAAAATCCAAACGTAGTCTGGGTGAGATCGTTGGTGCCAAAACTGAAGAACTCAGCTTCTTTAGCAATCTCGCCTGCCAGCAGCGCCGCTCGCGGCAACTCGATCATGGTTCCGACCAGGTAATGCACCTTTTTGCCCTTCTCGCGAAACACTTCTTCTGCCACGCGCCGCACAATCGCCGCCTGATTCTCCATTTCTTTGAGGGTTGCGATAAGCGGAATCATGACTTCTGCATGCGTCTTGATTCCCTCCTTCTCAACCGCAACTGCGGCTTCGAAAATCGCGCGGGATTGCATCTCAGTGATCTCGGGATATGTGATGCCCAACCGGCAGCCGCGATGTCCGAGCATGGGATTGAACTCATGCAATTCTTCAACCCGGCGCAGCAAGTTTCTCAGCTCCTTCAACTTTGTGGAGCGCGGCTTGGTCGCTTCGAGCACCGCGATCTCCACCATCAACTCTTCGCGCTTCGGTAGGAATTCGTGCAGCGGAGGATCCAGCAGCCGAATGGTTACCGGCAGGCCGTCCATAACACGAAAAAGACCGATGAAATCGGCGCGCTGCATGGGCAGCAGTTTTTTCAGTGCCGCCCGGCGATCCTTTTCATTGTCGGCAAGAATCATCGCTCGCACGTGCGGTAGACGGTCTTCGGCAAAGAACATGTGCTCGGTACGACATAACCCTATGCCCTCGGCGCCAAAGGCGCGCGCCTGTTTAGCATCACGCGGAATGTCTGCGTTGGCGCGCACGCCGATTTTGCGGAACGGCTCTGCCCAGGCCAGGAACTTCATCAGTTCAGGATCGTCGGGCGCTGCGTCGAGAGTATCGAGTTTGCCTTTGATCACACGGCCGGTAGTTCCGTCCAGTGAAATCCAGTCGCCTTCCCTAAAGACCTGTCCTTTCACTCTCATTTCGCGAGCGCGTTCGTTTACTCCAATGTCGCCCGCGCCCGCGACACAACACTTCCCCATGCCGCGTGTAACGACGGCTGCGTGGCTGGTCATGCCGCCCCGCGAAGTTAGAATGCCTGCCGCGACTTCCATGCCGTGAATATCTTCGGGAGTAGTTTCCGCTCGCACCAGAATCACAGGATTTCTCTTGCTGCCGTGCCCCGCCTTTTCCACCGCCTCGTCCGCGGTGAACACAATCTGCCCGACGGCGGCACCCGGGGATGCAGGCAAGCCGGTGGCCAGAACTTCGACCTTCGCTTTTTTCTCATCCAAGCGCGGAACCAAAAAGTCATAAAGCTGATTGGGTTCCACGCGAAAGATCGCTTCTTCTTTGCTGATCAGGCCTTCTTCCACCATTTGGATGGCCACGCGCACAGCGGCAAGTCCGGTGCGCTTGCCGTTGCGCGTTTGCAACATGTAGAGCTTGCCTTCCTGAATGGTGAATTCGAAATCCTGCATGTCGCGATAATGTTTTTCCAGCCGTGTGGTGATCTCGCGAAGTTGCTGGTAGACATCCGGCATGACCTTTTCCAGTTCGAGGATCGGTACCGGCGTGCGAATGCCAGCGACAACATCCTCACCCTGCGCGTTCATCAGGAACTCGCCGTAGAATTCTTTGTTGCCGATCGCGGGATTGCGGGTAAAGCCCACGCCCGTGCCGCTGGTGTCGCCGAGATTGCCGAAGACCATTGCCTGTACGTTCACCGCGGTGCCCAGATCGTCGGGGATACTGTTAATGCGGCGATAGTGCTTCGCGCGGTCGTTCTGCCAGGAGCGGAAAACGGCGTCGCGCGCCATGATCAGTTGGTCGTGAGAATCTTGCGGAAAGTCGCGCTTGGTGTGCTTCTTGACGACTTTCTTGTATTCGGCAATTACTTCTTTCAGGGCCTTGGCGTCGAGGTCGGTATCGAGCTGAGCTTTTTTCTGCTTCTTCTTGGCATCGAAGACTTCGTCGAAAGCAGCCTTCGGAATCTCCAGCACCACGTTGCCGAACATCTGAATCAACCGGCGGTAGGAATCGTACGCGAAGCGCGGATTGTTGCTGCGTTTCGCCAGCGCCTCGACGCTTTCATCGTTCAAGCCAAGATTCAGAATCGTATCCATCATGCCCGGCATGGAAAACTTCGCACCCGACCGAACGCTTACCAGCAGCGGGTTCTCACCCTTGCCGAGCTTCTGGCCTTGCAACCGTTCGAGGTGGGCCAAGGCTTCTTCCATCTCCCGGTCCACTTCTTTCGAGACTCCGCCGTGCCGCATGTACTCGCGACAGGCCTCGGTTTGGATGGTAAAACCCGGGGGCACCGGCAGGCCCGCATTAGTCATCTCCGCAAGGCCTGCGCCCTTTCCACCGAGTTCGTCTTTCATCTTGCCGTTACCGTCGGCCTTGCCGCCGCCAAAGGAATAGACGTATTGAATGTCCGGTTTCTTGCTGGTTACGGCGATTTCTGCTTCGGGGAGAGTTTGCGTTGCCATCACAATAGTCCTTTAGTGTTTCGGGGATTCCTTGGATTCTTTGCCTTCCGTCACGATCTCGGAGAAATCGGCAATCGTGGAAAACTCCTTCAACAACGACTGCAGCAATGCCAACCGATTCGCGCGGACGCGCTCGTCGTCGACCATGACCATAACTTTATCGAAAAAAATATCCACCGTAGGCCGGAGTTTTGAAATCTCCAGAAGGGCACGCTCATAGTCGTGTTCGGCGCGAAGTGCATAAACCTTTTCAGCCGCCTGCGGAATTTGAGCTGCCAGTTCTTTTTCCTCTGCTTCCTCAAGCGCAAGCACATCGATGGCAGGAGCTACCTGCTTCTTGGTTTCCACTGCTTGGCGAAGAATGTTCTTGATGCGCTTGAACGCAATCGAAATCGATTCGAAATCCGCGGATGTACGGACTTTGGTCACCGCTTCGGCACGGGCTATAGCGTCGACGACATCATCAGAACCCGCAGCCAGCACGGCGTTCACCACGTCATACTTAAACCCGAGCACATCGCGAAGATAAAACTCAAGACGCTCGCGGAAAAAAGTCTGCAAAGCGTTGGGATAATCAATTTCACTCGAAAACTTTCGTTCCGCCTCCGACCCGCGGTAGGCTTCGCGCGCGTCAGCAAACAATTGAGTCAAGCTGAGTGGCAACTTCTTCTCTGCGATCGTCTTTACAATTCCGTTTGCCTGCCGCCGCAATGCAAACGGATCTTTCGACCCCGTCGGCTGCAGCCCAAGCGCGAACATTCCAGCAATGCTGTCCGCTTTATCAGCGATTGCGAGGACCGCGCCTTCGACAGAACGTGGAACCGAGTCGTCCACGGATTCCGGTTTGTAGTGATCGTAGATCGCCTGCGCAATCGCCTGACGAGTCGCATCCGGCATGCCAGTGTCGAGTTCCTGCACGCTGGCATACAGCCCTCCCACAATCCCCTGCAGTTCAGTAAACTCTTTTACTAATTCAGTCGTGAGATCTGTCTTCGCAAGGGCTGCGGCTTTGTGCACGATCCCCGGACGAACCTGCATTCCTTTATGCCGAATGATCTCGCATAGCCAACTGCACAAACGCTGCACGCGCCTGGACTTGTCGTAGTAGCTGCCCAAGTCTTTTTGAAAAGTGACGTGCTTCAGCCACACGGTCCGCTCGCGCAAGGGATGCTTCTGATCGATCTGCCAGAAGAATCGGGCATCGTTGAAGCGAGCTCGCAGCACGCGTTCGTGTCCATGACGAATCATGCCCCGCGGATCGCCATCGGTATTCAACACTGCCAGGAAATGCGGCAGCAGCTTGTCATCTGCATCTTCGACGGCGAAATATTTCTGATGGTCGCGCATCACGGTAATCAGGACTTCTTTCGGCAGCTCCAGGAACTGACTGTCGAAATTTCCCAGGATCACCGAGGCCCATTCAGTCAGGTTGACAACAGTTTCCAGCAGACTCTTATCTTCGCGCCAGCGTGCGCCGGAAATGGTTCGAGTCGCGGCATCGAGCGCCTTCCGAATTTGCTGCTCGCGCTCGGTGCGACCGAGGACTTTCGCCGCGCGCAAAGATTCAATATAGGCAGAACCCGCATCCGGAATAAGAATTGGACCAGGGGCCAAAATCCGGTGGCCTCGCGATTGGTTCCCGGCACGAATCCCGTCAAATTCCAGAGGAATCACACTTGTGTCGAGCAGAGCGACAAGCCACCGGACCGGCCGCACGAACTTTTCACTCGGCTTGCGCCAATACATATTCTTTGGCCAGTAAATTGAGTTGATCTCTTTAGGGAGCAGCTCAGACAAAACTTCGGCTGCGGAACGGCCCTTCTTGGTGATCTTTGCGGCCAGGTATTCGCCTTTAGGAGTCGTCACTTTCTCTAACTGAGAAATATCCACGCCGGCCTTTTTTGCGAAAGCATGGGCAGCGGGCGTAGGTTGTCCATCCTTGAAAGCCACGTTTGCTGAAGGCCCGGTGACCTGCTCAGTGACATCAGCTTGAGCTTCTGGAATTCCGGAGGCGAGAACGGCAATTCGACGGGGAGAGTCGAGGCTAGAGATTGGCCCCGTGGTGGACAGATGTTCCCGTTCGAGCAATTTGTGCACGCGGTCACGCAACTCCAGCGAAGCCGCGTCGATCATCCGCGCTGGAATCTCTTCGCACCCGATTTCAAGCACAAAGTCTGGCATTCAGAAAACCTTATGAATTCGCGCCCTGTTAAGTATTACGAAACTGCAGGTGCCAACTCTTTCTTCGGCTTCGTCCGCTTGACGGCAGGTTCCGCTTCGTCCGCGCCCGCCGATGTCTCGCGGTGCTGATCCACATACGCTTTCGCAATCCCCACGGCCAAGGCACGAACACGAGCGATCACTCCAACCCGCTCGGTGACAGAAATCGCGCCGCGAGCATCCAGAATGTTAAATAAGTGCGAGCATTTCAAGCAAAGATCGTAGGCGGCCAGAATCGGGAAACGCTGTTCATTACTCTCTCTGCTCAGCGCAGCATATTGAGCGAGCAGGGATTTGCATTCTGCTTCACACAACTCAAAATGCTTCCATGCTTTTTCGACATCAGCCAATTCGAAGTTGTAGACAGAAAATTGCAACTCGTCCGCCAGGCGCACATCGCCATAGGTCGTAGTCCTGCCCGTTTCCGGATCGCGCGCCCACACAATGTCGTAAATGGAATCGACGTCCTGCAAGAATGCAGCGATTCGTTCCAGGCCGTAAGTCAACTCCGCAGATATCGGATCAAGATCCACGCCGCCGCACTGCTGGAAGTAGGTGAACTGCGTGATCTCCAGTCCATCCAACATCACCTGCCAGCCCACGCCCCAAGCGCTGAGTGTCGGCGCTTCCCAATTATCTTCCTCGAACTTGATATCGTGCAGGCGCAGATCGATCCCCATTGCACCCAGCGACTCCAGGTAAAGCTCCTGCACCTTCTCCGGCGGCGGCTTCAGAATCACTTGCAGTTGCGTGTGCTTGTAAAGACGGTTCGGATTCTCTCCATATCGCCCATCGGCGGGCCTACGGGATGGCTGCACGTAAGCCACTTTGTAAGGATTTGGCCCCAGCACGCGAAGAAAAGTTTCGGGCGCCATGGTTCCCGCGCCGACTTCCACGTCATAAGGCTGTTGCAGCACACATCCCCGCTCTGCCCAGAAAGCCTGCAGACGCAGGATGAGTTCCTGAAAGGTGAGCGGATTGGAGTTGGATGAATTCACAAATCTGGCTCTTAGCTTTCGCTCCTGACTTTTCGCCGATTCAACCGAACAAGCCAAGAGCTAACTGCTGATCTTCTCCAGCATTCCTGCCGTTACCAGCTTTTTCTCCATGTGCCGCTGCAGAGCCTGGAGCAGAAACTTACGCAAATCGGCTGCCTGCGATTTGCGCTCTAGCGTTGCAGCAAAACTTTCAACGGGAGCGCGCAACATTTTGCTCGCGAGCGTCCGCGACTCCACGGAAATCTCGGACGAAGCCAGCCGCTTGTCTTCGGCGCACAGCAACCCATCGCTCAGCGCGTGAAAGAATGCCCTGCTTCCATTCAGCGTCCGCCCGCAAACGATGCACTCGGAAAGCTCAGGCAGATAGCCCATCAGTCGGGTCATCCACAACTCGAAATAGGTGATCGGCATCCAGACGTCAGTCCCGCGCAACGCCGCCAACACCGCGAGGGCAAGCCGGAAAACATCGTCGTTGACTTCGCGATCCGGAAGTAATTCGTCGAGCAACTCGGCTACATGGCCCAACGCGACCGCCCGTGCATAACTCACTTCAAACGCCAGCGGTGATTCCAGCACTTCGCACGAATCCAGACGAGCCAACTCCTGCCGTTCGCGGTCCTCGTAATAAACTCGAACGTAAGTCAGAGGTTCGAGCGCTCCGCCAAACCGCCGCTTGGATTTTTTGGCCGCGCGCGCCACTCCCCGTACTTTCCCTTCCAAGCGAGTAAACAGCGTGACCAGCAGGTCGGCCTCGCGCAACGGATACGTCCGCAAAACAATTGCTTCCGACTCCTTCAGCGCCATGGAAGCTCAGCAGGTAATCCTTGATTGTAATGGAGCGGTCGCGAGATGGAAAGGCGCGGAGTTCACGGACCAGTGAGCCAACTGCGCGCGCTCCGCTTGTTGACTTCCCTAGCTCCAAAAAGGAAAAAGCACGCGTCCAAAAGAAAGACGCGCGCTCGATCCAAAACGCCGAACTCGATCCTACCGGCCAAAATATTTGGCGTTCCGCTCAGTAAAGGCTTTCCACTTTTCCGGCAGGTCGTCCAGCGCGAAAATGGCGGATACCGGGCAGACAGGAACACAAGCGCCGCAATCGATGCACTCCACCGGGTCGATGTACAACATCTCCTCTTCGGGAAACGCTGGCGCGTCCTTTTTAGGATGGATACAATCCACCGGGCAGGCGTCCACACAAGCGGTGTCCTTAGTGCCGATGCACGGTTCTGCAATTACGTATGTCATAAAGTCTGTGTCTCCCTAAGTGTTCGCGGACCTTAACAGAACCGCTAATTCTAACAAGAATGCCGCCGGTGGTACAGCATTCTGCAGATTTTCTACGCCCCCACTAACTCTCGCTCCGCGCTGGGCTCATACTCGACGATATGGCCGGCCACGGCGCTGGCCGCCACGGTCAGGGGACTGGCAAGATACATCTGCCCCGGCCCGCTACGGCCCGGAAAGTTCCTGTTTTGTGCGCTGATCACAACCTGCTCTGGCCGCGTAGTCACACCCGGCCCAGCGTTGATGCAGGCTCCGCAGCTTGGCTCAATTACATCCGCTCCAGCTTTGTGGAAAATCTCAAGATAGCCTTTTCGGATGCAGTAATCACGCGTTTCCTGCGAACCAAACTGAATGTAGAACTTCACCGAGCCGGCCACTCGCTTGCCGTGCTTGAGTGCATCGGCAAGCACCAGCGCATACATGTCCATGTCTTCATTCTTGCCGGCTGTACAAGTTCCGCCGTACGCGAGTTCCACAGGAACCGGGGTGTTCAGTTCGCGGATGTACTTGCCGTTCCCCGGATCGCCGGGCGTTGCTACCATCGGCGTAATCTCCGCCGCGTCGAGTTCGATCACATGCGCGTATTGCGCATTGGGATCGCTGTACAAGCCCTCGACCATCGCCTCAGCCTTCTTGCGATCCATGCCGCGGCGTTCGACCAGAAAATCCACCGCCTTGCGATCGGGCGCCACAATGCCAGTGAAGCCGCCAATTTCCGCGGCCATATTGGTCATGGTAGCTCGTTCGTCGACGCTCAACGCCTCGATGGCCTCGCCCGCATACTCCATAACCTTGGCCAGCGCCTTGCCATTGCGAACGTAGTCGAGACTGAGAATCTTGAGGATGAAATCCTTTGCCGTCACATTCGGGTGTTTCTTGCCGCGAATCACAATCTTCACCGACTCCGGAACTTTCACCCGAACATCTTTCGTTATCCACGAATTAAATACGTCGGTCGTGCCAATTCCGAAGGCCACGCATCCGATCGCGCCCACGTGCGGCGTGTGCGAGTCAGAGCCGATATTCAACTGCCCCGGCAGAGCGTAGCTTTCCAGCACAATCGAGTGGCAGATTCCCTCCGAGCCCTTGCGGTCTTTCAATTCACCGTGCAGCTTGATCCCCTGTTTTGCCGCGAAATCCTGTTGCTTAAGCTTGAGCTGAGTCGCAAGATCGAGCAACCCGAGCTTCTTTTTCTCTTCCGAAATCACTTCGTCAAGAAACGTGAGGTGATCGCGGAAAAACAGAATGCTCTTGGGATCGTTCACCTCGGCGTCCTTACCCACGTAGCGCTCGAAGAAAATCGCCGCCATGGGCGTCACGTATTCATGGCTGAAACGCAAGTCAGCCCGTGCAAAGCCCGTGTCGCCAGATTTCACAAACGGCACGCCAACATTTCCCTTGTCGTCGAGCATGTGCCTGGCAAAGATCTTTTCCGCCAGAGTCATTGGCCGCTTTTCCGTTTTGATGGGCGGCAGAAACACCTTCTTCTGCAAACGAGCAACATTAAAGGGAAACAGTCCGCCATACTCGATCACCTGTCGCGTAATCTCATCTTCTCCGGCGGTGAATTCGCTGAGATCGATCTCGTGACCGTTGCGAATCTGGTCGATCAGAGAAAAATTGGTTGAAGTCAGCAGACCCAGATTCTGGCAGTTCTGTTTGTAAATACGCTCGATGTTCTCCGCAATGACGATACGAATGCCAGCGCACATTTCGGCGTATGGCGACTGCTCGCGGCTCGATCCCTTACCCCTTCGTTTACCGCTCACAGCGCAGACGAATCCGCCCTTTTTGACGTCAGATCGACCGACGGGAAATGCGGAACCGCACTTCAATCCCAGGTAAGGGATTTCACCCAGAGTCTCGTCGAAGTAAAAACAGTAGTGCGCCGGAGTAATTTCGTCGGTCGAAATATCGTCCCGCAGCTTGGGATTGTTGGCCGAATTCTTTGTGTCCCAAGTCAAATCTTCCCCGGCAAGCTGCCGCTTGATGAGCTCGGGGTCCTCGGTCAAGAATAGAATGCGGCCCTGCAGACGAACCTTGTCGTGCCGTTTTTCGATTTTGCGCTCAAGTAGTGAACTGATCACGATTGATACCTTCCAAACCCAGCGACCACTCTATTGTAACGCGGAGAAAGACCTCTTTCCGCCGTCCTTAGTGGTGTCCGTGTGCCCGATCGTATTTCTCTCCCGCAGGGATCGCAACTGCCAAACGATTCTCTTTGGGCGCAAGCGGACAAGTGGCATAGGGCGTCACCGAGCATGGCGGACTATAAGCCCGGTTGAAGTCGATCACCACCGTGCCGTTTACGACCGGGTCAGTGTCGAGAAAGCGGCCTCCGGGGTAGGTGTCGGTTTTGCTGGTTAGATCGTTAAAAACGAAAGTCAGGCCTTTCGACGGATCGCCACCCATGTCCGTCAGTCGCACTTCCTGACCATTGATTTTGAATACGACGACTCCGGCCACCGGCGTTGGTGTCGTGTCACCTAGAACGTTGGGAACGTCCACCGTTTTCTTTCCCTCGGAAGGTACGAAGGTTGCCGTCACCCGATAAGACAAGTCGACGGGAAAAAATACTGGGCCGCGATAGTTCTTAGCCGCTTCGCCGTCGACGTCTTTTAGCCGGATGCCAATACGCTGGCCACGGACGATGGCTTTGATGCGCAGACTTCCCAACTCCACGATCGTCGGACTTCCGGAAGTATCAGGCTGTAGCTTGACCTCGGTCACCGGTTTGCCGTCGATGGTGGCGTGCGCATCCGGAGACAATTTCACCGTCACGTCTGTCCCCTGCAAGGTGAAAACGCCGGCGTGCGTTGGTCCCTTAGGAAATACGATGGCGTTACCTGCATCGGTGCCGAAAGTGTTGTCGCCGGGTTTGAGCCAGAACAATCCCGCCAGCGACAACCAATTTTGCTTGCGGCTGTCGACCAGATCAGCTTTCCACTTATCGAACGACTGTACATATCCCGCATCGGGCGCGGAAGGCGACGGATTCTTGCCCGCAGACGCTACGCCACCCAACAGCAGCGACGCTACGGCCAACCCAAAGAGAAAGGTATCTTTGCGTTTCATAACACAAACTTTACTCACTTTCATCTTCGGAACTCCTGCAGGTCGGGCAACGGTTCCAAGTCCTGCCCGCTTAAAATCTGTTCGAACTCGTTTAGTAATGCCGGATGCACCAATCCGTTCGACGCCATCGTCTCGCGACTGTGCAGCTGAAATGGCCCACCCTTAAAGTCGGTCACCATCCCTCCGGCTTCTTGCACAATCAGCACACCCGCCGCCGTATCCCAAGGGTTGAGGTTGAATTCCCAAAATCCGTCGTAGCGTCCACACGCCACGCAGCATAGATCGAGCGCCGCCGAACCCGCTCGCCGCACGCCATGGGTGTGCAAGGTAAGCTGATGGTAGAAAAAGATATTCGGATTCTGGTGCCGCTTGTGGCTGGGAAAACCCGTACCCAGCAGGCATTCCGATAACTTCGCTGTCTTCGAAACATGAATCCGCTGCTGATTCAGGTAAGCGCCGCTTCCCTGCTCCGCCGCGAACAATTCGTCCCGCGTCGGATCATAGATCACGCCCGCAATCCGGCTCCCTCTATAATCCAGACCCATCGAAACACAAAACACCGGGAAGCCATGAGCAAAGTTCGTGGTTCCGTCCAGCGGGTCGACGTACCAGCGGTAATCGCTGCCCGTGTCCTGCAATCCGCCTTCTTCGCCGAGTATGTCATGGGTGGGCCAGTGTTGGCGAAGACGCTCCCGTATGAGAATCTCCGAATTACGATCAGCCACCGTGACCAGATCCGCATCGCCCTTGTATTCCACTTTGACGTG
>Ga0209530_1001284_pt1 | contig 11970 bp, 19 predicted proteins | sample BlaSpr_A8_Ref_O1_FD_187987 | JGI IMG/M metagenome (GOLD analysis project Ga0209530, IMG submission 187987) | Forest soil microbial communities from Thunder Bay, Ontario, Canada - Black Spruce, Ontario site 2_A8_Ref_O1 (SPAdes) (version 2) | ecosystem: Environmental > Terrestrial > Soil > Boreal...
CGAACTCGCGAACGACGCTGAAGCCGTTGGCTTCTACAAATTCCTGCACGGCCGCACCGACATCGCCGACCGCGTTGCCGACTCTTGCCTGCTCGATGCCCTTGTACAGCGAAGTTTCAGTTACCTCGAGCAGCTTGCGAACTTCCGGCTTGACCGACTCGTCGACCGGGACTGTGATGGCGGCGTCGCCGTAGTATCCATCGAGAACCACGCCGCAATCGATGGAAACGATGTCGCCCGCTTTCAGCATCCGCTTTTCTGACGGAATGCCATGCACGATTTCTTCGTTCACCGAGGTGCAAAGCACGCAAGGATAATCGTAATAACCCTTGAATGCGGGCTTCGCGCCCAATTCCCGGATCTTCTTTTCGGCGGCGCGTTCCAAATCCATGGTGGTCGCGCCGGGAGCTACCAAGGCGCGAACGTGGTCGAGCACTTCGCGAACGATGCGGCCGCTTGCCCGCATCCTTTCGATTTCCGCCGTCGATTTACAGACAATTGCCATCCCGGTGCTCAATCACATAAAACATCTGTCCGGTAACCTCGCCCACCGGCAGGTCGCCATCGACTGAAACCAGGCGCCCCTTAAGCTCATAGTATTCCGCCACGGGCTTGGTCTGCAGGTCATAGGTTTGCAGACGATCCCGGATCACTTCCTCGCGATCATCGCTGCGGGTTACCAGCGGAGAACCGTCAATATCGCAGATATCCGGAACGCGAGGTGGCTGGAAATAGACGTTATAGATGTGTCCGTTGGCGAGACAAGTCCTGCGTCCAGTGAGCCGCTTTACCAATTGATTATAGTCCACGTCGATGCGGATCACAATTGGCAGACACTTGCCACCCTGCGAATTTTCAAAGATCTCGCTCTCGAAAAAAGCGTCCAGCCAGCCCGCTTGTCTGGCGGTGCGCGGAAACCCATCCAGGATGAACCCGCGCTCGCAATCCGGGTCGCGGACGCGCCAGGCCACCATGTCGCAAACCAGATCGTCCGGCACCAGTTCGCCGCGAGCCATCAGAGCCTTGGCTTGCACGCCCAACTCGGTGCCGCGCTGCACATTCGCCCGCAGAATGTCTCCGGTGGAGATCTGCGGGATGCCGTAATGTTCGGCCATGCGCTTGGCTTGTGTGCCCTTGCCCGCGCCCGGCGGACCGAGCAACACGACCGGCCCGATGTTTTGCGAGGTTTCCATTCGAACTGACTTTAGTACGTTGCCTGCTTCCAGGCGCACGCGGCCAGCTCCATATCCACCCGCCGACCGGGCGGTTCCGGCAACCTCAAACTTTTCCTTATGTCCAACTGCGGCGGCCGCGGATACGGCCGCTGCGTGGGGTAAATCCGTCGTAATGGCGCATGATGAGCTGCGCTTCAATCTGCGTCACCGTATCCATCGCCACACCGACAACGATCAATAGCGACGTGCCACCGAAATAAAAGCTTACGCCCAAACCGTTGGTCATCCAGGTGGGCAGGCGCTCGAAAAACGCTCCAATCGGCCCATACAGGTGATTGAGATGGATGCCGGTGATCATCCATTCTGGAATGAAGGAAATAATGATCAGGTACAAAGCGCCTACGAGGGTGATGCGAGTCAGAATCTCATTGATGTGATCGGCGGTGCGCTTGCCGGGACGGATGCCGGGAATAAAGCCGCCATACTTCCGCATGTTATCGGCTACTTCGTTCGGGTTGAAGACGATGGACACATAGAAGTAGGCGAAGAAAATAATTCCGACCGCGTACAGAAAAGTGTAGAGCGGCTCGCCCCATCCCAACCAGTGAATCAGGTCGCCGAAATATCGGTTGTTGCGCAGGCCGTATCCCATGGTCTGAGGCATGGTGAGGATTGAGGACGCAAAAATCACGGGCATGACGCCGCCGGCATTGACGCGAAGCGGCAGGTGGGTGGACTGGCCTCCCATGACTTTGCGTCCGACGACGCGCTTGGCGTATTGCACGGGAATGCGGCGCTCGCTGCGTTCCACATACACGATGAAGGCGACGACCAGAATCATGACGCCGACGAGCAGAATCATGGCCGGCGCGGTAAAGGCTCCCCAAGCGTCGGTGTGAACCTTGTCATACAGATCGGCGACGCCGCGCGGGAGGCCGACGACGATGCCGGCGAAGATCAGAAGCGACATACCGTTGCCGACGCCGCGTTCCGTAATCTGCTCGCCCAGCCACATGATGAAGGCGCTGCCGGTGGTCAGGGTCAGCATGGTCATCAGGATAAAAGGAACGCCGGGATTGACCACGAAATCGCCTGATTTTTCCAGGCTGATGGCAATGCCGAGGGATTGAACCGCGCTCAAAATGACGGTGAGATACCGCGTCCACTGGGTAATTTTCTTGCGTCCCAGTTCGCCTTCTTTCTGCAACTTCGCCAGCGGCTCGTAGACTACGGTCAGAAGCTGCAGGATGATCGACGCCGTAATGTACGGCATGATTCCGAGGGCGAAAATGGTGAGGCGGCGAAGTTGGCCGCCGGAGAACAGGTCAACGAAACCGAGAAAGGTGCCCTTGTTCTGTTCGAAGAATTGCTGGAGCTTGTCCGCGTTTACGCCAGGTGTGGGGATGTGCCCACCGAGCCGGTAAACCGCCAACAATCCCAGGGTGAAAAGAATTCGCCGGCGCAGGTCGGGGATGCGAAATACGTTGGCTAATTTCTCGAGCATTACTGCAAGACCTCGAACTTGCCGCCAGCTTTGGTGATTTTTTCCTGCGCCGACTTGGAGAATTTGTGCGCGTGGATGGTCAGCGCGATCGAGAGTTCTCCGTCGCCGAGGATTTTCACCGGATGTTTGGTGCTGATGACGCCGGCCTTGCGCAGCGTCTCGGGAGTGATAGTAGTCTCACCCAGCCCGGCCAGCTTTTCCAGATTCACGATGTTGAATTCCTTGCGGAAGATGTTGGTGAAGCCGCGCTTGGGCATGCGGCGATGGAGCGGCATTTGGCCGCCTTCAAAGCCACGCATCATACGCGAACCACTGCGCGAACGCTGGCCTTTGTGTCCGCGGGTGGAGGTTTTGCCCATGCCGGAACCCATTCCGCGGCCGACGCGCTTCTTGCCGGAGTTCGCTTTCTTCGGTGCTCGAATATTCGAAAGATTCATAATGAAGCTCTTAGCTTTCAGCTGTCAGCTCTCAGCCATTTAACCGGCGCTGATCGCGAGACAGGATCTTATCGCACGATCTCGACCAGATGCGGGACCTTCGCCACCATTCCGCGAATGGCGGAGTTGTCAGGACGCTCGATCACCTGGTTCAAGCGGGTGAATCCCAATCCTTTAACTACCAGTTTCTGTTTGGTTGGAGCGCAAATCGCGGATCGCACCCACTTTAAATGGATCTTTCCGCCGTCCGCAGTCGATTTTTTTGCCGTCATTCCAGACTCCGTCTTTCTACAACTCTTCTGCTGTTTTGCCGCGCAGCGCAGCCACATCGGCGCGGTTTTTCAGTTTCTTTAATGCGTCAAATGTCGCTTTAATGACATTGTGCGGGTTGGTGGTGCCGATCGATTTGGTCAGCACGTTCTGAATGCCCGCCGAAGTCATTACCGCACGCACGGCGCCGCCGGCGATGACTCCAGTGCCTTCGGGGGCGGGCTTCAGAAGTACCTTGCCCGATCCGTAGCGCCCGAGGACGAGGTGCGGAATGCTGGTTTGGGTGAGGTTGATGCGCATCAGATTCTTCTTCGCCGACTCAATTCCCTTGCGGATGGCCTGGGGAACTTCTTTGGCTTTCCCCGAGCCGTATCCGACGACACCGGAACTGGGATCGCCCACAACGACCAAAGCTGCGAAAGAAAGATTCTTGCCGCCTTTGACCACTTTCGTGACTCGGTTAATGGCTACCACCTGATCTTTCAGTTGGTAGGAACCTGCGTCGAGCTTCTTAATGACTGTTGGCATTCTTTTCCCATCTGGCAATTTTGCAATCTAGTAATTGAGTAATTTGAGAACCAGTTCCAATTACAAAATTACCGCATCGCTCAATTACTCTAAAACTTTAGACCGGCTTCACGCGCCGCGTCGGCGAGGGCTTTTACCCGGCCGTGATAAATGTAACCGCCGCGATCAAAAACGACTTTCTCGATCCCTTTGGCCTTGGCCCGCTCCGCGATCAGTTTGCCGACTTCTTTGGCTGAGGCTACGTTCCCGCCGGTGCGACGTTCGCCTTTTTTGCCCTCCGCGGAATGCGCGAAGACTACAGTGTTGCCGTTCAAGTCATCGATCAACTGAACATAAATATGGTTCAGCGAACGGTAGACATTCAACCGCGGGCGCTCGGAAGTTCCGAGGATCTTTTTGCGAATGCGCTCGTGTACGTGCCGCCGATTTGTGTTTTTCGATGTTCGTGTAAGCATAAACAATGTCCTTGGTGGCTCGACGGAGGTCGTTGGTCGCAGGTCGTCGGCAAAATCAACTCCATCTTTCTTGGCCGACGGCCAACGACGAGTTTATTTCGCTCCCGTCTTGCCCACTTTCTTCTTCAAGCGCTCGCCTGCGTAACGCACACCTTTATTCTTGTATGGATCGGGTGGACGAAGGCTACGCATTTCAGCGGCGACCTGTCCGACTTTCTGGCGATCGATTCCGGTGACGCTCAGCTTGGTCTGCTTCGGATCGACTGTCGCCTCGATGCCAACAGGCAGCGGATACTCGATCAGATGCGAGAAACCCAGGCTGAACACAACCGTGTTCTTACCCTTCATTTCGGCGCGATAGCCGATGCCGACGATTTCCAAATCGCGAGTCCATCCCTTGGTGACGCCCTCGACGGCGTTGTTGACCAGGGCGCGAGCCAGACCGTGGACAGCCGCCTGCGAATCGTTTTCACGGATGGCAACCAGATTTCCATCCTGCTGCTGGACTGTAATGCCGGCAGGCAGATGGGTGTCCAATTTGCCTTTCGGTCCCTGGACGGCAACGGTGTCGCCATCAATCTTGACCGTAACTCCCTTGGGAAGCGGGATCGGTTTTTTTCCAATTCGTGACATAAGTTCGGCTCTCAGCTTTCAGCTCTCGGCTTTCAGCTACTAGTCTCTAGCTACTAGCTTCTGCCGCTCCGCTACTTGCGATCTTGACGCCCCTTACCAAACCTCGCAGAGCAACTCTCCGCCCAAGCCCTGCTTGCGCGCCTGACGTCCAGTCATCACGCCGCGGGGTGTGGTGAGAATATTGATGCCAAGGCCGCCCAGCACGCGGGGAATCTCGGTGCGCCGCACGTACACCCGGCAGCCCGGCCGGGAGACGCGGTTCACGTTCGAGATGACCGCCTCGTTGTTGTTGGCGTATTTCAGGTAGACGCGCAGGACCTTGTGGCCTTCCTCTTCCGTTGCCTTGAAGTTCGAGATATAACCCTCTTCCTTCAGGATGCGGGCAATCTCCAGCTTCAGCTTGGAGGCGGGAATATCCACCTTCTGGTGCCGGGCGCTAATCGCATTGCGAATTCGCGTCAGCATATCTGCGACCGGATCGGTCAACCTCATGCGTTCCTTCTCCTCATTCGCCCGTTTGCTTCGGCCATTCTTACTTTGCGCCGAAGAACCTGCGACGACGTATTCCGCCTGACCTCAGGGGCTAAAGCCCGCATCGGGAGGCACTCTACGGCACGGCTAAAGCCGTGCGCTTCCCAACACTTCTACCAGGACGACTTCGAAACACCGGGAATCTCGCCGCGCAAAGCCAAGCCCCGGAAACACAGGCGGCAAATGCCGAACTTGCGCAAAAAAGCGCGCGGACGTCCGCAGATCTGGCAGCGGTTGTGCCGTCGCGTAGAAAACTTCGGCCGCTTTTCTTTGTTATCACGCGCCGTCTGAAACGTCTTTTGGATTTTCTTGTCTTTAACTCTCTTCGCAGTAGTCATGAAACCTTTCTTTTCATACCCAAAACAACGACTCAATTCCTATGCCCGGAACGGCATGCCGAGATGACGAAGCAGAGAGCGCGATTGGTCGTCGTTTCGGGCCGTGGTCACAATGGTGACGTTCATACCCTTCTGCTTATCCACCTTGGAGTAATCAATCTCGGGAAAAATCAACTGGTCGTGGAGGCCGAGCGTGTAATTCCCGCGGCCATCGAACGACTTGGTCGAAACTCCCCTGAAGTCGCGTACGCGAGGCAGTACAACGTTGACCAGCCGGTCGAAGAATTCGTACATGCGATCGCCGCGCAGGGTGACCATGGCGCCAATCGCCTGGCCCTCGCGCACCTTGAAAGCTGCGATGGATTTCTTGGCCCGCGTGACCACCGGCTTCTGGCCGGTAATCTGGCCGAGTTCGTTCACCGCCGGATCGAGAATCTTCGCATTCTGCGTGGCTTCGCCCACACCCATGTTGACCACGATCTTATGCAGATGGGGCACGGCCATGGGATTCTTGAGATCGAATTCCTTCATCAGCGTGGGAGCAACTTCTTTTTGAAAGCGCGCCTTGAGCCGCGGCGTCTCTTTGGAACTATGACGCGCGACCGCGGGAGCTTTCTGCTCTTCTTGCTGTCCGCTCTTTTTTTCTTTTTTATCTTTTGCCATTGCGTTAGTACCTTCAGAAGCATCGGGTAATTTTATAATCGGGGAATTGAGTAATTTAAGACCACTCTGATTCCAATTATCCAATTACGAAATTACTGAATTACTCAATCTATTTGTCCAGCGTCGTTCCGCACTTCTTGCACACTCGCACTTTGCGGTCGCCGCGCACTTCATGACCGATGCGTACCGGCCCACAGGTCCCGCAGACCAGTTGCACATTGGATAGCGCGATGCGGCTCTCTTGCTCCGCGATGCCACCCTTCACGTTGCGCTGCGGATTGGGGCGCACGTGCTTTTTCACGATCATGACGTGCTCGACCAGAATCTTGTTGTCGTTCGGAAACACGCGCAAGACGCGGCCTTCCTTGCCTTTGTCGCGACCGGTGATGACCTTGACGTTGTCGTTCCGCCGGATATCGACTCGTTTATGTTCGGTGCTTACTGTTCTCATTTCAAACCCTTCCACTCACTCCGGTAGATAGCTAGCTGTGTTTCTACAGCTTGGGCTAGATCACTTCTGGCGCCAGGGACACAATCTTCAAGAATTTTTTATCGCGCAGTTCGCGGGCCACTGGGCCGAAAACGCGGGTTCCGACCGGCTCGCCAGCTTCGTTGATCAATACCGCAGCATTCTCGTCGAAACGGATATAGGTGCCGTCGCGGCGTCCGTATTCTTTGTGAGTGCGCACAATCACCGCTTTCACAACCGTTCCCTTCTTTACCTGCCCGTCGGGTGAAGCTTCTTTCACGCTGGCAGTGACCACGTCGCCCAGGCCAGCCCGCAGTCCGGTTGAGCCGCCGAGCGGCAGAATGACCTGCAGTTTGCGGGCGCCGGAATTATCGGCGACCTCGAGCCAAGTTCTCATCATCACGGCCATAATTCAGTCCCCCCTCAAGGCTCAGCTTACTTAACCGCGCTTACGTTGACTTCGGCCGCGATTTCGGGTACCAGCGCGGTCTTGCGAACAATCTGCTTGAGCCGCCAGCGCTTCAGCTTGGATAGCGGACGAGTCTCTTCGAGGCGCACGACATCGCCGATGCGCGCTTCGTTCTTTTCATCGTGGGCGTAGAACTTTTTCGCCTTCGAAACCACGCGGCCATAAAACGCATGCGACTTCTTGCGCACCACCGACACCACGATGGTTTTCTTCATGCGATTGGATACGACTTCGCCGACCACTTCCTTGCGCCGGCCGGCGTCGGCTGGCTGAGTCTGTTGCGTGCTGGTTTGTGGCATCACTTACTCTCCGTTTTGCCGGCGGCAAGTTCACGCTCGCGGCCGATGGTCTTCACCCGCGCGATGTCGCGGCGCATGCCGCGAAGCTTCTTCAGACTCTCGGTCTGGCCCATGTTGAGCTGGAACTTCAGCTTAAAGAGCTGATCGTTGAGATCGCGCTCCTGATGGAGAAGCTCTTCGTCGGTCAAGTTGCGGATTTTTTCCGATTTCATAATCAGTTTCCGTTTCTTTTAGTGCGCCGCCGATTCGCGCTTTACGAACCGGGTGCGCAAAGGCAGCTTGTGGGAAGCCAAGCGCATGGCTTCGGAAGCATCCTGCGGCGAAACGCCTTCCATTTCGAAAAGAATTTTGCCCGGACGAACCACCGCGACCCAATGATCAGGCGCGCCTTTGCCTTTTCCCATACGAGTTTCAGCCGGCTTTTTGGTGACGGGTTTGTCCGGGAAAAGACGGATCCAGATTTTGCCGCCACGCTTGACGAAACGCGTCATGGCGACACGACTGGCCTCGATCTGCCGATCGGTAATCCAACCCGGCTCGAGCACTTTCAATCCGAAGTCGCCGAAAGCCAGTTCGCTGCCGCGCCAGGCTTTGCCGGTCATGCGTCCGCGCTGCTGCTTGCGGTACTTTACTTTCTTTGGCATCAACATAAATTTGCTCTTAGCTTCTGACTCTTAACCCAAACAGCAAGCTACGTTTCTACAGTTCATTCCTAGAATGCGCCGCCGACTTGCTGCGGTTCGCGCTTCTTGGCAGCAGGCAGAATCTCGCCTTTATAGACCCAGACTTTTACGCCGATCACGCCGTACGTTGTGCGGGCTTCGGTGAAACCGTAATCGATATCAGCGCGCAGCGTGTGCAGCGGCAAACGGCCCTGCAGATACCATTCGGAGCGGGCGATTTCATTTCCATTCAAGCGGCCGCTGACGCGGACTTTAATTCCCTTGCATCCGAAACGCAGCGCGGAGTCGACTGCCTTGCGCATGGCGCGCCGGAAACCCACGCGCTTTTCGAGTTGCAGCGCGATCGATTCCGATACCAACTGCGCATCCAGCTCGGGCTTGTGCACTTCCTGAATGTCGATATAAATTTCCCGGCCATTCATGCGCTTCTGCACATCCGCTTTAAGCTTGTCGATCTCGGCGCCTTTACGTCCGATGATGATTCCCGGACGCGCGGTCTTGATGATGACGCGCAGCTTGTTGCCCGGACGCTCGATCTCGATTGAGCTGACGCCCGCTGACTTAAGCTTGTCCTTCAGTTCGTTCTTCAGCTTGACGTCTTCGAGCAACTGCTTGTCGTAATCGCGCTCGGCAAACCAGCGCGACTTCCAGGGCTTGGTGTAGCCGAGGCGAAAACCATACGGATGAACTTTTTGTCCCATCGTCTCTCCTAGATCAACCTAGCAACGACTCTGACGAATGCTATCGTGCTCCCGCAAATTTCTTGGCCGGCTTAGCCTTGCTTTTCCCTGCCGACGCTTTCGCTTTGCCTTTGGCCCGGGGCTTCGAGGCTCCCGACGAAGTGCCGCTGACTCGCTGCGCGCCAACTACATTGGCTAGCGCTTCGCCGTTCTTGCCACGCTCCGCGAGTTCAATCTCGATATGCGAGATGCGCCGCACGTAATGATAAGCGCGGCCCATCGGCGCCGGACGGATGCGTTTCATGCGCGGGCCATCGTTGGCGACTGCGCGCTTCACGTATAACTTGTCGACGTCAACGTCGATACCTTTTTCCGAACTCAGATAATTAGCATTCTCGAGCGCGGAACGGAGCAACTTCTCAACCGTAGCCGCAACCCGCTTTTTGGTGAAGATCAGCGTATTCAGCGCATCCTCTACCCGGCGGCCCTTGATCAGATCCAGCACCAGGCGGGCCTTTTGCGGCGAGACACGCATGAAACGTGCTTGAGCTCGAAATTCCATCGTCTCTCCTTTACGCCTTCGGCGCCGGGGCTGCCGGAGCCGCGCCCGCCGCTGGACTCGAAGCACCCGGACCACCGGGGATGCCGGCCGGGCGGGCCGCGGTCTCGGTTGCCGCGCGCATCGAGTGTCCTTTGAACTGGCGCGTGAAACTGAACTCGCCGAGCTTGTGGCCCACTAAATTCTCAGTAATGTAGACCGGAATAAATTTCTTTCCGTTGTGCACCGCGATGGTGTGGCCCACCATTTCCGGGATAATGGTGGAGCGCCGCGACCAGGTGCGCAGCACTTTCTTCTCGTTGCGCGAATTCATGCCTTCGACTCGCGACTGCAGAAAACCATCGACGAACGGTCCTTTTTTGGTTGAACGTGCCATAAAATTCTGCTCTCAGCTTTCAGCCGTCAGCTCTCAGCCAACAGCTACAAATCTCTCCGTCGCGGAGATCCTTCGCTCCGCTCGGGATGACGCCTCTGGGCTCAGACGCCCAGCGAACGGCCTCATTTCTTGCCGCGCCGGTTGACGATAAATGCGTCCGTACGTTTGTTGTTTCGCGTCTTGTATCCGCGAGTCGGCTGCCCCCACGGGGTTACCGGATGACGTCCGCCCGAAGTCTTGCCTTCTCCGCCGCCGTGCGGGTGATCGACAGGGTTCATCGAAACGCCGCGATTATGCGGCCGCTTGCCTAACCATCGCGAACGCCCGGCTTTGCCGATGGTCACGTTTTCGTGATCGAGGTTGCCGACTTGGCCAATCGTTGCCATGCATCCCTGGGCAACTTTGCGAATCTCGCCGGAAGGCAGTTTGACCAGCGCGTACTCGCCTTCTTTGGCAACCAACTGGGCCGCGCCGCCGGCCGAGCGCACCATCTGCGCGCCCTTGCCTGGCTTCAACTCGACATTGTGGATCGTAGTGCCGGGGGGAATGTTGTGCAGCGGAAGCGCATTGCCCACCAGAATATCGGCGTCCGGACCACTCAAAACTTTTTGTCCGACCTTCAATCCGTCGGGCTGCAAGATGTAACGCTTTTCGCCATCGGCGTAGCTCAACAAAGCAATGCGCGCCGAGCGATTAGGATCGTATTCGATGGTCGTCACGGTCGCCGGAATCCCAATCTTGTCGCGCTTGAAATCGATAATGCGCAGCTTGCGTTTGTGGCCGCCACCGATAAACCGCATGGTGGTCTGGCCTGAATTACGCCGTCCGCCGGTACGCGGCTTGGGTTCGAGCAGCGGCTTATGCGGCTGCGTGCTGGTGATGTCGTCGTTGACCAGCGTGGTGCGATAACGCAGCGTCTGGGTTGTCGGTCTGTAAGTCTTGATTGGCATGATAGCTCTCAGCTCTTAGCTGTCAACTTTCAGCCACCGCCGCTTTTACTGAAAGCTGACGGCTGATTGCTGATAGCTCGTTCTACAGGTTCTGCGCGTACTCCGGCATTTTTTCGCCGGTCTTCAGGCGGACGTAAGCTTTTTTCCAGTCCGGACGATAGCCGGCAAACTTTCCTCTTCGCCGTTCTTTTCCCGGATAAACAGCCGTACGGACGGAGTGCACCTTCACTTTGAAAATGCCCTGCACAGCTTCCTTAATTTCTGTCTTGGTAGCCGCCGTCGCCACCTGAAAAACCAGCGTGTTCTGGTTCTCCTTGATGGCGAGACCTTTCTCGGTAATGACCGGACGCCGAAGAATCTGATATGCGGATTTCATAATGATTAAGCCCTAGGCTACCTCCGCCGCTTTTTCATGCCGGGTGCGGCGGCGCGGAGAACGCGAAGCCTTTTTGGGCGCCGCTCCCTCGCCTTCCGCCGGCTTATGTTGCCGTTTCGAACTTGAACTCTTCAGCGAAATCTGCAACTTCTCAATCGCGGGCTGGGAGAAAATCGCCCGATCATAACGCAGCAGGTGATAGGGATGAACCTCGTTGCCGCTGACCAGTTCGACGCCATGAAGATTTCGCGAACTCAATGCCAGATTGCGATTCTCATGCTTGGGAACTTCGACCAGGAGCACGGTGCTATCGACTTTGAGCGCATCCAGAGCTTCGCGAAATTGTTTTGACTTGGGCTCCTTTATGTCGAACGCATTGACGATGATCAGCTTGCCGTCGGCGAAAGCCCAGCCGCGCAGCACCTTGTCGCAACAGGCCTTGCCGATGGAGCGGGGATCTGGGTTGGGCTGATAGACCCATTTGATCGGCGCGCCCGGCTTGGACAGATCAAGTGCATAGGCGATGTCGGGAAAAGGCGTGACCACATACATGGTGTCGCCCACCACCAGTGGTG
>Ga0209530_1001287_pt1 | contig 11953 bp, 5 predicted proteins | sample BlaSpr_A8_Ref_O1_FD_187987 | JGI IMG/M metagenome (GOLD analysis project Ga0209530, IMG submission 187987) | Forest soil microbial communities from Thunder Bay, Ontario, Canada - Black Spruce, Ontario site 2_A8_Ref_O1 (SPAdes) (version 2) | ecosystem: Environmental > Terrestrial > Soil > Boreal...
CGACGAAGGTCAGATTACCTTTTTAAAGGCTTTTACCGTCGGCCTCTCCATTACGCTGATATCGTGCATCTTCTATGTCCTAACCTGGGAAGTGATCTACTACAACTTCCTGCCCGGTTTCTGGGACGCCTATGGCGCTCATTTGGTGCAGAAGCTCACCGCCTCGGGGGCGAGCCCGGCAGCCATCCAGGCAAAACTTGAGCAGGTGAGAAAATACAAAGAGCTGTACAAAAACCCATTCTTCAACGCAGCGTTCACGTTCATTCATCCTTTCCCGATTGGGCTCGTCATCACGCTGTTCTCCGCGTTGGTCCTGAGGCGAAAGCCGCAACCGCAACCCCAGCAATCACCCTTGCCGAAACCCTGAAGCTCCCAAGCATGCCTTCGCCGGCAACTTCTTGGGGATGATGGATAGGATCGCTAAGGGGTCGGAAGAAGTGAAAAAATCAGTTTGCGAAGAAATGCGTGAAACGCGGGGACAGACGAGACTTCCACCGTTTTTCGACCGTCACAGATTTGTCTGTTTCCCGTACACTGGGGAACGTCCCGTCTGTTCCCAGGTTTCCGTCTGATAGCGCCAGTTGACTACTGCAGCTTCGCGAACTCGGCCTTGGCTTGCTTCAGGATAGGGATTTCGGGGTCGGCGTCTTTCCAGAGGGCAAAACAGTCCAGATAAGCTGCCCGGCTCTTGCCCGCATCGCCAGCGAGGGCGTATCCGCGGGCGATACCAAGATGAGCAAGCGTCATGGTGGGGTCTGATGGGAACACGTTCCGCAGGGAGAGCACCTTCTGAAATTCCTGGACTGCTTCGTTGCCCTTGCCATTTTTCAGATATGCGATCCCTCGAACGTAGAGCACGCGAGAGCTCCCTTTGTCATACGGGCTGGCTGCGGAGAGGAGTTGCAAGGCCTTTGCGGCGTCGTTCCGATGCAATGCCACGAGGGCTTCGATGGTGGGCACCCAGACGCTCTGGACCAGCGTGTCGCTCGGGCGGTCGCGCGCGATAGCGGCACTCTCAATGAGGGCTTTCTTTTCTTCGCCGGTAAGGCCCAGGGAATAAGCGGCGGAGAACTTAGTTTCGTAGTCTGTTGAAAGCGCCAGGGCAGAACTCGCCAACTCGCCCGCGGGTTTCGAGTCTCCATACAACGCGTTGGCCGCCGCTTCGGCCAGCAACCCGCTGGCTTCTAACGCTGGCAGTTGCGTCTGGTGGCCAAGCTGCCGCGCCTTCTCGTAATAAGTGTGCGCCTGTTGTAGCTTGCCCCGCGATGCAGCAATGTCTCCGTGGAGGAGAACTGCGCCCATTTCCAGATACGAATTGTCATGAATGTGGGACTCTTGCTCTTGCATTTCTGCCAGATCGCCGCGCGCCAGGGCAACAGTGGCTAACCAATATCTTGCATAATTTGAGTTCGGGGTCAGCCGCAGCGCGGTTTCGAAAGCAGCTTTCGCTTCGTCCACACGATTCAGACCGAGGCGGGCCGGGCCGGACAATAGATAGCCAAAATCTTGGTCCGGAGCAATACGAACGCATTCCTGTGCGTTCTGCTCTGCCTTGTCGAATTCGCCCAATCTACGGTACGCAAACGCCAGGTTTGAACAGGGCGTCAGGTCATTGGGGTACGTTTGGGCGAACAGTTCGTAGGCGGTAATTCCTTTGATCAACTCGCCGTTGTCGGAATAATAATGGCTGGTGATGTACAGCTTCTCCCGCTCCCCGACGCGGTCTTTCAGCTCGAAGGCCTTCTTGCGATACTCCTGAGACATCTCAGCCTCCCCAATATCGCGATAAACCGTTCCCAACCGGGCATAGGCAGAGGCGAAATTCGGATCCAGTTCGATGGCCCGCTTATAGAGGGGAATTGAGGGCATTTCGTCTCCGGCGTCGTGCTTCTGATCGGCCATGCTAAAAGCCTGCAATGCTTCAAACGATGACGTCGTAGCTTCTTCCAGAGGCTTATCGAACTTTCGCACCGAAGCCAGCGACTCGCCCAACTCGCCGCGCATTTTGGAAGCCGCCTCGCCCAGCGTATCGAGAACCTTTTCTTTGGACGCCGCCGTCCGCTGCTCTTGCGCTAGCGTGTCTCCGCTCTGGCAATTCACCGCCTTCAACCCCAGCACGTATTGGCTGCCCAGGGTGGCAACCGTCCCCGCGAGGTAAGCTTTGCTTCCCGCCCGCTGGCAAACTTCTCGGGCAACATCAGGCGTGAGCTTGGTGTCAGGTGGGCGCGTCATCAACTTCAACGTCGCCGCGATGTCGGTGTCGGAGAGCACATTCAGAAACGGCGACTGACTCAGAGAAACGTTGAGCGCGGCCTTGAGCGTGTCGTCGAAAACTGGATCGCCCGTGCTATTGGCGAAATCGGCGAGAACGATCGTGTCCTTGTCGGTGAGTGGTTTGCTTCGATGTGCACGGTAGTAAAGCCCGCCCGCAACGAACAAGGCGACCAACAGGATGGGAACCGCAATCTTCCAGACCTGGCTATGCGGTGCAGCCAGCGTGCCTGACCTTGCCGCAGAACTGCGTCCGCTATCGGAGTCCCGCTTCAGCCGTTGCAGGTCGCTGCGTATGTCGGCGGCCTGCTGGTAACGCAGGTTGCAATCCTTCTCCAGCGCCTTGAGGATCACAGCTTCCAGAGCCGGCGCGAGCTTTGTATTGATCTGCGATGGCGGAGCCGGTTCCTGGTGAAGAATCGCGCCGCAGATCTCCCCGGCGCTCGTGCCATCAAACGGCGGCTTGCCGGTTGCCATCTCGTACAGCACCGCTCCGTAAGAGAACAAGTCGGTTCGGGCATCTAGTTCCTTGGCCCGTACCTGTTCCGGCGACATATAAGCCACCGTGCCCAACAAAGCGCCTTCGCTCGTTAGCTGTGAAGAGTCGGAATCGAGCGAAACGGTTAACGAATCGCTTCCAGATGACGCAGGTTTAGCCATCATCTTGGCCAATCCGAAGTCGAGAATCTTCGCATGGCCTGCCTGCGTGACAAAGATGTTCGCTGGCTTGATATCGCGGTGAATAATTCCGGCTGCGTGAGCGGCATCGAGTCCGTCGGCGATTTCAATGGCCAGCGGCAGCAAAACCTCGGTTTCCAGTGGGCGCCCGGCAATGCCATGCTTCAGGGTTACGCCCCGCAAAAACTCCATCGCGATGAACTGACGATCTTGATGACGGCCGATTTCATAGATGGTGCAGATGTTGGAGTGGTTCAGCGCGGAGGCGGCGCGGGCTTCCCGGCGGAAGCGCTCCAGGGCCTGTGGGCTCTGGGAAACGTTGTCAGGCAGGAATTTCAGAGCGACGAAGCGCCCAAGGTCGGTGTCCTCGGCCTTGTAAACCACACCCATTCCGCCGCCGCCGAGCTTGTCGACGACTCGGTAGTGCGAGATGGTCTCGCCAATCATTGGGCTGAAATCATAGGACTGGGGCTCGGGCAAGTCAATGAAGGTGTGGAGGCTGGCCGACCTGCGAATCACTAACGAAACGCATCTGTGATCACACAACAACCAGTTTGCGGATTGTCGGCAATCTTTACCTTACCGGGTCAGGCGAGAATAGCCCGTTGATCAGATTAGATCTATTCCTTGGGAAGATCGATCATGACGACCTGCGAGTTTTCCCGCAGTCGGTCGAAGACGATTTGTTTGCCGTCGCTGGTGACGTCGAAGGTCCGCATGGCGGCGAGGTTTTGCAGCCGGGTGAGAAGGCGCGACTTCATCGAGGCGAGATCGAGTAGCCAGAAGTCCTGTGATGCGAGCAGTCCCCCCATGTAGATCAGACTCTTGCCATCAGGCGAGAAGCGCACGCGTTCGCCTAAGCGCCGCAAGATAATCTCGGGCAATTTGACGCTGGTTCCGTCCGGGCGCATGGCCAGAAGCGGAGCGAAGGTGCGCACATTCGTACCCGCATATACGATCAGTTTTCCATCCGGCGACCAGACTGGATTGAGTGCCGGCCCGCTGGCCAAGCGGACTGGCGATCCGCCATCCAACGGAATCTTGAAAAGCCCGGAACCGGCTGCGTCGCTGCCGCCAGTTACGATCCATTTGCCATCCGGCGACCAGCAACTCGAACCCTGAGGGACCATTCCCTCCGCGATGGGCTGGAGTTCGGCGCCGTCTGAAGAGAGGACATGCAGCTGGTGTTTCCCGCTTCGCCGCAGCACAATGGCCACGCGACCTCCATCAGGTGAAACGGCGGGCGTCTCCAGCAGCGCACCGTCGGCGCCCTTCCAGATCTCAGTCACCTTTCCGTCCCGAAGGCGCCACAGTCCGTCGCCCGTCCCCAGGGAGGATAAATAGAACAGCGACGAGCCGCTAAAACGAGGCGCCAGGGCGCGCACGGTCGGCACGGTAAACGGTTTCACGTCGTGTTCGTCTGCTACGCGATCAGGGACGACGCGATCAAGAATCGGAACAGTCCAAAGACCGGCGATGGGATTGCTGATGGTGGCCACCAGCTTACGGCCGTCCGCGCTGGCTTGCACGGACGTGTATTGCTCAAGGCCGACGCTCACGCGCCGCGAATCCCGGCGTTTCAGGTCAAATGCCCACAACCACGGTCCTGAACCATCCTCGTCCCGCGCCACGTAGAATACGGTGCGGCTGCCGACCGGGGCCGGATAAGCGACATCTGTATTAATTTGCGTGAGGCGCTCTGCGTTCCGGCCATCCGGGCCGACGCGCCATAAATCCATCTCCTTCGTCGCCGGCGTCCCATGCACAAAATAGATCCAACGGCCATCAGGCGACCAAGCTGGAAAGTGGTTGTGAAGTCCCGGACGGTCCCCGAATATCCGTCGCGCATTCGCGCCGGTGCGGTCCGCCACGAACATGGGGTCGCCATTCGCGAAGGTATGATAGACAATCCGCTCGCCATCCGGTGACCAGGCCAGGTTGACGGCCTCCTCGCCGAGGAAATTACGAGGCGTACCTCCCGTCAGAGGCATCAGCCGCAGCCGCATATCTACATCACCACCGCCGATCCAAATCTCCGAGCCATCGCCGGAAAAACCTACACTTCGTAAAGGCCCAGGCAATGGGCCTGCTTTCCCTTGTGTCAGATTAACCGAGCGTCCGCTGCCTACTGGGGTGAGCCATACATCGAAGGGGCCGTCATGATCGGAGATAAAAGCGACGAATTTGCCGTCCGGCGAGATCGCCGCTTCCACGCTCACGAAGTCGGTTACGCGTGCGAAATGCGCTTTTTCGAGCGGGTTGGCCGGTGCCGCCTCCGGCCGAAACATTTCCCAGACCGCAACTCCCATCAGCAGTGCGGCGGCTATTACCCATGGTAGCCCTGCTCGCATTAAGTTCGCCTTTGGCTGCGGCACACTCTTCGCGGTCGGTGTTCCAGCCAGCATTCCGGTCGCAGTTCCACTCAGCGATTCAATGGCAAACGCCAGATCACTGGCGGACTGAAATCGCCGCTCGACATTCTTTTCCAGGCATCGCACAAGAATCCGTTGCAGTTCCACCGGACCTTGCCAGCCTGCATCGTTCAGCGCCTGTGGCTCTTCGCGCAAAATTGCGGTCATCGTTTCTGCGGACGTCTCGCGTTTGAAGGCACGTTTGCCGGTGAGCATCTCGTACAACACGGCGCCAAAACTGAAAATGTCCGATCGCGGGTCGATCGGTTCGCCCCGCACCTGCTCCGGCGACATGTAGCCTACAGTGCCCATTACCATACCCGGCAAACTCGTCGGACTCGTTAGCGTCACTGCCGTTTCGCGGTGTTCCTCCGCCCTGACGAGCTTCGCCAAGCCGAAATCCAGCACTTTAGTCCGTCCGTCACGCGTGACAAACACGTTCTCCGGTTTCAGATCCCGGTGCACGATTCCCTTCTCGTGTGCTGCCGCAAGTCCCAGCGCGATGCCGAGCGCGTATTCGACCGCGCGCCGCACGGGCAGCGGCCCTGATACGAGTTTGTCGCGCAGGGTTTGCCCTTCAAGAAACTCGCTGACCAGAAACGGAGCGCCGTCGTGCACGCCAATGTCATGGATTCCCAGGATGTTCGGATGGTTCAGCGCCGCAATCGTGCGCGCTTCCTGTTCGAAACGCCGCAACCGGTCGGCATCATGAGCCAGCGCTTCTGGCAGCACTTTGATCGCGACATCTCGCCCGAGCCGCGTGTCGCGCGCGCGGTACACCTCGCCCATGCCGCCCGCACCTAGAGGGGATAGGATCTCGTACGGCCCGAGTTTGGTGCCCGAGGTAAGCGCCATCGATGCGCGCCATTATAGCCCTGACGCATTGCGGAGGATGCGTACTGATTTCGGGCTGTTAGTCGGCAAGCTTTCTCTAGGGGGCGCAGCTGTTTAGGGACGCGCTTCAAAAATTAAATTGAATGGCGTCTGTGTTGCACGACGGAATCTGGAAAATCCTGCCGACTTTACTACGTCGCGCAAGCGTTTTTCTCCCGCTTGCGCTCCGAGCGCCAGGCCCACTTCCTGCGAGAGTGATGCCGGCGTGCAAAGCAACGTCGAAGCCCCATAGAAAGCGCGCCCAATCGGATTCAAATTGTCTTCGAGCTTATCTCCCGCGAATGGTTCGACGATCATCCAGCTTCCGTCCGGTTTCAAACTGCTGCGTACGTGCGCCGACGCGCCCGCGGGATCGCCCATGTCGTGCAAACAATCGAAAAATGTCACGAAGTCATAGTCCTTGCCTGGGTAATCCTTGGCCTTGGCCACTTCAAAGCGAATGCGGTCGCTCACTCCCGCATCCTTCGCTCGCTGCTTCGCCGATTCGATGGACTTATCATGGTAGTCGAAGCCTACAAATTCCGATTTGGGGTAATGCTTTGCCATGAGGACGGTGGATGCACCCAGACCGCAACCAACATCAGCAACGCGCCCACCCTTTTTTAGTTTTTCGTCAACGCCTTCGAGCGCCGGAATCCATGCCGCAATCAAATTCGCTGCATAGCCCGGACGGAAGAATCTCTCCGTTCCGACAAAAAGCTCGTGGTGATGTTCGTGCCAGCCGAATCCTGCGCCTGACTTGAAGCGTTCCGCCAATTGCTCCTCTGCTTTTATTGCGGCGAGCGCCACCTGAAACGCGCCCGGCATGAACGCCGGACTCGTCTCATCGGCCATCGCGAAAGCCTGTTCTTCGGTGAGATAAAACTTGCCAAGGATGGGGTCGTAGCTGACATAGCCACCCGCCGCTTGCGCGCTTAACCATTCACGAATGTAGCGTTCGGTTGTGCCTGTGCGTTTGGCAAGCTCCGCCGACGTTTGCGGTCCGCCGGCAGCAAGGCCCTTGTAGAGGCCCAGCTTATCGCCAATTCGAACCAGGGCAGCGTGAAACGTCGCACCAAAATCGACCAATGCCCGGCCAAGAAACTCATTCAGTTTTTCGGGATCGATTGCCATAATTTTCTCCATCTCATGGGATGGTTGAGGACAGTTGCCGGATTTTACGCTCAAAAAGATAACGGATGCAAAGGCACTCTTCGATTCCAGTGGGTCAGTTTCCGAATAGCCCGTGAGTATGGCAAGCGGCCGCGGCAGATCGACGGGCGGATTCGCTTTCTCACGAAGCGAATCGAACCCGCGACGAAGATCAGGTTTTGCCGCTCCGATTTCCCGGCGGCCCGTCGGGGCTGCACGCAACTCACGAACTGCGTGATCCCGAAGGGTCGAATCTCGCACTCAGAGTCGCAGTACGATAAGTGTCATGTCATCGTGCTGCGGCGCGCCGGCGGCAAAGGCGTCGGCCGCACTGAACAAGCGCTGCATCAGTTTCTCGGCGTTCAGGTCCGCGTGCGCTTGCGCCTCGGCAATCATTCGGTCTTCCCCCCACTCGCCTTCAGAGCCGTTCATGGCTTCGCTGATGCCGTCAGTGAAGGCCAGGAAAATATCGCACGGGAGCAGGTGAAGCATCTGCTCCTTGTAAACCGCACCAGCAAAGAGCCCAACGACGGGGCCGCCGTCGCCCAGACGAAACACGCGCCAAGCGCCGTCTTCTTTGCGCAACACCACGGGAGGATTGTGTCCGCCATTGACGTAGTGCAATGTGCGCGAGGCGCAGTCCAGTTCGGCGTAGAAAAACGTGGCATAGCGGTTGGCGTCGGACGCGGCGAAGAGAAGGCGGTTGACATTGGCCATCTTGGTCCCGAGATCGCCCGCGCCACTCAACACCTGACCGCGCATGCTGGCGTGGAGGCTTGCCATCAACAGGGCCGCAGACATGCCCTTGCCGCTGATATCGCCAATCGCGATACCCAGGCGGTCGCAACCCTGCGCCGTTGTTCCGCTGGCGGAAGAGATGTTTTCGCCGGGTGTATGACCGGCTTCTGGCAGAGAGCCATCTCGGATGTCGATCAGGTCGTAGTAGTCGCCGCCGACTGCCTGTGCGGGCCTGCAGTGAGCGGCAATCTCCACCCCCGCAACGTTGGGGAAGGTCTGCGGGAACAAGCGCTCCTGCACCTCGCGGGCAATCTCGAATTCACGTTCCAGCTTGGCGCGCGACAGGGCCTCCTCGGCCAGCGTGGGAATAAGCTTGTAGACGTTGACGAGTATGCCTGCCGGCAAAGCCATGGTGCTGCCCAGCGCAAATCCGCGGGGCAGTGACCCGCCCTCGAAAAAGCGTTTGCCTTTGCCCAGCAGAATAGGATTGACCAGCAGAATCAATTCGTCCGCCAGTCCGTGATCGAGCAATATAGAAGCCAGCGTCGCACTGCCCGGGACCATCAGGTCGGGGCCGTTCTTGGCCTTAATGCGGCGCACGCTATCTACGAGATCCGATCCAATAGCTTCGAACGGACCCCATCCCAGACTCTCCGGCCTGTGGGTGGCGACGTACTTCGTCGCTGCATTCAGGCGGTCCGCCATCGAACTCTGCGGCGCTTTCGGCCAGAAATTTGCCAGCAAGTCGTAGGTTCGTCGGCCAAGCAGCAGGTCGCAAGTCTTGCCGTACATCTCGTTTACTATCTGGAGCCCGGCGGGCGAGCGATATGGCGCGGTCCAGTCGCCGTATGGGAAATCGTCCTCCGGACTGCTGGTCGTCTGGACGACACCATCAAGCGAGATATGCTCGATGATTTTGAGTTTGCGCATAGCTTTCTCCACCAAAGGCGTCAAATGACAAATTGTGGGAACTAGATCTGGCAAACAACGAGACAGTAGATTCGACCAGCAATTAGAGTATCGTATTGCCTGGTCCCAACGTACTCGCCTTCTGACTTTTGATTGACCTATAACCTCGGTGGCTGTGCCGACACGCGGATCACCTACGCTGTTTTTGTCGGCGTTCATCCGTTCATTGGTGCACCCACTGGATTCGCGCTAGAAGGACGAAAGACTACGAGATGCGTAAAGGGTTTACGAGAAAACCAAAACCGGACGAGCCCGCGACGCCGGTCAAGAACTACATCACGCCGAGCGGACTGGAGCGCCTCAAAGACGAGCACCGGTTTCTGCTCACGCGGGAACGCCCGGCCGTGGTGGAGGTGGTGGCGTGGGCCGCCAGCAACGGCGATCGCAGTGAAAACGCCGACTATCAGTACGGCAAGCGGCGGCTGCGGCAGATCGATGGGCGGATTCGCTTTCTCACCAAGCGAATCGAAGCCGCGGAAGTGGTGGACCCGGAAGCTCGGAGAACGGGGCAGGCCAATTCAAAGGAAAAGGCGAGGGCATTCTTCGGAGCGACCGTGCGCTATGCCAATGCCGCGGGAGTGGAGCGAGTGGTGAGCATCGTGGGCACAGACGAAATCGATCTCGACCGCAACCACATCAGTTGGGTGTCACCTCTGGCGCGCGGGTTGATGAAGTCGGCAGCGGGTGACAGCGTAGTCCTTCAATTGCCGGGCGGCACGGAATCCCTGACCGTACTGGAAGTGTATTACGAGCACATTTCTGTGGAACCGTTCCGTGAACCACCTGGGTCCGAGGCCTCGGCAAAGGGACTCCCTCGTCGCCGCGAATCCACCTGATCGAAGAAACAGCGAGATGAGCTTATCTGCAGCGGGGTGCGGGGCCGCACTTCAAAGCGGGCGGGCCAGGTCCGTCTCCACACAATATAAGATAACAATGGAACAACGTCATAGGACCTCGTAATAGGACCTCAGTAGATGAGCTTGAGCGAAAACTGAACTTGCCGCGAAGTTCCCGCCGTCTTGCTGATCATGCCGAATCCTGTGCCCTCGATGATATTGGCAGGTAGTCCCATGTTGACGATGTTGAACAGATTAAAGAACTCCCCGCGGAATTGCAGGTCCGTTCGCTCCAAGCCATTTTCCCGGTGGCCAATCGGAGTCGTTTTGATGAGTGCAAAATCGAAATCGTAATATGCCGGTCCGCGAAATGTATTACGGCCGAGCGTCCCAAAGCGCCCGGAGTTTGGTCCGGTCCCGCCTGCGATACCGATGGGAATGGAAAAGAAACTGGCGTTGTTCGCGCCACGCCCAAAGTAGTCGTCGCGGGGTCGGGTTGAGCTGCCAGCGCTCGAGAGGTCCGGCGTTCCGATCTGGTCCGGCCGGTCCGCGCCAATCGTCCCCGCCCCCGTCTGCTGGATTCCCGAGTACACCGTAAACGGCGAACCGCTCGTAATGGTTGAGATGCTCAGAAACTCCCAGCCCTTCGTCAACAACTGGATTCGATCCGACTGAAGTCCTAAATGCTCAAAATGCAAATCCTGCGCCGCGCTCAACGTGAAGGCATTGGTCACATCGAAGCTTGACGGCCCTCTTTCCGCTTGCGTATCGAAAGGGTCTTGTGGACTAAACTGCGTTACGGCGCCGGTAGATCCTGTTCCTCCCAGAATGCCGCTGACATCATCCAGTGATTTGCCCCAGGTGTAGCCGGCCTGCAATGACGGACCGCCGTGCCCGACATTTCCCGACAATGAGGTCTGCAAGGCGTTGTATGACGAGTGCGACGTCGCCGTCATCACAGACTCGTATCCGAAACCACCTGTCACTGCTCCGCCGCCGTCGAAGTTTGTAAACCGTGCGAATTCCGAATCCGCTCCAGGATACGCGTTCGGATATGACATTCTGGGAAGTCGAAACGCCGATGTTCCCACATACGCGACATCGGCGGTGAGGCCGCCGAAAGCCCGTTCCAGCCCCAGCGTCCAAGTTTGCAGGTAGCCATCACCGAAGCGCCGGTCGATCCCGGACAGACTCAGCAGCGAGAGCTGATGACTCGGCGCCAGCGCTGCCAAATCCTGCTGGTATCGATTCACGTCCATCACCGTGTTCGCCGGCACTTTTTTCGGATCGCCGCTGGCCAACACATTCATGCCTGCTGTGTTGTAGACCTGCGGCAACTCCTGCGGTGTGATTTGAAATCCGTAAGAAATTTCCCCGTTTTGCGCCGCGTTGACACGGGGATAAACAACATAGGGCGTTGACCCTGTCAGAAGATTGTCCTGCCAGATATTGGGCGGAATCACTGTAATCGCTCCCCCCATGTGCACATGAACGGCCTGCGGCGCATTCCAGTCCACTTGCAAACGCGGCCCCCAGCCGTTCCAATCGGTCTGATAAGTAGGCTGCGGATTGATCAAATATTCCTGGCCAACGCCCGCGGGTGGGAATGAATTCAGAAAGCCCGCTGTCCGGTTCGCGCGCTCCGAAATCGGCGTGTAGAGCTCATATCGCAGCCCATATTCGAGCGTCCATTGCGGATTGATTTTCCACGTGTCCTCGATGTAGGCGTTCACGTCATTCCGGTTGATCGCCGCGGGCCCAATGTGCGCGCCATTCGATGCGTAGGGCGGCGCGACCGCGATCGTGTATCCATACGGATACCCCAGCAATAGGCTGCTCAAGGTGTCTGGCAGAGGTTGACCCGGCTGCACATCATGCTGTCCACTCGCGGAAGGAATCAACACGGGCGAGTAAACTGTTCCGCCACCAAAATCATATTCGCCATTGGGACTGATTCCGAAGTATGTCGTGTCGCGATTAAGTCGCGCCTCCGCGCCCCATTTCACCGCGTGCCGCGCAGTCGTC
>Ga0209530_1001288_pt1 | contig 11938 bp, 9 predicted proteins | sample BlaSpr_A8_Ref_O1_FD_187987 | JGI IMG/M metagenome (GOLD analysis project Ga0209530, IMG submission 187987) | Forest soil microbial communities from Thunder Bay, Ontario, Canada - Black Spruce, Ontario site 2_A8_Ref_O1 (SPAdes) (version 2) | ecosystem: Environmental > Terrestrial > Soil > Boreal...
CGGAGCCTTGGTCATTCGACAAGCGAAATGATTCAGCAGACCTAATAGTAGCCGGCGTCTCGCATGACCCGGTCCGCCCTGCTCTGCGCCTTCGCCAGCGCGTCCTTGTCGGACGTCTCCCCTCGCAAAGCCTTGTGAATTTCGTCACCAAGAATGGCTTCGAGAGAGAGGTACTCAGGCACCGGCGGTCGAGGCCAGCCTTTGAGCATATTTCGCTTCGCGAGGCGGTCGACGACGCTCACGATCGGCGACGTCGCCGCAGCCTCGGGGTCAGCGGCGACACTGAATCGGGGTGCAACAGGAAAGCCGTTTTGCACATTCGCCTTCATCGCCTCGGGCGAAGTCATCCAAGCAATCGCTTCGAAGGCGAGTTCAATCCTGTCGGGCGGCAGGTTCGTAGGGATACAAAGCAGGAAACCGCCGATCGGGTTGTTCGAGGCGCCCCCTGGGCCGCGTGGCTGGGGTAGATAGCGCACGCGGCGTTTAACTGCCGAACTGACGTCAGTCTCAAAACGCGCGGCGCGCACCGTCCAGCAATAGGCGAGCGCGGTCTCTCCCGAAAGGAAGGACGTGGTTCTGCGGTCCCAATCCATCTCGAGAATATCGGGTGGGGAGAACTCCTTCAGCTTGTGCAGGTAGTCGAGGACGCGCAGGCCTGCCTCGGATTCAATTTGCGGCCGCAGCTGTTCACCCCTGGCTTCGTCGACGCCAGTTCCAAGGCTGGTTTTTTGGATGCGTAGGATAGACTCTCCGCAACAGCTCATCAGAAACATGAAGGTGGAGGCGATGGGCATTCCGCGCCCGCCGTTCCATGCTATGCCGTACCGACCTTTAGCGGGAGCATGGAAATGTTTGGCGGCGCTGACCGTCTTCTCGAAGGTCGTCGGATATTCGATTTTGTCCTTCTCGAACAGGTCGGAACGCGCCGCGAGCAATTCGATCGTACAATAGATTGGAACTCCAAACTGTTGGCCGCGCCACGAGCCGAGCGACCAAACCGAGGGGTGGAAATCCAGCGAGGAGAGGCCCGCAGATTTAATATGCTCGTCGAGCGGTAGGACGAGCTTTTTCTTAACCGCCTCGCCCAGCCATGGCGCATTAATCGCGACGATGTCGTATTCTGAAACCACTCGGTTCGCGTTCTCGACCAGTCGCTCGTGCAACTGAGGCAATTTGCGCAGGTCGAAATTTTGGCGCGAGGCCATGTTGTTTCGGAAGTCCGCCCACATGTTACGCATCGACAGGAAGTAGTTGTCGTCGTTGAGCAGGAATTTGATTTCGCGTTTGCCGCGAAACAAGCTTTCGATAAGCCGCGGCGGTGGAATGATTTGGGCCGCGAAATAGGAGCCGCCGAAATAAAAATCCTCGTCGCTGTCCGTCTTGGCCCGTAGGCCGAAGGTCTCGGCAAGTAAGAATTTGATTCTTCGCGCGTACTGAATAAAGCTTTCGAGCAGCGCCTCGCTCGGTCGTAGCTTGAACCGCTTGCTACCCTCGCCGAGCGGGTCCTGCAGGATGTCACCGCGCTCGATCAACGCGTGAATGCGCCGCATCGCCGTGGCGTGCGGCGCCTTGGCCACCGAGGCGAGTGTAGAGATGGCGACAGGCGTTCCCGTCAGATGGTTTTTGATGAGAAACAGCAGCAGATTCCATGTCGCGTCTTCTTCGGCGATTGGAACCAGCTCCTGGAACGGCTGTCGGACTCGTTCGAGGAACGCAATGATCCGCAGGAGTTCATGTTCAGTCATCGGATAGCGGGCGGGCCACGTTGGAGCGGATCCTCCCGATCCTTTCGGCCTCCGTCTCCGGTTAGGCGTCGAGACCTCGATTGTCGAGTCTGAGGCTCTGCCGCCGCCGTCCATCGCCAGGCCTTCAGTCCTAAGGAATAACCTTCTCCCCGCGCAGGGTTGCGAAGAGATCGTGGAAAGCCGCTTCCGTATTTTGATAGACATGGAAACCAAGTTTGCGACTCAGCGCCATGTCGGTCATCACCTCGATCGGGCGACCCATGTCGAGGTCGGTGTGCCATGGGGAGGCCACGCGCGAGAGATCAGGTTCGACGAGACCGTATCTCACAGCCATTTTCTTCCAGACGTCCCCGTCGTTCCTCATCTGGCCTTCCAAGGGGACTGGCGCTCCCTCGAAGCCTTCCCAAGGAACGCCGAACCATTTGGCGATGCGCGGCCACAGCCAGCTCCATCGAAAGATGTCGCCATTCACGATGTTGTAGGCCTCATTCTTCGCGGCGTCTGTGGTGCTCGCCCAGATGAGCTGTTTGCCAAGTACGCGCGCGTCGGTCATGTCCGAAAGACCGTTCCATTGCGCGGCGCTACCGGGAAATTTGAACGGGCGGCCGAGTTCTTTGCAAATCGAAGCACAAGCGGCGAGCGTCGAACCCATATTCATTGCATTGCCTATCGCTTTGCCAATGATCGTGTGCGGTCGATGGACGCTCCAGGTAAAACCTTCGCGCTTGGACGCCGCGTAGAGTTCGTCCTCCTGGCTATAATAGAAGTTCGGGAGGTCGAGACGCGGCTGTTCTTCTCGCAGCGGCGTCGGCGGAGCAATGCCGCCACGCACATAAGCCTCGAACGGACCAAGGTAGTGCTTCAGGCCAGTGACAAGGGCGACATGCTTGACGCTTCTCGCTGGCGCGACCGCCTCGAGCACGGCTCGAACGATCCCTGCGTTGACTCTAATGTTTTCTTCCTCGGTGGCGCGGCGGGACCAGGCGGTTAGATAGACATGGCTCGGCTCTATTCCGTTCACCGCCTCAGTCAGACCCGCGGAATCGAGCAGATCAGCAGCGACGTGTTCGACTCCCGCGACGACGCCATCCCGATGGCGCGAAAGGCCGTAAACTCGTGCGCCAGTGTCGAGGAGTTCCTGTGACACGCCGCGTCCGGCAATGCCGGTCGCCCCAACGACAAGCGCTTCGATCTTCATCCCCATCTCCCAACCCGACAGTTAACGACCTGGGCCAGCGTTCGTGGCGGCCCTCAGCTGTCCTCAGACCATCTTCACCAGGACCTTCATTTCATGGCCGCTCGGATTGAGAAGCGCGCGGAATCCCTTCTCCACGATCGCTTCAGGTTCGATTCGCCCCGTGACTATTCTCTCGACCGGAAGTTTGCCGCTTGAAATCATCCGAATCACGCGTGGCCACATCGTCACCTCGAAACACCAGGTCGCCTCAATGGTGATGTCCTTCAAAGCCCACAGCGCGGGATCGACCGTCGCTTTTTTCACGTGAAGCCCTGTCTGCACGACGGTGCCGTGGTTGCGCACTGCTTCGACGCAGGTGTTCAGCGCCGCTTCGAAGCCGGAACATTCGATGGCTGCATCTACGCCGACGCCCTCCTCGGTGTTCTCGCGAATGTATTCGACGACGCTGACCGATCTCGGATCGAGCAGCACGGCGTTGACGCCGAGGCTCTCGATATGCTTCCGACGGTTGGCGTTGGGTTCACTGACGAAGATCTTCGAGGCCCCGACGGCATGACAGACCAAGACGACAAGCGCCCCGATCGGCCCGCCGCCGGTAACAAGAACCGTACTGCCGCCAGTCACCTTCGAGCGGTCGACGCTATAAAGCGCCACCGCAGTCGGTTCAACGAGCGCGCCCTGTTCGTCGGTGACGTTGTCGGGAAGGATGTTGGCGTTGTAGTCGTTGATCACGGCCAGCTCGCCCATCCCACCCCAGGCCCAACTCAGGCCTATGCAGCCCATGCTCGGGCTTAGATGGTTGAGACCGCGTCGGCTGTAGTAATCGTCGAGCGGCATGACGAGTGGCTGGATTGAGATCCGATCGCCTTTGTGGACTCGTTTCACGTTGCGGCCGGTATCGACCACTTCGGCCGAGAACTCGTGCCCCAGAATCTGCGGCAGCACGGCGCCTGTAAATTTGTGCGGACTGGCTGGCGTGACGATTGGTCCGCCAGCGAATTCGTGCAGGTCCGTGCCGCAGATGCCGCATGCTAGAGGCTTGATGAGCACCTGGGAGTCGCCGAGCGAATTCGGTGGTGGAACGTCTTCGACGCGAACATCCTCCTTGGCATAGAACCTCACCGCTTTCATTTGTTTCCTTCCCTCTTCGTTTATCCGTCGAAGCGCCGCGCCAAAATCTTGACCGCAACTTCGGCGGGATAAGTCATCGGCGGCCTTACGGGCGATCTCAAGATTCACGCCTCATGAGGCGACCGATCGCGAGAGCTGTGTTTGCATCTCATCTTGCTGCGACACGCATAACGTTCGTGGCCCGCGGGCCCTTACGCTTCGCGGCCGCGACTGCCGCGATGGCGACCGATCTCGCAAAGTTCCTCGCGGTTACTTTATGACACAGCGTTCAAACTCGGCAGTTTGCGAAGCGCCAAAGTCCTCCCTTGTCCGGGCCGATATAGCAGGTCTGGTTCTCCTCGGCGGGCCTATTTGTCCAAAATGAGAATTCCTATCAGGTCGGTTGTTTTGAAGCGGCCCGTCCGGAGGGACGCGTTGAGGAAATCTCCATTATGAGAATTTTTTTCGACGTTGGGTAACCGTTCTCTGCCAATTTCCTCTCGCAACGACGTTAGGTAGGAAACGACCGATATGGCCTCCGCGAAGGATGCGACGGCGCCAAACGAGAGCCTTGCGAACGACGACATAGGTCTCGATCGGCGTCTGGAGCTGTTCCGCCTTCAAGTTGAAATCCGCGACTGCGAAAAGCGCGCCTTCGACCTCTTTCTGCAGAACCTGATTAAGGGGACGAGCCATCTGTCGATCGGGCAGGAGGCTGTCGCTGCGGGCTTTGGCGTGGCCATGCGGAAAGGCGACAAGTCCTTTTGCACCTACCGCGGGCACGCGCACACGCTTGCTCGGGGCGCGTCGATGGAAGGCATGCTCGGAGAATTGATGCTGCGCGACATCGGCTTAATGCGCGGCAAGGGCGGCTCGATGCATCTGACCTCGGTCGAGCACGGCGTCCTCGGCTCCTATGCGATCATCGGCGCGCATCTCCCGATTGCCTGCGGCTCGGCTTGGCGCGCGCAATATCTCGGCGAGAAGGACGTGTCGGTTTGTTTCTTCGGCGATGGCACGACGAATATCGGCGCGTTTCACGAGGCGCTCAACTTCGCCGCCGTCTGGAAGTTGCCGGTCGTCTTCGTGTGCGAGAACAATCTCTATATGGAGTATACGCCAATCAGTGAGGTGACGGCGGTGAAACATCCGGCCGCCGATCGCGCCGCGGCCTACGGCCTCGAGCGCATCGTTGTCGATGGCAATGACGCCGACGTCGTCTATCGCATCGCGCTTGCAGCGCTGGAAATGGCGCGGAATGGGGGCGGTCCCTCGCTTATCGAATGCCTGACTTATCGCCATTCCGGCCACTCGCGCGCTGATCCCGCCAAATACCGACCGCCCGGCGAACTCGAGGAATGGCTGAAGCGCGATCCAGTTGTGATCTATCGCGAACGTCTTAGGGAGTTCGGCGTCAAGCAAGAGACGATCGACGCGGTCGAAGCCGAGAGCAAACGGAAAGTCGAGGCCGCGACAGAAGCGTGTAAGGCATCGCCGCAGGCGCCTGTCGAGTTGCTCACCGCGGACGTCTACGCAGACGGAGGCTGGGCGTGGCGGAACTGACCTATCGCGACGCCGTCGCCCGCGGCATCGCTCAGGAGATGGAGCGCGACGAACGGGTGGTCTTCCTTGGCGAGGACATCGGCAAGGCGGGCGGCGTATTCAAGACGACGGTTGGTCTTTATGAGAAGTTCGGACCGCGGCGCGTACGCGACACGCCGATCTCCGAACAGGCGATCCTCGGTGCCGCGATGGGCGCGGCCATGACGGGATTGCGGCCGATCGCGGAGATCATGTTCGCGGACTTCCTCGCCGTGTGCTTCGACTATGTGGCAAATGAAATGTCGAAGCTTCGGTACATGTCGAACGGTCAGCTCGCCTGCCCACTTGTGATCCGCACTGGCAACGGTGGCGGAGTTCGTTTCGGCGCACAGCATTCGCAAGCGGTCGAAAACTGGACGATGATGATCCCAGGCGTGAAAGTCGTCGCGCCGTCGTCGCCTGTCGACGTCATCGGGTTGATGGCGGCGGCGGTGCGCGATCCCGATCCTGTGATTTTTCACGAACACAAGGCGCTCTACGCGATTAAGGGCGAGGTGCCGGACGGCGAGATCTTGGACAAGCTTGGAACCGCGAAGATCCTTCGCCCAGGCCGCGACTGCACGATTGTCGCACTCGCGCTGATGGTGCCTCGCGCGCTCGCTGCGGCGGAGATCCTGCGGCAGGAGCATGGCGTCGACGCGGAGGTGATCGACGTGCGCTCGCTTGTGCCGCTCGACACACAGACCATTCTCGCTTCTGTAGCCAAGACAGGTCGCCTGTTCACCGTTGAAGAAAACCCCCGGCTTTGCGGATGGGGCGCGGAAATCGTCTCCATAGTCGCGGACGAGGCCTTCTGGGATCTCGACGGGCCGATCGTCCGCATTACCACGCCGCACATTCCGCTTCCGGCAGCCGACCATCTCGAAGACCTGGCGCTGCCGAGCACCTCACGCATCGTCGACAAGGTGCATCGTGTTTTGAACGGATAGGCTGATGACCTCGACGATCATCATGCCGCAGCTCGGCGAGACAGTTGCGGAAGGGAAAGTCCTCGCCTGGTTCAAGTCGATCGGCGACGAAATCCGGGAGGGTGACAACCTCTTCGAGGTGGGGACGGACAAGGTCACCATCGAGGTGCAGGCTGTTGTCGCAGGCCGCCTTTCAGAAATCCGTGTCGGGGTCGGCGCGACCGCCAAGGTGGGCGAGGTCGTCGCGGTGATTGGCGGCGATATGACCGCGAAGGCGCCGGTACGGACCGAGGCGCGGGCGGCAAGGGCCTCACAGTGGCGTTCGCCGTTCGAGGAGGTGTCGACGCCAACCGAAAAATTTGGTTCCTCCAAAGGGCCGAACGGCGTGCGGATCACGCCACTGGCTCGTCGTCTGATTTCGGAGCATGGGATTGACGTCGCGCGGCTTTCGGCCGACGTCGCACGACGCGGCGCAACGAAGGTCGACGAGGCGGCTGTACGCGCGGCGCTCGCGGAGCGTCCATCGGAGCCCGCGACCCCTTCTGTCGTGATTGCGCCGCCTCCAAAGCCGGCGGACTCTCCCCCTCCCGAGGGCGCCGTCATCAGCTTGAATGCGGTGCGGCTGAGGACGGGGGAACGCCTCGCCGAAAACTGGCGGACGATACCGCACGTCTTTCAGGCGATCGAGGTCGACTTTACCCGCGTCGATCGCGTGCGCAAAAGCCGCAAGGCGGATTTCCAGGCTACGCACGGCTTCTCGCTGACCTTTCTTCCGTTCATCGCCCGCGCAACCTGCCTGGCGATCTCGGCCTATCCCCAGATAAATGCGCGCTTCAGCGGCGCGACGCTTATCCTTTCACGCGATATCCACCTGGGCATCGCAGTAGACCTCAACCACAACGGCCTCGTGGCGCCAGTCGTGCGCGAGGCTGGGGAGCTCACGGCGATCGGGCTCGCAAAGGCCATCCGACGTCAGACCGAAAAGGCGAAAGCCGGCAAGCTTTCCGCTGATGATCTCTTAGGTGGCACCTACACGATCAGCAACAACGGTGCGTTCGGCACGACCCTTACGACGCCAATCATCAATGCGCCGCAAGTCGGCATTCTCTCGACCGATGCGATCGGCTTGAAACCCGCGGTGGTGTCAACTCCCGAGGGCGACTTTCTCGCGCCACGCATGATCGGCATCGTCGGGCAAAGTTTCGATCACCGCGCCTTCGACGGCGCCTACTCAGCGGCGTTCCTTTCCCGACTCAAACTGATCCTCGAGACGCGCAACTGGGACGAAGAGTTTCCGTCAGATCGTTAAGCGCAGATGCGCCGTCGAAAGAAGAGTTTTAGGAAGGGCCCATGAAATACAACAGACCGCACTCGACCGCTGCCTGGGGCCTGATGGCCAAAGACTGGGAACAAGGAATCGACTACCATCGACTCTCGCTCGAGCGTCTTAAACGTGCGCAAGAAGCGATCCGCTATGCGGGGCTTGGAGGGGTGCTCTGCTTCAATTTCGACAATATCCGCTACGTCACTGCGACGCACATCGGCGAATGGGCGCGCGACAAGTTCTTTCGCTATGCGCTGTGTCCCGCTGAGGGCAAACCGTTCCTATGGGACCCGGCGCCGCCAGCCAAGAGAATCTCCTCGCCCTGGATCGCCGACAATGTCGCCGCCCCAATCACAACAATGCAAGGCGCGATCCCGCCGTCGATGAATGTTCAGCACGATTTCGCCAAGCAAATTAAAAAGGCGCTCGTGCATTATGGCATCGACAAGGAGCCGCTCGGCATCGACATGATGGAGATCGGCATGCTGCGCGCGCTTGAAGCCGAGGGTATCGAGGTTGTCGATGGCCAGCAGGCTCTCCTCGATGCGCGCGAGGTCAAGACGGAGGACGAGATCGAGTTGCTCAGGGTCGGCGCTTCGATGGTCGACGCCACTTATGTCGACATTGCCCGAGCGATCAGGCCGGGAACAAAGGAGAACGAACTCGTCGCGATCGCCAACGACCGATTGTTTCGCATGGGCGCCGAGCGCGTCGAATGCGTGAATTCGGTATCGGGCCGCCGCGGCCGGCCGCATTCGCATACCTTCTCCGACCGCATGATCCAGCCTGGCGACATGATTTTTCTCGACATCATGCCTTCGTACAACGGTTACCGTACCTGTTACTACCGAACCTTCATCTGCGGCGAGCCGAACAAACATCAGATCGACGCCTACGAAACGGCATCGAAGTGGATTAGCGCTTCGATCGACATGATACGCCCGGGCGTAACCCCCGATGAGGTTGCGTCGGTCTGGCCGGACGCACAGGAATTCGGCTATCGCGACGAGGCGGAGGCCTTCCTTTTGCAATACGGGCATGGCGTCGGATTGTCCTTGTGGGAGCGCCCGATCTTTTCCAAGCGCTTCCGCGGCCAGAACCGCCCCCTGGTCAAAGGCATGGTGTTTGCCCTTGAGACCTGGAAAGGAGCAGACGATGGCTCCGGCGCCGCCCGGATTGAGGAAGAGGTGGTCGTCACGGACGACGGATGCGAGATCATCACAAACTTCCCGTCGGACCGGCTTATATCCTGTGGCCTCCCGGGTTGTGAGGTGTTCTGACCGGTGTCCTCGATGACCGTTGCAAGCCCGTCAATCGAACTTAAGGGGCGGATACCCGTAACCCTTGTGACCGGGTTCCTAGGAACCGGGAAGACGACGCTCATCAACGCGGCGCTGCGCTCGGCCGAGCTCGCAAAGACGGTTGTGGTGGTCAACGAGTTCGGCGAGGTGGGACTGGATCATCAGTTGTTCGCCAGCAGTTCCGACTCTGTGGTTGTCCTCGAGAACGGTTGCCTTTGCTGCACCATTCGAAGCGATCTGGTTGGGACCCTAAACGGCCTGTACCACGCGCGAGAACGCGGTGACATTCCGGCGTTCGACAACGTCGTAATCGAGACATCGGGCCTGGCCGAGCCGGGCCCGGTCCTTCAGGCGTTCCTATCGGAGCCGACGCTGGACGGCCTGTACCGTGTTGCGAGCGTGCTGACGCTTGTCGACGCCGTCAACTGGGCAGGAACGTCGGAGGCGCATGACGAGTCTGTCCGACAGGTCGCCTTGGCGGACCAGATCCGGATCACAAAACTCGACATGCTCATTGGCGATCGGCAGAACGGCTCGTCGCGGATCCGACTGGAACTCCGTCGGATCAACCCGTCAGCGGTAATCGACGAGGTCGATTGGTCGGCGACGGCAATCGCCAAACTTCTTTCGTCTCGGGGTTTCGACGCGACGGACCCCCAAGCGGATCCCCGCCCGTGGCTCAACGTTCAAGCCTACGGGAACGCGCCGCGCGACCATGACGCGCACGAAGGCGACCATCACGATCACAGCGGCCACTCGCGCAGCTTTCATCTTGAAGGTAGGGGAATCGAGAATTTCGTTCTCACGCGCGAGAGCCCTCTCACGCGCGATGAAGTCCAGTTTCTTCTTGACGGAATTGCCCAAAACCTCGGAACCGGGCTTCTGCGGGTCAAGGGACTGGTAAACGTCGCAGAGGAACCGGGCCGGCCAGCTGTGATCCAGGGCGCGCAACATCTTCTCCACACGATGACTTGGCTCGACCGCTGGCCGGATGGCGATCATCGGTCGCGGATTATCTTCATCACCCAAGGCATCCCGCGAGACAGCCTCAGGGAGATCATCGATCTGCTTGATCGCGTCAGTGCTCGGACGTTCAAGGCGCGAGCCCGCGGCCGAGAGTCGCGTGAGGTCGCGAGATCGATGACGCAGACTGAATGAAATTTGACATCATTGTTATCGGCTCCGGGCCCGGCGGCTACGTCGCGGCTATCCGGGCGGCGCAGCTCGGACTCAAAGCTGCCGTCGTGGAGCGCGAGCATCTCGGCGGAATCTGCCTCAATTGGGGGTGTATTCCGACAAAGGCGCTTCTGCGTTCCGCGGAGGTCTTCGAGTTGATGCGTCACGCGCAGGACTATGGCCTTGCCGCAGACAATGTCAGGTTCGACGCGGAGCCGGTCATTAAGCGATCGCGCGACGTTGCCGGCCGATTGAGCCGCGGAGTCGAGGGCCTACTCAAGAAGAACAAGGTCGAGGTGATTTGGGGAGAAGCCCGGCTGACTGCCCCCGGCCAAATCACGGTTGCAGCGCCCGCGCGACAACCGAACCGGCCAAGCCCGGGAAAGCCGCGAGGCGCGCTGGCTGCCGGCGACTATTCAGCTGACCATATCGTTATTGCAACGGGCGCGCGGCCGCGCGTCCTACCGGGCCTCGAGCCGGATGGCGAGCGGATCTGGACATACTCCGAAGCGATGATCCCAAAGCGCATCCCGGAGTTGCTCCTTGTCGTCGGCGCGGGCGCCATAGGCGTCGAGTTCGCGTCGTTCTACAGCGGGCTGGGAGCGAAAGTCGCCGTGATCGAAGCGCTGCCGCAGATCCTGCCGACGGAGGACGATGAGATTTCGAAGCTTGCGCGCGCCCGATTTGAACGAAAAGGGATTCGTATCCAAACCGGCGCGAGAGTTACGAGCACCAAGCACGCACCCGACGGACGGCTTGTCGCGACTGTTGAGAGCGGCGGGATCTCGGAAGAGTTGGCCGCGGATGCGATGATCGTCGCCGCGGGCGTCCAGGGAAATGTCGAGAATCTTGGCCTTGAGGAACTGGGCGTCAGGCTCGATCGCGGTTCGATCGCGGTGGGGGACTGCGGCCGAACGAGCGTTCCCGGCGTGTATGCGATCGGCGACGTCGCCGGCCCTCCGATGCTCGCGCACAAGGCCGAGCACGAAGGGGTCGCCTGCGTCGAGGCGATCTGCGGGGTGGCGACGCGACGCCTTGACGCGCGGCGGATTCCCGGGTGCACTTACAGTCGGCCACAGATCGCAAGCGTTGGCCTCACGGAAGCCCAGGCGAAGGCCGCTGGGTATGATATCCGCATCGGACGATTTCCTTTCACGGGGAATGGCAAAGCTATCTCCCTCGGTGAGGATCAGGGGCTCGTGAAAACGGTTTTCGACGCGTCCATCGGCAAGCTTCTTGGCGCACACATGATCGGCTCCGAGGTCACGGAGCTCATTCAAGGATTCGTCATTGCGATGAACTTAGTCTAGAGACAACGGAAGAGGAGTTGATCCACACCGTTTTTCCCCACCCCACGCTCTCCGAGATGATGCATGAAAGCGTCTTGGATGCGTATGGTCGAGCGATTCACAAGTAGCGTCGTGAAGGGAGGCGGAGCTATGGACAAGTGCGAGTGAGGGAATTCGCTCGTTGCTGCTAGAGCATCGGGCGCTCATGTGAATCCATACCCAGCGGCTTGGAAGTAGTTTGCGCATTCCTGGGGTTTGAACAGGTCGCAGATTTGCCCGATGGCT
>Ga0209530_1001289_pt1 | contig 11938 bp, 12 predicted proteins | sample BlaSpr_A8_Ref_O1_FD_187987 | JGI IMG/M metagenome (GOLD analysis project Ga0209530, IMG submission 187987) | Forest soil microbial communities from Thunder Bay, Ontario, Canada - Black Spruce, Ontario site 2_A8_Ref_O1 (SPAdes) (version 2) | ecosystem: Environmental > Terrestrial > Soil > Boreal...
CCGGCATACAAAAGATATGCGCGTCATCCTGCGTAAATCCGCGCACCCGCAAGAGCCCGTGCATGACTCCCGAGCGCTCGTAACGGTACACCGTTCCCAGTTCCCCCAGCCTGACCGGCAAGTCACGGTACGACTTCAACGAGTCTTTGTAGATCAGAATGTGTCCGGGACAATTCATCGGCTTCAGCCGGTATTCCGCGTCGTCGAGCTCCATGGCATCGAACATGTTCTGCGAGTAATACCCCTCGTGCCCGGAAGTAAAGAACAATTGCCGGCGCGCCACGTGCGGCGTATAGACCAACGAATAGCCGCGCTTGACGTACTCCTCGCGCATCCAGTCTTCCATCTCTTTACGGATGATCCCGCCCTTGGGATGCCAGAAAATCAGCCCCGGCCCGGCCAGTTCCTGAATCGAAAACAGATCGAGCTGCTTGCCCAGCACCCGATGATCGCGCTTCTTCGCCTCTTCGAGTTGCAGCAAGTACGCGTCGAGATCCTTCTTCGAGAAAAACGACGTCCCGTAAATGCGCTGCAGTTGCTGATTGTTCTCATCGCCCAGCCAATACGCACCGGCAACGTTAAACAACTTGAATGCCTTGATCTTTCCCGTCGAAGGGATGTGCGGCCCGCGGCAAAAATCCACGAACTTACCGGTGCGGTAAATCGAAATCTTTTCATCGGGCTTGGTGAACTGCTCGATGAAATGGCATTTCATGAAGTCGCCTTCTTTTTTGAACTCCGCCAGCCCCTGGTCGCGAGGCAGAAATTCCCGCGCATAAGGAATGTTTCGCTGCACCAATTCCTGCATCTGCTTCTCGATCTTTTCCAAATCCTCCGGAGTGAAGGGCGTCGGCCGGTAGAAATCGTAAAAAAATCCGCTCTCGGTCGCCGGACCATGCCCCAACTTGGTCTCGGGAAAAAGTTCGAGCACGGCCGCCGCCAGCAGATGCGCCGACGAATGCCGGTAAACTTCCAGGGCTTCGGCATCCTTCTCGGTGAGAAGGCGGAGAGAGGTATCTTTTTCCAGCGGCTTGGTGAGATCGATAAGATCGCCGTTGGTTTTCGCAACCAGCGCCGCATCCGCCAGCCGAGGACTGATGTCCTGTGCAATCTCGAGCGCCGTGGTTCCCGGGGGAACATCTTTTACGCTTCCATCCGGAAGCTTCACATGAATGCTATCTGCCATAAGGTTGAAGCCTGCAGGTGTACTGAATCTTTCAGTTTATTGGAGGGATTGGGGAGGGTCAAACTCAACGCGGAAAAACGAAGCGAACAATACAAAGTAAAAATGGAGGCGGACGCGTTCCTCCGCCTCCTTACGTTCCGAATGCGAGGGTTACATCGCCACGTCCTTAATATGCGTCGCGATATACCACGTATTCCCGAACGGATCCATCACTCCACCAGAGCGATCGCCATAAGGATGGTCCGTTGGTTCCTGAATCGATTTCGCACCTGCGGCCAGAGCCTGCCGATAGACCGCGTCGCAGTTCGGCACGTACATATAGAACGTAGACTGCATGGGTTGATATGTTCCGTGCGCTTCACCCATTTCGACCACCGCATCGCCCACGCGGATCTCAGCGTGATGAACCACTCCATCGGGCGACGCGTACTTCGCAAGCTCCTGTGCACCGAAGGCGCGCTTCAGAAATCCGATCACCGGGTCCGCCCGCAGCGGATGCATATACACATTCACATTGTGTAACCCCTTCGCAATGTAGTTTTCGCCCTTATGCGTGGCGATGTACCAGAAATTACCAAACGGATCCTTCACCCCTGCGCCGCGCTCGCCGTAGTCGTGATCCTGAGGCTCGCTGATCGAGGTCGCCCCCGCCTGCAGGGCCTTTTGATAAGCCGCGTCGGTATCTTCCACGTAAATGTGCAGCGCCGTCACCTTCGGTTTCGAATTAAATGGTTTGCCCGGAATCCCTCCGCCCATCATCAGCGTGGTGTCGCCGATGCGGGTTTCGCCATGGATGCCTCCCGCTCCGCCAACCGCCCGGAACGTCTCTTCCGCACCAAACACATTCTTCGCAAACGCGAGCATCGCGTCCCCATCTGCTGCAATCAGGTACGGAGTGACAGTGTGGAAACCGCGCGGAACCGGATTCACGCCATTCCGCAAACCGCCCTCTTCCGACATTCGACCGCCCTCGGGTCCCGTAGTCATCCCCTGCATGCGGCGATGCATCTCCTCCACCGACATTTCCTCCGTCACGGTAGAGATGTTCCACGTGTAGCCGAAGGGATCGATGAAGCTTCCCTGGCGGCGGCCATAGAACTGATCTTTGATCGGGAGAATCGTCTTCAATCCAGCAGCCACAGCCCGCTCCGCGAAAGAATCGACATCTTCAACATCCAGAGACAACTGCACCGGCGAAAACCCCAGCGTCTCGGCGCTAAATCTTCCGCCCTCCGGCCACTCGTCGGAGAGGGTTATCGCAGAGTCGCCAATCTTGATGTCGGCATGCGGAATTTGTCCTCCGACTTCGAAGCGCATCGCTTCTTCCGCGCCAAAGGCTCGCTTGTAAAACTCGATCGCCTTGGCGGTATCTTTGAACGTCAATCTCGGCGTCGCGACGGCACGCACGGAAACCATCGGTTCGGCAACGGCAGTCATAATCCTTCTCTCCTTTTGTAATTTACCTTTCACTAATCCATCCCTCAATCTTGCCTTGAAATCAGCCCGCGGCAGCTCCCGCAAGTCCGCCGCCACGCGCACCAGGGGCTCGATGCTTTCTTCTACCCGGGGAACCTTCCCATCAGTTCGGGTCAGCAACACGTCTACGGCCCGATTTAACTGTTCCACCTTCGATTGCTCGTTCTTCCCTTGTCCCAGAGAGCGCTTAGGCATCGGCACCCTCCATGCGCGCCCGCAGACTGCTCAGCGCGCGGAACTGCAACTGCTTCACCGCGCCTTCGGTCTTGCGGATCTCCCGCGCCACTTCCTTGATGCTTTTCTGTTCTACAAACCGCAATGCAATCACTCGTTGTTGCTCTGCGGGCAGTGTAGCCACCAGGCGAAATAGCGCTGCCCTTCGTTCTACTTCTTCGAAATCTTGGTTCTTAGCCTGCGCCGATTCGATCTGGTCCGGCTGATCGCTCAACTGCTCCCGGTTCGACTTTTGCCAGCGATCCGAAATCAAATTGGCCGCAATCCGAAACAGCCACGCCGCAAACGGAATGCCCCGCCACTCAAAGCGCTGTAGATTGGCCAGCGCATGGTGGAAAACCTCAGAGGTCAAATCCTCGGTCTCCTCACGAGCTCCCACGCGGCGCACCACATAGGCATACACCCGCTCGAAGTTGTTCTCGTAAAGCACGGCGAAGCGCGCAGGATCCTTCTGCGCCGCCTCGATCAGAAGCCGCTCGTCCGCTTCTTTTATCAGAGCCTTCAAAAAATTCTCCGCGGGGAGTATGTTACACAGGTGTAACCGCTGGGATGGGAATAAGGTTACGGTTGGCAGCTCACCATTTTTAATTTTGTTAGCAGCCTAACCAAGCATTTTGGCATCCGAACCGGCGCTTGGATGCGATAAGCCGCGAGCCGCTGGGCGTGCCTGAATGCTCGATATCGATGCCCAGAACCCCGGACGGAAAGTCCATGCGCGAAAGGACAGGTAAATTATGAAAGCTGTCAGCGGAGTATTCACCAGTCGGTCTGCTGCAGAGAGTGGCCTGGAGGAAGTTCGCAAAGCCGGCATTCCGAATGATCGAGTCACGCTGTTGACGCCCGGAAGCCTACACCAAATCGAACAGGAAATTCAGTCTGTCCCTGTGGATGATGCCGAACAGCCCGGTATCGGTACCGCCATCGGCGCGTTAATGGGAGGCGGCGTAGGGATTACCGGGGGCGCAATGCTCGTCGCCCTGGTGCCCGGAGTTGGCCCGATTTCAGCTCTCGGTCTGCTCGGTGCAGGAATTCTGGGAGCCGCCGGTGCGACCGCGGGAGCCGCATTAGGTGGAAAAGTCGAAGGCTCCATGAGTGAGGGACTGCCGCACGACGAAATCTACGTTTACGAGGATGCGCTCCGCAAAGGCCGCAGCCTCGTACTAGCTCTGGCTGAGAGTGAAGAATCCGCCTCAGCACTTCGCGACCTGCTTCGCGCCAACGGCGCCGAAACCATCGACAACGCACGCGAGCAATGGTGGATCGGATTGCGCGGCGTCGAAGAGAGCCACTATTCAAAGTCTGGACGAAATTTCGCCAACGACGAAAAGTTCTATCGCATGGGATTCGAAGCCGCCTTGCACGCCAAAACGCGATGTCTGGAATTCGACCAGGTCTCGGGCGAGATGAATGCCGTGCTCGAAGATGTCCAGCACCAGTATCCCGGCGTCGACCTCGAGGAAGCCTTCACCACCGGCTACCAACGTGGTCGCGATCATTATCAGAGACTTTGCGACGAGCAAAACAAGGCCGCTTAGGCGCTGGGGAGGACGGTGAGGGCGTGGATTTCGGAGGAGGCGTTTGATCTCTTAGAGACTCCTCGACAAACTGCTCGCCGGACTGCGATTTGTCCCCACCCGGGCACGGCCATAGAGTGCCTCATCAGGAGTGCACTTTGCGGGAGATCCTCCTCCTGATTTTGGCGGCCACGGGGCAATTGTGGGCGCAAACCTCCACCCTACCTCCTCAACGTGTACAGGTGTCGGCCTGAGTTGTGCAGGGGCTCCGGCTTCGTCGAGCGCCTCCCGAGTATCCGCCCACTGGCGCGGCAGATGCGGATCCAGGGGACCGTTGGTCCAACCGGTTTACCTCGCGGAGACTAAGGCCGCAGGCATCCAAGGCGGCGTCATGCTGCAGGCCTGGGTGAGTAAAGAAGGCAGAATCACAAATCTGCAGCAGACTTTCGGACTCAAGGAACTGGCTTCGGCGGCGACAGAAGCGGCGCAGCGATGGCGCTACCGGCCGTTCGTCTTGCTGTCGTGATCAATTTTAGGCCGGCCCACTCGCGCAGCAAAACCCGACTAACTGTAATACAAATCCTCAATCGCCTTCCGCACCTTCGCTGACACGACTTCCAGATCCCGCATCGTGAGCCCAGTGGTCGAGATGGGCTCGCCCACCCGCATCTCCAGTGGGCGGCATTTGATGTGGTAAGTATCCATTGGCAGCAGTTCGTAAGTTCCAACCAGCGACACCGGAACGATATCCACCTGTGCCTTGATCGCGAGAAAAAATGCTCCCGGCAGAAATGGTTTGATCTCGCCATCCGGCGTACGTCCGCCCTCGGGATAAATCACCAGCGGCATACCCGCCTTCAAACTTTTCACCGCCGAACGGATGGCGGCAATCGAATTGGCCGGCTTCTGCTGATCGATGCAGACCTGTCCGGAACGCTTGAGCTGCCAACCCACAACCGGGTATGCCAACAATTCTTTCTTGAAAACGATGCGAAATTGAAACGGAAGGTAAACATACAGCACCGGAATATCCATCGCCGAGGCGTGATTGACCGCGTAAACATGCGGCTTCGCAGTATCGATCTTGTCGAGACCGGAGACTTTCACCGGAGACAAAATCGTTTTCATGATCAGCCATGACCACGTCCGTGAAAACCAATGCAGACGGCGGCCGCTGCGATCGAACAATCCGCCGGGAAGCGCAACCAGCCCCAGAATCAGCGTGTACAGCCAGATCAGGGGATCAAGAATCAGATAAGAGCGCAGCCGGCTCGCCCAGCCATACTCCTCCCCAGGAATGGCGTGCGAAGTTCGCCGCGCCGGCAAAGGTGCTGCCTTTGAGCCTGTTTCCTCTTCGATGGGTGAATTCACTTCGTGCACGATTCTATCTTAGGGGAAAACACCAAGGCGCGTTGCTAGACCGGAGCCCCAATACTACGCATCGCTTCGCCAACCAGGTAAATAGACCCGGTAATCACCACGACCATTTCTGCTCTTGCGAGTACTCTGGCCCGCTCCACGGCGTCCGCCACGTCTGCTCCCGATTCAATCTCAACTCCGGTTCTCACCGCCGCACGCCGGATTTCCTCCGAAGACGCCGCTCGCGGATTTTCGGGTGTGGCTGCAATCACTCGAGCCGCCAGCGGAAAAAGAATTTCCGCAATCTCTGAGACTGCCTTATCCCGCATCGCTCCGAAAACCAAAACCATGGGGCGGTCCCCGTACGCTTCCGAAAGGGCTGAACGCAACGCCCACGCGCCCGCGGGATTGTGCGCCACATCGATCACGATCTCAGGCCATCCTGTCCGCGCCGGAATCACCTGAAACCGTCCCGGCCAATGGGTCTGCCGGATGCCACTCTCGATGCTCTCCGCCGTGATGCCACTGAATCCTTGCTGATTCAACTCAACCGCCACCGCAATCGCGAGCGCCACGTTGCGCAACTGGTGACGCCCCACCAGAGGCGTCTCCACCAGAATCGGTGTACCCAGAACCTGCAGCGGATAGCGATAAACAAAAACCGATTTTGCTTGCTCGGTACTCGCTGCCAGGTACTTGGGACTCCCCGGCGAAACCGGCGGCACATACGGGACAGCGTTTACCGCCCGCGCCCCCAATTCCAGGATCGTGTTTCCGATCACGTCATTGGCCTCGGGCTGCTGCGGCAGGGTAACCACTGCGCCGCCCGGGCGAATCACTCCGACTTTCTCCCGCGCGATCTCGCCCACGGTATTTCCCAGAAACTTCTGATGATCCAGAGATATGTCAGTAATCACGCTTACCCGCGGCTCGACCACATTCGTCGCATCCAACCGCCCGCCCATGCCCACTTCGAGCACCGCCAACTCCACCTGCTCCCGGGCAAAATACTCGAACGCAATTGCCGTCATCATCTCGAAGAAACTGGGATGCCAGGGTAACCGCGTTTCCTCCACCAGCGTCTCTGCTACACCATCAACCTTGTCGTAAAGTTCCGCGAACTCGTCGTCACTCATCTCTTTGCCATTTATGCGAATGCGCTCGTTGATCCGCACCAGATGGGGCGAGGTATACAAACCTGTTCTTATTTTCGACGAAGTTAGGATCGAGGCCAGCGTCGCCGCCGTCGATCCTTTTCCATTCGTGCCCGCAATCAGCACGCTCGGGAAACGGCGCTCCGGATGGTCCATCGCCTCCAGCAGCACGCGCATGTGCTGCAGGTCGAATTTGTGCGAAGGCGCCTGCGCCAGCTCGTGGCCGAGCGCAAACATGCGCGACACTGCGGTTTGATAAGACATCCGGGAAGCTCTCAGCTTGTATTTCAGATTGTAAAGTGCCAGGACAAGATCCGAGGTGTCGCAGATCGTGGCAAAGCGCGGCGTTGGCTTATTGGATGGCTAAAAGTGTAGAACGAGAGCCGACGATCATGCCACCATGAAATCGAGAGACCGCGCAATGTAGGACTTTAGCTCCTGGCGAGGCACCACCGCATCAAGCATTCCGTGCTCGAGCAAAAATTCGCTGCGCTGGAAGCCTGCCGGCAGTTTCTGCCGGATGGTCTGCTCGATCACCCGGGGCCCGGCGAACCCAATCAGCGCTCCGGGTTCGGCGATATTCAAATCACCCAGCATGGCGAACGATGCGGTCACGCCACCGGTCGTGGGATCGGTCATGACGGAAATATACGGAATCTTCCCCTGATCCAGACGAGCCAGCGCGGCCGAAATCTTGGCCAGTTGCATCAGGCTGACTACGCCCTCCATCATCCGCGCCCCTCCCGAGGCCGAGACGATAATCAGAGGAGCCTTCGAGTCCAACGCCCGCTCCACCGCTCGTGTGATCATCTCCCCAACCACAGCGCCCATGCTGCCGCCTATGAACGCATATTCCATGGCACTCACCACCACCGGCCGTCCCAGGAGTTTGCCTTGGGCATTGATCACCGCATCTTTCAGTCCAGTGTCCTGCTGCGCTTGCCGCAGTCGCGAGGAGTACCGCTTCAAATCCACAAACTTCAACGGATCGGTGGACGACAGATTTCCATCCAACGTCTCGTACTGATTTTCATCCAATAGCAGGGCCAGTCTCGTCCGTGCATCGATGCGAAAATGCTTGGCGCACTTTGGACACACATTCAAATTCTCTTCCAGATCTTTTTTCCAGATGATCTGCCGGCAATTCTCACACTTCACCCACAACCCTTCGGTGCGCACGGTCTTCGCGCCCGAATTGTCGAGCTCCCCGGATTCCCGCTTAAACCAAGCCATAAGTCAATTGTGAGTACCCAAGTACCTAGCCAAACCAGCGCTCTTTTCTCGCTACCAGGTACCAGGTACTCAGTACCCTATTCTCCGCTGCGCCATAGCTCCTTGTTTCGTACGCGTGCTTCACCTGGCGCATCTCCGTCACTGCGTCGGCCCCAATGATCGGGGGGGCATTGCTTCCCGTCAAGATCCCATGCATTAGCCGGCCGCCACACCGGCGACCAACAGGGCACCAGCACTGATTTTCTGTTTTCGCCGGGCTGACGGCCGGCATCGCGGTGCTTGCCAACATGGAGGATCAGCCGGCGAAGCAACTTGGCCCGCGACCTTCTGAACATTCTCGTTGGTCCGGAAAATAAACCTTAAAAGGGCAATGGAGAATTATTCGACCTGCCCTGTTCCTCTGGGAACTGGTGCCGTTCCCGTTGCCTGCGAATCGTCTTCCGCCCGCAACAGCGGCAACGCCACCCTTAGAGCCTCGACCTGACGCTTCACTTTCAACAATTCCTGTTCTTTCGCCCGCAACAGCTCCATCACATCTTTCATTGCTCTACTCCCGAATTCTACACTCTAGCAGTGGCGTTAGGGATTACCCTATGATCGTACGTTGAAACTCTAGGACGTGCAAAACTCAAGAACAACTCACGAAGCTGCACACCTCGTCCTTTAGTGCCCCGCGTGATAAGGGTGCCCCTTCAAAATCGTGAATGCTCGGTAGACCTGCTCCAGCAAAATCACGCGAGCCAGCTCATGCGGGAGGGTCATCGGACCAAGAGAAACAGTCTGCTGCGCCGCACTACGCACGATCTCAGTAAATCCATCGGCCGACCCCACAGCAAAAACCACCGGCAGAGGGTTGCGGTCCCGATAGTCGCCGATAAAATGAGCGAACTGTTCTGACGAGAACTGCTGCCCACGCGAATCCATCAACACCAACGTCGACTTGCCACCCGCGGACTTCCCAGCCTTGGCCGATGCCGCCCGTCCGCAAAGTAGCAGCAGCGCATGCTCATCGCGGAGGGCAACCCCCTCCACTGGAACGTACCGCGCAATTCGCTTCAGATACTCATCCGTCAGAGCCTGAATGGCCCGCTCTTTCGTCTTGCCCACCCACGCAATCTTGATCTTCACGGCACGGTTAACAACCTTAGGCTTTCTTCCGCCGGACAGCCGGTGTCGCCGCACGTTTGCGCGGCGTAGCTTTTGCCTTCAACTTCAACCCCACCTTACGCCTCGCCGCCGGCTTTAGCTCTGCCGGCTCCAGACGCTTGGCCGTCTTCCACAGGCGCTCCAGATCATAAAACTTGCGTGCCTTCTCGGAAAAAACGTGCACCACGAAGTCAACGTAGTCGACGAGTATCCATTCTGCCTGTCGATACCCTTCAACGTGCGCTGGACGCAGACCCTCGGCTTTCAGGCGCAGTTCCACTTCGTCCGCAATGGCTTGCACCTGGCGCGGGTTGGTACCGCTGCACAATACAAAGTAATCGGTGAACGCTCCCGACCCTTTTTCCATCTCCAGGATTGAAAGTTCTTCCGCTTTTTTGTCGAGGCAGGCCTGAATTGCGGCTGCTACTTGTAGCTTCAAATCGCTTTTTTTCATGCAGAGCGTAGTTTAGTTGTCCGGATCATTGTAAATGGCGGGAGGCTCGACCGACGAAGTCATTCCTGTGGAAAGCGCCCTTTGTAGAGCCCGGCTTTCTTGATGTAGTCGGCCACCTCTGGCGGTACAAAACGGCCCAGCGGTTTCCCGGCAGCCCCAGCCTGACGGATCGCGGTCGAGGAAATAGGCTGGTAGACTTCGTCGAGCAGATGTATGCTGGCGCCCCTTAGTACCAAATCTCCTGTTGCCGCTTGCTTCTGAAACGGCCGCATTGCTTCCTGTCGTGGCCGCAGGCTCGCAGGCAGCGCATTCGCCACATCCGCCAGCGAATAGCCCGGCCTGCCCGCAACTACAAACTCACCCTCGCGAAACAGCGCCTCCGCCTGATGCCACTTGGCAATCTCTGCAAAAGCATCGATGCCGATAAGCAGGAACAGCCGGTCTGCCTTCTTAAATTCCTGCTTCAGGCGTCTGACGGTATCGATCGTATAGTTCGGTTTTTCCGCTCGATCTTTCTCTTTTTTCCCCCGGGGGCTCCCTGAATCAGCGTCTTCCGGAGCTTCCAGCAAGGAAGGCAGGAAGTTCTTCTCCGACGCTGTAGCCAGAGCGATCATGGCGTAGCGGTGCGGAAAAGGCGACAGCGGCTGCTTCTGCTTGTGGGGTGGAATATTGGCTGGTACGAACAGAACCTTGCCCAGGCTGCAGCGCTCACTCGCCGCGCGCGCAAGGGCCAAATGCCCCCGATGAATCGGGTCAAACGTGCCGCCAAACAATCCAATATTCATCCGCGGCTAGTGTCTTAGTTTCCGGCGCGGTTGGCAAGCTCAGTCTTCGTTGCAAATCTCCTTATGCTGAGGTGCAGAGATTTCAGGACAGCAGGCAGCAGGAAATAGTCCACTGTCTACCTGGCACGGGGCTTACTGTTAAGGAACCGCCCATCTGCGAATTCGAAATGAACTCTCGTAATCTCGCGCATCTAAGGATGTAACATTAGCATCACTCCCATGCGAGTAACCCTCCCCCTACTCCGCATCAAACCCGCCCGTGCGCCCATTCTGCGCTACGGCGTGGCCGTCCTCAGCACCACGCTGGCGCTTATCCCAGCGGTGCTTCTCCCCGACGTTACCGAAAGCCGGCTGGCGGTATTCGCCGTCGCGGTGATGGTGAGCGCCTGGTACGGTGGCTGGAAGCCGGGACTGGTCGCCACTTCGTTCGCGCTGACCGTGAGCGCGTACTTCTCATTTTCTTCCGAACAAACTCCGGCGCAATTTCGGTCAACCATGATGCGCCTGGCGCTCTTCGTGGTGCTGGCGGCGCTCATCTGCTGGTTCAACGCGGCACTGCGGGCCACTCAAGAGGGATTGCGGCGCTCGGAGATGAGTTTCCGCTCTTTGGTAACCAACGCTCCCTATGGCATCTGCCGTTGTGATTCCGCCGGCCAACTGTTGGACGTGAATCCTGCATTGCTGGCAATGCTGGCATATTCTTCCCCGCAGGATCTGGTCGGAAGGCATTTAGGAGGCCTTTACGCGGACACTCATCAGTGGTTTCAATTGGCCGACTACCTGCACTCCGCCGCGCCTTTTAACGGTCTGATCGCGGAATGGAAGCGGAAGGATGGAGTCAGTACCCTGGTCCGAGTTTCCGGACGCGCGGTTTCTAATGACGATAAAGAAAGAGCCTTCGAGTTGTTTGCCGAGGATGTAACCGAGCGCCGCGCGTTGGAGCAGCAACTCCAGCAATCGCAAAAAATGGAAGCGGTGGGTAGGCTTGCAGGTGGCATAGCCCATGATTTCAATAATCTGCTGATGGTTATCTCTGGGTACTCGGAGTTCCTGCTCGACCGCCTGGGTCCGGACCCGTCACTGCGTGGACCCGCGCAGGAGATTGCCGGTGCAGCCGGCCGGGCCTCAACGCTCACCCGCCAACTGCTCGCCTTCAGCCGCAAGCAGATGCTGGCTCCGAAGATTCTTGATCTGAATGAAGTCGTCACTGAAAACCTGAAGATGCTAACCCGGGTAATTGGTGAGGATATCGACTTAGTGATGGTGCCCGCTGCCTCGATTGGCGCGGTCGACGTTGAGTGAGCTGCCGCTTTTTACGAGACGGTGTTCGGCTTCGCTCAGATCCGGCGGATCGATGCTCGGCCGCAGTTTCTCGAGATCGTCCTGAGGCCTGGCGT
>Ga0209530_1001295_pt1 | contig 11888 bp, 11 predicted proteins | sample BlaSpr_A8_Ref_O1_FD_187987 | JGI IMG/M metagenome (GOLD analysis project Ga0209530, IMG submission 187987) | Forest soil microbial communities from Thunder Bay, Ontario, Canada - Black Spruce, Ontario site 2_A8_Ref_O1 (SPAdes) (version 2) | ecosystem: Environmental > Terrestrial > Soil > Boreal...
GTGCTCGGTGCCCGCGAAGAAGGCCGGCTGCCACAGCAGTAGCGGCGGAATGTCACACCCTCGTGGCAGAGTGTGCGCCATGAGACCAGCTCTGAAGGCGGGACTGCAGCCGGTGTGGCGGAACCGGGACACGCTGCAGATCGGCGTGGACCCGCGGCGCGCCGTCGCGCTGGAGGGAATCGGGCCCGCGGCCGCGGTGATCAGCCTGCTTGACGGCAGCCGGGACACGCAGACCGTCCTGTCCATGGCGCGGGCATACGGCGTGCCGGAGCAGGCGGCCAGCCGGGTGCTCGACCTGCTCGCCCTGGCCGGAGTGCTCGACGACTTCCCTGCCACACTGCACCGGTCGCTGCCGGATGAGCTGCGGGCCCGGCTCGCGCCGGAACTGGCCACCGCCTCGCTCGCCTACGCCGACGGAGATGGCGGAGCGCGGACGCTGGCGCGGCGAAGATCCAGCTACGTGCGGGTGCACGGCGCGGGGCGGATCGGGGCCGGGATCGCGACGCTGCTCGCCGCCTCCGGGGTCGGCCGGGTGGTGTGCGTCGACCCGATGCCGGTGAGTCCTTCGGATACCGGGGCGGGCGGACTGGTGCTTGCCGACGTCGGCACGCCACGCGACGAGGCGGTCGCGGGCGCGATCGCGCGGATCGCACCCGAGGTCACCACCCGCGATGCCGGCCTCGCACCGGACCTGGCGGTGCTGACCGTCCTGCCGTCGCCGGACCTGGCCGCCGCGCTCGCGAACGCGGGCGTGCCGCACCTCGCCGCCCGCGCCGCCGAGGCGATCGGAGTGGTGGGACCGCTCGTCACACCCGGGCGCTCCGCCTGCCTGCGCTGCGTTGACCTGCGCAGATCCGACGGCGATACCGACTGGCCGAAGATCCTTGCCCAGGCCACGGTCGCGGCTGATCTGAGCGCGTGTGACAACCTGCTCGCCTGCATGACGGCGACGCTCGCCGCGGCGCAGGCGCTCGCGTTCATCGACGGTGCCGTCTCGCCGGTCACCGTGAACGGCACGCTGGAAGTCGTGCTGCCCGCCTGGCAATGGCGGCGCCGGACCTGGTCACCGCACAGTGACTGCACGTGCGGGGCGCGCACGCTACCGCGCACGATGGCGGGCGCGGTGCCCGGCACTGCCCAGCATGCGGGAGACTAGTTCATGTGAATGATGTCCCACGCAACCCGGTAACCCGTGCCGCGAAACTCGCCGGGCTGCCGCTCGGGCTGGCCGGCCGCACCGCGGTCGGCGTGGGCAAGCGCCTCGGCGGCCGGCCCGCCGAGAGAGTGGCACAGGAAATACAGCAGCGCACCGCCGACCAGATCTTCCGCGTCCTCGGCGAGCTCAAGGGCGGCGCGATGAAGTTCGGCCAGGCGCTGTCGATCTTCGAGGCCGCGCTGCCACCGGAAATCGCCGGGCCTTACCGCGCGACGCTGACGAAGCTGCAGGAGTCGGCGCCACCGCTGCCCGCGGCTACCGTGCACCGGGTCCTGGCGCAAGACCTGGGCGAGGACTGGCGGTCGCTGTTCAGCTCGTTCGATGACACGCCCGCCGCGGCCGCCTCCATCGGGCAGGTACACAAGGCGGTGTGGAGCGATGGCCGGGCCGTCGCGGTGAAGATCCAGTATCCCGGCGCGGGACGCGCGCTGATCGGCGACTTCAACCAGCTGGCGCGGGCGGGGCGGCTGTTCGGGATCCTGATGCCCGGGCTCGAGGTGAAGCCGCTGCTTGAGGAACTGCGGGACCGGGTCACGGAAGAGCTCGACTACGAGATGGAAGCCGGGGCGCAGCAGGCCTTCGCCGACGCGTACCGGGATGACCCGGACATCTACGTGCCCGATGTGGTCACCAGGACTCAGCATGTGCTGGTCACCGAATGGATGGACGGGACGCCGCTGTCCACGATTATCGCCAGCGGTTCCGCCGAAGAGCGCAATCGGGCCGGGATCCTGCTGGTGCGGTTCCTGTTCTCCGGCCCGGCCCGGGCCGGGCTGCTGCACGCGGATCCGCATCCGGGAAACTTCCGGCTGCTTGCCGACGGGCGGCTCGGGGTCATCGACTTCGGCGCGGTGGACCGGCTGCCCGATGGGCTGCCGCCATTTTTCGGGCGGCTGCTGCGGCTGATGCACACGCCGGATGCCGACGTGTCAGTCGTGGAGAAAGAACTGCGGGAGCAGGGATTCCTCCGGCCCGGCATCGACGTGGACCTGGATCTCCTGCACGCTTTCCTCGCCCCGCTCGCGGAGCCGTCCGCCGTGGAGTGCTTCAGGTTCACCCGCGAGTGGATGCGGGAGGAGGCCAGCCGGGTCACGAACCTGCGCGCGTCCAGCATCACCCGCAAGTTCAACGTGCCGCCGTCGTACGTGCTCATCCACCGGGTGTCGACCGCCGGCATCGGCGTGCTGTGCCAGCTGGAGTGCGAAGGCGAGTTCAGGGCCGAGGTGATCCGGTGGATACCCGGATACCTCGACCCCGCCTCGGCTTTATGCGGCTACTTCCGTGCTTTCTGACTTACGCGGACGACCACGCGGGCGCTTGCGCGGCACAATCGCGCCACGCATGAGCAGTTCCCCGCCCCAGACCCCCCAGGGCTCCCTGCGCTCAAGCGCACCGGTCAGGCAGGCAATCCTTGCCCGGCAACCCCGGCACATCGCCTTCGCATCCTCGACATCGCCTGGCGATTCGGCGAAGAACAGCTCCGGGTCCTCCGTGCACGGCAGGTCAAGCCCGCCAGGCAGGGCCGGAAGTGCTGAAGCCTCGATTACCTGACTGACATCTGGCTCCTGCCACATCGTCAGCGTCCCGCCGCTAACGCTGGCATCGTGCCATTGCATCGGTGCCATCCCCTCTCGCTTGCCGGTCCTAGTTGTCCTGTACTCCTGGGGACCTAGGCCTATAGCTAAGGCCACGGACCCTGTGTGCGGGTCCGTGGCCTCGAGGAGGATCTTGGCCGGCCTGGTTAGGCCGTTTCCCGCTCTCGAGGCGGACCCGACGCGCCGACGCCATCGACGTCAACGCTGGTCGCGTACTGGTTGTGGGCTTCCTGCTTGATGACAGTCGGCTGCCCAAGGTGCTTGGCAGCCAGGGCCGCCGACGGGATAACGCCGAAGATGGCGTCCGGCCGGTAGCGACGGGTAGCGACGGCGCACGTACCGCCAGAAACAGCGGCGCTCGCGTGCAGGCTGCCCCCAGGCAGCATGACGCCGGGCAGGCCGAAGGCGCCCAGCGTCATGGACCACTGCGCAGCAGGCTCATTGCCTGTGTTTATGTTCGACACGCGGAACACCTCCTTCCTGGAGCTTCGGTTACCGTCCGGTGGACATGTGAGAAGCCTATGTAAGGGTACGGATCAAAGGCAACTCATTTTTGACCTGGGATTTTAAGATTCTTTCCCGGTGGTGCGAATCAGTCCCTCCTGGACGACGGAGACCACCAGATCACCGTCCGCAGTGAAGACCTCCCCGCGAGCCAGCCCGCGGGCGCCGAAGGCTATCGGCGACTCCTGCGCGTACAGCAGCCATCGGTCGGCACGGAACGGCCGGTGGAACCACATCGCGTGATCCAGGCTCGCCCCCGTAGTGTGACCGTCCGTCCAGGACAGGCCATGCCCGAGCAGCACCGGATCGAGCAGGGTCATGTCCGAGGCGTAGGTCATCAGGCACACATGCAGCAGCGGGTCGTCGGGCAGGTCGCCGTTCACCCGGAGCCAGACCATGTTGCGGGTGGTACGCAGGGAAGGATCCCGGTTGGCCTCCATCGACAGCGGCCCCACCGAACGCAGGTCGATCGGGTTCTCCAGGAACTCGCGGGGCGGCTTCTCTGCGCCGCTGAAGTACCGGATCAGCCGGTCCCGGTTCGGCTCGATGTCCTCGGGCCGCGGCGCATCAGGCATGGGGTCGGCGTGCACCGGACCCGGTTCCGGGTGCTGGAACGACGCGGACAGCGTGAAGATGGTCTTGCCGTGCTGGATCGCCGAGACCCGGCGGGTGGTGAACGACCGCCCGTCCCGCACGCGGTCCACCATATAGACCAGCGGCACGCTCGGGTCTCCAGGCCGGATGAAGTACGCGTGCAGCGAGTGCACGGCGCGGTCGGACGGCACGGTCCGCCCGGCGGCGACCAGTGCCTGCCCGGCCACCTGGCCGCCGAAGACCCGCTGTACCCGCTCCTCGGGGCTGACCCCGCGGAAGATGTTGACCTCGATCTGCTCCAGGTCAAGCAGCTCAAGCAACCGGTCCAGCGACTTACCCATGACGGCCCCCTAGCGCCCGAATGTCACCGAGGAACCGGGAGCGCTCCCTGGTATGCCTGGCCCCGGGCGTTCGGGCGGGCGACCAGGACAGGTACAGGTGCTCGCGCGCTCTCGTCACAGCCACATACAGTAGCCGCCGCTCCTCCGCCACCGCTTCCGGCGTCCTGGCGTGCACGATCGGCACCATCCCCTCGACTAGGCCGGGAACGAACACCGCGTCCCACTCCAGGCCCTTGGCGGCATGCATCGAGGTCAGCGTCACGCCGTCCACCGCCGGGGCGTGCCCGATGTCGGCTCGCTGGGTCAGCTCAGCAGCGAACTCATTGAGCGTGACCGACGGTCGCTGTGCGTGCATGTCGTCGGCCAGCTGGGCGATCGCCGCCAGCGACTCCCACCGCTCGCGGGCCACAGCGCCGCTCGCCGGCGGAGCCGGTCCCGGGGTGAAGTCCATCCCGGTCAGCACGTGCCGGACCGCTGCCGGCAGCGGACCCGCATCGGTCTCCCCCCGGGCGGCGCCGCGCATCAGCACGAGCGCCTGCTTCACCACCGGCCGGTCGTAGAACCGCTCCGCGCCGCGGATCACGTACGCCACCCCAGCCTGGGTCAGGGCCTGCTCGAACCGCTCGGTGTGCGCGTTGATCCGGACCAGGACCGCGATCTCCCGCGCCGGGACGCCCCCGGCGATCAGCGCCCGGACCTGAACCGCCGTCCCGGCCGCCTCATCGGACTCGTCGTTATACATGGTCAGCACCGGCTGCGGCCCGGACTCGCGCTGCGCCACCAGCGGGGTCGCCGCCTTGATCAGCTGGTTCGCCACGGCGACGACCTGCGGCGTGGACCGGTAGTCCCTGACCAGCCGGACCACCGCCGCGCCTGGGAACTCCGCCGCGAAACCAGTCAGGTAGGACGGCGTGGCGCCGGTGAAGGAGTAAATGGTCTGATGCGGGTCCCCCACTACGCACAGGTCGTCCCTGTCCCCCAGCCACGCGTCGAGCAGCAGCTTCTGCAGAGGGTTCACGTCCTGGTACTCGTCAACCACGAAGAACCGGAACGTCTCCCGCACCTGGTCGGCGGCGGCACGGTTCTCGAAGATAACGGCGGCCGTCAGCTCCAGGATCGACTCGAAGTCGATCAGGTGCCGTTCCCGCCGCAGCTGCTCGTACGCGAGGTAGACGGCGGCCAGCTCTTCCGCGTTCGTGCCCGGGTCACGGCCCTTCGCGGCCGCCGCGTACCCATCCGGCCGGATCTGCATGGTCTTCGCCCACTCGATCTCCGAAGCCACGTCGGAAACCGCGTCCACCCGGACCTTGGCCAGCTTCGCCGCCTCACGGACCAGGCCGGCCTTGGAGTCGACCAGCTGCGGCGGCCGGCCCCCCACGACGCGCGGCCAGAAGTAGTTCAGCTGCCGCAGCGCGGCGGCGTGGAACGTGCTCGCCCGCACCTGCCCCACACCCAGCTGCCGCAGCCGCCCGCGCAGCTCACCGGCCGCCCGCACCGTGAAGGTGAGCGCGAGCACATGCGCGGGGTCCATCAGCCCGGTGGCGGCCGCGTAAGCGATCCGGTGCGTGATGGCCCGGGTCTTCCCGGTGCCGGCGCCGGCCAGGACGCAGACGGCCCCGCGCGTGGCCAGGGCCACCTCGCGCTGCTCGGGGTCCAGGGCATCCAGTACGTCCACGCGCATCATCCTGCCTTACGCGGGAAGGCAACAGGGCCGGGCGGTGTTGAACCAAACCAGGAGAACTCACCCAAGGAGGCGGCCAGGTGCCGGGACAGCTGACGATGTACACCACGACATGGTGCGGCTTCTGCCGGAACTTGAAGAACCAGCTTGCCAGGGAGGGCATCGAGGTCGCCGAGGTCGACATCGAGCGCGACCCGGACGCCGCGGAGTTCGTGATGAAGGTGAACGGCGGCAACCAGACGGTACCGACGCTGCTGTTCCCAGATGGCACCGCGATGGTCAATCCATCGGCAGCCCAGGTCCGTAAGCATCTGGCGGCGCTGAGTCCCCAATAAGATCAGCCCTCAGTGAAATAGCATTCGTGGATGTGTGAGCGCCACCGGTTTTGGATAAAATATCAGAACGACTTGTGGTTGCACGTCCCAGAACAGGTGAACAATGAGCGGGGTAACGACTTCAGGGAGTGACCCCTCCGAGGAAATAGTAGTCCGCCGGTCAGAAGTCGGCTGGCAGGTCTCTGGACCGGCCCAGTTGGGTGCCGATGGGTCACGGGCCGAGTCGTGGGCTGAGGAGACCGCGGACCTGACTAGCGCGATGGTGCTCGCCGACCTGCTAGCGGCGGACACGGGAGCACCCGTGCAGCCGCCCAAGGCGGTGAGCGAGGAAGACGAGGCCGCCCGGCTAGCCGTGACCGTCGCGCAGCTTGAGCATGCCCTGACCGCCAGGGTCCGGGTCGAGCAGGCCATCGGCGTCCTCGCCGAACGGCACCGGATCGGGCCGCGGCAGGCGTTCGACCTGCTGCGGAGGGTCGCGCGGACCGGCGGGCGGAAGGTCATCGAGGTGTCCGAGACCGTGGTGGACAGCGCGTCGAACCCGCTGCTTCCGCTGCCGGAGGAGCTAGCGCGCGGCCAGGCGCCGGCCAAGAAGCGCGGTCGCTCGCCGCGCCACGCCCGCTCCGCCGGCTGACACGCTGGCGGCGTCCCCCGGATCAGCCTCAGTCCGCGCTAAAGTGCGGCTGGGGTTTGTCCGTTCGCATGAGGAGGCGTCGGTGGCGGATCTTGAGGTCGTCGAGATCTGCGCCGGGGCCGGCGGCCAGGCGCTCGGGCTGGAGCGGGCCGGGTTCGAGCACGCGCTTGCGGTGGAGCTTGACCCGGTGGCGTGCGCGACGCTGCGGGCCAACCGGCCTGCCTGGAAGATCGCAGAGGGCGACGTGGCCGACCAGCAGGTGTGGCGGCCATCGGACTACACGGGCGTGACGCTGCTGGCGGGCGGTGTGCCCTGCCCGCCGTTTACCGTGGCCGGGCGCCAGCTGGGTGCAAACGACGAACGTGACCTGTACGCCTGGGCGGTGGAACTGTGCGGCATCATGCGGCCCCGCGCCCTGCTGCTCGAGAACGTCCGCGGGCTCAGCACCGACCGGTTCAGCGCCTACCGGCAGCATGTGCTTGACCGGCTGCGTGAGCTCGGCTACGTCCCGGGATGGCGGCTGCTGCAGGCATCGGACTTCGGCGTGCCGCAACTGCGGCCGCGGACCGTGCTGGTGGCCCTGCGGCCGGAAGACGCGGTATGGTTCCGCTGGCCTTCTGGTGCTGTTGTGAGTGGTCCTGATGATCTCCCCCCGACGGTGGGGTCGACGCTGGCCGACCTGATGGCCGCGCGCGGCTGGCTGGGTGCAGCGGCGTGGGTAACGCGCGCCGACCGGATCGCGCCCACGATCGTCGGCGGGTCGAAGAAGCACGGCGGGGCCGATCTCGGGCCCACCCGCGCCAAGCGCGCGTGGGCGGCGCTGGGCGTCGATGGCATGGGCGTTGCCGATCTACCGCCTGGCCCCGACGCAGACCTGACGCACATCCCGAAGCTCACCTGCGAGATGGTGGCCAGGCTGCAGGGCTGGCGGGACGAGTGGGGCTGGCGGTTCAGCGGCTTGAAGACCGCACGGTACCGGCAGATTGGCAACGCGTTCCCCCCGCCGGTCGCCGAAGCAGTCGGCACCGCGATCCGGCTGGCCCTGCGCCACAGCGGAACTCCGGTGTCCAGTACGCAGGAGCCCGCCGACGACCCGGTGTTCCAGGCGCTGCGGGCAAGCGACGAGTACCTGAGTGCCCGCGAGCTGACCAGGCTCACCGGGATACGGTACAACGCGGTAGTGCGGCACCTGAACAACCTAGGCCAGGATTTCGAACTGTCCGTCACCTCTGTTGCCGACGAGCCCGCTTACCGCCTCGGGAACTTCAAGGCCTTCCTCGGCCAGCGGGATCACGTACGGAACCAGCAGTTCGCCGCCGGGCGGTCCCGAATTAGCTAGCAGCCACGCCTGGCCGGTAGTCCGGATTAGCTAGCTGCGGACCGTCATAGTTACGGTCTGCTGACTACCGCGGCGTGAGCCGCGGTGTGCACGGCACCGGCGATCGCGGAGCCGGGCATCACCACGGCCAGCAGCAGGCCGGCACTCGCTGTGACCACGGTACGTACCGCGAACTTTCTGGCCCCCGCGGCGTGATGGACGACCTTACTGTGCGTCGGCGCAGCGTGCAGCCCTTGGGCGTGCGCCGATGACGTGCGCCTGGGCAGCGGGTAAGCGGCCCCATTGCCGGGCTGACGCTCTCGCAGCGTGACCGGCTCGGCGGAATCCCGAGAAGTCCGTGGCTCGGGAATGGCGGGTGCCACCGCTGGCCAGTTGCCTCGCATGAAGTCTTCCCACATCTGAAGACCCCTCCCGGCTGTCACTTAAAGTGACATAGTATCTACAATCAGACAACATATGAGTACCATGCGGACTAGTCCGTTGGGAAGGGCCCAAATACTGCGGATACCGGATTATTTCGTGATAACGCACCGCGCGGTGGAGCGGGGGCGCCCGCGACGCCCCCTCCCGCGCTCGCCCGCCCCTCGCTAGGCCCGCACCGTGACCGCCGCCGGCCCGCACCGTGCCGCCGCCAGCCCGCACCATGCCGCCGCCAGCCCGCACCATGCCGCCACCTCGGCACCGTGGCCCCGCCGCCCCGACACGGCAGCCGCCACCCCTGGGCAATAGTCGCGTATCTACCGATTTATCCCGACTGCGCTCTTCGTTTTCGCGGAAGATCCACGCCCGGCGGAGGAAAAGGAGTCAGACTTGACTCCTTTTCTTCCGCCGAGCTTCGAACTTCCGTTCAAATCCTGCGGAGCGGAGGCCCCGGAGTGCCCGGGAGGACTCTTAAATGCCGCGAAACTGGCATTCCTAGCGAACGAACCTCGGATAACGCGGAACTTCTAGGCTGTGCGGTATTTTGGGCTACGTTTTCGTACCGCGGATTACCACGTAGCCCGGGTGTTCCGTGTTCATCGTGAGGGCGGCTCCGCAGGGCTCGGGGATCAGCCGGTGCCGTCAAGGGCGGCGGAGCTGGCGGAGCTGGGGATGCCGTTGAGGACGGCGGGATTCACCGACGGGTTGGCCCACGGGCGGGTGAACCCGACCGGATCCCGGTCGGTGTAGGTCGCGATCCGGATCGGGAAACCGGTCGCGAATGCCTCGATCATCTGCCCGTTGCCGATCACCAGGCCGACATGCCCGGGTGAGGTCACCGTTCCGTCCGAGCCGGCGAAGAACACCAGGTCGCCGGGTTCTGCCTGGGCCTCCGACACCCGCGGCCCGAACGTCCACTGCACCTCTGATGTCCGCGGGATGATGATGCCGGCCGCCCGGTACGCCATCATCACCAGCCCGGAGCAGTCGAACGCGTCCGGCCCGGTGCCGCCCCACAGGTATGGCTTGCCGAGCTGCTGCTCCGCGTAGGAGATGGCGGTAGCGACCGCCTGGTTCGGCGTGTTGATCGACGACGTGCCGCCGGTGCCCATGCACGATTCCGTCGGGAACCCGGCGGACACCACGGAGTAGTTGCCTCCCGCGTACAGCCCCGCCCAGTACAGCACGCTCTGCACGTAGGACTGCAGGTGGTTGTAGGCGAAGACGGCCGACGCGGCATCGGTCTGGACTCCGGCTTTTACCAGGTACTTGGCCGCTCCCGCGATCGCGTCGGCGGGGTCGTACACGTTGGCATCCGGGCCGCCGTCCTCGTCGGTCGCCACGCCGCTGACCACCTCGCTGGCCGGGTGTATCGCCGCCCCGCCCCAGACGTCAGTGGCCGCTCCGCCGATCCCGATCTGCATCGGCCCCGCGGCGCCGAAGCCGTTCTGCCCGCTGTGCACGCCAGGCAGCGTGGACTGCCCGTTGTCGCTCTCCACCGTGCCTATGCCCGCCAGCAGCGTCCACGGCACGTCGTACTGGTTACCCACCACCTGATACCAGTACAGGTAGGTCGCGGGGATGCCGCCCTGCGCCTTCGCCCCGGCAGGCGGCTGCCCGACCGTGCCCGACTGCTGGCCGGAGCAACCCGCGGTAGCGGCGAAGAACATGTCGCTCCCGATCAGGATCGGGAGGGTCAGCGTCCCGAGCAGGAGCAGCCCGACGGCCCCCGCGATGACGATGATCGCTAGCCGCGACAGCCTGCTCTGTGCCGCCTCTTCAGGCCCGTCCTGACGCGGCGGGAGCAGGATCATGTGTTGCCCAGCGAAGCGAGCTCTATGTCACTCACCTGCCAGCCGTCATCCGAATTGGTGACGGTGACCGCGTACGGGGTGGTCCCGCTGCTGGTCTTCCCCGAGCTCACCAGGCTCTGGGCAACGTTGACGACAAAGGTCAGGCTGGTCTGCCCGAATGCCCGCAGCGAGGTGATCGTGGCGGTTCCGGACGAGATCTCCTTCTTCCCGGTCCGAAGCGCCTCGGTCCCCGGCGTGGTGTAGCCCTCCTGCAGTATCGCGGCGAGCCCGGAGGTCATCAGCGCGCTCATCTTGCCGATGTAGGCGGACGCGCTCTCGGTGTAGGTGTAGGTCTCGTAGTCCACGCAGAACCGCGTGGTCACCGCCGCCGCGTCCGCGAGGTCGGCCTGGGTGAACGGCAGCCAGGAATAGATGTTGACCGGCCCGCTCGGGGATTGCGTAACCACCGGTTCCGCGCTGTATGTCGGGGCCGGCGGCTGGCTCGGGGTGGTGGTCGCCGTGGCCGGTGCCGCCGCGTTGTGGTGCTTCAGCCCCGGCAGCAACACGTAGTAGCCGAGTATCGCTAGCACAACAACGATGACCAGGAAGAGCAGTTTCTGCCGGGCTGGGCTAAGTTCCATCGTGACCGCCGTTACTTGTCCCGCTTCGTAGACCGCAACCAGAACGGCCTTGGTGCTGCCCCACCGTCAGCGTTGCCGCTCTCGGGCTTGCCGCTCTCGGGGCTGGTGTCAGCCTCGTGCCGTGGTACCGGCCGGGGCCGCCGCTGGCCGGACCAGCCGCTCCCCGGCCAGGCAGGACCCGATCCGCCGCTCCTGCTGCCGCTCAGCGGACCGGACCCGCTGCCGCCCAGCGGCGGCGCGGACCCGCTGTCGCCGGATGACGGGCGGCTCCGGGATCCCCCCGACCGGCCCGAGCCACGCGACCAGCCAGACGCGGCCCGTCCCGCCGCTCCCCCGCCTCGGCCGGGGTCGAACCAGCGGCCGGAACCCGAGCCGGTTCCACCGCCAGAGCCGTCACCGCCAGAGCCGTTCCCGCCAGAGCCGTTCCCGGCAGCTCGTGACGGCAGGTCCAGCGGAGGCGCGGGGCGCGCGGCACTGCTATCGGACTCGGTGAGTGCCTTGGCTCGGGCGCCGGCCCCGCTGAGCGGGGCGGCCAGCCGCCGGCCGTTGCTGCCGGTGCCGTTGCCGGACCCGCCATTGCCCGCCCCGCCGCCACCAGCGCCGTCGCTGTCCGCGGCGGACCCGGCGTCGGTACGCAGGCGCGACGTGTAGGCGTCGCCCGACGCTGCCGCTGCCCCCGTGCCGGCGCTGGCGCCGTCGGCACCCGCGCCGCCCGCTCCAGCCGTGGCCCCGGCGGCGCTGCCCGCACCGGCCGCCACACCCGCCAGGCCGCCGGTCACCGCACCTGCCGTGAGCGCC
>Ga0209530_1001296_pt1 | contig 11872 bp, 11 predicted proteins | sample BlaSpr_A8_Ref_O1_FD_187987 | JGI IMG/M metagenome (GOLD analysis project Ga0209530, IMG submission 187987) | Forest soil microbial communities from Thunder Bay, Ontario, Canada - Black Spruce, Ontario site 2_A8_Ref_O1 (SPAdes) (version 2) | ecosystem: Environmental > Terrestrial > Soil > Boreal...
ATGGGCACTCGCAGCCTGACCCGCACCGAGTCCTGCCTGCTCGATACCCTCAGCGGCGGCCAGCGCACGATCAATGAACTCGCCGAAACTGAGGCGCTGACGCAGCCCGCGGTCAGCAAGCTCGTTGACCGCCTCGAACGACGAGAGCTCGTGGCGCGCCGTCGCGCTGACCGTGACGCCCGCGTCGTGCTCGTCTCGATCACCGCGGCGGGATCGGCCGCTCTCGAGCAGGAGGTCCAGCACGTCCGCAGTCTGATGCGTGAGACGCTGAGCGAATTACCCGCGGGTGACATCGCGACGCTGTTTGCGGCTGATGACGTGTTTGAAAGCTTGATCCAGCGTCTACACACCAAGGCGACGCCGCAATGAGGGCCACGGCAACTGGCCGGCAGAAAACGTTGCTCGGCCCGGTATTGATCTTGACCACCGCAGTCGTGAGCATCATCAGCTCGCTCGGTGCTCCGCTGCTCGTCACGGTCGCTCAGCACTTCCACACGTCGATCAGCACGGCGCAGTGGTCCTTGACGGTGACCCTGACAACCGGCGCGGTAGCCTCGCCAATCCTCGGACGCCTGGGGGACGGGCGGCGCCGCCGCGAGACGATCATCGTCAGCCTGTCACTGGTGACCGTGGGCGGCGTCCTGACCGCTGTCGCCCCCGGTTTCGCCGTCCTGCTCATCGGCCGGGCGTTGCAAGGGGTCGGACTAGGTCTTGTTCCGTTGACGATGGCCGCCGCCAGGAGCGAGCTCCCACGGGAAAAAGTTGCTCCGATGATCGCGATTCTTTCTGTGGCGACGGGGGCGGCGGCTGGCGCGGGCTACGCGATCAGCGGCCTCCTCGCCCAGGTCTGGGGCCTCAAAGGTGCTTACTGGTTCGGGACGATTGTCTGCGCGTTCGCTCTGCTCGGCGTCGCTGCCGTGATGCCATCCACCGCACAGGCGAGCAGGGCGAGACAGTTGGACTGGATCGGCTCCGTGCTGTTTGCAGTGCCGCTGGTCGCTGTCATGATCGGCCTGGCCGAGGGATCCGACTGGGGCTGGGGCTCGCCGCGCGTCATTGCCCTGCTCGTCTGCGGCGTTGCTCTGCTGGCCGTATGGAGCGGCCAGCAGTTACGCGCCAGCAACTCCGTGCCACTCGTCGAGCTGCGGCTGTTGCGCCATCCGGCTGTCCTGGCTGCCGACACCTGCGCGTTCCTGCTGATCATGGCGATGTACATGGATCTGACGGTCGTGACGGAGTTTGTACAGACCCCGCGCACCGAGGGCTTCGGATTCTCAGCCTCGGCGGGCGTGGCCGGCCTTGTACTGATCCCCCTCTCGGTATTGCTGCTTGCCGGGTCGCGCATGCTGCCAACGTTCGTGCGATGGGCCGGCGCACCCACCGTCTTGGCCGTCGGATGCCTTGTGGCCGTAGTCGGCTCCGTTTTCTTCGCCCTCTTTCACGGCGCGCTCTGGGAGGCCTTCGTGATGATGGGCATTCTCGGCCTTGGGCTGGGGATCACGTTCGCTGCGATCCCGGGCTTGATCGTGCACGCCGTGCCAGCTGCCGAGACGGGCAGCGCGATGGGCTTCTACCAGGTTGTCCGATGGGTCGGCTCCGCGGTCGGCAGCGCCCTCGTCGCCTCCGTCTTGGCCGCACACACCACCTCGACAGGCCATCCGAGCGTCGGTGGCTACACCATGACGCTATGGATTTCGGTCGTGATTTGCGCGATAGCCGCCGTCCTCACCTACGTGCTGCCTGCACCCGGACAGAAGGTTGCCAAGGGCGAGCTTGAGAACCAGATCCTCCTTCTGGAAGAGACCGAAGGCGATGCCTACCTTGCGCTCGACGAGAGGGCTTGACCGGCGCCTCCGATGCAGCATGCCTCAGCGAGCGGGCAGGGGGAGTTGGAGCTTCGCTACCACCGACCGGGCAGCGACTCCGGCGAAGGGCCGCCGGCCGAGGCCCTGGCTCCGCTGAAACGGGACGGCGGCGAAAACCCCGCCCACAACCGACCAACAAAATCGCCCGCTGTTCTCAACCCGTTCGCCCGGTCGACAGTTCGGACAACAAGCGGCGTGCCGCATCGACACACGGCCGGAGGCGATCGATCGGACTCACGCCGGCCAACGCCAGTGATCGTCTCGGTACTTCGAGTTCGATGACGATATCGGAGGGAAGCACGGACAAGATGTCGTTCAGCGGTAGCTCGCCTTCGCCAGGCACCATGCGCTCGAACACGGCTTCGTCGGCGTAATTGTCGCTGCGCGCCTGCAACGTCGAGTCGCACAGCTGGGCGTAGCCGATCTGGTTGGGATCCAAGGCTGCAAGGTCGGTGGCGCTAGAACCGGACCGCACCAAATGCATGGTGTCGATCAACAGTTGGAACTCGGGTCGTCCGACGTGTTCCTCAGCGGCCAACGCGGTAGGCAGATCGCCGACAGTCAGACCGGGCACTGGTTCGACCGCGGTCCGGATGTTGCGCTGGGCGGCCAGCTCTGTCAGCGCGGCGAACTGGTCGAACGTGCGGCCCAGATCGGGGTCGAGGCTGACGACGTTTATTCGTGGAACGCGGAGCTCGGCCAGGACATCGAGATCCGCACCGAATGCCGCCATTTCGGCGCCCGGTAGCACCAGGAACCCGTCGCCGAGCGAGATTGCCACGCCGCGGTGATTCATGGCGGCGAGCAGGTCTTTTCTCAGAGCGGGGTCGTCCTTCAGCGAAAAGGGCGGATATCCCAGCGGCAACAACTGCTGTCCCCGCACAACGGCCGAGATGTAGTGGCAGTCAAGATCGGCAGCGAGGTCGACGAACTCCATTGGCGGGAGCCCGAATCCGCAGAGGAAACCGATACCAAGCCGGTCTGTGGTCACTGGCCGGGCTCGGCGCGGCGGCCGGCCAGTTGAGCTAACTGGTCGGCGGCCGGAGCTGTCTGGGTGGTCAGCGCGACCTGTCCAGAAGTGACTTGTTCTTCGATGATCGGCGCCTCCAGGACGAGATCGTCGCGGATGAAGGCAACGTGGGCCCGCAAATGCGCGACGGTGAATGACGCCCAGGCGGTCGCCGACGGTGGGTCCATCGTCAAATTCACTTCATAGAAGTCCGATGTCACCAATTTGGGTGGGGCCACGTGTGTGAGCACCAGCTGAATCGCCTCGGGACCCAACGTATAGAGGGTGGTTCGGGACAGGTCACAGGTAACCAGACCATTGGTCGGCAGCACAGGGACGTTCGGGTCCTTTGCGGGGCACTTCTCGGGCATTGTCGGCTGAGACTTTTGCACCGGCCGAACCGGCAACGGTTGAATGGTGGCCACCTGGGTCACCAATTGGGTTGTCGTCGGCGCTCCCAACGTCCCCGTGGTGTTCGACGCTGGTGTCTGCCGAGTCGAGTGGCAGCCGCACAGCACTGCGCCGAGCACAATGATGGTGGTTAGCCGCGCGGCGCTAACCGAACTGGCCAGTGAACCCGCCGCCAGCCGCGGCCGAGTGTCTGTCGATGCGTTCTCGGTGTGGTGGAACGCCACAGCCTTCCTTTCGCTGATCAAATCTCGGATCAAGCAAAGTAGCTCGCGGTCAGGTGTAGCACTGCTTATCGCCGAATTGGTGAGCGCGCGCCCTGAATAGTCCAGATTCTTTGCGGACACTACGAACATAGAGTATCGTCGCGCTCCAAGTTAGCGAATCGTCGACCGAGATCCGTCGCCACGAAAGTCTGCGTACATGGCTCGACCTAATCCCGCCGTAGCGAAACGCCGAAGGCCTAATCCTACGGAGCGCCGACGCGACTTATGCGATGCGGCCATCCAGCTGTTGGCTGAAGATGGGGCCAAGGGGCTGAGCCATCTGAAGGTGGACCGCAAGGCCGGCGTGCCCGACGGCACCACCTCGTTCTATTTCCGTACCCGCTCGGCGCTGCTGCGCGCCGTGGCCGAACGGGTGGCCGAGCAGGATCTGGCCAGCCTGCAGTCCATCGCTGACAGCACCAACAGCCGGGCAGGCAATCCTTCGCCCTCACGGTTGGCGCAAGTGGTCATTCAAGCCGGTAGTGAACCACAGTTGTCCCGGACAAAGGCCAGGTACGAACTCACGATGCAGGCCGCTCGCGACCCGGCGATGGCCGCGATTCTGCAGCAGGCAACGGACGGATTCACCAAGCTGCATCGCGAGATCCTCGTCCAGCTCATGCCACATGGTGCCGAGCTGGAATCGGGCGTGGTCGAGGATCTGAGCAACGTCACGCTGACGTTCATCAATGGTTTGTTGCTGCGGTTCGCCCATGGCGACCGCATCATCAACAGCCCAGAGCAACTGGATGGGATTTTGTCAGCGATCGCTGCCGGCATTCTCAAGAGTCCCGGGAAGGGGCGGCTGACCGATTCAGGCGACCCCCGTCCGGCGCGCCGCCGCCGGGCCGCGGCAAGCACAGGTTAGCGGTGGATTTCGCGACGCTGGGTCTTGCCAGAGGTTCTGCTATGTGGTTCTCTACGAGAATAGAGTTAAGTCGACGCTCGGCCATCGGTGATCCCGTATCGCCCGAGTGCGTGCGCTTATCAGAGCAACGCATTTAAGCGGAGTGTACAAATTGGCCCAACCGAATCCGGCGCAGATCGACTGGGCGTCCCAGCCCTGGTACAGGCGGCTCCGGTATTTGGTCAGGCATCTGGAAGTGGCCGTGCCAGGAGGGATTTCGTGACGACGAGCACCGAGAGTCATGTTCGTTTCGATCCATACGATGTCGAGCTGATCTCCGACCCGTATCCGATGTTCGCGCGCCTGCGTGACGAGGCGCCGCTTTACTACAACGCGGAATACGACTTCTTCGCGCTGAGCCGGTTCGCCGACGTCAATAAGGCGCTGGTCGACCACGCCACGTTCAGTTCGGCCCGTGGCGTGATCCTGGAGTTGATCAAGGCCAACCTCGACATCCCGTCGGGCATGCTGATCTTCGAAGACCCGCCGATCCACGACGTGCACCGCAAGCTGCTGGCGCGGATGTTCACGCCACGCAAGATCAATGCGCTGGAGCCGATGATCCGTCAGTTCTGTGTCCAAGCGCTCGATCCGGTCGTCGGAACGGGTCGCTTCGACTTCGTCACCGACTTGGGTGCGCAGATGCCGATGAAAGTCATCAGCGCGCTGCTCGGCATTCCCGACGACGACCAGGAGTACGTCCGCGACCACGTCAACGCCCAGCTACGCACGGAGGCGGGCAAGCCCATGGACCATACCCGGGGTCTGTCGGTGGGCGAGATGTTCGCCGCCTACATCGACTGGCGTGCCGAGAATCCTTCCGACGACATCATGACTGATCTGCTCACCGTCGAGTTCGTCGATGAAACCGGCACGACGCGGCGGCTCACCCGCGAAGAAATACTGGTGTATCTCAACGTTGTCGCCGGAGCAGGCAACGAAACAACGACACGGCTGATCGGTTGGGCGGGGAAGGTTCTCGCCGAGCACCCCGATCAGCGTCGCGACCTCGTCGACAACCCCGGGCTGATCCCGCAGGCGATCGAGGAACTGCTGCGCTTTGAGCCGCCGGCGCCGCACATGGCGCGGTATGTGACCCGCGACTTCACCGCGTATGACCAGACGGTGCCCGAAGGCACTGTGATGCTGATGCTTGTCGGGGCGGCGTGCCGCGACGAGCGGCAATTCGGTCCCGATGCGGGCGAATTCAACATCCATCGCACCGCCCGGCCGCATCTCACTTTCAGCGTGGGCGCGCACTTCTGTCTGGGTTCGGCGCTGGCGCGCCTGGAAGGCCGGGTCGCGCTGGAGGAAATCCTTAAGCGGTTCCCGGAGTGGGAGCCCGACATGGCCAACGCCAAGCTCAGCCCGACGTCGACGGTGCGCGGCTGGGAAACTATGCCAACGCTGGTGCCGTAATGGCCGGTCGGGTGGAAGGCAAGGTCGCCTTCGTCAGCGGTGCCGCTCGGGGTCAAGGCCGCAGTCACGCGGTACGCCTGGCCCAGGAAGGTGCCGACATCATCGCGATCGACATCTGCGAACCGATCGACAACGTGGTCTACCCCGCGTCGACACCGGCCGACCTCGCCGAGACCGCCGATCTGATCAAGGGCCACAACCGCCGCGTCGTGACCGCACAAGTCGACGTCCGCGACTACGCGGCGCTCAAGTCCGCGGTGGAGAGCGGCGTGCAGCAGCTCGGCCGGCTCGACATCATTGTGGCGAACGCGGGAATCGGCAACGGCGGCAATAAACTGCACAAGATCCGTGAGAACATCTGGCAGGACATGATCGACATCAACCTCACCGGCGTCTGGAAGACCGTCAAGGCTGGTGTGCCACAACTGATCGACGGCGGACGAGGTGGCTCTATTGTGCTCACCGGCTCAGTCGGGGCGATGAAAGCCCTTGCCCACACGGGTCATTATGTCGCCGCCAAGCATGGCGTCGTCGGCCTGATGCGCGCTTTCGCTGTCGAGTTGGGGCAGCACAAGATTCGGGTGAACTCGGTGCACCCGACCCAGGTCAACACACCGATGACGATGAACGATGTGACGTTCCGGCTGTTTCGACCGGATCTGGAAAATCCGGGGCCAGAGGACTTCGCTCCGTTCTCGCAGATGATGCACACGTTGCCGGTGCCCTGGGTGGAAGCCGCCGATATCAGCAACGCGGTCCTGTTCTTCGCCTCTGACGAATCTCGTTATGTCACTGGCGTTTCGCTTCCCGTAGATGCGGGCAGCTTGCTCAAGTAAGTGCTAACTAAATTAACCAAAAGAAGTTGGAGACAAGTCATGCCTGAATACGACTACGAAGAGATGAAAAAGGAAGCCGAGCAGTACATCAAGTTCGAGAAGGACGTCAAGAACAGAATCGCTTACATCACCTTCAACCGCCCGGAAGAGCTCAACTCCACGACCTTGGGCATGCGGCAGAACTATGCCGATCTGATCCACAAGTGCAACGTGGACGACGACGTCAAGGTCGTGGTAATCCGCGGCGAGGGCCAGGACTTCGGTAGCGGCGGGGACTTGCCCGAACAGCGCGGGATGCTGGAGAACCCGGGCATGCCGCTGCTGCATGAAGTCGCGATCAACGACGACGATGTCAAGTACCCGCCGGGCGGGTCGTATCGCTACCTGTCCACCGTCACCGATTTCTACGCCAAGGCAAAAGCGGGCAACCGGCCGCTGCAAGAGCTGCGCAAGATCAGCATCATCGAGGCCAAGGGCTACTGCTACGGGTGGCACTTCTATCAGGCCGGCGACGCCGATCTGGTGATCTCCTCTGATGACGCCCTCTTCGGTCATCCGGCCTTCCGCTACGTGGGCTGGGGCCCACGCCTGTGGTGGTGGGCCGAGACGATGGGCTTGCGCAAGTTCTCCGAAATGCTGTTCACCGGGCGGCCATTCAGCGCCAAGGAAATGTACGACTGCGGCTTTGTCAACAGCGTGGTGCCCCGCGAGAAGCTCGAGGAAGAGACGCTGAAGTATGCGACGGCGTGCTCCCGCTCCCGCCCAACGGACACGGTAGCGGTGCAGAAGACCTTCCTGGAGTTGTACAAGCAGCACAAGGGTGAATACTTCGGCAGCCTGCTGACCGGCATGGTCGAGGGAATGCTGCCGCTGATCGCGAACGACCAGGAGAACGAAGTCGACCTCACCGAAGGGACCTTCAAGAAGGGTCTCAACAATGTGGTGAAGGACAACGATTTGAACTTCCCGCCGGAGTGGCGCCTGAGCCGCTCGGGTCGCGCGAAGCCCTGAGCGCTTTGGGAAGGCTCGCATGTCGGCGCTGACGGGTTTCAGGGTCGTTGAGTTAGCCGAATCTGTCGCAGGGGAGTACTGCGGGAAGCTGTTGGCCGACTTCGGCGCCGAGGTGATCAAAGTCGAGGCGCCGGGGTGCGGGAGCCCCACGCGGGCGATGGCGCCGGTCCTTTACGAGGACGCCGGGTGCGAAGCCAGTGCATTGTTCGCCTACCTCAATACGAACAAGCACTCCGTCGTTCTCGACCTCACCTCGGCGGGAGACGTCGAGCGGCTGCACACGATCATCGGCACTGCTGACGCGGTCATCGACGACCGCACGACGAGCTGGGCAGAACAGCACCCGAATGTTGTGTTCTGTTCGATTACTCCTTTCGGCCAGGGCGCCGCGGCTGAGTTCGGCAACGCGAAGAGCATCAACGTGTTTCACGCCAGCGGCTGGGGATATCACACGCCCAGCCACGCCGACTCGGCCCAACCGCCGCTGCGGGGGCCCGGCCGTTTCATCGCCGACTATGAAGGCGGGCTGGAGGCGGCGTTGTGCGTCGCCTCCTCGATGTTCAGGCGTCTGCATACGGGCCGGGGCGAATTCATCGACGTTTCCCAGCATGCCGTGCTGGTGTCACGCGCCGACTGCATCCTGGGCCGGCTCATCACCGGCGAGGTCCCGGCCGACGGCGAACGCGGCGATTACGACCAGCAGGGTCCTGCATCGTTTTTCGCCTGCGCCGACGGGTTTGTCTACCTGTACATGACCAGCCGAGCGCACTGGCTCGGCGTCAAGGAACTCATGGGTCATCCCAAATGGCTCGACGATTTCGCCGACGACTGGCTGGAGTTCTCCGTGACGTCGGAAAAAGTCGCGGCGTTTCAGCGCGGGTTCGCGGCGTGGGTCCGGGACCTGGCCAAAGAGGCCGCAGCCGACCAAGCCCAGCGCCTGGGTGTGCCGCTGGTTCCCGTCAACGGCGCCGCGGACCTGCACCACTCGCCCCAGTACCGCCACCGTGGTTTCTTCGCCGACGTGCGACACCCTGTGCTGGGTGAGGCCGCGTACCCCACCGTCCCTTACGCGTTGAGCGCATCACCGGCAGAAATCACCTCTGCCGCACCCACCCTCGGCCAGCACACTGCCGCAATCCTGGAGGCGCTCAGTACCCCGCACGCGCCACCCATGGTGAAGTCGGCACAACTGAAGCCGCCCAAGAATCCCCGCGGCGGCCCGCTGGAAGGGGTGCGCGTCGTCGAGCTCACCAAGGTGTGGGCGGGTCCGTACGCGGGCAAGCTGCTGGCGCTTTTGGGCGCAGAGGTGATCAAGGTCGAGACGGCGGCCATCCCAGAGGAGATGCGCGCTTACGGCGGCACCGACATCAACCACGCGCCCTTCTTTCTGAGCATCAACCCGGAAATCCTCAGCGTGGACTTCGATATCAAGTCACCAGCAGGGATGTCGCGGCTGCGCGAGCTGATCGCGCGCAGCGACGTCGTCATCAACAACCTTCGCCCAGGCGCTATGGAGCGGCAGGGCTTGGGTTATGAGCAGCTCAAGGTGATCAAGCCGGACATCATCTCGGTGTCGATCAAGATGTGGGGAAACGACGGGCCGCTGGGTCATCAAACGGGCTACGCGCCCTGTTTCGCTGCGTTGGCGGGGCTGGCTTCGCTGGTCGGTTACCGCGGTGGGCCTCCACTTGGGGCGAGCATGCGCTACGGGGATTCCACCGTCGGCGCTGCCGCTGCCTTTGCCGCGGTGGTGGCGTTGCTGCATCGCGAGCGAACGGGCGCAGGCCAATTCGTCGACGTGTCGGCCGTGGAAGCCCTCTCCTCGATGATCGGCGATTGTCTACTCGAACAGAGCCTGACCGGGAAGAGTCTCGGACCCGATGGCAACAACCATCCAGACATGTGCCCACACGGCTGCTACCCCTGCACGGGTGGTGCGTGGGTCACCGTCGCCGTGGCCAACGACGCCGAATGGCAACGGTTATGCGACGTGCTCGACGCCACGACACTGGTCACAGACCCGCGCTACGCCACGATCAGAGAGCGGCGCGATCACGTCGAGGCACTCGATGCCGACCTCGCGAGAATCACCCGTGAGCACGATGCCGAGCACCTCGCGCATCGTCTGCGCATGGCAGGAGTGCCGGCGAGCAAGAGCGCAACCTCAGTCGATGTGATCGGCGATCAACGACTGTGGGACCGCGAACTGTACCGCTTCGTCTCTGATCACCGCGAAGGCCGGCGTCCGATATTGGGTCCGTCGTGGCAGCTGGCGCGCGCCCCCGGCGAAGATTGTGCGGGGCGCACCCGACCTGGGTGAGGACACCGACTACGTTCTACACGAGATCCTGCACGACGAAAAACTGCGCGCCGGTACGTCATCGGAGGCGGCGGGAACCAGGGCGGCGTCCAAGACAGGTGGGACATGACGCAGATACTGGCGGATACCGCAGCCCTGGTGACAGGTGCCAGCAGCGGTATCGGCGCGGCAACGGCGAAGGCGCTGGCCGCACAGGGCGCCGTGGTTGCTCTCCTCGCGCGCCGAGCGGACCGGCTGCAAGAACTGAAAACCGAGATCGAATCCGCAGGCGGATCTGCCCTCGTCGTGCCAGTCGACGTCACTGACGCCGAGGAGGTATCGGCAGCCGTAGCACGCAGCGTCGCAGAGTTCGGCCGGCTCGACACCGTGGTGAACAACGCCGGCCTGATCCGGATGGGGTCCGCGGCCGAGGCGCCCCTGCAGGACTGGGACGACCTGGTTGCGGTCAACATACAAGGCGTTCTCTACGTCACCCGTGCAGCGCTGCCGCACCTGATCGAGGCCGCCGCCGATTCTCCGCGCGGTGTGGCCGACCTGGTGACCATCAGTTCCACAGCCGGCTGGGTGGCCCGACCCGGCACCGCGGTCTATTCGTTGACCAAATTCGGTGTCAACGCCTTCAGCGAGGGCGTTCGCCAAGAGGTACTCGGGAAGCGGGTCCGGGTGGGCGTGGTCGGTCCCGGAACCGTCGATACCGAGATCGTCACCCATCTGGCCGCACCGTCTCGGACGGCGTTCGAGCAACAGACCGCCGACATGGTGAAGCTGCGGTCCGAAGACATCGCCGACGCGGTGATCTACATGGTGACCCGCGACCGCCGCGTGGCGGTCAACCACATGCTGGTGCGCGCGGCTGAACAGACCTGGTGATTCTGGTGTTCCGATGACCGCTTCAAGGACTTCCGTGTGTGGTTGGTCAGCCTTGGTCGTGAACCGTTCGGGCACGTGGTGGCCGATCCGGACAACCTGGCGGATCTGCCGATGGTTCAGCGGCTTGCCGAGCGCCCGGAGTCGGCGTGGGCATCCGATGAGCAGCCGACATGGGAATCGTTGGCATATGTGGCGTCGCGCGCCTACAAACGCTTCAGTGACCACCCCGACGACTTCTACAGCGCATTCAACGCATATCGCAGCAGCAGGAGCGATCTTCCGGACGTGCAGGACGTTGTTCCTGGGCGTCCACGACGAGAAGTCCTTGAGTGAAAGAGGACCGGATTCGCGCCAGCTGGACCTTGGACGAACCCGTCACCGTCGACTTTCGCGCCGGACTCGCGCGATTCGATGCACTGCTGACATTACGCACTGTTGAACCCAGGACACAGTCCCACCGGAGCCACAGAGGTTGCCGGTCTGCGAATCGGCGACGTCGAGAGCATTGTTGTCCGGGGTAACCGACAAACAACTTCGTTCGACCTGGGTGACCAAGTACGGGCGTTTTTGGCGCCTTCTTGCGTATGCACAAGCCGCTGACCAGCACGTTTGATCGGCGGCTTCTGTGTTTGTGGGGACAGTTTGTGGGGACCTACTCAGCCCTTGCGTATGCAGCATATGCAAGGTGGCGAGGAGGTGAGCGGCCCGCACGCTGCGGCTTCGCGTCCGAAGCGTCGGTCGGGCAGAGCGTTGCATAGGCATGCACAGGGCATGCCTATGCAGTTGCCCTGATCACTCTTGGACGCTCGCGCCGGGCGAACTCCCGGGTCATAGCGGGCAATTTACATGACGCAGATATATATCCTCTGATATATAATGAGGTCGTGCCTTCTCCATCTGCCTCCACGTCGCCTCGCCCGAGCGACCTTGATGAGGTCGCGGCAATACTGCTGGTACGGAC